>Ga0209640_10000943_pt1 | contig 23768 bp, 25 predicted proteins | sample RifCSP10_1_FD_184018 | JGI IMG/M metagenome (GOLD analysis project Ga0209640, IMG submission 184018) | Soil microbial communities from Rifle, Colorado - Rifle CSP2_sed 10_1 (SPAdes) (version 2) | ecosystem: Environmental > Terrestrial > Deep subsurface > Rock core/Sediment | place: Rifle... | reverse complement strand
GATGAACATCCTGACGCGCCTCATCGCCGGTAATCCATTGGCTCTCGCCCGACGCCATGGCCGTACGGCCATCCAGGCTCATGGCCACTTTACAGCGTACAAAGGGTAATTGCGCGCGCATACGTTTGATAAAACCCGGGTTCAGCGCTTCGGCTTGCGCCGCTAATACATTGCACTCAACCTCGATGCCCGCGTCGCGCAGTTTTTCCAAGCCCTTGCCGCTCACTAACGGGTTGGGATCCAGCCCGGCCACCACCACTCTTGCCACCTTGGCGCCGATTAACGCATCGGCACAGGGCGGCGTGCGGCCGAAATGACAGCAGGGTTCCAGCGTGACATAAACCGTCGAACCCGCGGCGTTGGCGCCAGCCCGTTGCAACGCGGCCGCTTCCGCATGGGGGCCACCGGCGCGTTCATGCCATCCCTCCGCCAGGACAACACCGGCTTTGACTATCACACAACCTACACGGGGATTTGGGTCAGTGGTATAGAGTCCGTTCCTGGCAAGCTCGATGGCCCTTGCCATGAAACGGCGGTCCTGCTCGCCGCTCACTTTTCTGATTCCTCGTTCTCAATGAGGTCGAGTTGCAGTTTTTTCAGTTCCGGGGTGGGTAATTTTTCCAGGCGTTCGATTTCTTCGCGAAACGCATTCACATCTTCAAAGCTGCGGTACACGGAAGCAAAACGCACATAAGCAACTTGATCCAAATTTTTGAGCGCCTCCATAACCCATTCGCCGAGTTGATTGGCCTTAATTTCACGCTCGCCGGTGGCGCGTATTTGTTGCTTGATATGAGCAATCAGGTTTTCCACGGCATCGGATTCCACCGGCCGTTTTTCCAGCGCCCGGATAACTCCGGTACGCAGTTTTTCCTCGTTGAATGGCTCACGCCGGCCATCATTTTTGACAATTTGCGGCATCACCAGCTCGGCGGTTTCGAAGGTGGTGAACCGCGCGCTGCAATGCAAACATTCCCGGCGCCGGCGCACCACAAAACCTTCATCGGCCAGCCGTGAATCGATTACCTTGGTTTCTTCAGCTTCACAGAACGGACAACGCATCGTTTTCACTCACTATTGCAGTGCGTTAACAATAGCAGATAGTCCAATGAAAAGCATAGACTTTCAGATGAGGGAGAGTGACCCGCAAGCCCTGTGCCGGTTTGAAAACCCGCACCCCGTAATCGTGGCGCTTATTGATAAACGGGATAGCGCTTGCAGAGTTCCAACACTTGCGCTTTCACGCGCGCGAGGGTGGATTCATTATTGATATCGTCCAGCACATCACAGATCCAGCCGGCCAGTTGCTTCGCCTCGGCGTCCTTGAAGCCACGCGTGGTCATGGCGGGTGTTCCAATACGCAAGCCACTGGTTACAAACGGTGATTGCGGATCATTCGGCACGCTGTTTTTATTGACGGTGATATTCGCCCGGCCCAACGCGGCGTCCGCGGCTTTCCCGGTAATCCCTTTATTAATGAGATCCACCAGAAATAAATGATTATCGGTGCCGCCGGACACTATCTTATAACCACGCTGCAGCATCATGTTGGCCATGGCGCGGGCGTTGGCAACCACCTGCCGCTGATAGTCCTTGAAGGAGGGATCCAGGGCTTCCTTGAAAGCCACCGCCTTGGCCGCGATCACATGCATTAAGGGTCCTCCCTGGGTGCCCGGGAATACCATGGCGCTCAATTTCTTTTCGATATCGGGATTGGACTTCGCCAGGATCAATCCGCCGCGCGGACCGCGCAAGGTCTTGTGCGTCGTGGTGGTCGTCACATCGGCGATGGGCACCGGGCTGGGATAAACACCCGCCGCCACCAGGCCCGCCACGTGCGCCATATCCACTAGCAGGTAGGCGCCGACTTTGTCGGCGATGTCCCGGAAGCGTTGCCAGTCCACGATTCTTGAATATGCGCTGAATCCGCCGATGATCATTTTGGGTTTGTGTTTCAGGGCCAGCGCTTCCACCTGGTCATAGACGATTTCGCCGGTATCGTCGCTGATGCCATACTGCACCGCATTAAATAGCTTGCCGGAAAAATTCACCGCGGCACCGTGCGTCAGATGACCACCATGGGCAAGGCTCATACCGAGTATCGTATCGCCCGGTTGCAGGAGGGCGAAATAAACCGCGGCATTGGCCTGGGAGCCGGAATGGGGTTGCACGTTGGCGTAATCGGCATTGAACAACTGTTTCACCCGGTCGATCGCCAGTTGCTCGGCGATGTCCACGAATTCGCAACCGCCGTAATAACGTTTCCCCGGATAACCCTCGGCGTACTTGTTGGTGAGCACCGAACCCTGCGCCTGCATCACACGCGGACTGGCGTAGTTCTCGGACGCGATCAGCTCTATATGTTCTTCCTGGCGTTTTTCTTCCGCCTGGATTGCATTCCACAATTCAGCATCAAATCCGGCAATGGTCATTCGTTTATCAAACATTACAACGCTCTCTTTGGCTAAAGCATAACTGAAAACAAAACCCGGTTTAAGGCGTTTCACTTTCGGTTTCGATGGCTTCCTTCTTCACTGGTGTCATCTCCGACCTGCTCACACCTAACAATAGCGCCAAGGCGCTGGCGATATAAATGGACGAGTACGTACCGATGACAATACCGACGATCAATGCAGAGGAAAAACCCCGCAGTAATTCACCACCGAAGAAGAACAACGCAATCACGGTCAATAAAGTCACAAACGAAGTCATAATGGTACGCGACAAGGTCTGGTTCATGGAGCTGTTCATGATTTCAACGCTGGTTTCCTTGCGCATCTTGCGGAAGTTGTCGCGAATCCGGTCAAATACTACGATGGTATCGTTCAAGGAGTACCCGATAATCGCCAGAATCGCCGCCAGCACGGTCAAATCGAAATCCATGCCCAATACGGAGAATACTCCCAAGGTGATTATTACGTCGTGAAATAACGCCACCACCGCACCGGCGGAAAACCGCCATTCGAAACGGAAGAATACGTAAATGAAAATACAGATCATCGCGTATAACACCGCGAGGCCCCCGTCTTCTGCGAGTTCCTCGCCCACTTGCGGCCCAACGAATTCCACTCTCCGAATTTCAAAAATTGCGCTGGACGCGCCTTTGAGCGCCTCGACCACCGCAGTGCTTAATTCCTTATTATCGGTGCCTTCCTGCGGCGCCAACCGGATCATCACATCGTGTACGGTGCCGAAATGTTGCACCACCGGGTCCTTGAAGCCGGCTTTTTCCAGGGATTGCCGTACCTCGGCCAAATCCACCGGTTGTTCATATCCCAACTCGATCAGCGTGCCGCCGGTAAAATCCAGGCCGAAATTCAAGCCGCGGGTCGCCAGGGAAACGATACTGATCAGTACCAAAACACCAGAGAACACAAACGCCAGATTGCGCTTGGCCAAAAAATCGATCTTCGTTTGTTTTTTGAATACTTCCATTGCATCAGGCCTTATTAACTAGGTTGCAGTTAAATTGTTGCAGTTAAAATTTATATGGACAGCTTTTCCACCCGCCGGCCGCCATAGACCAGATTGACCACCGCCCGGGTTCCCATGATGGCCGTGAACATCGAAGTGACGATACCAATGGATAACGTGACCGCGAATCCCCTGACCGGGCCGCTGCCGAATCCCAACAGGATCAGGGCCGCAATCAAGGTCGTGAGGTTCGAGTCGGCGATGGTGGAGAACGCTTTCTCATAACCCGCATGGATACTGGCCTGCGGACTGTTGCCGTTTCTAATTTCCTCCCGGATGCGTTCGTTGATCAAGACGTTGGCATCCACCGCCATACCGACGGTGAGCAGAATACCGGCAATACCCGGCAGGGTCAGCGTCGCCTGCAGCATGGACAGCACCGCCACGACGACCACCACGTTAAAAATGAGCGCCAGGTTGGCCACGAAGCCAAAGCTCTTGTAATACATCACCATGAATATCGCCACGGCCGCAAAGCCGATCACCATGGACAGAAAGCCTTGTTGGATGTTTTCTTGCCCCAGGCTCGGTCCGATGGTGCGTTCTTCGACGATATCAATCGGCGCCGCTAATGCGCCCGCGCGCAATAACAACGCCAGGTCACGCGCTTCGCGGGTATCATCCAGTCCGGTAATCATGAAGCGCTTGCTTAACTGGTCCTGGATGCGCGCGACATTGATGACTTCCTCAACCTTGCGCTTGGTCTTGACGATTTGCCCGTCTTGCTCGCGAATATCAATCTTGTTTTCGATAAACACCACAGCCATCAATTTTTTGATGTTTTCGCCCGTGACTTTGCTGAAAATACTGGCGCCCTTGCCATCCAGGGTAATAAATACCGTGGGCCCGCCACTTTGCTGATCAATACCCGATGACGCATCGATAATATAATCACCGGTCAACATGACGCGATTCGACAACAGTACATGGCCGCCGCCACGCTGTTTATACAGTTTCAAGCCTGCCGGCACACGCCCATTGACGGCATCCTGAACATCATTAGTTTCATCGGCCAAACGGAATTCCAGGGTTGCGGTAGCGCCTAAAATAACCTTGGCTCTAGCGGTGTCCTGAACCCCCGGCAACTGCACCACCACACGATCCACACCCTGCTGCTGAATCACCGGCTCGGCGACACCGAGTTCATTCACCCGGTTACGCAAGGTGGTAATATTTTGTTTCAATGCCAACCTGCGCACTTCGGTTTTTTCCCGTTCGCTGATGACCGCGACCAGGTTAAAACTGCCATCTTTACTGCCATCTTTGTCCATCGAATTGAACTGCAGATCCGGGTATTCCTTGCGTAACAATTCTTCCGCCTTGGCGCGAGCCTCCGCATCACTGAAGCGGACTTCGACACCACCGGTCTGACCCGCGCTTTTCGCGTAATGATCAATCCGGGTATAACGCAAACGGTTTTCGCGTAATAAGTTCCGGAAGTCACTGATGTAGCGTTCTTGCGATTGGGCTACCGCCGCATCGACATCGACTTCCATCAGGAAATGCACGCCGCCGCGCAAATCCAGCCCGAGGTACATGGGCAACGCATTAATCGCCAGCAGCCACGGTGGCGTGCGCGGCGCCAGATTCAGGGCAACGATATAATCATCGCCCAATTGCTTGCGTACCGCGTCCTGGGCTTTGAGTTGGGTTTCGGTATCCGGAAAACGCGCCAGCACCCGTTCGTTTTCCAGCACAATGGAATCGAAGCGGATGTCCTGGTTTTGCAGCACGGTGCGCACCGTTTCCTGGGTGGCCAGACTGACTGCCACGCCACGCACCGAGGACACCTGCAGCGCCGGGTCTTCACCATAAAGATTGGGCAGGGCGTAAAGCACGCTCACCACGAGCACAACGGCAATGAGTAAATATTTCCACAGCGGATATTTATTAAGAATCATGGATGCTAACCGGTAATGAATCGAGAATTAATCTGTTGATTTAATGGTGCCCTTGGGAACCAGGGACGCGACGGCATTGCGTTGCACTTTGATAATAATACCATCGGCGATTTCCAGGCTCATGAAATTGGCGCCCACTTCCGTGACGCGGCCCAATACGCCGCCATTGGTAACCACTTCATCACCTTTGGCCACGGCTTCGACCATTTGTTTGTGTTCTTTGGCGCGCTTGGCCTGCGGGCGAATAAGAATGAAATAGAACAGCACGAACAGCACACCCAGCATAATCAAGCCTGAAAAATCCGGTGCGGCTGATGTGCCCGCGGGTGCCGGACTTTCCGCCCACGCGTTTGAAATAAAAAAACTCATGTCCAGGGTTCCTTGTTAAAAATGATTTCTTTTAATGTCTTCTTTTTAATGAAAAAATTAATGGCCGCCGGTTCGCGATAGTCAAGATCAGTGCCTGGCCTTTGAGCGGGCGCTATTATTACATAAATCACAGACTTGTTGCATCGTAAACATCCGCGTTGACTTTTTTTTAATCAGAGTGCTCCGCAGTCCTGAGCTGGTAAAATTCTTCAACAAATTGATCCAAACTGCGGTTTTCAATCGCATTCCGCAACCCACGCATCAGCTCTTGATAATAATAAAGATTGTGAATGGTATTGAGGCGGGCGCCGAGAATCTCGCCGGTTTTATCGAGATGCTGCAAATAGGCGCGGGAATAATTCTGGCAGGTATAGCAAGCGCACTGCTCATCGAGCGCACGCGCGTCATAGCGGTAGCGGGCGTTGCGAATCTTAACCTCGCCATGACGGGTAAACAGGTGGCCGTTACGCGCGTTGCGGGTCGGCAATACACAGTCAAACATATCAACACCGCGGCGCACAGCTTGCACGATATCTTCCGGGCGGCCAACCCCCATCAGATAGCGGGGTTTATCCGCCGGCAGGTTCGGCGTAACGTGTTCCAGGATGCGGAGCATGTCATCCTTGGGTTCACCCACCGATAAGCCGCCAATGGCGTAGCCGTCAAAAGCAATTTCCAGCAATCCTTGCAATGAGTCGTCACGCAACTGCGTGAACATACCGCCCTGCACGATACCGAACAGCGCCGCCGGATTACCCGCGGCACTTGCACCGGCCTGTGCCTCATGCGCCGCTTTGCTGCGTTTGGCCCAGCGCAGGGACAATTCCATGGACGCGCGGGTTTGGGCTTCGTCAGACGGATACGGCGTGCATTCATCAAAGATCATCACCACATCGGCGCCCAGGGCGTGTTGCACCTGCATGGATTCTTCCGGCCCCATAAACACCTTGTCGCCATTGACCGGCGAGGCAAACGTCACACCCTGCTCGGTAATCTTTGCCGCTCCCGGCTTCCTGCCTCCCGCGGCACTTGCACGTCCCTGTGCATCGCTTCTCCCCAAACTAAAGACCTGGAAGCCGCCGGAATCGGTCAGAATCGGCCGTTGCCAATGCATGAAGCCGTGCAAATCGCCGTGCTTTTGAATTACCTCCGTGCCGGGACGCAACATCAAGTGGAAAGTATTGCCCAGGATGATCTCGGCGCCGACGCCGATCAACTCTTCCGGGGTCATGGCTTTCACGGTGCCGTAGGTGCCCACCGGCATAAAGGCGGGCGTTTGCACCGCGCCGCGCGTAAAGTGCAAACCACCGCGGCGGGCCTGGCCGTCGCTTGCGAGGAGATTAAATTTCATGAAGGGCTATTCAAAAATAATGGGCAGTGAATAACAAACGCAGTGTGCCGCAGGGCCGCACGCTATGCTTGCGGCATGTTACTCAATATGGCGTCCCGCACCGCCTCAAGCGTGGCTTGCGCGGTGATGAGCGGCCGGGAACTCTGCTGGATGGCGGTATCCGGGTCTTTTAATCCATGCCCTGTCAGCGTGCAGACAATTTTACTGCCTTCCGGGATTTTGCCGGCTTGAATATCACGCATGGCGCCAGCCAACGAGATTGCGGAAGCCGGTTCGCAAAACACGCCCTCTTGCTCCGCCAGTTTCTTTTGCGCCGCGAGAATTTCGTTATCCGTCAATTCATCAAACCAGCCGTTACTTGCTTTTTGCACTTGCCACGCTTTGTCCCAGCTTTGCGGGTGGCCGATACGAATCGCCGTGGCGATGGTTTCCGGGTTATCGACCATTTTGCCGCGCAGGAAAGGCGCGGCGCCGGCCGCCTGATAACCCACCATCACCGGCCGGTTGTTTACCATGCCAGTTTCGTAATATTCCGAATAGCCCATCCAGTGCGCGGTGATGTTACCGGCGTTGCCCACCGGAATGCAGTGATAATCCGGGGCGCAGCCCAGCTCTTCCACGATTTCAAACGCCGCCGTTTTCTGCCCTTGCAGGCGATAGGGGTTAATCGAGTTGACGATGGTCACCGGCGCCTTGTTGGCGACTTCCTTGACCAGGCGCATACCATCATCAAAGTTGCCTTTGATTTGAATCACCACGGCGCCATGCATCATGGCTTGCGCCAGTTTACCCATGGCGATCTTGCCTTCCGGAATCAGCACAAACGCGGTAATTCCGGCGCGCGCCGCATACGCCGCCGCCGCCGCGGAGGTATTACCCGTCGACGCGCAGATAATCGCGCGGCTGCCTTCTTCCACCGCCTTGGTCACCGCCATGGTCATACCGCGGTCCTTGAACGAACCGGTCGGATTCAGGCCTTCGTACTTGACGTAAATGTCCACCGGCTTGCCGAGACCCTTGGGGATGTTGCGCAAACGAATCAACGGTGTGTTCCCTTCGCCCAGGCTGATAATGCGCGTGTCATCGTGCACCGGCAACCGGTCGCGGTATTTGTTGATCAATCCCGTATAGCGTGGTTGAAATGGCATACAGTCAATTACCCCTTGCTCGTTAGTTCTTCTGTTAGTTCTTCTGTTAGCGCTTCGCGTTATGGTTATTATGATGCTTACAGCATGCTTTAACGTGACAGGTGTTCCATGCGTATTCGGGTAACCGGCCCCTTGATGGTATCCAGCGCTTCGATTTCCCGGATCGCCTGGTTCATGCTGCCTTCGATCACGTTGTGTGTGAGTATGATGATGGTTGCCGTACGCTCCGCATTGCTGTAACTTTCCGCCGGCTCTTTTTGTATCATGGCTTCGATACTGATATTGCGCTCACCGAGAATGCGCGTGATGTCCGCCAGCACACCCGGCTTGTCGATTGCCTGCATTTTCAGGTAATACGCAGTGACCACTTCGTCCATGGGAAGAATCGGCACATTGCTTAATGCATCGGCCTGAAACGCCAAGTGCGGCACGCGATTTTCCGGGTCCGCCGTTAACATGCGCACCACATCAATAATATCCGCCACCACGGCGGATGCGGTGGCATCCGCGCCGGCGCCGGCGCCGTAATACAAGGTAGGCCCTACCGCATCGCCTTTCACCAGGACAGCATTCATGACACCATCGACATTGGCAATCAGGCGGCGCTCGGGGATCAATGTCGGATGCACCCGCATCTCGATACCATTTGGAGTACGCTTGGCGATACCCAGGTGTTTGATACGGTAGCCGAGTTGCTCGGCGTAATTCACATCTTCACGGGTGATCTTGGTAATACCCTCGGTGTAGACCTTTTTGAACTGCAGCGGAATTCCAAACGCAATGGCGGCGAGGATACTTAATTTATGCGCCGCGTCGATGCCTTCCACATCAAACGTGGGATCCGCTTCGGCATAACCCAGCCGCTGCGCTTCGGCCAACACATCATCGAAGTTGCTGCCCTTGTCGCGCATTTCCGTGAGAATAAAGTTGCCGGTGCCGTTGATAATCCCCGCCAGCCATTCGATATTATTGCCGGCCAAACCTTCACGCACCGCCTTGATAATGGGTATGCCGCCGGCGACGGCCGCTTCAAACGCCACCACGACGCCCTTGGCCTGGGCGGCGGCGAAAATTTCATTGCCGTAATTAGCAATCAACGCCTTGTTGGCGGTAACCACATGCTTGCCCTTGGCGATGGCGCGCATCACTAATTCCTTGGCGGGACTCTCGCCGCCAATCAGTTCCACGATGATTTGCACCTCGGGATCATCCACCACCTGCTGCGGATCGGTAGTCAGTTTGATGTTGGCGGTGTTGCAAATACGGGCCTTGCTCAAATCACGCGCGGCGGCGTGCGTGATTATGATGCCGCGGCCGGCCCGGCGGGTGATTTCCGCGGCGTTACGCGTCAACACGTTTATCGTGCCGCCACCCACAGTACCCAGCCCTAACAATCCAACTTTAACGGGTTCCACTCAACTTTCTCCTTACCATGTTTACCCTGACTCGTTGAGCGGCGCGAAATGCCGCTCACACGTTTTGCCCGTCAGGTTGTAAAATCCGGCTCACAAATTAATTGCAAGGCTCATCAGCTAAATATTCGGTTAATCTAAAACCTAAAAAACGGTAACGAAAATCGTTTTAGTTATGGATGAACTTAGGGATAAAATCCATCCCGGCGAAACATGTCGCGAATACCACGCACGGCCTGCCGGGTACGGTGCTCGTTCTCAATCAAGCCAAACCGCACATAGTTATTGCCGTATTCACCGAAACCAATGCCCGGCGAAACAGCCACCCTGGCATCCTGCAATAGTTTTTTGGCGAACTCCAACGAACCCAAATGCCGGTAAAATTCCGGGATCGGCGCCCAGACAAACATGGTCGCCTTGGGCCGTTCCACCTTCCAGCCCGCGGCGTTTAAGCCATCGCACAGCACATTGCGGCGGCTGCAATACATGTCACTGATTTGTTTAACGCACTCCTGCGGCCCTTCCAACGCCGCAATCGCGGCGACCTGGATAGGTGTGAACATACCATAATCCAGATAGGATTTGATTTTCGCCAAGGCTTCAACCAGTAATTCATTACCGCACATGAAGCCGATGCGCCAGCCGGGCATATTATAGCTTTTCGACAAGGTATAAAACTCTACCGCCACTTCCTTTGCTCCCGGCACCTGCAAAATGGACGGCGGCACATAACCGTCGAACACGATGTCCGCATACGCAATATCATGAATCACCCAGATTTCATTCTCCCTGGCGATCGCCACAACTTTTTCAAAAAAATCCAGCTCCACGCATTGCGTGGTGGGATTGCTGGGGAAATTCAACACCAGCATTTTGGGCTTGGGCCAGGAATTTTTAATGGCGTTTTCCAGTTCCCCAAAAAAATCAACACCCGGATTAATGGGGACATGGCGGATGTCCGCACCCGCAATCACAAAGCCATAAGGATGAATGGGATACGATGGATTGGGCACCAACACCGCGTCACCCGGACCCACGGTGGCCAGCGCCAGGTGCGCCAGGCCTTCCTTGGAGCCAATCGTCACAATGGCTTCCTTATTCATATCCAGATCAACATCGTAGCGGGTTTTATACCAGTTACAAATCGCGCGCCGCAGGCGGGGAATACCCCGGGATACGGAATAGCGATGCGTATCCTTGCGCTGCGCGACTTCCAGCAGTTTTTCCACAATATGGGGCGGCGTCGGCTGGTCCGGATTTCCCATGCCAAAATCAATAATATCTTCGCCACGGGATCGCGCCTCCGCTTTCAACTGGTTTACAATGTTGAAAACATAGGGTGGCAGGCGTTTAATACGCGGAAAATCGTTAATCAAGATGCTACCTTCTTTATCAAGTCACTCTATTAATTGGAAAAAGGGCCCTACAGTACTCACTGCCCAATATCCTGTCAATTGGCTACGTCAGATTTCATAGTCGGTCATTGGCAGACTATATCGATCGGTGTCCGGAGAGAAATGATGCAATTCAGCCAAGAACTTAACCGCGCCTCATACACGATTCGTTCCTACGCAGCCGGTCGAATCCATATTTCGGCACCGTTTAGCCGGACATTAGCACAACCGGAAGTTCCTGTTGAGGAAGTACTGACGGAAAGTTTTATTATGACACCCAGCCACCTGATTCGAAACTGGCCGCCGCAGACAGTGGCTGAAATTTGTGCTGAGCATCTCGAAACCGCCGCGCGCCTGGAGCCGGAAGTCCTGATCATCGGTACCGGCGCAACGCTGGAATTCCCGGATGTTACATTGACCTATGGCTTAATGGAACAAGGCATCGGGGTGGAGGTGATGGATACCGCGGCGGCGTGCCGTACCTATAACGTGCTAATGCATGAAGGGCGAAGAGTGGCGTTGGCGCTTTGCTTAAAGGGGTCAGAGCCCTTTATCTTAGCTTAAAGGGGTCAGTGATAAAGGGCTCTGACCCCTTTAAGCACTGACCCCTTTAAGCAAAGCTACTTCAAAATATTATCCACCGAATACCCTTCCCGCTCCATTATTTCCCGCAAGCGTTTTAACGCCTCCAGCTGAATCTGCCGCACCCGTTCCCGGGTAACACCCAGTTCATTGCCCACTTCTTCCAGGGTGGCGACTTCACGGCCGTGCAGTCCGAAGCGATGTTCGACGACTTCACGCTGCTTGTCGTTAAGTTGTGAAAGCCAGAGTTCCAGGCAGCTTTGAATATCCGCGTCCTGCAATAAAATCGCGGGGTCCGCGTTTTGTTCGTCGGGAATAGCGTCGAGTATGGATTTATCGCTGTCGCGCCCCAGGGGAACATCGACCGAGGTAACGCGCTCATTCAGGCCCAGCATGCGCTTGACGTCTTCGATGGGTTTGTCCAGGATCTCGGCGATTTCTTCCGGGCTGGGTTCATGATCGAGTTTTTGCGATAAATGACGGGCGGCGCGCAAATAGATATTGATTTCCTTGACCACATGAATCGGCAGGCGGATGGTGCGCGTCTGGTTCATGATAGCGCGTTCGATGGTCTGCCGAATCCACCAGGTGGCGTAGGTGGAAAAACGAAATCCCCGCTCCGGATCAAACTTCTCCACGGCGCGAATCAAGCCCAGGTTGCCTTCTTCAATCAGATCCAGTAACGCCAGGCCGCGGTTGAGGTAGCGGCGGGCGATCTTAACCACCAGGCGCAGATTGCTTTCAATCATACGCTTGCGGGCTTCATCGCTGCCCTTGGCGATAAGCCTGGCAAAGTACACTTCTTCTTCCGCGGTTAATAAGGGAGAAAATCCTATTTCACTCAGGTAAAGGCGCGTTGCGTCAAGATCACGCTCGCTGACCTCACCGCGAGTAAATGTTACTTTCTCTTCTATTTCTTCCGGGTCGTCAGCAACATCACCATTGGCAAGCACAAACTCGCTTTCATCCACTTCCAATTCGATATCGCCGTCTGCAGGAATTTCTAATTCGACTTTTGCTTTTACGTCTTCGTCCTGATTAGCCATAGCCACTGAAATTTACCTTTTTATAATGCTCTTTTAGTTGTTGTTATCGGTTAATAGCCAACAGCCCCACTTCAACTAACGTTATCTACTGCATTGTTTTAGGCAAGTAATGCAATGGATCAACCGCCTTACCGTCGCGCCGGATTTCAAAGTGCAATTTAGTCCTGTTGGTGCCTGTGCTCCCCATTTCCGCGATTAACTGACCGGATTTGAGCATTTCGCCTTCTTTTACCAGCAATTGCTTATTATGCGCATACGCACTTAGAAAGGTCTCGTTATGTTTAACGATGATAAGCTTTCCATAGTGTGAAAGTCCACCTCCGCTGTAAACTACCTGCCCAGGGGCGGCAGCGTAGACCGGTTGACCGATTTCGCCAGCAACATCAACCCCTTGTTTCCCGGGAGACCTGGCGTCGAATGTCTGCATGATTTTGCCTCCACGCGTTGGCCATTGCCATTCGAGTATGTTGTTGTTTTTCAAAGTATCTTGGACCGAAGATGGCGCTATAACCTGTTTATCGGCGACTGACGTTGTTTCTTTATTGACACTCGCGGAATTTGCCGACTGGTTATGCTTCCGGTGGTTTTCGGTCTTTTTCGCCACGACTTCGGGAAGGGGCGCAACGCGCAATTGCTGACCCTTTTTTATGACATAGGGTGGCGAAATTTCGTTCCACTTTGCCACTTCGCGAAAATCATGTCCGTATGCCCAACTGATGGAATACAACGTTTCACCCGGTTCAACGAAATGGTGAATGTGACTTCCGCAGCCCGGTAAGACACTGATGATTAGCAAGCCTATGAAGCATTGCAGCCGGGAATGACCCATGCGGGTAACGCTGGCGCTTCGTAGCATTTCCCGGCAATAAGGATTATGTGGATACCTACGGCAGGGTTCAAGCAGCAGGAACCGTTGACCCGTTAACGCCGGTCGCCATGGCTGGACAACTCGAGCTTCGCGGCAATCAGGAATATCACCAGCAAGTATTCCACGCATTGAGTGTCGATCTCGCAACCACTTGAAATAAATCCATGATCCGTTTTCATTACTTGGCGCGCGCCGGAGGTAACAATTATTTTGAGACAACTTCTATCACAAAAATTCGTACCCAATAACGGCGATAACAACCAGCCCTACTACCGCCCAGCCGATCCGGTCGACGTATTGCCGCAACAGCAGGTCCATTCTTGCGCCACCCCACGCCATCAGTCCCGCTACGATAAAAAACCTACCACCGCGCCCGATGATGGAAGCAATTACAAATGGCGGAAAAGCCATGGAAACCACGCCGGCGGCAATGGTAAATAATTTGTAGGGGATGGGCGAAAATCCCGCCACAAAGACCACCCATACTCCCCATTCTTCAAACCAGCCCACCGCCAGTTGGTAGTTATCCATATAACCGGCTTTTTCCAATAGCGGTTGCACCAGGTCAAAAGCGAACATGCCAATGGCGTAACCCGCCGCCCCACCCAGTACGGAAAACACGGTGGTAATCAGGGCATAGCGCCAGGCTTTTTTTGTATCGGCCAATGCCATGGGGGCCAGCATGACATCGGGCGGGATAGGGAAAAAGGACGACTCGGCAAAACTCAGCGCGGCAAGATACCACTGCGCGTGCCGATGAGCAGCCCAGCGCATCACTCGTTCATATAAGGAAGAAAACAGTTGCACGATTTCGGAAATTTAATGTAAGGAAAACTATTAATAAATAGGTTCACAATGTTTCGACGGTACCACCCAACATCGGCACGAAACTGACCTGGTTGAGCACTTCTTTTTCAAAGCCGGTTTCAGTGCGGGTAATCAACAACAAGTTCTGCTCGCCACTTTGTCCGACGGGCATCACCAAGCGGCCGCCGATTTGCAATTGTTTTAGCAGGCTTTGCGGAATGTCCACCGGCGCCGCGGTCACGATAATACCATCGTAGGGCTCATGTTCCGGCCAGCCCCAGTTTCCATCGTTGTGGTGTGAGCGAATATTGCGGATTCGTAATTCCATGAAGCGGCGGCGCGCCTGTACCAAGAGAGGTTCAATGCGTTCCACGGTGTATACCGTGGTTGCGAACCGTGACAACACCGCGGACTGATATCCCGATCCGGTCCCAACTTCCAACACTTTTTCTAATGGGCCTGTGGTCACCAGCGCTTCGGTCATGCGCGCCACGACAAAAGGTTGCGAAATCGTTTGACTGTAACCGATCGGCAGCGCGGTATCTTCATAGGCGCGGCTGGCAAGGGCTTCATCAACAAAGATATGCCGCGGTGTCTGCCGAATCGCATCCAGCACCATGGCATTCTTAATCCCCTGTTCTTCGAGACGCTTGATCAACCGTTCCCGGGTGCGCTGCGACGTCATGCCAATGCCACGATGTTGTAATTTCATGAACACGATTCCCCTTACTCCCCTTGCAGCCAGTTGGCCACAGTGTCGATGGCTTTATATTGTGTCAGATCCACGTGGATCGGCGTGATGGATACCGCATTATTGTTTACCGCATGAAAATCCGTGCCGGGACCGGCATCTTCTTCCTTGCCAACCGGACCTACCCAGTAAATGGGCCGTCCCCGCGGATCCACGGTTTTTACCACCGGTTCCGACTTATGGCGGCGCCCCAGCCGCGTCGCTTCAAAACCCGCGAGCTGATCCCAGGGCACATCCGGCACATTGACGTTAAGTATAGTGTCCGCGGGCAAAGCATGTCTTTGTAATTTTTCCACCAGCTTGATGGCGACTTGCGCCGCGGTTTCGTAATACTGGAAGCTTACGCCCGCCAGCGATATGGCCATGGCGGGCAATCCCAGGAACCGGCCTTCCATCGCCGCGGCCACCGTGCCCGAGTAAATCACATCGTCACCCATATTGGACCCGGCATTGATACCGGCAATCACCATATCCGGTTCCATATCCAACAGCCCGGTAATGGCCAGGTGCACACAATCGGTTGGCGTGCCATCGACACAAATAAAACCATTATCCATCGTTTGCGGACGCATTGGCGAGTCCAGGGTTAAGGAATTGCTGGCGCCGCTGCGGTTGCGATCCGGCGCGACTACCGTGATATCAGCGATGGATTGGAGAACTTTCGCGAGAGTTTTGAGCCCTGGAGCTTGATAGCCGTCGTCGTTGCTCAGTAATATACGCATGGATGGGTTTTGGAATGTAATAATCGGAGATCCGTGGTTGCGCAGGATTATACGCTAAACTTTTGAAATCTCACAGAGCATGAGCAGGAAAAATCCCCCCATAAACGCTGAAGACGCGCGCTTGTTCCAGGAAATGATGGAAGGCGTGACACCGCTGCCGCAAACTAAAATTGAACCTGACAACACGCCCAAAACAACTAGACCCAAACGTGCATTAAAAGAACCCAAACCGCATTCCCCATTCGGCGAACTGGAATATACCCCAACCGTATCCGCGGATGAAACCCTGCTGTTCGCGCGCGATGGCGTGCCGCAAAAAACCTTGGCCAAACTGAAAAAAGGCCAGTTCCCCGTTGAAGCCAAAATCGACCTGCACGGTTCAACCGTCAATGAAGCGGGCCTTAAACTGCAGCATGCGCTTAACGCCGCACTCGCCAACCAGCAACGTTGTGTACTCGTCGTGCATGGCCGCGGCATGGGATCCCTTGGCAACAAACCGGCCATCAAGACCCACGTTAATCAATGGTTGCGGGAATCGTCACAAGTGCTCGCGTTTGTCACGGCGCTGCCGCAGCATGGCGGCACCGGCGCGGTGTATGTGTTGTTGAAGCGGCAACGAGAGAAATAGTTAGCGAACCAGTTCCCGCAACACCGCCGTCGCATAACTGCCCGCCGGCAATTGAAAATCCAACACCACATCTTTACCCCGCCACTCCCAGTTCAAATCCACAACCTTTACCCGCAAGGCGCGGCGCTCCTGTTTTAGTCCGGCATGGCTAAGCAATTCACACCAGTTTTGATGCGATTGTAAAGTTCGGGTTTCAATGTCCAGTGCGTCGCGGGTTGTCATTGGAATTCCATGACCCCACAGCGGGCCGGTGGGGTGGATATCCAACGCAGTCACGCGCTGAATGATTTCACTGTCAATCCTATCGGCCGCAAACACGCTGTGACTACCTTCCAGCATCATCACGTCGCCCGCGATGGCCTGATTCCAGGTGCGGTCCGCAACGCGCTGCGACAACACGAGATTAAATAAATACGAGCGCACGGCGGACAGATACAGGCCGCGCAAATGACGCTTTACCTGTTTTACTTTGCCGGTTAATAGTTTTTCGGCTTGTTTGAGGTTGGCGTCATGACGGCCAAAGCGCTGCCCGCCAAAATAATTCGCGATGCCTTGCAGTTGCATGAACTCAAGACGGCGCGCCAGGTCTTGTGGATCGCCAGTGTAGTCACGCAAGGTGATTTGAAACTGATTGCCGCGCAGCGCGCCCCGTTTTAATTTCCGGGTATGCCGGACTGTCTCAACGACTGTGACATTATCCGTATTCAGTTCCGGCCAGTGCGGTTCGGGCTTGCCCGCCAGGTCGACACTGAGCCATTGCCGGGTTACCGCGTGCCGGTCTTTCAGTCCCGCATAACCGACAGCCACCGGCGGCACATCCGCGAATTTGGCTAACTGGCTGGCCAGATCTTCCGTATTGAGGCCGCGCTTTTCGATAAAGAGATAAACGTGCTGGCCTGCACCGTCAGGCTCGAAACTAAGTTGCTCGCTAACGCGAAAATCTTCCGGGCGCTGGCGAATAGCCGCGTTGGCGTCGGGCCGGTCGAGTACATAGTGGAGTTGCAGCAGGTGTGACAATCGGGGCGGAAAAACCGGAACGATGAAATCAGTCCGACGACTCTTTCAATAATACGGCGGCATGCACACCCACGCCTTCGCCGCGCCCGACAAACCCCATGCCTTCCGTGGTGGTCGCTTTCACACTGACGCAGTCGATATTGACGTTTAGATCTTCGGCAATATGCTGGCGCATGTTGTCAATATACGGCGCCAATTTCGGCGCCTCCGCAACCACCGTAATATCGACATTGCCTACACGATAGTTTTTCTTTGTGATTAACGCATGGACTTTTTGTAATAACAAACGGCTGTTGATGCCCTTGTAGTCATCGCTGCTATCGGGAAAATGTTTGCCGATATCACCTAACGCCGCCGCGCCCAGCATGGCGTCGCACAGCGCATGCAGCATTACGTCACCATCGGAGTGCGCTTCAAAGCTTTTATTAAAGGGAATATCGACACCACCCAGCACAATCCCCTTACCGTCCTTAAAACGATGCGCGTCATAACCGTGACCGATTCTCATAGCCGTTATCCTTCTATTGATTCCCTATGTTGGATAAATAAAACGCCGCTAGCGCCAAATCCTCGGGCGTGGTGATTTTAATATTATCCGCGTGACCTTCCACCAGCTTGGGTTGATAACCGGCATGTTCCACAGCGGATGCTTCGTCGGTCACCAGAAACCCGTCATTGATTGCATTGTTCAACGCATCGCGCAACAAATGCAAACGAAACATTTGCGGCGTTAATGCGTGCCAGAGCCGGTCGCGGTCGACTGTTTCAATAACACGCTGCTTTTCGTCGCCGCGCTTCATGGTGTCCTTGACCGGGAAGGCCAACAATCCGCCGACCATGTGATCGGACAATTGCTTGAATAACCGGTCCAGGTCTTCATGACGCAGACAGGGCCGGGCGGCGTCGTGCACCAGTACCCAATCGCGGTCCGCGCCGCGCCGCGTTAGCTCGTAAAGCGCGTTCTTTACCGAATGGCAGCGCTCTTTGCCGCCGAGGGTCTTGATGATAGGTTTATGGGTTTGAAATTGCAGCTTATCCCAACGCCCGTCATCCGCCGCGATGGCCACAACGGCGCCGTCAATCCGGGGATGGCTGAGCAAACGCTCAATGGTGTGTTCAAGAATGGTTCTGCCGTGAATGTGCAGATACTGCTTGGGCACATCCGTTGCCATGCGGGAGCCGCTGCCCGCGGCGGGTACGACTGCCCAGTTGGAAATCGTTGAAGACATGGTGTGATTGTAAGTTAACGGAAATAGCGCTGCTTATGGTTTAGGTTCTTCGCTCTCGATAATCTGGTAAAAGGTCTCGCCCTTTTTTATCATACCCAACTCGTTGCGCGCCCGTTCCTCGATGGCTTCAAGACCCTGCTTTAAATCCTGCACTTCGGCTTCCAGCGCGGTGTTGCGTTCACGGAGTTTGCCGTTTTCTTTTTTCTGCTCTTCAATCGCCGCCTGCAACTGCCACAGCTCACGCATATTGCCGCCACCAAACCAAAGCTTGTATTGCAATACCAGCAATAACACGATGAGGATGGCGACAAGTGCTTTCATTAACTCCGCGGCTGAACAATTATTTCAGTTGTGAAAAGGCGCCGCGTCCGGCATAACGCGCATGCTTGCCCAGCTCTTCTTCAATGCGAATTAATTGATTGTATTTGGCGACACGATCGGAACGCGACAGCGAACCGGTTTTGATTTGACCCGCATTGGTCGCCACCGCCAGATCCGCTATAGTGGCGTCTTCGGTTTCGCCGGAGCGATGGGAAATCACCGTCGTATAACCGGCTTGCTTCGCCAGGTTAATGGCGTCCAGCGTTTCAGTCAGGGTGCCGATTTGATTGACTTTAATCAGAATGGAATTGGCGATTTTTTTATCGATGCCTTCCTGCAGTATTTTGGTATTGGTGACAAACAGATCGTCGCCTACTAACTGAATATTGTTGCCCAGCCGCTCCGTCAGTTTTTTCCAGCCATGCCAGTCGTTTTCATCCATGCCATCTTCAATACTGAGAATGGGATACTTTTCAACCCAGGAGGCGAGCACATCAATAAACTCTACCGATGAAAGACTTTTACCTTCCGAGGCCAGTACGTATTTGCCGTTCTTGTAAAATTCCGAACTGGCGGCATCGATACCAATATAAATATCACTACCGGCTTTATAGCCGGCTTTGTCGATCGCTTCCAGAATCACTTCGATAGCCGCTTCATTGGATGGCAGGTCCGGCGCAAAACCGCCTTCGTCACCAACCGCGGTACTCATACCCCGGCTGCTCAATACTTTCTTTAAGGCATGGAATACTTCCGCGCCGTAACGAATCGCTTCGGCGATAGTCGGCGCGCCTACTGGCATGATCATGAATTCCTGCAGGTCCACGCTGTTGTCCGCGTGCGATCCGCCGTTGATGATGTTCATCATGGGTACCGGCAGGATGAAGTTTTCGCCCTGCCCGAGGTAACGGTACAGCGATTCCCCTTTTTCAATGGCGACGGCTTTGGCGCAGGCCATGGACACCGACAGCAAGGCATTGGCGCCCAGGCGTTCTTTATTGGGCGAACCATCGAGCTCAATCATGCGCTGGTCGATATGGGCCTGATGCGCGGCATCATGCCCCAGCAGCGCCTGACGGATTTCGCCATTGACATGCGCAACGGCTTTGCGCACGCCCTTGCCCAAATAACGCTTGTTGTCGCCATCACGCAGTTCAATCGCTTCCCGCGAACCGGTCGATGCGCCCGATGGCACCGCCGCACGGCCGATCGCACCGCATTCCAGATACACATCCGCCTCGACCGTGGGATTACCCCGGGAATCAAGAATTTCTCTTGCCTTGATATCTTTAATCATTGACCTTGTTGTCACTTTATTACTCCATTTGTTCTGCTTGGTTATGCGTTCCCACGCGGAGCATGGGAACGAGTAAAACAATTACGGCTCGCATATCTCGTTCCCACGGTCCTCCGTGGGAATGCATAATATCACTTCGCTGTTAACGGAAACCGCTGCGGATCTTTAACTCCTGGGCGTTCCCACGCAGCGCCGTAGGATGCGGTGAGGAACGAACCGCATCGAAATATGCGTTACCGCGCAGAGCTTATCTCGTTCCCACGGTCCTCCGTGGGAATGCATAATCACTTTGCTTTTAATGGAAAACGTTGAGGATTCTTAATAGTTTCAATTCCCAGATCGACATCCAATTCCGGCCAGAAAAAATGTCCGGGCGCAAGCTCTTCGACATTAAGCACTTGATTCAGGTGAGCTTCTTTGAACCAGGGAAAGTCATCATATGACATAAAAAATTCCTCTCCACGCACATACAACCATACTCCGTGCGAGGAGATATTCGTCACTTCAATTTCCGAAGTGTGTTTGCCAAGCGCTTTTGAGCTCATGGTAGTGGTCCTCGATAATGGTCTCTATTTGTTTCAACTCATGTCTTTTGAGTTTGTAATTGTGAGCACTGCTGTCCCATTAACTCCTTCGCCGTCATACCGGCGTCTTTTAAAGCATGCCCCGGCATGGTGTAAGCCGGGGCCGGTATCCAGTAAGTTATTGAAACCACTGGATTCCGGGTCAAGCCCGGAATGACGGGAGAGGTTACATAAATTCATGTCTCACACTCCATCAGCTATGCCGTCGGCCCCACAGCTTGGGCGCTTGTGATACGACAAGAAACTGTTAATGGGACAGCAGTGAATTGCGAGCCAGCTCGATTTGGGGCTCTAACCAATATTTAGCTTCACCGTTTTCGCAATGAACATGCACATGCATTCTCAGCTCCTCTCTTGAGAAGAAGAAAAACCGAAATCCCTGCTCTCGAAAAACGGTTGGACTCACAATTTCCTTTCTTTAATTCTCATACCCACGGTCCGCCGCGGCAATACATTCTGTTATTCAAACACCTTCGTCACTCTCAAATCCCCTCGCCTTCACCGCATCGTCAATGCTCTTTAACGTGGTGAGCAGCTCTTCGATGCGCTTTAACGGCCAGGAATTGGGCCCATCACTTAAGGCGTTGTCCGGATCGGGATGGGTTTCCATAAACAACCCGGCGATGCCGGCGGCCACCGCCGAACGCGCCAGCACCGGCACGAATTGCCGCTGCCCGCCGGAGCGCGTTCCCTGGCCACCCGGTTGCTGCACGGAATGGGTGGCGTCAAACACCACGGGACACCCTGTGTCGCGCATCACCACCAAACCACGCATATCGGAAATCAGCGCATTATACCCGAAAGACACACCGCGTTCGCAGACCATAATCTGCCGGTTGCCCACCTCCCGCGCTTTGTCCACCACGTTTTTCATGTCCCAGGGCGCCAGAAACTGCCCCTTCTTGATATTGACCGGCTTACCCTGACGGGCCACATTCTGGATAAAATTCGTTTGCCGGCAAAGAAAGGCCGGGGTCTGCAACACATCCACCACACTAGAGACTTCTTCCAAGGGCGTGTCTTCGTGAACGTCGGTCAATACCGGCACGCCGATCTGCCGTTTGACTTCCGCGAGTATCCGCAAGCCCTCTTCCATTCCTGGTCCGCGGAAACTTTGACTGGACGATCGGTTGGCCTTGTCGAACGAGGATTTGTAAATAAACGGAATTCCCAGTTTCGCCGTGAGCTCTTTCAACTGCCCGGCAACTTCCAGCGCCATGGCTTCGCTTTCGATGACACAGGTGCCCGCAATCAGGAAAAAGGGTTGATCGAGTCCCGCCCGGAACCCGCAAAGGTCAATCGCCGACATCAAGCGATAACCTCTTGGTTCTGTTCCGCGCGGATTGCTTTGTGATGACGCGCGGCATAGATGAATCCACTGAACAGCGGATGGCCGCCGCGCGGCGTGGAGGTAAACTCCGGGTGAAACTGGCAGGCGATAAACCAGGGATGGCCCCTTAATTCGATGACCTCGACCAGGTTCTGGTCGACGGATTTGCCGGCGACCACCAGGCCGGCCTTTTGCAATGGCTCGAGATAAGCGTTATTAAACTCGTAGCGATGGCGGTGCCGTTCCAGGATTTTGTCTTTTCCGTACAGCTCGCGCACCTTGGTGCCGGGTTCCAGCAAGCATTCCTGACCTCCGAGCCGCATGGTGCCGCCAAGATCGGAATCTTCGCTGCGGCGCTCTTTATGCCCGGAGCTGGTGGTCCATTCGGTGATAAGCGCGATCACCGGATGCGGGGTATTTTTTACAAATTCGGTGCTGTGGGCGCCTTTCAGGTTCGCCACATTGCGCGCAAATTCAATCACCGCCACCTGCATGCCCAGGCAAATACCCAGGTAAGGAACATTATTTTCCCGGGCGTATTTCGCCGCCTGGATTTTGCCTTCGATACCCCGTTCACCAAAACCACCCGGCACCAGGATGGCATCCGCGCCTTGCAGACAGGCCGTGCCGTTGCGCTCGATGGACTCGGAATCAATGTAAGTGATTTTTACCTTGGTGTGGGTATGCACGCCGGCATGCACCAGCGCCTCGGAGAGCGATTTATAGGCCTCGGTAAGGTCCATGTATTTGCCCACCATGGCCACGTTCACTTCGGCCGTGGGATGGCGCATGGCGTCGACTACCGACTGCCATTCCGAAAGGTCCGCCGGTGGCACCGCCAGACGCAGCTTGTCGACCACGATATCGTCCAGGCCTTGCTCGCGCAGCATCAGCGGAATTTTGTAGATCGTATCCACGTCCACGACGGAAATGACCGCCCGTTCCTCGACGTTAGTAAACAGGGCGATCTTGCGTTTTTCGTCCTCGGGGATGGGCCGGTCGGCGCGGCACAGCAGGATATCCGGCTGGATACCGATACTGCGCAGTTCCTTGACCGAGTGCTGGGTGGGCTTGGTTTTAAGTTCTCCGGCCGCCGGAATATACGGCACCAGGGTCAAATGCATGAACAAAGTTCGATCATGTCCCAGCTCGATCCCCATTTGGCGGATGGCTTCCAGGAACGGCTGGGACTCGATGTCACCCACGGTGCCGCCGATTTCGATCATGGCGACATCAGCGCCGGCTGCGCATTCCATGATGCGGCGTTTGATTTCATCGGTAATATGCGGGATGACCTGCACAGTGCCGCCGAGATCGTGCTCTACGCCGTCCGCCGCGGCGTCATCCGCTAGCTCGGGTCTTCGGACCGCAACTATCAGGTGAATTCCGGATGGACCGGTCGGCATGCGCCTGTCAGCATTGCGGTCGGACGCGCTCCTCTCATGCGGTCTGCGCGGTCCGTCGCCTCCCCGGGGGGCCGGTCGAAAGGCCGGCCCTTTTTGAACCACGAAGCCCGGCCTTCGCGATCAGGCGTCGT
>Ga0209640_10000941_pt1 | contig 23773 bp, 26 predicted proteins | sample RifCSP10_1_FD_184018 | JGI IMG/M metagenome (GOLD analysis project Ga0209640, IMG submission 184018) | Soil microbial communities from Rifle, Colorado - Rifle CSP2_sed 10_1 (SPAdes) (version 2) | ecosystem: Environmental > Terrestrial > Deep subsurface > Rock core/Sediment | place: Rifle... | reverse complement strand
CGCCCCCATCGCGGTCGTGCGGTTGCCCGGCGCCAGCAGCGCCAGCGCCGTCCAGGAGCGCCCCTGCACCGGGAGCTCGGACATCTGGCGCGGATCGATGTTGCCGCCGAGGCTCGAGCCCGTGGTGTCGAGCAGCGGCGCCTCAGCGGTCACTGTGACGGTCTCTTGCAACGACGTGACGCTCATCTGCACTCTGAGGTCCGCCGTCTGACCAACGAGCAGCTCCAACCCGCTTTGCGTGATCGTCGTAAAGCCGGGGAGCTCGAACGTGAGCCGAAACGTGCCGACGCGAGCGCCGATCCGAAAGGTGCCGCGTTCGTTGGTAACGGCCACAAAGGTGTTCCCTGTGGCCTCGTGCACGGCGGTTACCGTGACACCGGGCAGGACGCCGCCCGTGGAGTCGGTCACGTTGCCGCTCAGTATTGCTTCCTGCGCGAATCCCGCCACCGGCATGGCCAGGATTGCGCACACTGCGAGGAGCCGCCGGACGACTGGTGCTGCCATTGAATCCTCCTCATATCAACGAGCCTCGACACCCGATCAGTAAAGATGACGTGATAACCGGGATTAGGCCTGGGTAACCGAAGGATCCGCTATCCGACGTGCGCGCATGATGGGCCCGCGGAAGCGGCGTTGTCAAGGGCCCGGAGGAAGAACAGGAGTCAGGGGTCAAGGGTCAGGGGACGCTGACTTCTGCCCCTGGCCCCCAACCCTTTTAGGTCTTTGATTAGTGGGTTCAGACCTGTCGAATCGCGAGCGCGCGGACCAGGCCGAGCGGCAACGGGATGCGCTGCAACGTGATTAGAAATGGATGACTTCGCGCGTCCCGAAACATCGTCTAAGGCCGCCTAACGTCTCACTTCAGAGGAGGTGCCGATTTCGTTTGACCAGAAGAGGAGCCAAGCATTGGCAGATGAAATACGGTACCAGGGAACACGCCTTACGACACAGCAGCGAACGCCGTGTGTAACTTCAATCCAGTACCGCCACCAGTGACGGAACGGCCAGTGAACAAAACAGATCGTTGATTTCGTTTGGAGGAAGCGGACTTCGGCTCTCGATCCACCAATTCAGCACGAGGATAACGTTTGACGCCACGTAGTGGACCAGAAGATCCGGTGGTATCAGGCACAGCATTTTCCGGCGGCGTTGAAGTTCTCGCAGATCATCGCCAATCAGCTCTGTGAGCACCTGCTGAAGGTGCTCGTGAACGATCGCCCATCCATTCGTCCGAACTTTCACGGTATGCCGGTGCCGCTCGATGTGCTCGAAGACGGGAAGGCTGAACCAGACAAGTCTATCGGACCGCGGTGTCGACGGTGATAGGGCGGTCGGTTGCGCTGAGCAAAGCAGGTTGTGTATGCCGCCGACAAGTAGATCGTCCTTGTCACGGAAATGTGCGTAGAGGGTCGAGCGGCCAACGTTGGCGCGTTCGAGGATCTCCTTGACAACGATGGAGTCATAGGGCTTTTCCCGAATCAGTGAGCCGAGCGCCTGATGGAGGTGCTGTTCGGTACGCTGAACCCTGCGGTCCTTAGTTAGGCCCTTTGTCGGGCATAGTCACATCCCATTCGGAAGCTGAGCAGAAGATGGGGTCGAGGTTGTCTTCAGGAACGCGATCGTCGAAGCACTTCCGTATCCCGACGCCCATTTTGATGCCGTCCTGAGCACATTGATGCTTCATCATCTGCCCCGCAACGCGCGCCGACAGTGCGCAGGTGAGATGCGGAGAGTGCTGCGGCCCGGCGGACGGGTTCTCGCCGTCGACTTCGGACAACCACATGAGAAGCACCGAGGCCTCCTTTCGCACTTTCATCGGCATGGTCACGTTGCGCTGCGCGACCACAATGCGCCGCCCACAACGACACACAATCCTTTCGTGTTTTTGCGAATGAAGAACAAGTGTGTAAGATGACGCCGGCACTCGGTGAAGGAGGCTTACCAGGGTTGCCCGCTTTTCTCGCTGAATGCATCCCCCGATGAGACCTCGTTGAGTCCAACGGCTGTTTGCGATGGAGGTGGTGAATGATGCGACACATTCTCGGAATCGTGGTCTTCGCCGCGCTGTTCGGCGCCGTGGTGCTCAGCGCGCATGAGCAATTTCGAATTGTCGGCAAGATTGTAAAGTTCGAGAAGCTTCAACTTGAGGTCACGACGAACTATGGCGAAAGGTTCTTGCTCAGGTTGCAAGAAGGCACACTCATCGAGCGCAACAAGAAACGCGTTCCGGCGACGGAGTTGAAAGCCGGACGGAGCGTCGTTGTCGATGTCAGCGGCGACACGCTCTACGATGACCACCTGTTTGTGATTTCCGTCATGCTCGTGCCCGCCTCGACTTCATCTTCCAAGAAATGACGACCACCGATATAAGGGGTTGCTCCGAGCTTCGAGAGGTGAGCGCCGATCCACGTGGATTGACCCACGATGAAGAGCGGCCTGAAGGTGATGAACAATTCTGTCTTATCAAACAGATCGTGCGATTCGTTGCTCGCGGATCGTTGGGATTCGGGGATTGATTGGCCCGACCGCCGGCCTGAGGTTGCCGCCTCGCAGGATGCAGCGGGAGGAGAAGAAGTAGAACGACCCAAACGCGGGTGGCTGAGTTGCGGCTCGCCCAGGAGAGAAGTCGACGGCTCGAATTCCAGCAATGACATTGCTGCGCCCGTGCCGAATGTCCCGCCGACTCATTGGGTGCGAAGCGGAGACAGTGGAATGTGATCGCCAGCTTCCCCCTGGATTTCAATGATGCTTATGTGCAGCGAGTGATCTGCTGCCTCTTTCGCGCGGACCACTGATGCCTTACGAGCCTGCCGACCTGGGACCACTCTCGTGTTGGCCTCGTAGATGGCGGCATCCGCCAGGTTGTTGGCCCCAATTCGAGTCAACGTAACGATGTGAAATTCGTCATCGACCCGGTGCCCGAATTGTTACCTGCCCTTACGCACGAGAAGATTGCCAATCTTCAGATCTTCGCGGAAGTTGACGTCACCGTTCTTACCGACGTTGAACGATGCGGTCGTTGGTCCCTCGTGCGGCCCGTCGTGAGCGGCGATCGGCCGGGCCAGCGCGAAGGCCGCCAACGCCGCCGCCAGCAAGGTTGCACGCCCTTTCATCGCGCAACCGCCTCGCCTCGGATCATCCTCTCCACCTACCGAGCAGCAATGGCCGGCACGATGCGAATTTCGAGCGCCAGAGAGTCGTCCTCGGTATCCCCGTACGCGTCCACGACCACGCTCTGCCCGGGCCTCAATTCCTTGACCTCCACTTTCTTGTTGTCACGACTGACGGCGGTCTGCTTGTCGAGTCGCACCGACAGCGTCTTGCCCGCTTTGTTCTTCACCGCAAGCATCGAGTTCTCGTATTTGACGACCGTACCAATGATACGGAACTCATCATGCGCAAACGCGGCACTCGATCCGAGTGCCAGCATCGCGATGGTGATGGCGATTCTCATGAGTGTCATTTCGACTGCTCCTATTCGTTAACCGGCGCGATCGTCTCCAGCGCTCGGACTTCCCGTGCCTGCCGCGTACCGTCGTATCGGAATTGATGGGCGCTTGCGTAGAATCCTGCCGTCGTCAATCTGATCGTGATCGTCTCTCCCCCAGGATTTTCCCAGAACCAGCCGTGAATGCCTGAGAACGGCGCAACGAAGCTCCCGTCCGCACGGCGCCTCGGCTCCTTGTCGTACGACTGTACCGCGCTGGAGGGGGCTCCATCCGGGTCGCCATGAAAATCGTGGACGACACCGCCGCTCGCCGTCCAGGAAAAGAGCATCGTGGCGTCCCTCTCGAGGTGGTACTTGAATTCCACGTATTCGTACGGGCCCAGCACGATTTCCCTGGAATCCAGCTTGTACTCGCCCGGATAGAGCGCCATCTGCCCGATCTGCGTGGGCGCCAGCGCTTCACCCTCCGGCGGAGGAACGGGAGCCATCACGCCGCCCGCGGACAACGCAGACAAGCCGAGTGCCTGGCCGGTTCCCAACGGATCGACGCCGTACTCTGCGGGCAACACGGCCGTGACGAGCACGATCATCGCCACGACGAATGCCAGGGCGGTGGCTTTCAACAGTGCTCGCGCTGACGGACCCTCCGCGACCCGACGATCCGCGCCTGCGCTGGTTTCGATCGACATTATCGAGATCCCGAAGCAGCGACGGCAGCCAGCCGCGTGACCGCGGTGGGACGCAACCCCTGGGGACCGTTCGTCCAATCGGTCATGGTGCCATCTGCAAAGCGCTGCCGGAGCGTCCACACGATCTGCGTCCCCTGTCGCGGATTGCGGGCCACGAACCCTACTTCGATGAACTCTCCGGGCTTGACGTCCACCTGCCAGTTGATCGCGACGATGCGGTCGTCCTTGCGCTTGATTTCATGTTTCCACGCCGATGGCGCCAGCAGCACTTCGACAATCACACCCTCGGGCACTTCCAGTTCCGCGGCCGTTGTGGCGACTTTGCCTTCGGAAGGAATTCGAACCGTGTAGCGTTCTGTTGCACCCTGCGTCGACTGCCGCGGCCAGATGCTCACGTGTGCCTGCGCGACGACGGGAACGAACAGAAACAGTGCGGCGACGGCGACCCGAAATGACGTCATCACTTCCTCCTAGCGCGCGTTGGCGCGTTGAGAAACGCGTAATCAAACGGACATCGGTACGAACGCAATATTCAAGAGCACAGAGGCGCCAAGGAACAAGGCGGACGGCCACTGGGCCGTCGGCTCAGGAGAGGAAGGCGGGTGGGGCGCGAGGCTCAGAGGGGCGGCCCTCCGGAGGTCCATGGCTGCGCACGATGTCCGGCGCCTGCCGCATGACCGACTCAGGGACGGGCGGCAGCGCGAAGCCGACGGGAGGAAGTCCCGGATGGATGGCGGTCTCGGTGTGGACAGCCAGGAAGACCTGCAGGTAAGTAGTTCGGCCGGACTCGCTGTCGGAACCGAGCGCGCGCGTGCCGGCCGGCCAGCCGTGCTGCTCCACGTGATGCCCGCCCAGGTGAGCGTGAACGACGCGTGGGCCGCCGTGGTGATCGTGACGATGGTCGTCGAGATGCGCGTGGACGAGCGACGCGCACAGCGCCCCGCCCTGGAGGGCCAGGGATAACCCGATCGCGATCAAGCCGCGGGGCATGGGAGACATTCTAACGGGATCCGGGATCCGGGATCCGAACGGAACGGCAACCCGGGGATCAGGGCAGCTGTTTGCGGATCCCCGATCCCGGATCCCCGATCCCGGCCTTATTGAAACATCTTGTTCTTGACGGGCTCGCCTGCGCGGAATTCATGGGAAAGGTTGTAATAGCCCGCGCTCGTGAGAGTGACGGTGATCTCCTGATCCCCGATGTTTTCCCAGTACCAGCCGTGAATGCCGGAGAACGGCGCCGCCAGGGTGCCGGACGCCTCGGATGCCTGGCTCTTCTCGTACGTCTGCGCGTAGCCGCGAGGGCCGCCGTCGGGCTCGGCATGAAACTCGACGTTCACGGGACTAGTGGCTTTCCAGGAGTACAAGAGGGCTTCCCCCTTGTCGAGCCGGTACTTGTATTCCATCCCCTGGCGGGGACCCACCTTGAACTCCACGGTTTCGCTATTGAAGCCTTGTTCCTGCGGCACGATCAGGACTGCCGCCTGACCCGTACCCGTCGTCGCGGCCTGCTCGAGCGCCTGCACCTGCTGGCCGGTAATGCCGAGATCGAGGAGACCTGCACGCGCTCCCGTTCCCAGCGGATCGACGCCGAACTCCGCTGGAAGGATGAACATGACGAGGATGAGGCCCGCGGCAAGGAGGGCCGCTCCCGCGGCGAGAGCCAGACGGTTTCTGGCGTCGGTTGCAGTGTGTTCGTCGCGCGCATCTGCGCGATGGGGCGGGGCGATCTCTTCTTCAGTCATGGTCATAGTATCGGAAGGAAGTAACCGGACAGCTGATACCCCACCAGCAGGAAGCCGCACGCCATGACGATGGCATTCGTGGCAAACGCATGGCGCAGGAAGCCCTCGCGCGTCCGCCAGAAGGTCAGCGCGATGAGAATGCCGGTGAGCGCGAGAAACTGGCCGATTTCGACGCCGACGTTGAAGCTGACGATATTCACCACGAGTCCGTTGGGTGACAGTGTGAACTCCTGCAGCTTGGTGGCCAGGCCAAAACCGTGAAAGAAGCCGAATACCAGCACCGCGAGCCGTGTGTTGATCTGACGCCCGAAGAAGCGCTTGAAGCCGTCCATGTTCTCGAAGGCCTTGTAGACCACGGAGAAGCCGATGACCGCGTCGATCAGGAATGGGTTCGCGTGAATGCCGCCGAGAACCCCGAGCAGCAGCGTCGTGCTGTGGCCGATGGTGAAGAGGCTGACATAGAGGAGAACGTCCTTCAGCTTGTACAGAAAGAAGATCACACCGACGAGGAACAGCAGGTGGTCGTAGCCGGTCACCATGTGCTTGGCGCCAAGGTACAGCAGCGGACCAATGGCCTGTCCCTGAAGACCCTGGAGAAACACTGCGTCCTTGCCGGAAACGCCGTGCGCCTCCAGCCCCGCCGAACAGCCGAGCACGAACAGGGCGACGGCCGCGAACGCCAGCATCTGTCGGCCCTGAGCCCTGATCCCTGAGGCCTGAGGCCTGTTATTGCCGCTGGTATTTGGCATGGCAGGTATCGCAGGTGTCGTTGATTGCGGACCCGGCATCGAGAATACCCTCCTTGTCTTGCGCTTCGGCCGCTTTGATCGCCGACTGCCCCTTCTCGATCATCGCGCGCGTCATCGTAACCCAGTCGCTATTGTCGACGAGGCGGTTGCCCATCAACAAAAGATTCCCCGACTCCACGAGCGCCGCCGCCTGGCTGGCAAGCGCGGCCCACTCCTCGTCGTTCTGCGGCGCTGTTTCCTTGACACCTTCGGCATTGACGATGGTGCCAACGGCGCTGTACACGGCTGTGGCGGCAGGCATCGTGATGCCGTCCATCACTTGCTTGATGCTCGCCACTGCTTCTGGCTGTGGAGCCTCAACCGCGGCCGGCGCTTCACGCGTCGTGCGTGCTGCCGCTATTACGAAACCGATGCCGCTGATGAAGAGCGCCACGCTCACGAGAAACAACCACTGAACGGTTCGCATGCTCCTGCCGCGTCTTCCTGGGTTGCCGGAACTGAGCTGGGTTACCTGCCAATTATAGAGGGAACGCCGAGCATACCGCATGCGGCAATCGTGAAGGTGGGCACCCCGACTCGCTGTCTGAAGAATTGCTGAATTATCGTTCAGATAAGATCGCCACGTGGCCACTGGCATTCTGTCCGGGACGACCGTGCTGGACCTGACGCGCGTCATGTCCGGTCCCTACTGCACGCTCATGCTGGCCGACATGGGCGCTCGCGTCATCAAGATCGAGCACCCGACCCGGGGAGACGATACGCGCGCGTGGGGTCCGCCGTTCGTGGGCGGCGAGAGCGTCTACTTTCTCAGCGTCAACCGGAACAAGGAAAGCCTTACGGTCGACTTCAAGGATCCGGACGGGCGCCGCATCCTCGATATGCTCCTGGCGCGAGCTGATGTGCTCGTCGAGAACTTTCAGCCGGGAACGCTGCAGCGTCTCGGCCTCGACTACGAGTCCACCGCACCGCAGGCGCCGCGACTCGTCTACGCCTCGATTTCCGGGTATGGGCACACCGGCCCGCTGAGAGATCTGCCTGGATACGACGCGGTCGCGCAGGCCGAGGGTGGATTGATGAGCATCACCGGCGATCCCGACGGTCCACCGTATCGCCTGGGGCTGCCGATTGTGGATCTCGTGGCAGGTTTGTTTGCAGCCCAGGGCGTCCTGCTGGCCCTGCTGGCGCGCGCGACAAGCGGCCGCGGGCGGCACGTGGACATTTCGATGTTCGACTCGGTGGCGGGCCTCCTCACGTACCAGGCTGCCAACTACCTCACGACCGGCGACAATCCCCCCCGCATGGGCAACGCCCACGCGAGCATCGTCCCCTACGGCACGTTCGAGACACGCGACGGGCAACTGATGCTGGCCATCGGCAACGACGAACAGTGGCGACGCTTCTGCACGGCTGCCGACGTGTCGGAACTGGCGGACGACGCACGCTTCTCGACGAATCCGCAACGAGTCGCCAACCGGGCTCTGCTATGGCCCATCGTCGCGCGCGTCCTGCGCACACGCGATCGCCACGACTGGACGGCCCGCCTGCGCGAAGCCGGCGTCCCCTGCGGTCCAGTGCGGACGATTGGCGAGATGATTGTCGATCCGCAGCTCGAGGCCCGCGGGATGATCACCTCGATGCGGCACCCTGTAGCTGGAGACCTGCGTCTGGTCGCCAACCCGATCAAGCTCTCCGATACGGCGCCCATTGCGGACACGCCGGCGCCACTGCTCGGCCAGCACACTGAGGCGATTCTGACGAGCGAGCTTGGTATCAGCCCGGACGAATTCAAGGAGCTTCGGCGGCGGCGGGTTGTCTAGGCGGGTCCGCTTCGCGGCACCCGCCCCACGTACGTAGGCCGGGTGCCGCGGCTTTCGTCGTCGGGGAGCCGCGGACCCGGCGACTCATGCGCGGAGCGCGGCCAGAGCCTCTGCCCACCGATGGAGCTCGTCGAGCATGACAGTTGCCGACCGGTCGTGCTGCTCGGTGGCGTTGAACTGTCCTGACTCGCGATCGATGGCCTGCGCCACGAACGGAATGGTGACCGCTTCGGCGATTGCCACCATCTTCAGCGCCGCCATCGTCTGTCTGGTCGTCTGAACCGCGCGCAAGCCGCCCGATATTCCCCCATAACTGACGAACGCCGCCGGCTTGTAGTTCCATTCGATGAACAGATAGTCGAGCGCATTCAGCAGGGCCGGCGCCATTCCGTAGTTGTATTCGGGCGTGATGAAGACAAAGGCGTCGAGCGCCGCAACGACGGCGCTCCACTCCTTCTGCTTCTCACTTTCGTACTTCTGCAGGCGGGGATGGTGACGTTCGGCGAAGACAGGTAGATCGATGGCTTTGAGGTCGATGATCTCGATCTCGAATTTCGCGTGCTGCCGCGCGCGCTCGATGAACCATTGAGCGACCGGAAGGCCAACGCGGCCCTCGCGCACGCTGGCGATCACGACACCAAGTCTGGGCATGCTCGGCAGTATATCCAGACATTGGTGATTCGTGATTGGTGATTAGCGATTGGCCGCCGCAACCAGTTGCTGTTCCAGCCGCAACTGCGCGGCGCGTGCACAACCCTGCATAACGCGGAAATATCGTTGGACCCACTCGGTACCGATCTCGTATGGATGCGGACCGTTCCCGCGCCCGGCGAGGATCTTGTTCTTAGTGACCGCATTATCGAACTCGGAATGATTGGAGAGCAGAACCGTTGCGCCGGCGGCGGCAGCCTTCTCGGCCATCTTTCGCTGTGAGTCGATATAGATCTGGAAGTTCTTGATTCCCGGATCGGGCGTGTTGTTCACGAAGTTAAACGCTGTGCCCCCGGAATAAGCCACGTTGACGGGCCGACCGCGGTCGAACACCGTAAAGGTGTACGAGAGAGTGCCTGGCGTGTGCCCAGGCGTCAACCAGATTGTCACCGTCGCCCCACCGAGCGTGATCTTCATACCGTCGGTCGCAACGATGTCCTTCTTCGGAGCCATCGTCTTGTACCGGTTGGGATACTTCGCAACCGTATCCCAGTCCGGGGCGCCCATGACCATGCGGGGCTTGTATCGCGCCTGCAGCATTTCTGCGCCGCCGATGTGATCGCCATGGGCATGCGAAATGAGAACGTACTTGATGTTCCTGGGATCGAGTCCAAGCTTCTGCAGACCTCCGACGATCAGTCTCTCGGAGTTGTAGGGAAAGATCGTGTCGATGAGAATGATCCCGTCGCTCGTCGTCAGGGCCCACGAGGAGTGAATCTTTCCTCCGACGAAGTAGAGATTGTCGAACACTTTCGCAGGCTCCGCATACCAGGTCTCCGACGCTGGGGCTGCGGCAGGATTCGCGACATAGGCCGGCGCGACGTCAGTGGTGTTTTCGCCGCCGCTCTGCGGCAACAGACACGCTCGGACGAGCGTGCCCAGGAACTCGAACTCGGACGCATCCTTGGCCGACTGTACGGCTGCCCGGATCTCCGCCTCGAAGTCCCTTTTGACAGAGGTTTGCTGCGCGAACGTAGCCGGGACAGCAAGTCCAGCAGCGACAACCACTACTCCGCCAATTCTCATCAACCGTGGTTTCATGACAACTCCCGCATGAACGGTTTCCATTCACAGTTCAAACCAGATAGAGGCTCGTATATCTCACCGGAGAAAGCGAAACCGAATGGACGAAGACGCGCTTGTTCGTGCGCTTTTCCACGTTGGACGCGTGGGAGCGCCGCACCCGTCACGGCTTGCCGCTTGCCGACGCGTACTTGCGCAGGAACGCAACGAGCCGCGCACTCACCTCTTCGGGTTGTTCCTGCTGCACCCAATGCCCAGCGCCGTCCAAGAGATGGAATCCGACCATGCGCGTGCACGCGCTCGCCTGCATCTTGTCGACGGCGCCGGGCGTCTGGTAGACGCCCCAGTCGCTCTTGCCGGCGATGAACATGGATGGGACGTCGATGGAGCGGCCCGAAAACGTGCGCATCTCGGCGAGGCTCTTGGGATCGGAGCCTCGCCGCACTCGATAGCCCTGAAGGGCGCCGGTGAACCCGGTCCTGCCGTACTCGGTCGCGTACACTTCCACTTCGTCCTCGGTCAGCCACGTGCACGCCGCGATCTCGGACGCCGACGGCATGAAGGGCGCAACGGTCTCGGCCATGCCCTTGTCCTTCTCCATGACGTAATACGTGGGAATCTGCGCCATTTCTTCGGCGGTGCGCGCCTTCAACGGATGGGGCCTGTTCCCTTTCCAATCGGCGCTCTTGTAGTGGTAGTAAGCCCGAAAGAACGCATGCAGTCCCTGCGGCGCATTCAGCATGTTGTCATTGGCCCCCCGCGTTCGCTGATAGTTCTGGTAATACTTCCGCTGCGGGTTGAGCTTCGCGAGTTCCACGTCGAGTTCGTCGTCGGTGGGGGCGGGTCGTGGGGCGGCCGCGCCGTTTGCCGTGTCGAATGGGATCGACGGCGGTCCTTCGAAGGGCGAACTCAGAATCGTGACGGTGCGGAAGATGTCGGGACGTACCAAGGCCGCCCACGATGCGACTGGCGCGCCAGCGTCGTGCCCCGCCACCATCGCGATGTTGCGATAGCCGAGCGCGTAGACGAGACCGATCGCATCCCGCACCATGCTGAGCATTCGGAACGGATCGGGATCGGCGTCATAGGAATTGTCCGAACCCGTCGTGCGACCGTAGCCACGCTGGTCGGGAGCGATCACGTGATAACCCGCCGCCGCCAGTGGCAACATCACCTTGCGCCAGCTATACGCGAGTTCTGGAAAGCCGTGCATCAGGAGAATCGCCGGCCGGCCTGGCCTTTCGAACCCGGCCTCCAGCATGTGCACGGCGAGGCCATTGACGTTGGCCACGGTGCGCGACCGGATGCCTGCCGGGATCGTCCCGTTGCCGTAGGGCGAGGAAGTCGGGACGGCAGCAACCCCGGCGGAACGCGCTTGGCCTGGATGACGCACCAATCCGGCGGCCGCCGCAGCCGCCGCGCCGACGAACTCGCGCCGCGAAAGTTCACCAGCGGGATACTGTCCATCACTACCGAATTTCGGCGATGTTGACATAAGCATGCCCCATCTCCTTCATCTGCAGGCGTCGCTCGGTATGGTGTGAACTCTCGTCTCTGTAGAGGACGCCCAGATGGACGCAAAGCGAATCGCGATTGGAGCCACGTCCGCACCTCGACGGCGTCGAAGAGTTTACGCACAAGATTCGCGCTGGATCACCTGTTTGTCCAGTTCCGAATAGCGCACCATCGCAAATCACAAGTCACGAATCATAAATCGCTTCGAGTCCCCCGTTATGATGGGTGCGATGAAAGCCCTCGTCCTGCGCCGCCCTGGCGATCTCGTCGTCGCCGAGGTCGATACGCCACAGCCGCATGGCGACGAGGTTCTCGTTCGGGTCACGAACAGCGGCATCTGCGGCACCGATCTCAAGATCTACACCGGCGGCATGCCCGCGTCGTACCCAATCATCATGGGTCATGAAATCAGCGGCGACGTGGTCGACACAAATGGGGGCGGACACGTCCTGGCAGGCCAGCGTGTCCTGGTGGACCCGGTGCTGTACTGCGGCACCTGCGCCGACTGCCGCGCGGGACGCACCAACCTGTGCGCCACCGGCGGCATAATCGGGCGCGAAGTCAACGGAGGGTTCGCGGACTACGTCGTCGCGCCCCGCAGTCACGTGTACGCGCTGCCGCCGTCGATCGACAGCCAGACCGCACCACTCATCCAAGTGCTCACAACCTGCCTTCACGCCCAGCGGCGCGCCGACCTCTCGGCCGGCCAGTCGGTCGCCGTCATCGGTCTCGGCGTGTCGGGACAGCTGCACGTGCAACTGGCGAAGGCACGTGGGGCCGGCGTCGCGATCGGCATCACGCGGAGCGCATGGAAGCGATCGCTGGCAGGACAGCTCGGCGCCGACCTCACGGCAGGCAGCGGTGAGGAGGGGGTTCGCGCCGTCCAAGGTGCCACGGACGGCCACGGCGCCGACATCGTCATTGAATCGACAGGCCACGTGCAGTCGCTCGCCGACGCCATCGCCATGGTGCGCCCGGGCGGCACCATCGTCCTGTTCGGCATTTACACCGCTAGCGAAGGGGCGTTGCCGTTCTATCAGCTTTATTACAAGGAGCCGACGATCGTGAGCGCCCGCGCTGCAACGAGCGAGGACTTTCCGGAATCGATCGACCTCATTGCGCGCGGCGCCGTGAAGCTTGCGCCTCTCGTCACTCAGGTGCTGCCGCTGTCACGGCTTCGGGAGGCGCTGGGCATGCTCCAGAGCGACGCCGACGGCAGGATGAAGATCATTCTCGCGCACCGAGACCAATAAATGAGCGCTGACACTCTCGATCTACAGAAGCGTCGTCTGGCAGCTGCAGCCGCCGTCGAAGTCGCCCGCAAGTTCGTCGCCGACGTCGTCGCGCCCGCGTCGGCCGACCTCGACCGCAACGTCAACCCCGAGGACTGCTTCTCCTGGGACATCGTCGAAAAAGGGAGCGAACGCGGACTGCGGACGCTCACGCTGCTGCCCGAATACGGCGGCGGCGGCGCCGACTGCGTCATGACGGCGATGGTCGTTGAGGAGCTGGCGAAAGGGGACATGGGCGTGTCGGTGGTTTTCGCGCAGACGCTGAAGCTCATCCAGTCGTTCCAGGCGGCGGCAACCACCGAGCAGCGTGCCCGCTTTCTGCCACGGCTGCGCGACGACCATCGCGCACTGATGGCCATCGGTATGACCGAGCCTCAGACCGCGTCGAACTACATCATTCCGTATCAGCCCGCCGGCTTCGTCACGAGAGCCACGCGGAAGGGCAACGGATGGATCATCAACGGCAGGAAGCGCTTCATCTCGAACGGGAACCGGGCACGCCTGTATCTGCTGTTTGCGCAGACGAACCCCGACAAGGGGCTCAACGAGGGCAGCACGTGCTTTATCGTCGAACGGGGCGCACCCGGCTTCACCACCGGGCACGTCGAGGACAAGATGGGGGAACGGCTCGCCAACAACGCGGAGCTGATTTTCGATTCCTGTTTCGTGCCGGACGACGACGTGCTTGGCGAGGTCGATCGCGGCTTCGACGTGATTTCGCAGTTCTTCCCTGCGAGCAATGCGTACGCCGCGGCAAGCGTGCTCGGCGTGGCCGCGGCCGCTTACGACCGCTCGCTGACGTGGACCAGAGAGCGCATCCAGGGCGGCCAGCGACTGATCGAGCACGACATCATCGCGGCGCAGCTCGCCGAAATGCACATGCTCATCGACGCGGCGCGTGCCTACATCCACCACGCGGCGTGGAAGGCCGACCACAGAGACACCGGCTGGGATCCCACGCTGGGCGCCTTGCCAAAAGTGTTCGCGTCGGAGGTCTCCTGGAAGGTGGTGACCAAAGCGCTGGAACTGCACGGCGCGTATGGATACATGCGCGACCTTGGATTCGAGAAGCTCGTCCGCGATGCCGCCTGCTTCATCCACTCGGACGGCGTCAACAGGACGCTGTTGCTGAAGGCGGCGCAGTTCATCCGAGCTCAGCCGTAGAACCTGCCAAAGGCCGATCACGTTCGATGACCATCGACATACACACGCATTTCATTCCGCCCACATTCGTGACCGATGCGCGCGCGGGTCGTGCGGTCGACGGTGTAAAAGTGGTGCGACAGGACGCCACGGAATGGCTCCTCCATCCACAGGGCTACCGTTACCCACTGTCGCGCGAGTTTTTCGATGTGGAGGCAAAGCTGAAACAGATGGACGGCCTCGGCATCGACGCGTCGATCCTGTCGCTCAGCCCGACGTTGTTCTTCTATTGGCTCGACGGCGTCGCGGCCGGCGACTTCTGCCGGGAAGCGAATGATTCGCTGGCGGCCTTCGTCGCCCAGTCCGATCGCCTGCAAGGCGTGGCGGCGGTTCCGCTGCAGGATCCGGATGCCGCCGCAGCCGAACTGCGACGCGCTGTCGTGCGCCTTGGCCTGCGGGGAGTCGAAATCGGTACGACCATGGAGACCGTCCCGCTGGACGACCCGAGGTTCGAGCCGTTCTTCCGCACCGCTGCGGAGCTCGATGTGCCGGTCATCCTGCATCCGTATTACGTCGGCGCGCGCCCGCAGCTTGCCGACTTCTACATGACGAACCTCACCGGCAACCCGCTCGAAACGTGCATCGCGGCGAGTCGCCTCATCCTGTCCGGCTTTCTCGATCGGCACGCCGCCTTGAAAGTGGTTCTCGTGCACGCAGGTGGATTCATGCCGTATCAGGTTGGACGCCTGGATCATGGGTTCCGCGTCCGCGCGGAAACGAGCGCGGCGATTGCGTCGCCTCCCTCCACGTACCTTCGGCGCTTCTGGTACGACACGATCACCCACGCGAGCGTCCCGCTGCAGTTTCTGATCGAGCTGGTGGGCTCGGACCGCGTCGTGCTGGGAACGGATCTCCCCTTCGATATGGCCGACAATCGCTTCGACCACTACCTTTCTGCGATCGACCTCGACGCCTGCGATCGCGAGGCGATTACGTTCGGGAATGCGACCTCCTTGTTTGCTGTCGCTCAGAGTCGGGCGCGCGAATGAAGGTCGAGGGTTATCGGATCCACCAGTGGGGCGGCCCGCTTCGGTGGGAGTCGTTCGACGTTCCACCGCCTCAGCCAGGCGAGGTCCTGATTCGCGTCGAGGCGTGCGGTATCGGCCTCACCGTGCTCAACTGCATTCGAGGCGATCTCGCCAACGACGCGGCCAGGCTCCCACGCGTCCCGGGACATGAAGTCGTCGGACGCGTTGAAGCGCTCGGCGCCGGCGTCACGTCGCCGCCGGTTGGCACGCGGGTGATGGCGTATTTCTATCTCGTGTGCGGGCGGTGCTCAGCGTGCCAGTCTGGACACGATTCGCTCTGCGCCAATCTGGCGGGGTGGGTCGGCGTCCATCGTGACGGCGGGTACGCGGCGTTCACCGTGCTGCCCGCGGGCAACGTCATTCCACTTCCCCAGTCGCTGCCGGCCGCAGTGGCGACGGCAATCCCCGATGCCATCGCCACACCCCTGCACGTCTGCAAGACCCGCGCGCGCATTCAGCAAGGCGACCGCGTCGGCGTCATCGGCGCGGGCGGAGGCGTGGGCATTCACATGGTCGAAATGGCCACGTTGTTCGGAGCCCGGGTGGCAGGCCTCGAGGCGAGCGAGAGCAAGTTCGACATCATCCAGCGGATGGGCGGCGTGCCTGTGCTGTCTCGCTCGTTCGACGACATCCGCCTTCCCCGCGACTGGGACGGCGGCACACCTACAGTCGTGATCGACCTGGTCGGCTCGAAGGACAGCCTGACGTGGGCGCTGGCGTCGCTTCCGCTTGGCGGCCGGCTCGTCGTGCTCACCACGTTCCGCGACGTCGACATCCGTATCAGCCCGCGCGATCTCGTGCTGCGCGAGATCAGCCTCCTCGGATCGCGCTACGCCTCGAAGGCCGAGCTGCGCGAATCGGCGGAGCTCGTCGCGGCGGGCAAGATCCATCCCGTCGTGTCGCGGGTCGTGCCACCAACGAACGTCGAGGACGTGCACCGCGCGCTGCTGGAGGGGAGACTCATCGGTCGCGGCGCGATGGATTGGACGGAGTGAATCCCTCAGTCTCTAGTCTTTGGTCTTTAGTCTTTGGTCTTTCGTGCATACTCGACTGAAGACTAAAGACCGACCAGGGACTAGAGACTAAAGACCAGAGACTAAAGACTCACGGAGCGGCGATTTTCCACGCCCCCTGTCCCATGCCGTCGCCGGTGGCGTCGCCCGGCTTTGCGTCCTTCATCCACTTGTACAGCGGCATGCCTTTGTAGGCCCACTGCTTCGAGCCGTCCGCGCGTGTGATGATCGTCCAGTCGCCCATCGGTTTCGCATCAGCCGCGGCCATGAGCGGCGGCCAGTTCTTCGCGCAATTGTCATTGCAGTTCGAGACGCCTGGCATGTCCTTCGCGAAGGTGTACAGCGTCATCATCGTGCCGTCAGCGAGCACCATCGCACCGTTAGCCGCCTTCATCGCATGCACGCCCGCTGGCATCTGACCGGCAGCGCCGCGTCCCTGTCCCTGCGCGCCGACGGGAACCTGATCGATTGCGAACGCGCATCCGACCAGCGCCGCCAGCGCCGCTCCAAGCATCTTGCCGTGCCGCATGGTTGTCTCTCCTTATCATCCAAGCTGATTGGACTTCGCGCTCCGTGAAGCCCGCCTTTCTGGCAGAGCTGGGTACGGAGACGACAGGCCGGCTACGTTAACACGCTCTTCCGACTCAATCCAGCAACGTGATTCGCGGTAGCCCTCCGACCGAATCCCGCAACGTGAATCGCGGTAGTGAATTGCGGTAGCCGGAGACCTTCGGGTCTCCGAGTCTCCGCGCGTTACGGCCGCCGACGCGCCAGGTGCTCGATGAGCGCGTCTTTCTCCGCGTCGGTGAGCGTGGCACCCCAGCCGATCATCTTGTCCATTTCGCGCCGCCATCCCGCCGCGTCGAGCCGTTGCTGGTCGACGAGATGCAGATCGTGACAAACCAGACAGCGCGTTTTCAGAAGGGCGGCGCCATCCACTGCCGCGCTGGCCTGCGCCGCTTCCGGAGCGGCTCCGCCAATCGCGGCCAGATAGTTGAGCAGCACGTTCCGCTCGACCTCGGGGATCACGGCGCCCCAGCCAACCATCTTGTCGATTTCGCGCGACCAGCCGTCGCGCGACAGTCGCTGCTGGACGATCAGACCGCTCCCATGGCACGTCGTACAGCGATTGCGCGTGATCTCTGCGCCTTCGCCCGAAGGCAGTTCCTGCGCTGGCTGCGATATGTCCAGTGCGCCTGGTAGCCGGAGGCCTCCAGGCCTCCGATATGTGGCTACCGACTCGCCGTAGATGACAATCGACGCACACCAGACGGTCGCCGCTGCCATGAAGATCGTGCGGTTATGTCCCGACATTGACACGGACCTGATCGATCGCGTTCCACACGTACCCAGCCGGGTTCCACTCTGGCACGATGGGCTGCGTGAGGCCGCGGCTGTCGGTCGCCCGGGACAGCACGACGTAGGAACCGCCTTCGGTCGGCCGCCAGAGGTATTCGAACTGACGCCAGGCATAGCGCGACTGATCGCGTCCAAGCTGCGCAGCCGCCCACGTCCGGCCGTTGTCCGTGGACACATCGACACGCCTGATCGCTGCTTCGCCCGCCCAGGCGAATCCTGATATGCGAACGGGCGCTCCGCGGGAAACGACAGCATTGGTCGCAGGCGTGGTGATGAGCGACTTCACAGGCAGGTTCCGCAGCGGCACCGTCTCCGACGGCGGTATGGCGCTTCCCGGTGTCGCCGGCCGGCGGGGATAGCGATATGCCGCCTGTACGAATGGCCCGTCATGATCCTGGGCGCTCACCTGGATATGCGTGAGCCACTTGACGGAATAGGCGCCCTCCCATCCCGGCACCACCGCACGCAACGGAAACCCGTGAGAAACGGGAAGCGTCTCACCGTTCATGTCGTAGGCGAGCAGCGTGTCGCGATTCAGCGCTTTGTCGATCGGCAGACTGCGGATGAAATCGGGCGCGCGGCCGATTCCAAGGTCCGCACCGTCGAACCACACATAACGCGCCGACGGCCTGACACCCGCGCGGCTCAGCAGATCCACGAGCCTTACACCGGTCCACGCGGCCGTCCCAACGGCGCCCTTCTCCCACTGAACGCCGGCGACGGGCGGATCGAAAAAGGCGCGTCCATTCCCGGCACACTCCAGCGTGACGACCTGCGTGATCGACGCCAGACTGCGCAGATCCTCCACACTCAGGTCGAGCGGCTTGTCGACCTCTCCTTCGACGCGGAGCCTCCACATGCTCGGGTCGATCGACGGCGTATAGAAGTGGGAGCGAACGTAGAACAGTTCGTTAGGCGTGATCCACGACGTCAGAAGATGCGCTGGTGTTTCGAGATCTTCCGGACGCGGCGAGCGAATGATCAGGCGATCCTTGGAGACGATCTGCTGCGCAAGGGCGGCTGCCGCAGGGAACAGGCTTGTGGCGGCAACGCCAGATCCGGTGCGAAGAAGCGTCTCGAGAAATGCCCGCCTGAGCACGGCTGCCTTTTTACCGCGTCCAGTGCCGCGGAGTCCAGCGGGGGCATTCGGCTTTGGGCTTTGTGACTTGTGACTTGTGACTTGTGACTTGTGACTTGTGACTTGTGACTTGTGACTTGTTAGGATGTGACCATGCTCCGGTCCGCGCGCTTGATCCTCCTGCCCGCGAGCGTCTTCGCCCTCGCCATCTGTCATGCCACCTGGCGGGACGGATGGACGAGGGTCGAGGCGCAGGGTGGCGCCGCCGCGCCGCAAGCTCGCGCCGACCGCGCGACTGTGGCGCGGCACGTCGACCGGGCGCGGCTCATGCGCGATGTCGCGACGCTGGCATCACCCTCGTTTGAAGGTCGCCAGACCGGCACGCCGGGGGGGCTCAAGGCGCGCGAGTGGATCGCACAGCAATTCGCGTCAATGCGCCTCACGCCGGTGAATGACGCCGCGTTCATGCAAACCTTTACCATCGCTCCCAGTAACGTTCGCGACACTCGTCCCGGCAGCCGCTCATCTCGCGCCGAGTACCCGGCGGCCAACATCGTCGGTCGCGTGGCGGGCAGCGATTCGCGTGGCACAACGATTGTGATCACAGCCCACTACGACCACGAGGGCATTCGCGATGGAGTGCTCTACCCCGGCGCCGATGACAATGCGTCTGGCGTCGCCGCGCTGCTGGCCGCCGCACGGCACTTCACGATGACTCAGCCGCGGCACCCGCTGGTGTTTGCCGCCCTCGACGGAGAGGAACTGGGCCAGCACGGCGCCAAAGCGCTCATCGCCTCCAACCTCCTCCCGCGCGGCCGCATCGGACTGAACATCAACCTGGACATGGTGTCGCGCAGCGACGCAAACGAAATCTATGCGGCCGGCACGTTCTATTCGCCGTGGCAGATACCGATTCTGCAGGACGTGCAAGCGCGCACCTCGGTCAAAATCCTCTTCGGCCACGACCGGCCGGCACACTTGGGCGGCGGCCTCGAGGACTGGACCCACTCGTCCGACCACGGACCTTTCCATGACGCCGGCGTGCCGTTTGTCTACTTTGGCGTGGAAGATCATTCCGACTACCACAAACCGACCGACACGGCCGACCGGTTCGACCGTCGGTTCTTCGGCGACGTCGCGGACATGATTGTCGAGGCGATTTGGACGTTCGACCGACGCCTGGACTGATGCCCCGGAGCGGGTCCCCCAAACGGCCTATCCCACATTTGGCCGATCTGAGGTAGGGTTAAGCGCCCCCGCAAGATGCGCGTCCACCTCGTCAACCCGAGCGACGTCTCGTTTGGCATCGCTGTGATCACGCCCCGGTGGCTGTATGTTCTCGCCGCGGCGACGCCGTCCACATATGGAGATCCGCACCTGATCGACGAGACGCTCGAGCCGTTCGACCCTTCGCAGGTTGAGAGCGGCGACGTGGTCGGCATCGGCATCCACACGGCGAACGCGCATCGCGGGTACGAAATCGGTCGATTCGCTCGCGAGCGCGGCGCGTTCGTCGTCTTTGGCGGCATCCACTCGACGCTGTATCCCGACGAGGCCCGGCAGTACGGCGGAGCGCATGCGGTGGTGCGCGGTGACGGCGACCTCGTGTGGGCAGCGGTCGTCACAGACTGCGCGGCGGGACATCCCCGCCAGACCTACGAAGGGGGACGCATCGAGGGACGGTCGTTCTACGGCGGGCGCTGGGACCTGCTGCCCAAGGACCGTTACATGTGGGGGTCGGTCCAGACCGTGCGCGGCTGCCCCAAGCACTGTTCGTTCTGTTCCGTGTGGCGCACGGACGGGCAGCAGCCTCGCACGCGGGGCACCAGCGACATCATCGAGGAAATACGCGAGCTCCGCCGACACGGATTCCGGTTCGTCCTGCTGGCCGACGACAACTTCTACCCCGTGACGCTGAACGACCTGGCCATGGCACGGCGCCGCGCCGATCCAACAGCCCTGCAGAACCTGGAGGCGCTGCGGCGCGAGCGCTTCGAGCTGATGGAGCGGCTCGCCGAGCTGCCCGAGGAGATGGTCTTCCTCACTCAGATCACGATGGAAGCGGCCGAAGATCCGGCGTTCCTCGACGCGATGCGGCGTGCGCGAATCCGTGGCGCACTCGTAGGAGTGGAGTCGGTCACCGCGGAAGGGCTGAAATCAGTCTACAAGGATTTCAACCTCGCGGGAGACGCGCTCGCAGAACGGCTGCGGGTCTTTCGACAGCACGGCGTCCAAGTACTCGCCTCGTTCATTTTCGGTCTGCCGACCGACACGGCCGAGACATTCGAGGCGACCGCCGCGCTGGCGCTCTCGGCCGACGTCGCCTTCGCGCAGTTCGTCCTGCTGCAGCCGTTTCCCGGCACTGTCGACTTCGAGCGCTGGGAGCGCAGCCAGACGAATCAGCCGACGATAGACGACATCCCCATGACACGCCATTGGCTGCTACCGACGGCCCGGCGGCCCAAGGTGTACATGCCTCATCCGCATCTCGCGCCCGAGCAGATCCGCAACTACACTCAGGCCGTGTGGGATAAGTTTTACAGCCTTCCGGCCATCTGGAAGCGCGCCCGGTGCGTCAAGACGCTGAAAGCACGGCTGGCGTTCGTGCTCATCTCGAAGCTCTACCGGCAGATGTACGCGAATACGGGAATCGCGACCGACAGCGCGCGGCACGCCCGCGCCAACCGGATGGCGCGCCTCATCGCACGCCCGTGCAGACGTTTGTTCGTCGCGCCCGTGCGCGGAACCTGAACCGCTTCAAAAGTGTACGTAGTGTCCGCCTTCAGGCGGACCACTGCGCGTCCGGCTGTAGGTCCGGCTAAAGCCGGACACTACGTGCGATCGGCTTTCGACGCGTCGAGGCTAGTCCAGAAGGCGCCCGGACGTGAGGTAGCGGCGGTGATTCGATAAACGCTGGCTGATGCGCGTGCGTTGCATGCTGGAGCCGCGGATCACGGTCAGACTGTCGATCGACACCGGCAGCATCATCGATTCGCGCGGCTCCTCGAACTCCACGCGCGCGTACCGGATAGACGATTCTGCGCGCTCGATCACCATCGACGACGCCGCGCCGCGCCGCACGTGCTCGCGCGGGACATCGAACTCGAAGCGCGTCGTCAGTCGATCGTCGATCCGCAGCACCTCGTAGGTCGAGACATCCACCCAGATTCGGCCCCGAGACTGTCCGGGCAGCGACACTGTCACGCAGTCCTTCGTCCAGGCGACGTCCGGCGGGCGCGTGGCGACGCCGCGGTAGTCGATCATCAACGCCTCGCGGCCGTTCACGCGCGTGGTGCCGGCGAGCGAAAACTCTGATTCCGCCAGCCGCGTGGGCAGCAGCATCGCCAGCGGCTCGGGCGACACCGGCTTCGGATCCATGCAGCCTGGATCGCGATCCTGCCGCGCGGCCTTGCCGTTGACTCTCAGCACCTCGCGAAGCACGTTCACCTCCGGGACGCCGAGCGGTCCGACGTTTTCGGGATCCCACGCGACGCGCAGCTCGAATGCGAGCCGCCGGGGGAACGCATCAGGCGTCATGTCGGCTCGCAGCGGCTGAATCCACACGGTCTCGGTCGACACCACGGTCTGCGCGCGCGAGTACCACCGCTGAACCGTACGCCCCACATTCCTGAGGGTGTCGGCGAGGTTCACCGACGTCGCGTCTTCGGCCCCAAGTGACGCCGGCACGATACCCGCCAGCAGGGCGATGCAGATGAGCCAGCCGGCAAGGCATCGGACTTGTAACCGTCCGACCACAGACGTAGATTGCTCCGGTGGAGGTGCGCTATGGCTTCTGAAGGAACGAAATGCGCGCATCCGGTATGTGCGTGCATAGTGCCACCAAACGGACCTCATGGGAAGTACTGCAGCGACCACTGCAAGCAGGCAGGAAACAAGATCGAGCTGCGCTGCGACTGCCAACATGAGCCGTGCCGATGAGAGCACGGAGTCTCAGCCCTTCCTTCTTCGCTCTCGACTCGAAAAGCACGGCCGTTGTGCATGCGGACCAGCTGACAACGGCATTCAGCTTGCCTCGAATAAGGATGGAGGCTCCCTCGAATCAGGATAGAGACTCGGGGTCAGCGAATGCGAGAAGGAGAACGCCGGAACATCGCCACACGGGCCGCGGTAGTGCAGCGCGTCATCAATGGCGTCGTCCAGAACCCGAGCGTCACGCTGACGGTGGAGACGCTTCAGAAGTGGCTGAACATTCCGATGGATGCCGCCGAGCGCATCCTCGCTCGGCTCGCGTCGTCCGGGCTGGTCCGTGAAGTCCAGAAGGGTGTATGGGCACGCGGCACGTGGCCTGGCGCACCGCGCGAGTGGCAGTGACCGGCCGCTGACGCCTGTTCCCGTCTAGGCGGGTTTGTTCTTCTGCGACACCTCGTCCTTCGACGAGGACTCGAGTGACACACGCAGGGCCGCTGGTTTGAGGCGAGCCGCGACGACACCACGAACTGCGCTCACCAGCTTCGCCGCGTCATGAGACTCGAGCGCGAGCGCAAGCACACCGGTGCTCGTGGCCAGTTCCAGATCCCGCTGATCCACCGCCGCCGCCGTCAGGAGAATAGGCACGTGGCGCGTGCGGGGGTCCGCGCCGAGCTGTCTGCACAGCCTGAAGCGATCGTCGCGAAGAGACGCGTCGAACGTCACGACGATCACATCCGGCACATTTGCCACGGCGGATGCATACACATGCGTCGAGTCGGCCGCCGTTTCCACGGTGCACCCTGCATCGCGCAGAGCCTTGGTATAGGCCAGCCGGGCACTCTCGTCTGACTCGAGCAGCAGAAGGGAGATCGCCATCGGCGTTTGAATTCGGGTGATCGAGACCGTCCCACTATAGCCGAATTGGCCAATCCCTGGCCGCCGGAAGCCCAATCGACCGTGCAACGCCAGGCGGTCGCGAAAAAATTCGCCGTCAGAGTAACGAGACAGATAGCCGTTTTCTGACAGAAAATTCAGATGAGAAGAGGGGCAGGGCCTAGTAGACTGACCCTCGTACGCGGCTCCAGCGTTGAATCATCCAAGGGCTCGCCCTTGATATCCCGATGAGAATGCCCTTGGCTGGTTGGCAGTATCTCTTTGGCGCGCTCCGCGCGC
>Ga0209640_10000940_pt1 | contig 23777 bp, 24 predicted proteins | sample RifCSP10_1_FD_184018 | JGI IMG/M metagenome (GOLD analysis project Ga0209640, IMG submission 184018) | Soil microbial communities from Rifle, Colorado - Rifle CSP2_sed 10_1 (SPAdes) (version 2) | ecosystem: Environmental > Terrestrial > Deep subsurface > Rock core/Sediment | place: Rifle... | reverse complement strand
GCAAGGGCCGTCGCCTGGCCGAAGGCGGAAGCCGGGGCCAACAGCAGGACCGCAGAGAACGCCACCGCCGACGTCACGACCACGCGCCGGTAAAAAGTCCTCACGCGTCAACCCCCTTCGTCAAGACGACGACACCGACTTCAACAGTTTTGCGGACACAGCGACACCAGCGTCCCGTCCGGCAGCGTGATCCTGCGGATGAGCCCGGACCTGGATCCATCTCTGGCGCGGCTCGCTTCCACCGTCACGGTCTTGCCGATGGCGGCCTCGAAATGGCTCTTGTTGACGTTGCGGTTTCGGAAGACGCTCGGAGCCGGTCCCTCGTACACCCAGGCTTCCACCTGGCCCTGGTCACTCTTTGCGTCCACGGACAACCCGATGTGGGGATTTCTCCAGTCGATCCTGGTCAGCGTGCCAGTCCGCGTGAAGGGTTGGTTCAAGTCGAAGACGGCCGACATGTTGTGGTGCGCCCACGCCGCACTCGTCGCTAGCATGACCGCAAGAGTAATAGAGGCACCGATTCGAGAGTGCATGAAGATGCTCCTTGGCCGAAGCCGCACACGCGCACCGGGGGTCGACTGTCCGTCTTCTCCTTGCGAACCCTTTGACGGGAGCTGAGGAGCTATGCCGTGAGCGCGGTGCGGTATAGCACGCCAGGCCCAGGAAAGTGGCGTTCGGAGGCCTTGAGGATACGCCGGCCCCGTGGACCGAGCAAGGGAATTGACGATTGCGAGCCGAACCTTCAACGGTTTACTGAACACCGGCGGGTCCAGCACGAACCGCCCTGATCGGTTTCAAGTTCGTCATGCTCACCAGGTTTGTCGTCCTCGTGGAAGGACGCGTCGTTGACACCTTGCCTGCATGTTGGTCATCATAGCTATATGAATCCACATTCGGTGCAGCCGTGAAAACGGTGCAGATGACGCTCGACCCCAGCCTCGTGACCCATGTCGATCGCGCCGCCGCCCGCCTGGGGCTCACTCGCTCGGCCTTCACTCGGCGCGCCCTCCGCGAGGCGCTCGAGCGACTGCGCCTTCAGGCGCTCGAGCAGCGCCAGCGCGACGGATACCGCCGCAAGCCGGTGCGCCGCGGCGAGTTCGACCTCTGGGAATCCGAACAGGCGTGGCCCGACTGATGCGCCGCGGCGAGATCCGCTGGTACCGCTTCTCGAAGCCGGACAAGAAACGCCCGGTCCTCATCCTGACGCGCGACTCGGCCCTCGAATTTCTCGGTGAGGTGACAGTGGCGCCCGTCACGTCCACTGTGAGGGACATCCCATCAGAGGTCGCACTCACCGCCACTGACGGTCTGCCACGTGACTGCGCCATCAATCTGGATCACGTGCAGACCGTGTCCGCAACGCGCATCGGGGCGGTGATCACGACACTGCCGCCGCGCCGGATGGCGGAGGTCAGATCGGCGCTGCTCTTTGCCCTCGGGTTCCCCTGATCAGAACACCACAGCCACGCTCCCGAACACCGTGCCCTGGCGACGGAGCGTGTCGTTGAAGAACACACCTCCCGAGAGGAGGTTCATCCGCACATCGGCGCGAAGCCCCGCGGCCCGCACGACGCCGCGCGAGCGCGCAAAGAACCAGTGCGTCACGCCGCCTCCGACGTAGTAGAGGTGGCCGTCTTCGACGAGCGTCTGGCCTTCGTGAAGCTCGCGCAGATAGCCGGCGCCAGCGGCCGCGAAGGGCACGAGGCCCCAGATTCGCCACTCATTCAGCCGCACGACCACCCCGCCGTCGATGAGGTACTGGTCCACTCGCTCGACGGCCGTGAGAGAGGGTGCGCCCTCCGCGTCGCCTGAGATCGACGTGCGCAGCTCAGGCCGCCCGCGCGAGGCCCGGCCCTCGAGCGTGAAACGGGACGTCACCGGGACGCCCACGCGCACCTCGAACGCGCCGGAGGACGCCAGTTCCGTCTCGGTATTGAAGAGACGATACGGGTCCCCAGTCCCTCCCGCTCGCTCCGAAGCGGCCTGCTCTCCGAACGTGGCGCCACCAAGAAGACCCACGCCCGCCGACACCTCAACATGACCCACGGGCGTGGAGAGACTCTGCGCGCTCGAGGGGAGCACGCCTGCAGTCCAACCCAGCGCGGTGACCACCACGAGTGCCCACAAGATCCTCCGCGCCTCCGTGCCTCCGTCCTTCGACTCGCGCTCAGGACGCCCTGAGCAACGTCGAGGGGCGTGGCGCGTGAGGCACGGCCTCATTTCGCCCGCACCGCGACATCGAAGTCCGGGCCGGCGCCACCAGCAGGCGCCACGATGAGCCGGGGGTGGAACGTGACCTGGAAGTCCACGTTGACATCGAGCGATGAGAAGAAGCTCTCGAGGTCGGCATCGTCGAGCGGCTCGACCCGAATGACGTGCGGCCCAGGCGTGAGCCCCCCGATCCGAAATGCGCCGTCGCTGCCAACGGCAAAGCCCGCGATGAGCGACCCGGTTCGGGGGTTGAACGCCACCGCGTGCGCACCGAGCACGCCGGCGCTGCCGAGGCGCGCCCGCCCCGCGATGGCCCCGGTTCGCGTTCGGAAGTCCCCGTCGGGATAGAGATCCGACGCCCCCGCAATGTCATCCGGCTGCAGCGTACGATCCGCAACAACACCTCGCCCCAGAGAGATCGGGAACATCACGGCGCCAGTCGCCAAGACTCGGCGACGCCCTTCCGCCAGACGCTCGGTCTCGCCGATCGCGGAGTGCCCCAGGCCAAGGAAGTGCCCGATCTCGTGCATCGCCACCGATCGCAGGTCGAACCGACCGGCCTCTCCCGTCGGCGACACCGACCATGGGAACACGGAGTTGAAGAAGACATCGGATTCGATGATCTCGCTCGTCAGCACGTCAACGAGAAAACTCGTCGCGCCCAATACCCGGTCCAGATCAGGCTCTTCCCGGAAGCCCAGGACGGACAGGCCATCGTCTTCAAGCGGCAACGCCCCGGTGAAGCCCGTGAACTGAAAGCCAATCGACGCGGTTGGAACAGCCTCCCAGGAGGCGAACGCCTGCGCGACTTCCGCCTGGAACTCGGTCGCGGAAACCGAGAGCACTCCGCGGTCGCTCGCGAACCAGCGAGGCCGCGGCGCGGTCCACCGAATGGATACCGTCCGGCCCCCGGCATCGATCCCCAGGTGAAGATATGCCTCTGCGGTCCCAGGCAACCCCACGGCGAAGCATGCCAGCACAGCCAGAGCCCGTGCGCGCGCGACGGTCACGGCCGCGACTCCACGAGCGCACGCACTCGCGTGGCGAAGGCATCGAGATCGAGGGGACGCCTCGCCGGGTCGCCCCGCACGGGCCGCCCGGGACCGGCGTGGACGAGGGGCCTGACCGTCGCACTCCCGTCGCCGCCGCGTCTCACACGGTAGACACCCTGACTGAGCCCGAACGGCATCGGCACTGCCGGCGGTCGACCCTTCAGGAACAGCACGACCTCGTCGCCCCGCGAGAACTCGGGCGCGCCCACCATCACGCGGCGGTAGCGTCCTACCTGCCCGCTCGGCACGCGGAAGTAGACCGTCCGACCCGGGGCGCCCTTGTAGGCATCGACGACCTGTACGGTGACCTGGGTCTCGATCGTTCGGCGACCGGCGGTCTCGTACGATCGAACGTCCACCACGTGACCGTGGACGACGAGTTCGGACGCAGCCACCATCTCGGAGAAGTCCGCCGGAGCCACGACCATGGCGTGGACCGGTGAACTCAAGCCGAGAGCCAGCATCGCCAGCGTCCAATGACTCTTGAACACTCCGCGCCTCCGTGTCTCCGCGGTTCCCCCGGGCGGGTGGCGTTCAGACGGACTGAAGACGCTCACACGGACCTCGCAGTCATCGCGACCTCGAGCACCGCGTCCGCCGCTCGCCCGCTTGCACCCGGAGGGCCGAGCTGTTGACGCACCTGCGCCACGTCCGCTCGCATACGGGCGTGTCGCCCCGGGTCGGTGAGCAGTGCCAGCGTCTCCTCCGCCGTCCGCTCCGCCGTGAACTCGTCCTGAATCAACTCCGGCACGATGCGGCGCCCCGCCAGAAGATTGGGCATCGCGAAGGTATCGACGTGCACGAACAGCCTGCCGAGTCGATAGGTCGCCGGCGACACGCGATAGACGACCACCATCGGTCGCTCGTGCAGCACGCACTGCACGGTGGCCGTGCCCGACGCCGTGATCACCACATCGCTCGCCGCCAGGACATCGTCGGTCCGTTCTCGCACGAGCACAAGGCGGCTGTCCGACTGTCCGTTGAAGAGCGGCGCGAACATCGCGTCGGGAATCCTCGGCGCGCAGGCGACCACGAACTGGACCTCAGGCACGCGGGACCTGATGAGCGGCAGCGCTCGCGTGAGGACGGGGACAATCTGGTTCAGTTCGTTCCGTCGGCTGCCAGGCAGCAGCGCCACCGTCGGAGCATTGGGTTCGAGCCCGCGTTCGTGTAAGAACGCCGCGCGCTCCTGCCCGGTTCGGGCGAGGTCCACGAGTGGATGCCCAACAAACTGCACGCTGACCCCCGCGCGACGGTAGAGCTCCTCTTCGAACGGGAAGATCACGAGCACGCGGTCCACGTGCGCCTTCATCGTCTCCATGCGGCTGGGCCGCCACGCCCATAACTGCGGGCTGACGTAATAGACGATGGGGATCCCAAGGCGGCGCAGCGCGGCCATCAGCCTGAAGTTGAAGTCAGGAAAATCAATGGCCACGAACACGTGTGGCCGCAGCTCTCGCGCGGACTCAATCAGCCGCCGCAGCATCGCGAACGAGCGCGGAAGGACCCGGACCGCCTCGGTGAGCCCGGTGACCGCAAACGGGCCGTAGTCTCCAACGAGACGCCCACCAGCCTCCTGTAGCCGCTGGCCCCCAAACCCAAAAATCTCGGCCTGCGGGGCACGCTTCCGCAACTCCGCGGCGAGTTCACCGGCGTACAGGTCGCCGGACGCCTCACCGCAGGAGATCATGATCCTCATCGAATGGAGCGGGACGGTCGCTCAGGGAGATCTGGTCTCTTTTCTGAGCGTCGCAGACGTCAGGTCGAGCCGATCAATGGGAATGACGTCGAACTCGGCGAACCCTGCGGCGCGGAGGTCGGAAACGAACGCCTTGGCGTTGCCGACCAGGACGATCGACAGGCGGTCCGGCTGGATGTACTGACGCGCTACGCGCTGGATGTCGTCCGGGGTAATCGCCTGCACCCGCTCCCGGTAGGTCCCGACCTCCGCGATCGACAGTTCGTAAAACACGGCGTTGATGACCGTCGTCGCAATGTCGTTGGGCGTCTCGATCGTCAACGGGAAACTGCCGGTCAGGTACGCCTGGGCATCCGCGAGCTCCCGCTCGAACACGCGCTGCCGCTGCAGCCGCGCGATCTCTTCCACGGTCAGCCGCAGGGCTTCCGCCGTGGTTTCCGTGCGCGTGCTGGTTTCAGCCACGAAGTCTCCGGCTTGCTTGAGTGCCTGCGTGTCCGCTTCCGCGCCGTAGGTCAACCCTCGCTCCGATCGCAGTACCCGGTGCAACCGGTTTGCGCCCTCGCCGCCCAGGATTTTCACGGCCACATCGAAGGAGAGATAGTCGGAGTGCTTGCGGGCAATGGCCAGTTGTCCGACGCGAATCTCCGTCTGGACGGCGTCCGGCTTGTCGACCACGATGAGACGACGCGTGGGCAGCGGCGGATCAACGGATTTGGCCAGCGGCACCTCACCGCGCGGCCAGGATCCAAAGACGCGCTCGACAGCCGCAAAGGCCTCCTCACCGGCGATGTCGCCGACGACGGCGAGGATGACGTTGTTGGGCACGAAATACTGGCGGTGATAGGCCCGCAGGTCGTCCCGAGTGACGCGCTGTAGCGATTCAGGCGTCCCGCCACCGGGCCGGCCGTACGGGTGGAAACCGTAGACGAGCCGATCGAACACCACCGAGGCCACGTAGCCCGGGTCCTCATCGCTCACCTTCAGCGACGACACGGCCTGTTCCTTCTGACGCTCGATCTCCTCGGGCGCAAACCCGGGGTTGCGCACGACGTCGGACACCAGGTCCATCGCCAGGGCAAAGGAATCCTTCATCACCACGGCGCTGACAAACGTCAGGTCGCTTCCTGACCCCGTCCCCATCGAACCACCGATCGAATCGATCTGATCGGCAATCTGCTGCGCGCTCCGGCTCGTCGTGCCCTGATCGAGCAGACTGGCCGCCAGTTGCGCCAGGCCGCCCTTGCCGTCCGGGTCCTGGGCCGCTCCGGCCTTCACGAGCATTCGCATGGTTACCGCCGGCTGCTCGTGGTGCGCCACCGTCACCACCTGCAGGCCGTTGGCGAGCGTCCGTACTTGAAATGGCGGGAACTTCACCTCGCGTGCTTCGAGCGGTCGCGGCGGCCTCTCGAGCGGCCAGTCGACGGCCTGGGCGCGCGCGGCGGAGCCGCACACGAAAAGCGCCAAGAGCCCAAAGCCGAGAGCCCTGAGCCGTTTCATCGAGCCGCCCCCTTCGGGAGGATGTGCAGCACCACGCGGTTGGTCGGCGTGAAGTAGGTGCGCGCCACGCGCTGGACGTCGGTCCGCGACACGTTCATGAAGATGTCAAATTCGCCATCGGCCGTCGTGACGTCGTTGTGGATCACCGCGGCGTGGGCCAGGTGAAGCGCCTTGTCTTGATTCGACTCCCGGCTGACGATGTAGTCGCGGGCGAATTGGTTCTTCGCCCGTTGAAGCTCGCCCTCGGCAACCGGTTCGGCCGCCAGCTTCTCGAACTCCTCGATGAGCGCCCGTTCGGCAGCCTGCGGCGTCTGGCCAGGCTGCACGATCGCCACCGAGTAGAACAGGTTCGGATCCTCGGTGATGTTGCCGCTGCCAAACGCCGTCAGTGCCAGACGCTTGTTGTAGACCAACTCACGCGGAATCCGCGCGCTCTGCCCGTCCGACATGATCTTCGCGGTGATGTGCAGCGGATACGCGTCCGGATGGCCGTCATAGGTCACGTGATACGCGACGACGACGGCAGGCAGCGGCCAGGCCTCTTCCACGACCGCCCGGCGCTCTTTCGTCTGCACGGGCTCAGTCGGAATATCTCTGGGAACCGCCGTCCTCGCCTTCGGCACCCGGCCGAAGTACTGCATCACCGTCTGCAGCACCTGCGCCGTGTCGAAGTCGCCCACGATCGTCACCGTCGCGTTCTCTGGAACGTAGTAGGTCTGGTGGAACTCGCGGACGTCGGCAACCGATGCGGCCTCCAGGTCAGCCATGCTGCCAATCGTCGGGTGTTTATAGGGATGCGTCGTGAACGCGTGGTCGTAGATGATCTCCGACAACCGGCCGTACGGCTGGTTCTCGATCCGCAAGCGTCGCTCTTCCTTGACCACCTCCCGCTCGCGCCGAAACGCGGTGTCGTCGATGCGCAGCGTCGCCATCCGGTCCGCCTCCATCCAGATCGCCAGGGGGAGGTACTGCACCGGCAAGGTCTGCCAGAAGACCGTCTCGTCCTCGGTCGTGTAGGCGTTACTGCGCCCGCCGACACCCGCGATGATTGAGGTGTGCGACTCTGGCTCGACGTTTTTGGAGCCCTTGAACATCATGTGCTCGAACAAGTGGGCAAACCCGGTCCGACCCGAGCGCTCGTTCTTCGAACCAACGTGGTACCACACCGACACGTGCGCGATGGGCGTGGAGTGATCCTCGGACAGGATCACACGCAGGCCGTTGCCGAGCGTCGTGATTTGGTACTGAAGTTTGGGGGGTCGCACGGCGGCCTGCGTCGTCGTCAGCGTTATCACCGCAATGCCGGCGGTCAAGGCCAGGACGGCGAACCCAGTGGTCAGTCGGCTCGTCACACGCATGTCCATCAATTATCGTCCAGTCCCGACAGCACGGAGAGCAATCAGCCAACCCCTCGACATCTGACGTGTGGCCAATTTCCAGGCCCTCGTCCGGTTCTGTTGGGAGTTGGGAGTTGGGGCGTGGATCGTTACCAGTTCTACTGGCTGAGGAGCCGAAATCCTGCCGTCACCCAGTCGGCGGTGCCACGCTCGAGTGGGGACGGATCGATGCGGCGTTCTGCCGAGACGAACAGCTCGATCGCCCCCGCGCGTCCCTCGAACCGCACGCCCCCTTCCGCCCGGTAACCGGTCTGCCCCCCGCGATCCCGAGTCCCGTCGACGCCGAGGTACCGCAGCCGCCCGGCAGCCAGAATCCCAACGCCTGGGCGGACCAGAAAGTCACTGCGCACACCGGCGTCGAGCTCCCATGAGTAGTCCACGAAGGACGTCAAGAACACACCGCGCAGATCGGCGCGGGCCTCGACGGTGGCCACCCGATGCTGGATCCGATGACGGACCCGGCCCCCAATCATGTTCCAGTTCACCGGTTCCAGATTGGGCCGATCGCTCAAGTGGCGAGACTGGTGGTACAGGACTCCGGCAACCTCCGTTGCGCCCACTCGCACCGATGCCAGCCCTGCCAGGATGTAGTTACCCTGGTTTGGATCGAAGGCGCGGATTTCCTCGCCCATGATCACCTGGTAGTTCCCCTCGAAGGCGAATCGTCCTACTCCGTAGTCGACAAGGTCGAGCTCACCCCCGAAGTTGGCATCCCACACGAATCTGGGATCGTCGCTCGACAGGTGCTCGGCCGTCATGTGAAACGCGGTCCGCGGCAGGAACTCGACAGGTCGCTCGGCTTCGGTGGGCGCGGGCGTCTGCCCACTGGCTGCATGGGCCCACACGACGACTGCGAGCGCCACCGCGGCGCCACGTGCACCTCGACCCGCCGGCATCACTCGGATGATCCCTCGCGTGAAGACTGCGCACGCGTGAGTTCGGCAACCCGCGCCTCGAGTTGTTCGATACGGCGCTTCAGCTCTGGCAGGCGCCGAAACAGGACAGACGCCTTGCGCCACTCGCGATTGTCGATCGCCGGGTAGCCAGCCACGAACGCACCGGCGTCCAGGGAATTGGTCACCCCCGACTGTCCGACGGCAACGGCGCCGCGGCCAACGGTCAGATGCCCCCCGACGCCGACCTGCCCACCGAACACGACGTCGTCTTCGATATCGGTGCTGCCGGCGATCCCCACCTGCGCGGCCATGAGCACGTTGCGGCCCACGGTCACGCCGTGGCCGATCTGCACCAGGTTGTCGATCTTGGTGCCCGCCTTGATGCGCGTCTCCCCCACTGCCGGGCGATCGACTGTGGTGTTGGCGCCGAGCTCCACGTCGTCTTCGATGGCGACAGTGGCCACTTGAGGAATCTTCTCGTGCGTTCCGTCGCCGCGGCGCACGAACCCGTAGCCGTCGCTGCCGATGACGACGCCGTTCTGCAGGATGACTCGGTTGCCGATACTGCACCTCTCGCGAACCGCCACGTTGGAGTGAATGACGCAGTCGGTCCCCACGCTCGCCCCGGCTCCAATCGTCACGTTGGGATAGATGACGGTGCGGTCACCGATGGTGGCGCCCTCGCCGATGGCAACGAACGGCCCGACTGCGACACCGACGCCGAGCCTGACGTCAGCCGCCACGGCGGCCAGCCCGTCCACGCCAGGCGAAGGCCGAGGAGGCGGAGAAAAGAGTCCCACCGCGCGCGCGAATGCGAGATACGGATCCTGCGCCCGCAGCATCGCACACGGAGCCGCCGGGCCGCCCTCCTTGAGGATCACGGCTGAGGCCCGCGTGGTGGCCATCGTCTTTTCGTATTTTGGGTTTGCCAGGAACGTCACGTCTCCAGGCTGGGCGTTCTGAATGCCCGAGACGCGCGTCACGTCGAGTTCGCCATCGCCTTCCAACCGGCACTCCAGCCGTTCGGCAAGCTCACGCAGTTTCACGGGATTAATGCTACTCGGACTCCGGCCCGATCCCGAACCTGATCCCCGATCCCTGATCCCTGATCCCCGATCCCCGATCCCTATCTCGTCTTCCTCCCCCGTGTCACGCGATCGAAGAACACCGGCAGGTTTCGAAGGTGAAGCTCGGAAGCAATCTCTTCCACCCGTTCCCGGCGCGAATGCGGATAGACCTGCTGCAGGGCAGCCAGCTCGTCCAGCCACTGACGCGGCCTGCCCGTCCACACGACTCGGTGGCGCCCTTGAGTCGCGCCTCGCATGGACATCCAGTGGCCGCCCACGCGAAACAGGAAGTAGAACAGCAGCACGTTCGGACCCGGGATGACCGTGAGGGGCCACGACAGGACGAGACCGATGGCGTCCACGACCAGCCAGAAACGATGGCGTTCGTAGTCCCGCTGCAGGCTTCGCCGGATGTGGACCAGCACCTCGTCGAAGGCCACGCCCTCTGGATGGACCGCCACGGCCGCGGTCTTCCTTCGCAAGTTCCACAACAGGCGCTGCTCGGCGATGCGCTCGGCAATCCACGAGAACAGCCAGTCCTGCATCCGACCCATCCACGAGGTCGGTGCTCCCGCGCGCTCAGCTCGCCGACGGGGGTGTTCTTCGGCTGCGCGGAGCAACTCCGCGAACTGTCGCTGAAGCCTCGCGAGGAGCCCTCCGGATGGCGGTTCCTGATCGTCTTCGACGTCCCCGTCGTGCTCGTAGTACAGCTCGTACCTGTCCGACCCGGCGGGAATGACGAAGACGTCCATGGCGTCCTACCGGCGGCGACGTTGGGCCCTATCGCGCGCGCGCACGGGCACTGGCGGCTTGCCGGCGGCTTCCCAGGCGCCGGCAATCATCGCCGCGACCGCCGCGCTTGATTCACCGAGGCGCCGCTCCAGCACTCCGCGACTACCCCTGAACAAGGAATCGTAATACGCGTCGTCGTACACGTCGCGAGTCCCGATTGCACGGCGGTCTGCGTTGAGGACCACAGGCACGAGCTTGGTGCCCTCGATGAGGGCGTCGAACGTGAAGTCCAGTGGCGCGCGAACGGGCGAGATCGCCTGCGGTGCGACCGTGAGTTCATCGCGAAACCGTTCGAACATCGAAGACTCGAAGCGAACGTGAATGCCGTCTTGACCCGTGAGCTGGCCGTCGTGATTGACGACAGCGTGAAAGGGCACGTGGGCGTCGCTGACGTAATGCGCCATCCAGGACGAATAGAACAGGATATCGAAGCGGCCAAACGCCCCCCGGCGCCCGTAGGCGGCAAAGGCGTCCCGGAGCTTCCCGTACATTTCCTCGGTCCGCCATGGAAGTCTGCCGCTTCTGTCGATGTGCGCCTTGCCGAACCGTCCGACGGCCTCCTCATAGCGACGCGGCAGACCGGCGAAGGGATACGGACCGTATCCCTGCCAGTCGATGTTGAGGAAGTGGTTCGGCGACTCGAGCTCTTCGAACTGGTTCTTCCAGGTGTCTGGGTCAATCGACCGCTCGGCCAGGATCGCCCGGTTGGCGTCGAACAAGGGTCGCAGTTCAGCCGGCAGCAGGGGGATTGCCAGCTCGACGATGAGCTTGTGCGCATCGAAGCCCCAGGCGGCGACTGGGGCCGGCATGGCAAGCGCGCCGGCCAGCACGACACCGATGGCAACTCGAGCAGGCCCGTATCGATCCTGGAGCATGGAGTTCAGGATCAAGACTACCAGCTCCCGGCTACGAGCGACCAGCTACGAGCCACTGGCTTCCAGGGGACTAGCTCGTCGTGACCAGCGTGACATCGGCCAGGCCGAGGCCGTCGACACTGGCGGTCCACGTCTCGCCGGCGTGAATCGGCTGGGCGTCGGTGAGCGTGCCGGTGCTCACCAGTTCTCCGGCGACCAGCGGCTCCTCGCCCACGCGCTTCGCGATTGCCGAGGCCAGTTCGCCCAGGCACAGCGCCGGGCTTCGCAGCGAATTCCGGCCGGATCCCTCCGCGACGAGCGCGCCGTTCCTGGATACACGAACCGAGAACTTGGCGAGCTGCTCTGCGAGCGCCGGGATGACGTCTGGCGCGAGCCGTCTGGGCTCGCCGACGACCAGTGCAGCGTGTAGTCCGTAAGCTGCAACAAAATCGCTCGGCTGGAACGTCCAGTCGGCGAACACGCTGTCGACGATCTCGAATCCAAGCGCGAGCCACTCGACCGCGCCCAGCGTGGCAGCGGGATCCGCGGTGCCGGTGTCGATCGGGCCCCGCAGCTTGAACACGATTTCGGGCTCGATTCGCGGCGAGCACATCCGGCCGAGCGACAAGGAGGCCCGGTTACTGGAAGCCGCGATCACCGTGTCGTCGTACATGTGCGCCCACACCAAGGTCTCGAGCTTCAGGGCACGCCACACCGCCTTGTTGGCATACCCAACCTTCCGGCCGACCGTGGTGTGCCCGCTTGCGCGACGCAGTCGAGCCAGCTCCGCTTCCACCGCGTACGCGGTGGCCAGATCGAAACCCGCCTCCCGGGAAGACAACGGAACCGGCAGAACCTCCCTGCTCGCGTAGGCCCGCATCAGTTCCCGCGCCAGGGCACTCACGTCCATGTCAACTCCCAATTGATCCTTGAGCCAAGTTCCAACTCCCAACGTCGATCAACCAGTAACCACCAATCGGCTTCGACGTTGGGCCCGCAATCGAATAGCCATGCCCGCCGCAACGAGCGCCATCAAGGCGCTGCCGTAGAAACCCATCGCCCAGCTCCCGGACTGCTCGAACAGGAGTGCACCGAACCAGCCGCCAATGATCGACGCGACGCCTTTCGCCGTGTAGAGCACGGCGTAGTTCGACGTGGCGTGACGCGTGCCGAAGTAGTCTCCGGCCGTGGAAGGGAACAGCGAGTAGATCTGACCCCAGGTGAAATAGACGGCCACGAGCGTGGCGGCGAATAGGGCGCCGGAGAGCTGGCCGACGCTGACGACCAGGAACAGACAGACGGCCTGCAGTGCGAACGTCAGGATCATCGTGTTCTCCCGGCCCAGGCGATCCGAGGCCCAACCCCAGAAGACCCGACTGGCGCCATTTGCCAGCGGACTGAGCGTCGCCGCCAGCGTCAGGACGCCCGTGGTGAACCCCCACGAGCGCGCCATCGGGCCGGCATTCGCCGTGACCAGGAGCCCACCGGTCGCCATCAGCACGAACATCGCGTACATCATGTAGAACTGCGGCGTGCGGAGCATCTCGGCCGTCGTGAATTGTTTCCGCCCAATCTGCGATGGGCCTGCCCCGAGCGGCGTCTCGATGACGGGGGCTGCGGGCGGGTGTCTCAAGACCTGCGCGACGAGCGCAATCACGACTCCCTGGAGAATACCCGTGGCAACGAACGTGGATTGATAGCCACGCTCGGCAATCATCGACGAGATGAACGGAATGAAGAGCGCCGTCCCGCCGCCGAAGCCGGCCGCCATGATGCCGGAGGCCAGTCCCCGGCGCTCCTTGAACCACTTGAGCGCCGATCCAATCGAGCCGCTGTACACGAACGCCGCACCGGTGCCGGCGAGGCAGTACAACACATAGAGCATCGGCAGCGACGTCGCGTATCCGAGCCCCGCCCAACCCAACCCGCACAAGAGCCCCGCGGCCGTGATGAACCCGCGCGGGCCAAGGCGATCGATGAGCCACCCATCGAGAGGCTGGACCCATGTCTGAAACAGGATGAAGAGCGTGAACGCCACCTGAATGTCGGACAGCTGCCAGCCCGTCCCCTCCTGCAACGGCTGGACGAAGAGCGTCCACGCGTACTGCAGGTTCGCGATCATGATCATCGCGACGAGCGACGCACACAGCTGGAACCAGCGATTGTTGATGCTCACGCCACCCTTTCTACTCTGGTCCGGCTCAAGCCGGACACTACGTAGACGGACGGTCCGGCTCAAGCCGGACACTACGTACAATGACGACTACCGTCGCCCCCGGTGCTCGTCGAGCAGCTTGACGCAGGCGTACACGGCGCGCGTTGCCGGCATCTGCATGCCGAGGCGCTCCCCCAGCTCCACGACCGCACCCACAACAGCTTCAATCTCCATCGGCCGGCCGGCTTCGTAGTCCTGCAGCATCGACGTCTTGTGCGCGCCGACCTTCTCGGCTCCTGCCATCCGCTGATCGATCGAGATCGGCAGCTCGATGCCGAGCTTCCCCGCCACCAGCTCGGTTTCGACCATCAGATCCCGAACCAGCCGGTTCGTCTCGGGATGACGCACGAGTTCCTCGAGCGTGCCCCCTGTCAGCGCGCTGATCGGGTTGAAGGCCACATTCCCAAGCAGCTTCACCCAGATTTCATGGCGAAACCGCGTCGTGACCGGGCACCGGAAACCCGCGCCGATGAGCACCCCCGCGATGGCCTTGGCGCGTTCCGACTTGGTGCCGTCGGGCTCGCCAAAGCTGATGCGATTGCCCTCGGTGTGATGGATCACGCCCGGCTCGACAATGTCGGTGGCGAAATAGGCGAGCGAGCCGACAATCCGTCGCGCCTCGATAGCGGCGGCGATAACACCCTCCGGATCGACGCGCTCGAGTCGAAGTCCATCCAACTCACCGCCATAGTTCTGGAAGTACCACCACGGGATGCCGTTCTGCGTGCTGACGACCGTCGTGTCAGGGCCGAACAGCCGAGGGAGCTGGGGCGCGAGCGCGGTCAGGCTGTGGGCCTTGACGCCGAGGAACACGACGTCCGCCGGTCCGATCGCCGCGAGATCACCGGCAACCTGGGGCTTCACCTCGAAGTCCCCCTCCTCGCTCCTCACGCGCAGCCCGCGCGTCTGCATGGCATGCAGGTGCGGGCCGCGCGCGAACAAGACGACATCCGCACCCGCGCGCGCCAGCCGCGCGCCGATGTAGCCACCGATCGCGCCGGCCCCCGCGATGACGATCCTCACGAGGCTTGGGGCGCAAACGCCTGCGCCACGATGCGCCGCTGAATCTTGCCCGTGGCCGTCCGTGGAATAGCTTCGACGATGTGAATCTGTTTCGGGCGCTTGTAGTCAGCGAGCCGCTCCTTGCAGTACGCGAGCAACTCAGCCTCGGTCGTGGCCGTCGACGGTTGCACGACGACGGCGGCGGCAACCTCTTCTCCCCACGTCGGGTGGGGCGTGCCGAAACAGACCGCCTCGGTCACCGACGGGTGCGCAAGCAGCACCTCGTCAATCTCGCGCGGCGAGATCTTCTCGCCGCCCCGATTGATCATCTCCTTGAGCCGGCCGGTGAGCGTCAGGTAGCCGTTGTCGTCCAGGAACCCCTGATCCCCGGTCCTGAACCATCCACCGGTGAACGACGTCGCGTTGGCTTCCGGGTTGTTCTCGTACCCCGTGACGACGTTCGGGCCCTGTATGACGACTTCGCCGCGCTCGCCGGCCGGCAGATGCCGCCCCTCGGGGTCCATGATGCTGATGCGCACATCGGTTCCTCGTCCCACCGATCCCGGCAGACGCGCCGCGGGGGGCAGCGGGTTGGATGACATCTGGTGAGCCGCCTCCGTCATGCCGTACGCCTCGAGCACCGGCGCGCCGAACGCCGCCTCGAGATCGTGCATCACCTGCGGCGGGAGCGACGCGCTGCACGAGCGGATGAAACGCAGCTTCTCAGCGCCGGCCGGCCTGGCCGCACCCTTCTCTGCGCGAGCCAGGAGCAACTGGTGGATGGTCGGCACGGCCGAGTACCACGTCGCGCCATGGTCGCGGGCGACGCGCCAGAACGACAGCGGGCTGAACTTCTGCGGCACGACAACGGTGCCGCCGGTCGCGAGCGTCGCCAGTGTGGATGCCACGAGCCCGTGCACGTGAAAGAGCGGCATCACGCAGAGCGACACGTCGCCTTTCGACAACGCGTAGCTGCGCGCCACGTTGCGGGCCGAGATCGACAAGTTCGCATGCGTCAGCGGCACGCGCTTGGGGCGCCCCGTGCTGCCACTTGTATGTAGAATCAGCGCCACATCGTCGACCGTTGGTGGTGCGACAGGTCGGCGGCCCGCGCCCCCGGACAGCGTCACGGTTCCGGCCGCATCCATCGCAACCGACAGGACCGGGATGCGGTCTCCAGCGGCCCGACGGGCCTCGTCCGCGCCTTCTGGCGGCAACAGCAGCACGCGGGCGTTGGTGTCCTCCAGGTAGAAGCGGAACTCCTCCTCTTTGTACGCCGGGTTGAGGGGCGCAGCGGTCCCGGCCACCGACGCGGCAAGAAACGTGACGACGTTCGGAAGACCGTTCGGAAGCGCAATGCCAACACGGTCGCCCCTCCCAACGCCGGCCGCCGCCAGCGCCTCGGCCACGTCCGCCACCTGTCGCTTCAGCGCCCCGTAGGAGACGCGAATGTTCTGCTCGGGTTGAATGATGGCGGTCTGGTCGTCAGGAATCTGGGCCAGCAACCCTAGTAACGTGGTCGGCGCACCGTCGGCAGTCATGGCTCTCATCTCCTCGGAGGTCTCGTAAAGTTCGTAAGTCTGCCACGAATCGCCCCGGTCCCGCACCCTCGCCCGAGATCTTCGTGGCCGTCGTCGCCTTCGTGGCGGCTCTTCGTGGCTACGGCTTCGGGCCCCTGGTAGCCACAATCGTCGACTCCGAGAACATCCCGCCCGTCGCCATGAACCGCGCGTCGCTCACCGTGACTCTCGTCCCGCCCTCGACCGGCTCCATCGTCCAGAACGGGAAACGCGACCAGACGAGGAATCCCCGCACGTTCGGAGCCTCGCGTGCGGCGGCGACTTCCGGCCCTCGGTCGTTCTTCGGAATCTTCTCCGGCCAGAATTCGAGCGACGAGGGCCACCTGAACCGTCCCGCCTCGTAGTGGCTGCCCGCATCGACGATGACGTCGCGTCTCAACGGCGAGAGCAGTTCGGGCCCCACCATCAGCGCCTGCGGGCGCACGCCGTGCGTCTGCTCCCATCGCTCCTCGACGACGCCGCGGGCCGCGCGCGCCGAGGCCAACATCGCGGCGATGTAGCAGGTTGCGACGACCAGCGCGACCCGTGAGGGCCTCGGCGTGCTCCTGCGACGGGCCAGCCACACGCCGACACCAAGGATCAGCCACAGCCGCGGGTCGACGATGAACACCGCGTCGCCGTAGAACCATCGCCATTCGAACGGCGTCAGCAGGCGTATGCCGTAATTGTTCAGATAGTCGAGGAAGACGTGCGAATACACGCCCATGTAGGAGAGCGCGAGCAGCCATCCAACGGATACCGGTGCGCCATCCCCGCCACGACGTGCCGAACGGCGGCCCATGTACCAGAAGACTGCAGTGACCAGGATTGGGAGTACGAGCTGCGCCCCAACTCCGTGGGTCCACCCGCGGCGGAAGGCCACCGACGGGGTGCCTGTGGCAAACACGATCACGTCGACATCGGGGAGATTCGAGGCCATCATCAGCGCTGCGGATCCGAAGCGCGTCCGACGCTTGAGACCAGCCTCACCCATGGCGGCACCGACGAGGGTGTGACAGAGGTTATCCATTCTCCTCACCAAACACGTGCGCCTCGAACACGAACAGCCTGGCGCCGCGCTGCCAGGCGTCGGCCGGCAACCCTGCCTTGAGGCACGTGTGGACCAGGAACGTGGCTCGGTCCCAGCCGCGCTCCGCGGGCACTTGCGGCAGCAACAACCCACGTCGCGCCCGGTGTTCGACAATCAGGCCGTGGCGCCCAATCTCGATCTCGCTGACCGAACCGATTTCGCGCTGCGGCGTCAGCACCGATATCTCAAGCGTGATCGCCGGCAGTTCGTCCGGCCGGATCGCGTCGAACCGTGGATCGGAGTCGGCAACGGCCCGCGCGAGCTCGAGCACCAGGCGCGACAACGGGATGTCGGCCGTCGTGCGCCCCAGGCAGCCTCTGAGCTCGCCGTGACAGTACGCCGTGACGAACGCGCCGTGCCCGGACGTGTTGACGACGGCCTCCAATCCCGGCTCACCCAGGCGCCGCACGTAGGCCTCGAGCGAGGCGCGCGCGATACGAATGAGCTGCTGCTCCTCGTCGACTGTCAACATCCGGTCACCAAATGGCCGCGGCCATATAGCCAACCACCGAGGACTTGTCGCCGGAGACGTCTCCCGAGTCCGCGTACTTCAGCACCCGCGCGCGGGACGCGCCCAGCCTCCGGGCCGCATCGATGATCGAGACCATCGGCCCGCCACCGCACGCATGTCGTGGTTCCGCCTCGAGCGCATCCATCAACTTGTCGGTGTCGAGCGTCTCGACGTGTTCCAGGACTTCAGCGTCGAGGCGGGCGGCGGTCGCCGAGTCTTCGTAGTGCGAGAGATCGCTGCTCGCCACGAGCAGCACCTCGCCGCCGCAGGAACCGACCGCTCGCGCGATCGCCTCGCCCAGCGCGAATGCCGTCGCGCGGGTTTGATGGCCCATCACCATCGGCACGATCGGGACCTCCGGCAGCACGTGAGCGACAAACGGCAAGTGCATCTCGAGCGAGTGCTCGCGGCCGTGTGCCGAGGCGATCTCGGTCACCTGTGCGGACTCGGACCGAATCGCCATCGCTAGTGATCGGTCCACCGGGACCTGACCGAAGGGCGTCTCCCACGCACCGTCCGACCAAATCGAGACGCCCGAGAACGGGACGAAGTGCGACGGCCCCACGAGCACGATGGCGTTGAAGCGGGACGCCCTGGCCATCGCATACGCATACGCGGCCACCGGACCCGAGTACACGAGGCCGGCGTGCGGGGCCACAATCGCCCGCAGTGAAGGAACGCGTTCCACGGCCGCGCGCGACAGGTGACTGTCGAGCTGGCCCGCCAGAGCCACCGGGTCGTCCGGGTACCAGCGTCCCGCCACCGCGGCGCGTCGCACGTGAGACATGCGCCATGGTAACCCTCTCGGCTGGTGGTGGGTGGTTCGTGGTGAGTGGTAAACCGGCCGCCTACCACCAACCACCAACGAGCCCCGTGGTACCATCGACGCCATGCCCGCTCCGCTGACCATCGCCGACGTCGAAGCCGTCGCGGCGCTCGCCCACCTCGAGCTGACCGAGGACGAGAAGCAGCTCTTTACCAGACAGTTGGCCGACATCCTCACCTACGCCGAACAGCTCCAGGCCGTCGACACGACGGGTGTCGCCGCCACCGCGCACGTCAACGCACACGAAGCTGAACGAGACGATGCGTTGCGACCGTCGCTGTCGGTGGCTGACGCGTTGGCGAACGCCCCGGACGCCGACGCGGAACTGGGCCTCTTCCGCGTTCCGCGAGTGATGGGATGAGCCCGCTCGCCTATGGGGCCAGCGGGATTGCCGCCGACGTCACGGCCGGACGAGTGTCGGCGATGGAAATCTGTCGCGCAACGCTCGATCACATCGCCCAGGTCAATCCATCGCTCAACGCCTTCAACCTGGTCGACGAGGAGCGCGCCCTCGCTCGCGCGGCCACCATCGACCGGCAGCGTGCCTCCGGGGCGTCGCTGGGCCCGCTCGCAGGAGTGCCGATCGCGCTCAAGGACAACCTCTGCGTGCGCGGGATGCGTACGACCGCGTCTTCCCGCATCCTCGAGACGTTCGTCCCCCCGTACAACGCCACGGTTGTCTCCCGACTCGAACACGCTGGCGCGGTCATCGTCGGCAAGACGAACTGCGACGAGTTTGCGATGGGCTCATCCAACGAGAATTCGGCGTTTGGGCCGGTTCGCAATCCGTGGGCCCACGACCGGGCACCAGGCGGGTCGAGCGGCGGATCCGCCGCCGCCGTGGCGGCGGGGTGCGTGGTGCTGGCGCTCGGCTCGGATACGGGTGGTTCGATCAGGCAGCCGGCGGCCTTCTGCGGCGTCACCGGCATCAAGCCAACCTACGGCCGCGTCTCGCGCTACGGCCTGCTGGCGTTCGCCTCGTCGCTCGATCAGATCGGCCCCATCGCGCGGAGCGCGAGCGACGCCGCGCTCGCGCTCTCGGTCATCGCGGGGTCCGATCCCCTGGATTCCACTTCGTCGCGTGACGAGGTACCAGACTTTTCGGCGCTCCTCGATGGCCACGTCGCCGGCGTCCGCATCGGTGTCCCGAGGGCATTCATCTCGGACGGCGTTGATACCGACGTGCGAAGCGCGTTCGACCGCGCGCTCGAGGTGCTGCGCCAGTTGGGAGCCGTCCTGATTGATATCGACCTGCCGCACGGCAAGTACGCCGTCCCCGCCTACTACCTCGTGTGCACGGCGGAAGCCAGCTCCAACCTCGCGCGTTATGACGGCGTGAAATACGGCTACCGGTCGCCGCGGGCGCACGACGACCTCAGGGCGATGTACAGCCGCACCCGCAACGAGGGCTTCGGGGCCGAGGTCAAGCGGCGGATCATGCTCGGCACCTACGTCCTCAGCGCCGGTTACTACGACGCGTTCTACTTGAAAGCCCAGCAAGTCCGCACGCTCCTGAGGCAGGATTACGAGCGCGCCTTCGAATCGGTGGATGTCGTGGTGACACCCACCACGCCCACGCCGCCGTTCAAGCTCGGTGAGAAGACGAACGACCCGCTCCAGATGTACCTCGCCGACATCTTCACGGTAAGCGTCAACCTGGTGGGGTTGCCCGGCATCAGCGTTCCGTGCGGCTTCGTCGAACAGCCAGGCCCGACCCGGCCCGAGCGGCTCCCGATCGGCGTGCAGCTCGTCGGACGGATGTTCGATGAAGCCACGATCCTTCGGGTCGCCGACGCGTACGAACGCGCCACTGAGTGGAATAGAGTGGCGCTGAAGTAATGCAGAATTCAGAATGCAGAGGGCAGACAATGCACACTGAGCGAACCCTGCACCTGACTTCATTCTGAATTCTGCATTCTGAATTCTGCATTACTATGATCCCCTTATGACCACCAGACGAGACTGGCTCAAGCAGATGACCGCGCTCGGCGTAGCCGCCGGCGTCGGCGGAACCCTCGAGGCACAGACCGCGAGCGACACGACACGCTTCTTTCCTGGCTTCAAGAGCTTTCGGGTGCCGACAAGCGGCGCTGAAATTAGCGGCGTCATCGGCGGCCAGGGTCCGCCCATTCTGCTGTTGCACGGCGCTCCGCAGTCCCACGTCTCGTGGCGGTTGGTGGCGCCGAAGCTGGCCGCGACGCACACGGTCGTGGTGCCGGACCTGCGGGGGTACGGCGACAGCAGCAAACCGGCAGACGGCGAGAACCACGCCGTCTACTCCAAACGCGCCATGGCGCTCGACCAGATCGAGGTGATGCGCCATTTCGGCTTCTCGAGGTTTCCGGTCATCGGCCACGATCGCGGCGGCCGAGTCACGCACCGGCTGGCCCTCGATCACCCCGGCGCGGTCACCCATGCCGCCGTGCTTGACATCGTCCCCACGCACTACCTGTATACGCACTTCAAGATCGAGTTCGTCCAGTCGTACTTCCACTGGTTCAACTACCTGCGGCCAGCTCCGGGCCCGGAAAACGACCTCAAGGCCCAGACCGAAGCCCAACGCGCCCGCGCGACGTCAGAGGTCCAGATCGAGTACCTGCGCACGGCGGGCGACCCGGCCAACATCCACGCCATGTGCGAGGACTATCGAGCCGGTGCCTCGATCGACCTCGCCCACGACGAGGCCGACATGGCGAAAAAGATCGCGTGCCCCCTGCTGGTGCTCTGGGGCGAAAAGGGTGCAATGGGACGGCTGTACGACGTGATGGCGATCTGGCGCGAGCGCGCAGCCAACGTCTCCGGCCGGGCGCTGCCTGCCGGGCACAACCTGCAGGAGGATGTGCCGGACCTGGTGTTCGCCGAGATTCAGCGTCTGCTCAACAGCTAGAACTAACGGGCGAGCGCGAACAACACGGCCGCCTCGCCCCGCTTCGCGATCTGGGCGTCGAAGTGCTCGACAAGGAGGTCGCGTCGGGCCATGACTGCCTCAATCTCGGGCCCCGTGAGGCTATTCCCCACTGCGCCCTTCAGCGCCTCCGCGGTGAGCCGGCGAAGTGCGTCGAAGAGCGAGCGATCGCATGACGCGAGGTCGTCCAGTTTGGTCAATTCCTTCCCCAGGCGGAACGCCTGGGTGTGATCGACCAGCCAGAGCTTCCAGCTGCGGTCCCAGACCAGGTTGCCCTGGTTGCGATCCACGTTCTGGATCAGCTGGTCGAAGACGCGCATGATCTGCACTTGCTGACCACGACGAACCTGATCTGGAACCCTGACGTTCTTCTTGATGCGCTCCTTCTCGTCCATCAACACATCGTCCAGCCACCACGTCACGGCGCCGATGGCTCCCTGGACCCGACGTTCCACGGACATCGGCACGTTGTCCATTCCGAGCAGCCGCGCCAGTTCGTAACCGGCGATGTTGTACTTGTAGCTGTCTCGAAAATTGACCTCCGTCCTCCCACCGGCCTGGAAGAACGCGCGCGCCACGTCGACGGTCTGGACCTGCGCCTCGTGGGTCACTCGGCCGTCGGACAGCGTGGCGATCTGTGATGCCGTTACGCCCTTGCCGTTGCGCCGCGTCTTGACGATTCGAGCTTCGGCAAGGAACACGCGCATCTCGTCCGGCGTCAGTGCGACGCTGGTCGCCTCTGGCGGCGCCTGCGCCTGGCTGGTCCAGGCCTGGGCGAGCACGAGGGCGAACACCGAGCCCAAGACCAGAGCCGAGAAGCGAGGGACGTGCTTCATAGCGTCTTTTCCTTGCTGCGAGCCCGACTCGGCGGGCCTGGAAGGTGGCCGAACGAGCGAAGTCTGGCACTGTGAGCGAGCTACGTCAACCGCCGTCGCACGCCTGGTTCGTCCCCATCCATGAGGCGTGTCACGGACCTCCACGATGGTTTACACTCGCGGGGTACTGGCAAATCATGCGCACAGCCCTGACAGCCCTCATCGTGGTGCTGATCTCTGCCACAGCGGCGGCGCAGCGCGGCCGGGCGCCCGCACTGCCGGAACTGCCGCCGTTGTCGATGACGTGCATCCACCATCCCGACGTCCTCGAGGAGCGCCCCGGCACCTGCCCCCAGTGCAAGATGGCTCTCGTGCCGGTTCGACTCGACTCCGCGTGGATGTGCCCGGTCCACACGACCATCATCGAAGCGGAGCGAGGCAGTTGTCGCCTGTGCCGGCGTCAGCTCGTGCCGGTGACGGTGGCGCTCGCGTGGGCGTGCCGAAACGATGGGACCACCCATCTCGAGCCGGGACTCTGTGGGGACGGTTCCCCGCGCGTCGGCAGCCGGACACTTCGCCCGCACGGCAATCACAATCCGAGGCACGGCGGCCAGTTCTTCATGGCGCCCGACAACTGGCATCACCTCGAAGGCGCGTACCCTGCCGCGCGATCGTTCCGCCTCTACGTCTACGACGATTACGGCCGACCCCTGCCCGCGGCTGCGCTGAGGAAGGTCGAGGCACGCCTCGTCACGGAAGAAGTGTTTGACCCTGCGGCTCGGAAAACCACGGAACTCACGACCTTCCCACTACGGGTCGCGCGTGGCGGCTCGTACCTGGAGGCTCGCGTCAGCAAGGTGACGTTCCCTGCCGAGATGACGGCGAAGGTTCGGTTTGAGGGCGCAGGCGACGAGCACCGCTTTGATTTCACGTTCGACGCCATCACCAAGGAACCCGCCGCACCCACCTCGGTGACCCGGGTGACCGGTACGACGACGCCCTCGACACCGGCACGAGCAGCGGCCGCATCGGCGACAGTGACCGCAGCGCCTGCCGAGCCGACCACGGCACCGGCTGCCGAGGCCTATCCGACGTCGCAAGCCATCCCGACATCGATGGAGGGGATTCTGGCGCTGTTGCAAGTGCGAGGGAACGAGGTGCGCGACCTGGTCGCGCGCGGCGATTTTGCCGCCGTGTGGGTGCCCGCGTTTCAGGCGAAGGACCTTGCGATCGCGCTCGAGCCCCATCTCGCGCACCTCGCGCCGGACAGACGAGAGTCCGGCGAGCCGGCCATCGCTCGCCTCGTGCGAGGGGCGTGGCTTCTCGACGCGGCGGGCGATGTCGGCAATCGGCAACACGTCGAGGCGGCACACGCCGTATTTACGTCGG
>Ga0209640_10000939_pt1 | contig 23788 bp, 21 predicted proteins | sample RifCSP10_1_FD_184018 | JGI IMG/M metagenome (GOLD analysis project Ga0209640, IMG submission 184018) | Soil microbial communities from Rifle, Colorado - Rifle CSP2_sed 10_1 (SPAdes) (version 2) | ecosystem: Environmental > Terrestrial > Deep subsurface > Rock core/Sediment | place: Rifle... | reverse complement strand
CGCGGATGCGCTCACGGCTGCCGGTGATCAGCGCGCCCGTCGCCGCCCGGTCCACGCCGGCAGCGCGGTACGTCAGCCGCCGGCCGCGGTCAGTCACGACCGTCCCCACTGAGTACTGGGTCCGACAGCGCTTCCAGCGCGTTCCGCCCCGCCGTCGCCTCCGCGGGCACCGCCGTCGGGTAGTTGGCGTCGAGGCATGCCATGCACAGCCGATCGCGTGACAGCTGCAGGGCCTCGACCAACCCCGGCTGGCTGAGGTAGCCCAGAGAGTCCGCGCCGATCAGGACGCGGATGTCCTCCACTGACTGGCTGGCAGCGACGAGCTGGCCCCGGCTGCTGGTGTCGATTCCGTAGAAGCACGGGAACCGGATGGGCGGCGAGGAGATGCGGACGTGGACTTCGACCGCCCCGGCCGCGCGCAGGATCCGCACGATTTTCCCGCTGGTCGTCCCGCGCACGATCGAATCGTCCACCAACACGACCCGCCGGCCGTCAATGACGTCGCGCAGCGCGTTGAGCTTGAGCCGCACGCCGAAGTCGCGGGTAGCCTGGTCGGGCTGGATGAACGTCCGGCCGATGTAGCGGTTCTTGATCAGGCCGACGTCAAACGGGAGTCCCGAGGCATCGGAGAACCCCATCGCCGCCGACGTGCCGGAGTCGGGGACGGCGATGACGGCATCGGCCCGCGCCGGATGCTCGCGGGCCAGGATCCGCCCCATGCGCCGGCGCGCGACGTGTACGTTCCGATCAGCCAGTACGGTATCCGGACGGGCGAAGTAGATGTACTCGAAGACGCAGTGCGCGTGGCGCGCCACGGGGAGGATCTGCCGGCTGCGCAGGCCGCCGGGACCCAGCATGACCAGCTCGCCCGGCTCAACGTCGCGCACAAACTCGGCGCCCATGTGGTCAAACGCGCACGTCTCCGACGCCAGGACCCACGTCGCGCCGCGGCGACCCAGCACCAGCGGCCGGATCGCGAACGCGTCACGGAAGCCCAGCACCCAGGACCCGGCCATCGCGGTGACGGTATAGGCACCATCAATCCGGCCCATGCAGTACGCAACAGCGTCCTCGAGCGATTCCGCGGGCGCATGGGCGATCAACTGGGCAATGACCTCGCTGTCGGTGGTCGACGAAAAGCGCACGCCGGCCGATTCGAGCTCGGTTCGCAGCCGGGGGGCATTGATCAGGTTGCCGTTGTGTGCCAGCGCGAGGTCGCCCCACGAGGTTGCCACCATCAGCGGCTGCGCGTTCTCGATGCGCGCGGAGCCCATCGTCGAGTAGCGGACGTGACCGACGGCCTGATGGCCCCGCAGCCGCGCGACGCGCGTCTGGTCAAAGACCTGGGCGACCAGACCCATGCCTTTGTGGAGGAAGGTTACCGTCCCGTCGCTGGTGGCGATTCCCGCGCTCTCCTGGCCGCGGTGCTGGAGCGAGTAGAGGCCCAGGTGCGCCATAGGCGCGGCGGGGCCGTCGGCGCTCCAGATGCCGAGGACGCCGCATTCTTCGCGGAGCTTATCGGAGATCATGCGGTCATTGCGAGCGGAGCGAAGCAATCCCAGTCCTGAGATTGCTTCGTCCCGCCACGGCCGCTCCGCGGCCTCGCGGTCCTCGCAATGACATGTGGGGGTGCATCACGAGAACACCTCGGTGAGCGCATCGTGCGCTTCGGCCAATTCGTGAATTGGCGTATCAATGACCCGTTGGCCCGCCACGGTGATCAGCAGACGGTCGCCGCAGGTCCGGCCGAGGATGCACATCGGCACGTCGTGAGCGGCCGCGAGATGAATCAGCTCCGGCAGGTTTTGTTCTGTCAGCGAAACCACGATCCGTGACGGCGCTTCGCCGAACAGCGCCGCGTCAGGCCGTCCCGCCTCCGGAAGCGTCACATCGGCGCCCAGGTCGCCGGCCATCACGCACTCCGCCAGCGCGACCGCGATGCCCCCATCAGAACAGTCGTGCGCGGACAGGAGCCACCCCCGCGCCACGCCGTCGCGGACAACGGTCAGGACACGGCCGTGGGTGTCGAAATCCACATCCTCGGGCCGCCCGCGGGCCTCGCCGTGCAGTTCCCTGATAAACAGGCTGCCCGCCAGTGTCGGGTGGCCGCCACCGAGCAGCGCGACGACCGATCCGGCTTCCTTGAACGCCGTCGTGCACGTCCGCTCGACGTCGTCGATGAGACCAACCATCGCGACCACCGGCGTCGGCGGGACCGGGCCATCGGGCGACTCGTTGTAGAACGAGACGTTTCCGCCGACGACGGGGATGCGCAGCGCCCGGCACGCGTCCGCGATCCCCAAGACCGCTTGACGGAACGTCCAGAACACTTCGGGATCCTCCGGGTTGCCGAAGTTGAGGCAGTCGGTGACCCCCAGCGGCTCCGCGCCCACGCAGGCCAGTCCGGCCGCGGCTTCGGCGACCACCAGCCGGGCCCCGCGGTACGGATCGACCGCGCAGTAGCGCCCGTTCCCGTCGACAGCCAGGGCGAGCCCTTTCGGCGGACTCTCGAGGATGCGCAGCACCGCCGCGTCCGCCGCGCCGGGGGCGACGACGGTCCGGACCTGGACGCTGTGGTCATACTGCCGGAACACGGCTCGCTTGCTGGCCACATCGGCGGACCTCAACAGCCGCTGAAGGGCGTCGGGGACATCGGTGCGAGGTAGCGCCGGCGCGTCGAACTCCCACCGCTCGGTCAGGCCGATCGGTTCGCACGCCGCCGGGCGGTATGCCGGCGCTTCGGCCAGCGCGTAGGGTGGCAGCGAGGCAACCGTCTTCCCGCGCCACCGGATGCGGAGTTCCGGTTCGGCCACCACGGTCCCGATGACGGACGCTTCGAGCCCCCACCGGTGGAAGACGGCGCGGACCTCTTGCTCATATCCACGCCGGACGACGAGCAGCATGCGCTCCTGCGATTCCGACCGGAGGATCTCGTCCGGGCGCATCGACGCTTCGCGGAGCGGCACGGCATCCAGGTCGATGGTCATGCCCAACCCGCCGCGTGCGGCCATCTCGCTGGTCGCGCAGGTCAGGCCCGCGGCGCCCATGTCCTGGATGGCCACCACGCGGCCGGTCGCAAGCGCTTCCAGGGTGGCTTCGATGAGTAGTTTGCCGGCGAAGGGATCGCCCAGTTGGACGGCGGCGCGATCCTCACGCTGCGAGCGCTCATCGAGCTCCTCAGACGCGAACGCGGCTCCGCCGATGCCATCGCGGCCGGTCCGAGCCCCGGCGTAGACGACCGGGTTGCCGGCGCCGGCGGCGCGGGCGCGGGCCAGCCGATCGCGACGGACGATGCCGAGGCAGGCGACGTTGACCAGCGGATTGCCACGGTACCCGGAGTCTGTGTGCAGTTCGCCGCCGACCGTGGGCACGCCGACGCAGTTCCCGTATCCGGCGATCCCGCCGACGACGCCGCCCGCCTGCGCGCGTGCGCGCGGGTCGGACAGCGGGCCGAAACGCAGCGAATCCAGCAGCGCGATCGGGCGGGCGCCCATGGACAGCACGTCGCGGATGATCCCGCCGACCCCGGTGGCGGCACCGTTGTACGGGTCGACGGCACTGGGATGGTTGTGGCTCTCCATCTTGAACGCGACCGCCCACCCGTCGCCGATGTCGATGACCCCCGCGTTCTCGCCGGGGCCTTCTACCAGGCGCGGCCCCTCTGCCGGGAGCAAGGCGAGCGTCTGGCGCGAGTGTTTGTAGCCGCAGTGTTCCGACCACATGACGCCAAACAACTGCAGTTCCAGCGGATTCGGGCCGCGGCCGAGGCGGCGGACGATCTCGTCGTACTCGGGCCGGGTGAGGCCGACCAACTCTGGTGAGGGACGGGCTTCCGTGACAGTGCCGATCTTACGCGCCAACGGTCACACCCCGCAGTCCAGCCAAAGAATCGATCGCCGATTGAAAGAGCAGCCGCCCGTCGGTCGATCCCAGAATCGCCTCCGACGCGCGCTCCGGATGCGGCATCACTCCCACGACGTTGCCCTGCGCACTGCGGATCCCGGCGATCCCTCGCGCCGCCCCGTTCGGATTTGCGTCGGCGGTCACCGCGCCGGTCGGATCACAATACCGAAACACGATCTGCCCATGCTGTTCGAGCGCGTCAAACACCGACGGCGGGGCGTAGTAGTTGCCCTCGCCGTGCGCGATCGGCATCTGCAGGACCTGGCCCACTCGCAGACCCGCCGTGAAGGGGGTTTGGGTGGACTCCACCCGCATCCAGACGTCGCGGCAGCGGAACTGCAGCGAGGCGTTGCGGATCATCGCCCCGGGCAGCAGCCCCGCCTCGAGCAGGATCTGAAACCCGTTGCAAATCCCGATCACGGCGCCGCCGGCCCGCGCGAACCGGCCCACCGCCTCCATGACCGGGGCCGTCGCGGCGATGGCTCCGGCCCTCAGGTAGTCGCCGTACGCGAAGCCGCCGGGGAGGACGACACAGTCCACGCCGCGGATACTGTCGTCCCCATGCCAGAGTTCCGCCACATCCTGACCGAGCACGGTGCGCAGGGCGTGGACGCAATCGCGATCGCAGTTGCTGCCGGGGAAGACGACGACGCCGAACCGCACTAGTGCAACCCCCGGGCTTCGGGCTTCGGGCTTCGGGCTTCGGCTCTGCTGCGAGTCCTGTCGCCGTTCGGCCGAGAGGACTCGAGGCGCCATTCCTCGATGAGCGGGTTGGCGAGCAGGCGGTCACACATCTGGTGGATCTCTTCTTGCGGATAGGCGTCCGGGATGGTCAGTTCAATGTAGCGGCCCATCTTCACGTCCTGGACTGCCCCGTACCCGAGCGCCCGCAGCCCCCGGCGGACGGCCTGCCCCTGCGCGTCGAGCACGCCGGGTTTCAATGTCACGATGATGCGGATGGTCGCCATTACGAGCCCTCCAATGTGCGTCCTGTCAGGCGCCGATAGGTCTCCAGGTACCGCGCGCGCGTTGCCTCCACGACGTCGTCCGGCAAGTCAGGCACCGGCGGCTCGTGGTTCCAGCCGATGCGATTGAGGTAGTCCCGCACAAACTGCTTGTCGTACGGCACCAGCGCCGATGGGTACCGCGCCGCGTCCCAGTAGCGGGACGAATCCGGCGTGAGCGCCTCATCGATCAAGGCCAGCTGCCCGTTCCGCACGCCGAACTCGAACTTCGTGTCCGCCAGCAGCAGGCCGCTGCGGCGCGCATGGTCGGCGGCGAACCGGTACAAAGCCAGGCTCGCGCTCCGCATCGCCGAGGCCACGGCAAACCCGACGGCGTCGGCCATGCGCTCGAACGTGATGTTCTCGTCGTGCCCGTGGGCCGATTTCGTGGCGGGCGTGAACAGCGGCTGGGTCAGCCGGGCCCCATGGGGCAGGCCCGCGGGCAGCCGGTGTCCGGCGACCGTCCCGGCGTGTTGGTACTCGTCCCAGGCCGATCCCGTGAGGTAGCCGCGGACCACGCACTCGACATCGATCCGGTGGTGATGGCGGACGAGCATCGTCCGCCCGGCATAGGCCTGGCGATCGGCGTCTCTCAGTTCCGGCACTCGTCGGACAATGAACTCCCAATCCGTGGAGACCATGTGGTGTGGGATCATCGGTCTCGTCTTCTCGAACCAGAATGCCGATAATTGCGTCAGCACGGTCCCCTTGCCCGGGATCTGCGTCGGCAGCACGTGATCGAACGCGGAGAGGCGATCGGTTGCGACGATCAAGAGGTACTCCCCCGAGGCGTAGACGTCGCGGACCTTTCCACGCGTATATAGAGGAAGAGAAAGGTCCGCTCGAACCAGGCTGACGGCGCTCATCGTTTCACCCCCACTGCGTTGGCTGTCATTGCGAGGAGCGGAGCGACGAAGCAATCGCAGCGCTGGGATTGCTTCGCTCCGCTCGCAATGACCCTCGGTTGATCCCCACCCGTTCGAGAATCACATCCACGTGCTGCAGGTAATAGCGGTAGTCGAACAACCCGTCGAGCTCAGCGTCAGTCAATCCTGCGCCGCGGGCCAGCGCGTCGCGAAATGTCGCCGTCCCCTCCAGCGCCGACGCCGCGGCGGTCTGGACGATCCGGTAGGCGTCGTCCCGGCTCAGCCCGCGCTCCAGGAGCGCCAGCAGGACGCGGTGGCTGAAGACGAGGCCGCCGGTCGCCTCCAGGTTCCTGCGCATCGTCTCCGGATGCACGCGCAGCCCTTCCAGCACGAAGGCCATCTTTCGCAGCATGTAGTGCAGCAGTGACGTGGCTCCGGGAACGGCGATCCGCTCGACCGACGAGTGCGAGATGTCTCGCTCCCCCCACAGCGCCTGGTCTTCCATCCCGGCCATCGCGTAGCCGCGCAGCACGCGTGCCAGGCCCGCGATCCGCTCGCAGATGATGGGGTTGCGCTTGTGCGGCATGGCCGAGGAGCCGGTCTGGCCGGGCAGGAACGGCTCTTCGACTTCGCCGATCTCCGTGCGGGCGAGGCCGCGGATCTCGGTGGCGATTTTCTCCAGCGTTCCCCCCACGATGGCGATGACCGCGAGGTACTCCGCGTGCCGGTCCCGTTGGAGAATCTGCGACGAGATCGCCGCGGCCGTGAGCCCCAACCCCTCGCAGACATACGCCTCCACCGCCGGGGACAGGTGCGCGTAGGTACCAACCTCGCCTGAGATCTTGCCGGCGGCCACGGTCGAACGTGCCCGGCGCAGCCGGTCCGCATCGCGGTACATCTCCGCCAGCCACAGCGCGGCTTTGAGCCCGAACGAGGTCGGCTCGGCCTGCATCCCGTGCGTCCGGCCGGCCATCAGCGTGGTGCGGTGGGTGTCGGCCAGGTGCGCCAGCACGGCGGTGACGGGCTCGAGGGCGTCGAGCAGCAGATCCGCTGCCTTCACCATCAGCACCGACTGTGCGGTATCGACGACATCGGACGAACCCAGTCCCAGGTGGAGGTAACGGGCATCCTCACCGGTCTCTTCAACAACCGACCGCAGGAACGCGACCACATCATGCTGCGTCTGGGTGCGTTCGATTTCATCAATCCGCGCCGGCGTGCCGACGCGGGCGGTCCGCCGCAGCCGCGCGGCCACATCGTCAGGGATCATCCCCATCTCGGCCTGGGCCTCGGCCGTGAGCAATTCAATCTCCAGCCAGGTCGCGAACTTGGTCTCCGGCGACCATAGCTCCCTCATCTCCGGAGTCGTGTACCTGTCGATCATGTCCGGGAACCGGAAGCCGGCATACCGGCCTCGCGCAGGATAAGAGCTTCCCGCTCCCGGCCGACGCCGATCATGGAAACCGGCACGGCCACGACCCGCTCGATCCGTTCGATGAACGCGCGCGCTTCATCGGGCAGGTCGTCCTCATCCCGTACGTCGGAGGTCTTGGGCCAGCCGGGCAATTCTTCATAGACGGGCTTCACACGCGCCATGACGGCCGTGTGCGGCACCGTATCCAGCAGCCTCGATCCGTCCCGGTAGGCGGTGCAGATCTTCACGGTCTCAAACCCGTCAAGCACGTCGAGTTTCATTACCGCGAGGTCGGTGAAGCCCGAGACCTCAGACGCGAAGCGGGCGGCGACGCCGTCGAACCAGCCGCAGCGCCGGGGCCGTCCCGTCGATGCCCCGTACTCCTGGCCCAACTCGCGCAGGCGGGCGCCGGTGGAATCGTGCAGCTCCGTGGGCAGGGGGCCGCCCCCGACCGCGGTCGTGTAGGCTTTCACGACCCCGAGGACGCGGCCGATCCGCTGCGGGGGAATGCCCGCGCCGGCGCAGGCGCCGCCGGCCAGACAGCTCGACGAGGTGACGTAGGGGTACGTCCCCCAGTCGAGATCGCGCATGACGCCGAGCTGCCCCTCCAGCACAATGGCGGCATCGCGGATCAGCGCAGCGTGCACGAGCGGATGCGTATTGACGATGAACGGCGCCAGCCGGTCGGTCCACTCCTGGCAGAGGTACCACAACTCGCCGGTCGTCACGGTGCGGCCGAGGACCGGGGTGGTGCGCCGGGCGACTTCGGCCAGCTGCTCTTCCAGAAACTCCGGCTCCAGCAGGTCTCCGGCCCGGACGCCGAAGCGCGCCGTCTTGTCGGCATAGACCGGCCAGATCCCGCGGCGGGTCGTTCCGTGCGCCTTGCGGCCGCGGGCTTCCTCGGTCCGCTCATCGAGCTCGACGTGGAACGGAAACACGAGGTGCGCCCGGTCGCTGATCCGCAGTCCGGCGGTAGAGATGCCGGACTGCGCCAGCATGTCGAGTTCCTCGAGCAGCGAGATGGGGTCAATGACGACGCCGGGGCCGATGACACACTCCACGTCCGGATGGCCGATCCCCGAGGGGACCAGGTGGAGGATCATCATGCCGCGGTCGGTGACGATGGTGTGGCCGGCGTTGTTGCCGCCGTTGAAGCGGATGACCATGTCGGCGTCCTGGGCGAGGGCGTCGACGACCTTGCCCTTGCCCTCATCGCCCCAGTGGCCGCCGACGACCGCGGTTACGGGCATCTTAGTCTCCCTACGTCATTGCGAGGACCGCGAGGCCGCGAAGCGGCCGTGGCGGGACGAAGCAATCTCAGCGCTGGGATTGCTTCGCTTCGCTCGCAATGACATCTGTGGTCTCCTTCATGGCCTGTCGCTCGATCTTCCGGGCCATTCCGGCCTTGTACTCGTGAAGTCGCTCTCTCAGGGCCTCGTCCGAAACAGCCAGGATCTCCACCGCCAGAATCGCCGCGTTGCGCGCGCCCCAGGAACCGATGGAAACGGTCGCGACGGGTACGCCCGGCGGCATCTGTACGGTGGACAGCAACGAGTCCAGCCCACCCAGCCCGGTCGCTTCCAGCGGCACGCCGATGACGGGCCGAACGGTGCGGGCGGCGACCGCGCCGGCCAGATGAGCGGCCCCGCCGGCGGCGGCAATCAGGACCCGGATGCCCCGCTCCTCAGCCGTCTTCACGTACTGGTCGACAAGATCGGGAGCCCGATGGGCTGAAGCGACCACGACCTCATGTGAGACTCCGAACTCCGCCAGCGTGCGGACGCATTCGTCCATGACGGTGCGGTCGGACTCACTGCCGAGGATGATGGCAACCAACGGGGTCCGGGACTTCATCACGATTCACCAACACCGATCGAGACTGTCTCGGGAACTTGCCGTCCAATGTCGCGGCGGAACTGCTTGCCCTCGAACTCGACGCGGGACGCTCCCTCGTAGGCGCGTTCAACCGCTGCCGTCAATGTGGAACCGCGGCCGACCAGGTTGAGCACCCGCCCTCCGGCGGTAACGAGACTGCCACCGTCCCGGCGCGTCCCGGCATGGAAGACCAGCACGTCCTCGGGCACCGCATCAAGGCCGAGGATCGGCATGCCTGTCTGATGCCGCGCTGGGTAGCCTCGCGACGCCAGTACGACACAGGCGGCGAATTCGCGGCGCCAGATCAGGGGCGGCTCGTTTCCGTCAAGCACATCGATCAGCGTGGACGCGAGGTCCGTCTCCAGCAGCGGCAGGATCACCTGTGCCTCAGGGTCTCCGAACCGGCAGTTGAACTCCAGCAGTTTCGGCCCCTCGGCGGTCAGCATCAGGCCGGCGTACAACACGCCCGTGTAGGGATACCCCTCGCGGCGCATGGCCGCAACAACCGGCTCGACGATTTTGTCGATAATCCCCCCGAGCTGTACGTGACCAACCGGAGCGATTGCCCCCATACCGCCGGTGTTCGGACCGCGATCCGCGTCGGAGAGCCGCTTGTAATCCTGCGCGGGAACCAGCGGTGTCACACCCGCCGGACCGACCAGGACAAGCAGGCTGGCCTCGGTCCCCTCGAGCCGGTCCTCGATGACAATCTGGCGGCCGGCGTCACCTAAGGTGGCCCGCACCATCATGTCCTCGACGGCCCGCTCCGCTTCATCGACTGTCTGGGCAACGACGACGCCCTTACCGGCTGCCAGCCCGTCCGCCTTGACAACGGCCGCCGGGTGCCTCCGAACATACTCGATGGCGGGGGCCGGCCGGTTGAAGATCTGAAACGACGCCGTTGGGATCCCGTACTGCCGCATGAGGTCCTTGGCGAAGGCCTTGCTGGACTCCAGGCGTGCCGCGGCGCGCGTCGGGCCGAAGATCCGCAGCCCCCTCGCCCGGAAGGCGTCGACAATGCCCTCGGCGAGCGGTGCCTCCGGACCCACAACCGTGAGATCGATGGCAGACCGCTCGCCGAACTCTACGAGGCCTTGGATGTCTGTCGGGGAAATCGGGACGTTCTCAGCGGCTTCGGCGGTACCGGGATTCCCCGGAGAGACGAAAACCTGTGGACGTGCAGAATCCCGGCTGAGTTTCCAGGCGAGAGCGTGTTCCCGTCCTCCGGCTCCAATGACTAGGACCCGCACCGCCACCTAATGTTCGTCTTTTGTCGTTCAGGCCACCGATCCAGGGTCAACGAGTGACCATCGGCAGTCACAATATAGACGAATCGGTCTTGATGACGCAAGAACGTTCGTATTTTGGTAGGTCGCCCGGAAAGGAAAGAGCCCTGCCGTTTCCGGCAGGGCTCTAAGTCGACTGGCTAGGCTGAACCTACATCGGAGGCATCGGCGGGGCTCCCGGAGTCCTCTCTTCCTCCTCCGGCTTCTCCACCACCATCGCCTCCGTCGTCAGCATCAGTGCGGCGATGCTGGCGGCATTCTGCAGGGCCGACCGCACGACCTTCGCCGGGTCGACGATGCCCGACTTGGTCATCTCCTCGAACTTGCCGGTCAGCACGTTGTAGCCGATGCCCAGGGGCTGATCCTTCAACTGCTCGACGATCAGCCAGCCCTCCTGCCCGGCGTTCACGGCCAGCTGGCGGGCGGGCTCGACCAGCGCCTTCGCCACCAGATCGACGCCGATCTTCTCGTCGGCCTCCAGGCCGGTCCTGTCCAGCGTCTTCGCCGCGTGGATGAGCACGCTGCCGCCGCCGGGCACGATGCCCTCCTCCACGGCCGAGCGGGTGGCCCGCAGAGCGTCCTCGGTGCGGGTCTTCCGGTACTTGAGCTCCGCCTCGGAGGGGGCGCCGACCTTGATCACGGCCACGCCGCCGGACAGTTTGCCCAGGCGCTCCTGGAGCTTCTCGCGGTCGTAGTCGGAATCGGTGTCTTCGATCTGTTTGCGCAGCTGGCTGACGCGCTGCTGGATCGCCTCGGCCTTGCCCGCGCCGCCGACGACGATGGTCTCGTCCTTGCGCACCTTGACCTGCTGCGCCCGGCCGAGCATCGCGACGTCGGTGTTCTCGAGCTTGAGGCCGATCTCTTCGGAGATAACCCGGGCGTTGGTGAGGATGGCGATGTCCTCGAGGATCGCCTTCCGTCGGTCGCCGAACGCCGGCGCCTTCACGGCCGCCGAGTGCAGCGTCCCGCGAAGTTTGTTCACCACCAGCGTAGCGAGGGCTTCGCCCTCGACGTCCTCGGCGATGACCAGCAGCGGCCGCTGGACCTGGGCCACCTTCTCCAGCGCCGGGAGCAGGTCTTTTATTGAGGAGATCTTCTTGTCGGTGATGAGGATGTATGGATCGTCCAGCACCGCTTCCATCTTCTCGGGGTCGGTCACGAAGTACGGCGAGATGTATCCCTTGTCGAACATCATCCCCTCGACGACCTCGACGGTGGTCTCGATCCCCTTGCTCTCCTCCACCGTGATCACACCGTCCTTGCCGACCTTGTCCATCGCGTCGGCAATCAGCGTCCCGATCGCCGCGTCGTTCGCGGAGATGCTGGCGACCTGGCCGATCGCCTCCTTCGTCTCGACGGGTTTGGCGATCTTCTTGATCTCGTCCACCACGGCGGCGACGGCCTTGTCGATACCGCGCTTGATCGCCATGGGATTGGCGCCGGCGGCGACCATCTTCAGCCCGCCCTGCACCAGCGACTGCGCCAGGATCGTGGCCGTGGTCGTTCCATCGCCGGCGACGTCCTCGGTCTTGGTCGCCACTTCGCGCACGAGCTGAGCGCCGGCATTCTCAAACGGGTCTTCCAGTTCGATCTCCTTGGCCACCGTCACGCCGTCGTGGGTGATCGTGGGAGAGCCGAACTTCTTTTCCAGGACCACGTTGCGGCCCTTGGGCCCCAGCGTGATCTTCACCGCATCGGCGAGCTTGTTGACGCCGCGCTCCATCGCGCGCCGCGCGGACTCACTAAAGGCCAGCATCTTCGGCACGTGCTGCCACCTCCGTCACTTCTTTGCCTTCGCCTTCGCCGGCTCGCGCTCGACGATGGCCAGGATGTCGCTCTCGCGGAGGATGAGGTAGTCCTCGTCGTCCTCCTTGATCTCCGCGCCCGAGTACTTCCCGTAGAGCACGCGGTCGCCGACTTTGACGTCCATCGGCCGCCGCTTCTCGCCCTCTTCGTCCCAGGCGCCGGGACCGACGGCCACGACTTCGCCGTGCTGGGGCTTCTCCTTTGCGGTATCGGGCAGCACGATGCCGCCCTTGGTGCGCTCTTCTTCCTCCAACGGCTTGACCACCACGCGGTCGCCAAGCGGCCGCATCTTCATAGGCCTCTCCCTCCTTGGATCGGGTATTGTCGCAGGTTAGCACTCTCCGGCTGAGAGTGCCAGACTTCCTCATCTTATGGAGCGATACCGCCGGGCGTCAAGATGTCTTTGGCAATTCCCTTACTCACAGGGTTATTCACATTATCCACAGTGTTCCACGGGTGCCGCGAGGCCGCACGATGAGGGAGAGAGTCGAAAGATTGTTCGTACTTTCGCCTCGCCGGGCTAGGCGGCGGCGCGGCCGAGGGGGAGTTCGCTGTAGGCAGAGAGCGTGGACGGGGCGTGCTCGCTCCGAAGCAACGCCTGGTAGCCGGCGGCCGCGATCATCGCAGCGTTGTCGGTGCACAGGATGAGCGGTGGAATGACCAGCCGGTAGCCACGCCCTTCCGCGGCCCGCGCCATCATTGCCCGCAGCACCGAATTGGCCGCGACGCCCCCGGCGACGATGATCGTCTTTGGCTGCACCTGTTGGGCCGCGGCGAGTGTCTTGGTGACCAGCGTCGTGGCGACCACGTGCTGCAAACTCGCCGCAAAATCGCGCACGTCCGGATCGTCGGACGGCTGGATCTTCTTCCACGCGCGCAGGGCCGCGGTCTTTAAGCCACTGAATGAGAATTCGAGGCCCTCCCCCGGCATCGGGGGCGGCAGCGGGACCTTCTTTGGATTGCCCTCCCGCCCCAGCAGGTCCAATTGCGGGCCGCCTGGATACCCCAGGCCCATCGCCCGCGCTACTTTGTCGAACGCCTCCCCCGCGGCGTCGTCGCGCGTGCGCCCCAGAACCTGGTAGCGGCCGTGAGCGGGCATCGCAATCAGATCAGTGTGGGCACCGGACACGACCAGCGCCAGGACCGGAAACTCGAGATCGGGCTCGGTCAAGAAACCCGAGTAGATGTGCCCTTCCAGATGGTTCACCGCGGCGAGAGGCCGCCTTAGGAGAACGGCCAGCGCCTTGGCGGCGGCGACCCCGACGGCCAGCGCGCCGACGAGGCCGGGGCCGCAGGTGACCGCAAGGCCGTCGATGTCCGGCAGCGCGCAGTTGGCCTGCTCCAGCGCCTCGTCAAGGACCGGCAGGATCCGCTCCAGGTGTTTGCGGGACGCGAGTTCGGGGACGACGCCGCCGAAGCGCCGGTGCAGATCGGCCTGCGAGGCAATTACGTTGCTGCGGATCGTCCTCCCGTCTTCCACGACCGCCGCGGCAGTTTCGTCGCAGGAGGTTTCAATGCCGAGCACCCGCATGCCCTACTCGTCGAGCGCTTTCTTCAGTTCCGTGTACTTACGCTGAAACTCCACCTCGCGCAGATTCCCCGTCCACATGACGAGCGCGTCTTCACGGTTGTCGCTGTAGTAGCCTTTGCGAATGCCGATCTCGCGGAACAGGTACTTGTGGTAGAGGGCCTGCGCCGCGGCGTTGCTCGTGCGGACCTCCAGCGTCATCCACCGGGCCCCTTTGTCCAGGGCGGAGTCGATCAGGCCCACGAGCAGCCGCTCGCCGATGTGCTGCCCGCGATGTATGGGATCGACGGCAATGGTGGTGATGTGCGCCTCGTCCATGATCACCCACATGCCGGCGTAGCCCACGATGTCCTTTTCCACCCGGGCGATCATGTACGAGGCGAGCCGGTTGTCCCGCAATTCGTGGGTGTATGCGTCCCGCGGCCACATCGTGCGGAACGACATCTGCTCGATCTCCCGCACGCGCGGGATGTCCTCGAGCCTCATCTCCCCCAGGATCACCCGGGTAATCTGCTTCACAGTAGTTCCTTTTCCGGCGGCGGCGATGCCCTCCCTGCCACCGGCCTCGGGGTTCCCCCCACCCTCCGGTGGGGGTCCCCGAATTGTGAAGGGGTCTGACCCCTTGACCTAAGGGGGGCTGACCCTTGCCTAGCGAACAGGCGATCGCGTGTAGATCGGCAGCAGCAGGTATGGGTCGTCGCTCGACCCCGCGGCAAGGCGGCGGTAGCCGAGCCGGCCGACCGCCCGCGCGCGGGGGGACCACTCTTGCTTCGGTGCAGCCAGCGCACGGGGGCCGAGACGGTCACGCACCTCCGCCCACACATGTTCCAACGCGTCGCCCGCGAACAGCACCGGTCCTTCGGCAGGCACAACCGCCACCACAACGCCGAGATCTCCGACCAGGTCCTCCGTCAGCCGTGTGACCTCCGAATCTCTCCGCGCGAACACAGCCCCGGCAAACTCCCCGCGGCGGACGTCCTGGATGACGCACACCGCTCCGGGCGCAGCGGTCAGGCCCGCCGCGATCGCGTCCAGCGTGGAGATCCCTGCCACCGGTGTGCCGCGGGTACGCGCCCATGCCGCCGCGGTCGCCATGCCGATCCGCAATCCGGTGAACGACCCGGGACCGCGCGACACCGCTAGACCCTCGACCTCCTCGAGGCGCCAGCCGGCGTCATCCAAGATCGCGGTGATTGCCGGCATGAGCCACTCCAGGTGACGCATCGGGGCCGGCGAGTGAGATTCGCGCACCACGTCCTCGCCGTCCAACAGGGCGGCGCTGCCGATGGGGCCGGAGGTCTCGATCGCGAGGATGCGCATCCTACCGGGCTTTGGGATTCGGACGTCGGGCATCGACGACCGCCGCCGCAACGTCCTCATACCGCGGCCCCCGCGGTCTGAGCTCAACTTCTCGATCGTTCTCCTGCGTCCCAAAGCCGAGTGCAATCCACAGATGTTCCGGCGGCAGCCACGCACCGGCCTTTTCCGCCCACTCGATAATGACAATCATCCGGCCCGCCAGGACATCGTCAAGCCCCAGGTCGTCCAGTTGCCGGGCGGCCTCAATGCGGTAGAGGTCTACGTGGGCAATCGGTGCGGCCCCGTCATACTCCCGGATGAACGTGAACGTCGGACTGGCGACGTACCCCGACGCGCCGGTCCCGGCGACGATGCCCCGGGCGAGTACCGTCTTGCCGGTGCCCAGGTCCCCGGACAGCGCGACGACATCGCCGGGATGGAGCAGCCGGCCTATCCTGCGGCCCAGCGCCTCAGTGTCCTGCGGACTGTGTGTAACGACCCTCAGCGGAGGCACTGGTCCAGGCTACCGGACAGGGCGCACCCTGAGCCGGAGCCCGTCCACGGCAACGACCTGGATGCGCTCCCCGGACGCGATGTGCCCGTCCTCGGCAGACGCGCTCCAGGCCTCACCCATGACGTAGACTTCCCCGTCCGGCGCCAGAGCCGTCCGCGCCACGCCCATCGCGCCGGTCAGGGTCGCCTCCCCCATGCGCGGGGCCACCTTCTGCGCGCGCAGGCCCGCGGTCACCGCGAACAGGAAGAACGCGCCGGTCAGCACGCCGATGAAGATGGCCAGCTGGATCGAAACGCGCAGGAACGGCAACGACCGTTCGGTCAGCAGCACCGCGCCCATGACGAATGCGAGGACGCCCCCGACGGTCAGCACGCCGTGCCCCGGCACTTTGATATCGGCGATGAAGAAGATCAGCGACAGCCCGATCATCGCCAGGCCGGCGACGTTGACTTCGAGGATGGCGAACGAGACCAGCGCGAGGATGAGGGCGATACCGCCCAGGACCCCCGGGAGAATGGCCCCGGGATTGCCCATTTCGATGATGATGCCGTAGATGGCGATGGTCATGAGGATGAGGCCGATGTTGGGATCGCTGAGCAGGTCTAAGAACCGCTCGGTCGCGTCCATTTCGGCGAGGCGCACGGCGGCGCTGCGGGTATCGAGCCGGGTCGGCCCCGCCGCAGTTTCCACGGTTCGGCCGTCAATCTTCCGCAGTAGGTCCACGACGTCCACGGCGATGAGGTCTACGACGTCGAGCTGGACAGCCTCTTGATCGCTGATCGAGACGCTCTGCCGGACCGCCTGTTCCGCCCATTGCGCGTTGCGCCCGCGCCGGCCGGCGATCGCCTTGATGTTGGCGACCGCGTCATTGGTGATCTTCTCAATCACGGTCTTGTTCTGCTCACCCTGGTCGCCCACGGCCACGGGGTGGGCCGCCCCGATGTGCGTCCCCGGCGCCATCGCCGCGATGTTGGCCGCGTAGGTCACGAACACGCCGGCCGAGGCCGCCCGCGCGCCGCTGGGCGCGATGTACACGACGATGGGAATGTCCGCATTGAGCATGCCCTTGGTGATGTCATCCATGGACTTCAGCAGCCCGCCGGGGGTGTCGAGCCGGATGACCAGCACTTCGGCCCGCTGTTCGGTCGCCTCCCGGATGGCCCGGTTGATGTAGCGCGCCGTGCTTGGTGCGATGACGCCCGCGACCTCGATCTGGACGACTCCCCCCGCCGCCGCAGGCGGCGAGGGCTGGGGCGCCGCAAGCGCGCCTCCGGTAAAGATGATGCCCGCCAACAGCACGATCAGCATGCCCGCCGCGCCAACAGCCCGCCTCATAGCCTCCGCCCGCCTCCCCTTACCCCGCTCGGCTGCTCCCGCGCCGCGTTCTTCGCGGGGGCGTCGCCCCGAACCTGAGCATCGCGAATGGTTCGGGGATCACCGCCTCGGCTGGTTCCCTGAGCGTCATAAATCCGGGCGACGTCTTCCACCGTGTTGATCTCCTCCGGACGCTTGTCCTCGCGGATGCGCTTGATCCGCGGGAAGCGCAGCGCAAACCCGGAGCGGTGGCGGTCGCTTTTCGTCACCGCGTCGAACGCGACCTCCAGGACAATCTGCGGCTCGACGACTTTCACGCGGCCGCGGTCGGCACGCGTGTGCGCATGGAACCACTCCGTGAGAGCAGCGATCTCTTTGTCGGTGAGCCCACTGTACGCCTTGCCGACGGTCAGGAAGTCCCCATCGCCGTTGCGCACGGCGAAGGTGACGTCACTGAGGACGCCGGCCCGTTTGCCGTGACCGTGCTCGGCGGCGACCACGACCACGTCGAGGGTGGCGAGTTCTTCCTTCAACTTCATCCACTGCCGGCCGCGGCGGCCGGGCTGGTAGCGCGAGTCAGGGAGCTTGATCACCAGCCCCTCGTTGCCGCGGTCGCGGGCCTGCCGGAACCGACTCGCGAGCTCCTCGGGCACCCGCGCCGCGGTGGACAGTCCCGGCTGGACGCGGTCATCGAAGCGCAGACCTTCCAGCAGCCGCCGGCGCTCGGCCAGCGGCGCATCCAGCAGCACCCGGCCGTCAATCTGCAGCAGGTCGAAGACGAACATCACGACGGGCACGGATTCCAGCAGACTGCCGGGATCTTTCCGCCGCAGCCGCTGCTGGAGGTGCGTGAACGGGATCGCGCGGCCGTCCCGCCAGGCGACGATCTCGCCGTCGATAATGTACTCTACGGCCAAGGCGTGCAGCCCTGGCCGCAGTTCAGGGAACGACGGCGTGATGTCATCGAGCGTGCGGGTGTAGATGGCGATGCGGTCCCCCTCATGATGCACCTGGGCGCGGATGCCGTCGTACTTCTCTTCGACCATGACCCATTCCGGCCGGATGGCCGCCGCTCCCGCTCGGCCGAAGGGCACAAACGCCTCGTCGGCGGCGAAAATCGTGTCGGCCAGCATGAAGTGGAACGGGCGGAACAGGCGCAGCGTGGCGGCCGCCAACTGCCCGCGCCGGGCCATGACCGCGACTTCGCCGATATCGCTGATCAACATGTTGGCCCGCCGCACGTCGGTCAGCGGCTGGCTGAAGGCTTTGGCGATCGCCTCTTCCAGCAGGCCCTCCTTCAAACCCACGCGCATGTCCGAGGTAATGATCCGCACCAGATACTTCGCTTCCAGGGCGTCGGCATCGGCGAACAGGGCACGCATCGCCTGCAGTTTGGCCTGCCGGGACCCCTTGCCTTCGGCGGCAGACATCTGGGAGAACACGCGGTCGACGTCCATTAGGGTCAGACGCGTCCGAAACAGCCCCTCGCGGGACTTCTGGGAGAGGAGTTCATACGCCACCGTGCCGAGGTCGCCGTGCTGGAGGTAACTCTGGTCCAGCGCCTCCGGCGGTGCCCCGGACACGTCGAAGAGGGCGTCGATGATGGCGGACCAGCCGACGTTGAGTTTACGGAAATCGCCGGCGGGGAAGGTCGAGCCGGTCAGGTAGGTACAGGCGTTGCGGAGTTCGGCGTCGGAACGCGCGGACAGGTAGTCGGCAAGCAGGCGGGTCTTCTCGAGCTTGCTCGTGGTTCCGGATACCGCTTCCAGGACTGCGGCCAGCCGCTGCACGGCCTCATTCTAACAAGAACGCAGGAGTCTATTTGACCAGCGGGGCCAGCGAGGCCTCCGCGACAAACGCCTCAAACAACCGGCGCTGACGGACGTCGTCGGGCATGAGGTCCGGGTGCCATTGCACGCCGATCACGAAGCGATAGGCCGGGGCCTCCACGGCCTCGATCACTCCGTCGGGCGCGGTGGCGACGACCTCGAGGGGGCTACCGAGCCTCTTGGCGACTTGGTGGTGAGAACTCGCGACGTCGATCGGACTGATGCCGATGATCTCCCTCAGCCGGCTGTCGGGATCCAGGGTCACCGCGTGGAACACCGGCTGACCCTTGATGTAGTGCGCGGAGACGTCGATCCCGATCAGCGACAGGTCCTGATGCAGCGTGCCTCCGGTGGCGACGGCGAGCGCGTGCATGCCACCACAGATCCCGAGGACCGGGAAATTCATCGCCAGGGCCTCGCGCGTGAGCGGCAGCTCGGAGCGGTAGCGCGTCACATCGACGTCGACACCGACGTCCTCGATCAGCGTTTCGCCGTAGACTCCCGGATCGATGTCGAGACCGCCGCTGAGGAGGAGACCGTCGAAAGACTGCAGCAGCGCCGCCAGGCCGCCGGCATCGAACACGTCCTGCGGCTCGATCCACACCGGCTCACCGCCGGCACGCCGGACCGCCGTGAGGTACCGCTGGTTGCGCGGCTTCTTCGATCCGCCGACCGACGTCGTCACCCCGATCCGAGGCCGCATGCTATCCCTCCTGGAACAGCTCCGCGAACGCAAAGAGGGCGGGCTGGCCGCCGGTGTGCCAGAACACGACGTTGTGCTCCGGCGTGAACCGGCCTTGGGCGATCAACCCGATGAGGCCGGCCATGCCCTTGCCCGTGTAGACCGGATCCAGCAAGATCCCCTCCGTCCGCGCCACGACCCGGATCGCCTCCACGCCCTCCGGCGTGGGCACGGCGTACTTTTCCCCAACGTAGTCATCATAGACAATGACGTCGTCGGGATGGGGCCGCCACTGGAGGTCCAGCAATTCCACCAGTTCGGCCGCGATCCCCAGGACCCGCTTGACCACCACGTCCTTCTTCGGGCCGGCGCTGATCCCGATGACCTGCACGCCGCTGTCGGTAAGCCGGGTGCCGGCGTAGAGGCCGGACTGCGTGCCACCGGACGTGCTCGTGTGCACGATGGCATCGACGCGGATCCCCATGGCGTTGGCCTGCGAGAGCATCTCGATGGCGGCGTCCAGGTAGGCGGCCGCGCCGTAGGCGTTGCTGGCCCCGCGCGGGATGACAAACGGCCGGCGTCCCTGCTGCTTGAGCTGCCGTGCAATGTCCTCGATGGTCGCGCTGAGAACGTAGTCGTCGTCGGTCTGCAAGATCCGGACGTCGGCCCCGAAGATGCGGTCGAGGAGCAGGTTCCCCTGGAAGAACGGCGGCTGGTCGCCGCCGAGGACCAGCACCGTATCCATTCCCAGCCGTCTGGCGGCCGCCGCGGTCATCCGCGCGTGGTTGGACTGCGGGGCGCCGACGGTGATCACCACGTCGCAGTCGCGGGCGCGCGCCTGGCCCATCTGAAACTCCAACTTGCGGGCTTTGTTCCCGCCCATCGCCAGACCGGTCAGGTCGTCACGTTTGATCCAGATGCGCGGACCGCGGAGGTGCTCGGTGAGCCGCGGCGCTTCCTCCAGCGGCGTCGGCAGGTTGGCGAGCTTGATGCGGGGCAGACTGGCGAGTTGCATGTCTTCTCTGTCATTGCGACCGCGAGGCCGCGGAGCGGCCGTGGCGGGAAGCAATCGCAGCGCTGGGATTGCTTCGTCGCTTACGCTCCTCGCAATGACGACAAGGAAACCTCCACGAATCTGATTTGTGTCCCCGGCCGGGCCTGTGCCAGCAACCGCAGGTCCTCAGACACGACCACGCCAATCTTGGGATACCCACCCGTGGTCGGGCCGTCGGCCATTATGACAATTGGCTGGCCGCTGCCCGGTACCTGGATCGCCCCAGGGAGCATCCCGTCTGAGAGGATGTCCGCCCGTCCCCGATGCCGCAGCGCCGGACCCGCCAGCCGGGTGCCTGCGCGGTCGGCGTGGACGGTGACCTGATACGGGGAGGACGTGAGCACGCCCATCGCGTCGCCGGTGAACCAGTCTGCCTGGGGACCCGGGACGAATCGAATCACCACCTCATCGCCGGGAAGCGCAACCGCAGGCGGAGAGCCGGCAGGACGCCCTCTGGGATCACTGCGGCGGCCCAGGACATCTCCGGCGATCAGCCGACGGCCGGCCAGTCCGCCAAGACGGCCTGGGACGTATGTGGCGGCGCTGCCCAGCGGCCGCGGCACGTCGACGCCGCCTTCAAGCGCGAGATAGGCCCACACCCCCCGGCGGGGTAGCCCAAACTGCGGGGTCTGACCCCTTAGTTCCAGGGTCTGACCCCTTGCCATAGGGGTCGGCTCCTCCGGCGAGACCGGCGTGCCATCGACCGATGCCGGCAGATCTGCTCCGGCGACCGCGACGGTGACCTGGTCGAGCGCCAGGAGCACCGGCTCCGGTGTCGTCAGTTCCAGCACGGCGGCGTTCGGGTGGTTCCCGACCGCCGCGTTGGCATTCCGGAGGGCGAGCAGGTCCATCGCCCCGGAGGCGGGCAGCCCTCGGCTTCGATACCCGGGGCGGCCCGCGTCTTGCACCGTGGTGTACAGACCAGGCTCCAGCACCTCGAGCACGGGCCGGGCGGCCGCGCGCATGGGCCGGGCGGTGCCGAGGTCACCCTCAAACTCGGCATGAGGGATCGGCACAAACCGCACCCGGTCCCCAGGCTGAAACAGAAACGGATCGGGATCCGCCGGGTCATACGTTCGCAGCGGCGTGCGGCCGATGAGCCGCCAGCCCCCCGCGGTCTGGGACGGATAGATTCCCGTCAGCCAATCCGCGACCGCCACCGAGCCCGCCGGGACGCGGATCCGGGGCACGTCGAGCCGGGGGACGCGCAGGCGTTCGTCCACGGTTCCCAGATAGGGAAAGCCCGGCGCAAAGCCGAGCATGTAGACGAGGTACTCGCGGCTGCCGTGGATGAAGACGATCTCATCGGGAGAAAGCCCCGTGGCGCCCGCGACAGCCGGCAGGTCGGGCCCGCTGTCGCCTCCGTACACCACCGGTACGTCAAGGACGCGGGCCGTGCCCGACGGTGCGGCTGGAATCGACCGGGCCAACTCCAGCGCCGTCCGGGCGGCTGTGTCTTGGGATCCGGCGCGTGGATCGAGCACGGCGAGCACCGATCGGAACGCCGGCACAGTCTCGATCACGCCGGGCACGTCGGCGAGCCGGCGCGCCAGCGCCCGCACCCGGCCGTTCACCTCCGGCGACAGCACGTCCTCAAACTCAACCAGCAGCGCGCGATCGCCGAACGGCAGGACCCGCGGGAATTCCGGCACCGATTACGGCACGTGGGCCTGCGACTTCGGGTAGCTGCCCAGCACGCGGAGAAAGACGCAGACCCGCGCGAGGTCGGCGAGCGCGTCGGACGCGGCGGGCTCGTCCTGGTGGCCTTCGAAGTCCACGTAGAAGAGGTACTCCCACGGCACCTCGCGCCGGGGCCGTGACTCCAGTTTCGTGAGGTTCAGCCCGCGCAGCGCGAAGGCGCCGAGGGCTTTGTACAGTGCGCCGGGGACGTTCTCCGTGGTGAACACAATCGAGGTCTTGCTCCCGGCCTGCCGGGGCGCGGGCGTGGGGCCGAGGGCCAGGAACTTCGTGAAGTTGTGCGGATTGGTCTCGATCCCCTCGGCCACAATCTGGAGCCCGTAGATCTCCGCCGCGCGCCGCCCGGCGATGGCCGCGGTCCCGGGCGTGTGCTGCTCCGCGACCCGCTTCGCGCTCCCGGCCGTGTCGTAGGCCGGGACGGCGTCGAGGCTGTGGCGGCGGAGGAACGCTTCGCACTGGGCGAGCGCCTGGGGATGCGAGTACACGGTCTTGATGTCGCCGAGCCCCTGCCCCGGCAGCGCCAGGAGGCAGTGGCGGATGCGGAGATCGAGTTCGGCGGTGATGAACAGCGAATGGGACAGCAGCAGATCGTACGTTTCATTGATCGACCCCGCCTGCGAGTTCTCGGCGGGGACGACGCCGCGCTCGGCGCCGCCGCGGGCCACGGCGTCGAAGACGCCTGTGAGCGTCGCGCGCGGGATGACGTCGGCTTGCAGGAACAGGATGCCGGCCGCTTCCTCGCTGTACGCCCCTCGCTCGCCTTGAAACGCGATCCGCATGCCTGGTTACCTCGGACCCGCCACGTCGACGACCTGCCCGCCGCGCAGGTAGAGGCGGGGCACGCGGGGGCCGATGCCGCAAAATACATGGTACGAAATCGTCTCCGCCCACTTCGCGACCTCGTCCGCGCTCACCGACTCTCCGAAGAGTTCCACCTCGTCGCCCACGCGGACGTCGGCGTCGCCGGCATCCAGCATCAGATAGTCCATCGCGACGCGGCCGGCGACCGGGTGCCGCCGCCCGCCGATGACGGCTTCGCCCCGGTTGCTCGCCTGGCGCGGGTAGCCGTCGGCATAGCCGCACGCCACCGTCGCGATCACGGTCGGGCGTTCCGTCCGATAGGTGGCTCCGTACCCCACCGGCGTGCCCGCGGGGACCCGCAGCGTGCGGACGACTCGACTGTGCAGCCGCATTGCGGGCCTCAGCGGCTCGTCCATCAGCGTGCGCAGGATCGGCGCCGGGTACATCCCGTACATCGCGATGCCGACCCGGACCAGATCGTAGTGTGCCCCCGGCCAGGCAATCGTGCCGGCGCTGTTGGCCGCGTGCACCAGCGCGCTGGGGAACCGCTCGCGCACCATCGCGGCGACCGGTGCAAATGCGGCCAGCTGCTCGGCGGCCAGGGGGGATTCCGGGTCATCGGCGGTGGCCAGGTGAGTGAAGCAGCCTTCGAGCGCCATCCGGTTCCGCAACCGCGCGAGGAGGTCCAGCGTCTGCGCCGCGTCGTCGGGGCGCAGGCCCAGCCGGGTCATCCCGGTGTCGATCTTGAGATGGACCCGAAACCCTGAGGCCGGCGTCGCGATCAGGGCTTCCAGAATCTCGGGCGACGTGATCGCGATGCTGAGCGGCGGCCGGGGGAGCACCGTGGCCATGAGGTCCTCCGGGCTCACCGCTCCCAGAATCAGCACCGGCTCGCGAAACCAGGCCATCCGGAGA
>Ga0209640_10000938_pt1 | contig 23837 bp, 22 predicted proteins | sample RifCSP10_1_FD_184018 | JGI IMG/M metagenome (GOLD analysis project Ga0209640, IMG submission 184018) | Soil microbial communities from Rifle, Colorado - Rifle CSP2_sed 10_1 (SPAdes) (version 2) | ecosystem: Environmental > Terrestrial > Deep subsurface > Rock core/Sediment | place: Rifle... | reverse complement strand
TGGAGATACGCAACATTGCTGTTTCTCCTTCTTCTCCTAGCGAGGCTCCGCCTCAGACCGTCCAGGCTCCGCCTCGCTAGTGGCAGTATCTTCTTGCCCCGCTCCGCGGGGCGAGACGTCTTGAAAGGCCAGTCGAAACTTGACTCGTTTGTCACGAGTTTGGCCTTTCAAGACGTCCAGCGTGGGCATCATGGGCTCGCGCGTCTTCGGGCTACTGCGCTTGACCGCCGCGTCCCCCGGGACCTGTGTTGCCACCACGCCCGCCCTGCCCCTGGCCTCCGCGGCCTGTCGGCGGCTTCGGAAATCCATTGTGGTACAGCGTCTGGTATCGGATCCCGTTGCCGTTCTCGTCGATCCATCCTACCGACTGTTGAAAGAAGGCTGGCTCTGGATAACCGTCAGGCACGGTGCCCTCGAGGATGTACAGCCGGTTCTCGTGCATGTAGATGGCCGCCGACGTTCGCGACCTGTCGGCGTTGTTCGTGAGCGACAGCATGTGCCCTTCGACCAGGTCGATGTTGTTCCAGTTGAAGTAGGTCACCTTGGCATCGCGCTGCATGAACTGCCACGTCGCGTGAATGACGGCGCCAGCGCGGTCGGCCCACGAATAGCCAGGACCGGTCGAGCTACCGCCTCCCCGGCAGGTTTCGGCGCCCGGCGGGCACGCCTTCGCCCGCTCGGCCAGAATCGCTTCGATGTTGCTGTAATCGACGACGGTGGCAATGAAACGGCTCTGGCTCTGCTCGGCGCGGTAGATCCGCGCCGGCAAATCGGCGCCGAACTGCGACCGGTAGGTCGTCTGCGTCACCGTCGGCTGAACGGGGAACGTGACCGTGAAGCGATCGTCCCGGCTGACGAACTCGACCCATTCCTGAGCGAAAGCATTCGCAGCGACGGACAGGATGAATGCGGTGGTAACGACGAATCTCAGGCGCATGATTCCTTCCCTGTTTGATAGATAATTCCACTCGTTGCCCGACTCTAGACGGTGCATTGGGATTAGTCAATCGGCTGCCGTGAGACCAGCCAAGGGGCTTCGCCCCTTGATATCCCCGCAGCGCCCCTCGGCTGGTAGCCAGTATCTTCTTGGCGCGCTCTGCGCGCCCTAGTCCGTTATGCGGCTTCCGACGCAACGAGTACAGGATTCGCGTTTCGAGCCGCATAACGGACAAAATCGAGGAGCGACCATGAAACGTCTGCTGCCAGTAATCGGTGTCCTGGGACTGCTTTTCGTCACGTCGTCCGCAGCGGCGCAGTCATCACCCCGGACGACCGAACAGTCGCCGCCCATGACGAATCTGCAGGTCTGGCCGAAGGACACGCCGCGCGCGCAGGTCCTGCAGACGATGAACGCCTTCAACGACTCACTCGGCATCGAGTGCAGCTACTGCCACGTTGCCGGTGACTTTGCATCCGACGCGAAACGGGAAAAGCAAGTCGCACGTCAGATGATTCTCTTGAGGGATTCGATCAACGTCATGCTTCCGGCAGTGGTCGGCAAGCCCGCCGGGGCCGGGCCCACGGCCGGAGATGGCCTTCCGGGCGCCCCAGTCCGCGTCCTGTGCCGTTCGTGCCATCGCGGCCTTCCGATTCCCGTACAGCTCGCAGACGTCGTCACTGGCGCTGGCGCCGGCGGCGGCGGCGCGACTGCCGGGCTGGCGAAATACAGCGAGCTTCGAGCGCGGTACTACGGCGGCCAGGAGTACGACTTCCGCGAGAACAGTCTGCTGACGGTCGCCGCGCGCGCGATGACCGCGAAGAAGCCCGACGACGCGATTCAATATTTGCAGAAGAATCTGGAGTACTTCCCGAAGTCGGCGCGTACATATGCGGCACTCGCGCAGGCACGAATGGCGAAGGGAGATACGCAGGGCGCCATCAAGGATCTCGAGACGGCCGCGACGCTCGATCCCCAGAGCAGGCCGATTCGCGAGCAGCTTCAGCAGATCAAGGGACGGTAACGCCTCGTTCGGATCGTTCGGGGCGTTCGAACCGTTCGGGACGTTCCGATCGTCGGGCGTTGTGCCGCTGGCCCATCTAAGCGGGCCCGTTAATCTACGAAAGACTTCGTATTGACAGCTACGAAGTCCTTCGTAGATAATGCCGCTCCATGGCCCCACGTCCTAGCAAGAAGCCGACCGACGCCGAGCTTGCGATCTTGCGTGTGCTCTGGGCGCGCGGTCCTAGCACGGTGCGCGAAGTGGCGCGGGAGATGGGTCGGGAGAACGCCTACACGACCATCCTGAAGCTTCTGCAGATCATGACCGAGAAGCGCCTCGTCCGTCGGGACGAGTCACCGCGTACGCACGTGTACGAAGCAGTCTGGACCGAGGGCCGGACCCAGCAACACCTCGTCACAGATCTGCTCGAGCGGGTGTTCGACGGGTCAGCCAGCAAACTGGTGGTGCAGGCGCTCGCGGCGAAAAAGACGTCTCGCAAGGAGTTGGCCGAGATTCGGAAACTGCTGGATCAACAGCGGGGAGGGCGCCGATGAATCCCTGGACGCACGTTGTCGGCTGGACGTTGATTCACTTCGTATGGCAAGGCGCAGGACTGGCCGTTGTCGCCGCCGTTGCGTTGCGGCTCTGTCGACAGCGAACCGCCAACACTCGTTACGCCATCGCGTGTGTCGTGCTCGCGGCAATGCTGGCGTCGCCGGTGATCAGCGCACGCATCCTGATGGCGCCTGATGTGCCCGCACCCGCTGTGAGTCCATCTCAGACCCTCCCAACGCCCGGATTGGTGTCGACCGCGGTGCGGAGCTGGACCAACGACGGCGCCTTTTCGATACATGCGGTGTGGGCCGGCGTAGACGGGCTGCTTCCGGTAGTAGTCTTCGTCTGGCTCGCGGGCGTCGCGGTGCTCATAGTTCGCCTGGCTGGTGGGTTGTGGCAGGTGCGCCGTCTGCAGGTCAGATCGCTTGCGGCGGGCGCCTCGCGTTGGCAGACAGCGGTTGAACGGATCGCGTCCCGGCTCAGGCTGCGCGTAGCGGTCCACGTCGTGGAGTCGGCGCTTGTCGACGTACCGGCGACTGTTGGCTGGCTGCGTCCGGTCATCCTGCTGCCGATTGCGGCACTGGCCAATCTAACTCCCTCTCAAGTCGAAGCGATCCTAGTGCACGAGCTGATCCATATCCGGCGGCACGATTACCTGGTCAACGTGGCGCAAACGTTGGCCGAAACCCTCTTGTTCTTTCATCCGGGTGTCTGGTGGGTCTCGCGACGGATCCGCGTGGAGCGCGAGCATTGCTGTGACGACGTCGCCGTACAGGTGTGCGGGGACCCGGTGGACTATGCGTCGGCTCTGGCGGAGTTGGAAGCCTGGCGGTCCCGAGGCACCACACTGGCGCTCGCTGTCACGGACGGGTCGCTCACCGGTCGCGTGCACCGGGTTCTGAAGGTACCGATCGGACACGAGGCACGGTCGCAGAGCTGGGTCGTGACACTGGGGTTGACGTCCGTGCTGTCTGTTGTGATGGGCGGTATCTACGTCTCGTCGTTCGGCTCAGGCCCCGGCGTGCCCGCCCTCATGGCCGACCGCGTGCAAGGAGTCGAGCCGACAGCATCGCCAGGGCCGTTTGATTGGCAGGTCCATAGCACGGGCCACTTCGACATCCACTACTACCCCGCACTCACGCCGAATCTCGAACAAGCCGCGGAGTCAGCGGAGCGTGCGTATGAGCGAATCAGCTCGGAGCTCCAGTACAACCTTCCGTTCAGAATCCCGCTGATTCTGTTCACAACACGCAGCGATTTCGAGCAGCAGCTCATCATTCCCGGACTCACAGAGGCGATTGCCCGAGGAGACGTTACCTCCTTCTCGGAGCCAAAAGATAACCGTATCGTCATTCTCATGGAGGAGTCTTCAGACCGACTGTATCGCCAAATCACCCATGAGCTGACCCACGTCTTCGCGTTCGACATCATCCCGCGATCTACAACCAACGTTCGTCGCGTACCCTCATGGATCGACGAAGGGTTCGCCGAGTACATGACCGGCGGTTGGGACCCACCCAGACTGAGGCAGATAGGCGAGCTCGTCGCGGCCGACAGCGTGCCGAAGATGACTGCCCTTGCGGGAAGCGTGGACCATCAAGCACCAGTCGTCGTCGCCCACCTGGGCCATGCCGTCTTTGAATTCATCGAAGCCGAATACGGGAAGGCAGCTGTCTGGTTGTTCCTTCTTGAAGTGCGGAGGAACGTCGTCGACGGCGCCGGTGACCCTTATCAAGCAGCGTTTAATAGGACGCCCGAGGAGTTCGATTCGGCGTTCGGGTTGTACCTCCGGAGCCGATTCAACCCGTGATGACGCCGACTTGGCTGGGCAGCCAGACTGTTCGGGTGTCTTCTATTTCTCGCGGCAAGCGCTTCTTGGGCCGCCACACTTGAGCTCGATTCATTCCAATACCGCCGTCGCCTCGATCTCGACCAGACACTCGGGAACGGCCAAAAACGAAACGCCGATCCACGTGCTCGTTGGTGGATTCGTCTTGAACGCATCTCTCAAGGCGCTCCGGACGGCGTCGAGACTCAGCGCGGCGTGGTGGACGATGTAGATCCGCAAGGCCACAATGTCGCTCAGATTGCCGCCCGCCGCTTCGACGGCGGCCTTGACGTTGCGTAAGGCTTGCCTGGTTTGCTCGTCCAGGTTCTGCCCGACGATTTGCCTGTTCGCATCCCAAGCCGTTTGACCCGAGATAAACACCATCCTGCCGCCGCTGGCGATAACGACCTGAGAGAACCCGTGCTCGACGCTTGGAAATAGGGACGTCGGGTTCACGTGTTTCTTCGGCATGGGTTATCGGGATCGCGCTGTCGTGGTGCCGTCGGCGCAACTATTCTCGAGGTGACAGAACGGCCCTCAACGATGCGCCCGTTTCCACTCGCATACTCAGCGCAAGATACGAGCGCGCGGGATGTTATCACGGTGCATCTCGGCATTCCTCATCGCACGCGCTCCTGTTGGACGCGAAGCGTGCAGGATAAGCGAATGGTGCACCCGCTCGCTTGGGTTGGTGATGTGCGTTCGCGTACGCAAGGCCGAGCTCACCGCGCCAGCCGGAACGCAGCCGGCGCGATTCATCGGGTCGACTTCCGTCCCCGCGTTCTGTTGCGCGAAGTAGCACAGGCGTTTTTGGCCGCGTGACGGATGGCGCCGCGAGTTAGCTGCTAGTCGACCCGACTCCGAAGAAACACGAGCAGAGGCTGCGTTCCCGGCCGCGGCGTCCGCGACCGCAGATCACCAATCCAAGCGAGCAGCGGAAAATCGAGCCGCGCGATCCCATCTACTTCGCGAGGCCGTCCGGCTGCACGTCGAACGCATACACGAATTCCCCCTCGGTGTTGTCGACATACAACGTCTTCTCGTCGAGGCTGAGTGTGATGCCATTGGGCCGTTGAATCTGAGCGTCGATCAACAGGACGTCGCCGTTCGCGCGCAGGTAGTACACGTTGCCGGGTTCCTTGGGCGCGACATTCGGAGCCGGCCGCGGCGCAGGATCCGTGAAGTAGACGCCGCCTTTGCTGTCGGCGATCAGATCGTTTGGTGCTCGAAAGGGCTGACCGGCGGCGCACCCTCCTCGATCACGTCGGGAATCTCGGCCTGAATGCGGTGTGACCGGCGGATGGGCCATCTTGATTCCTCAGGATGCCCACCCGCCGGTCCTGTCGCTATCTGCTGCTGGTCGTTACCGTCCTGCCGATCGTTACCAGCCCGATACGGTTCGTGCTGGTCTGATGGATCAGCAAGTTGTTGCCGTCCGCTGTTGGCCTCATGTGCCGCACCGTGCCGACACCTGACGGAATCGCCCAGCTCTGGAACTTCTCCGTCTTCGGATCGAACCGCACCAGAGCATCAGGCCGCCGCCGTGACTCGTTGTACCAGATGATGTCGTTCACGACGGTGATGGCATACGGCTGAGTATCAGCGCCGCTGGGCGACGGCCATTCTTTGATCTCGCCCGTCTTCGGGTTCAAGCGGCCCAGCCTGCCCAACGCGGCGTTGACGTACCAGACCATGTCATCGCTCGTAATCGCCACGCGCCGCACCGTCGACTTCTGATCGGGGAGCGGATACTCGCGAACGGCCATCGTCACTGGATCGAGGCTTGCCACCTTGTAGGAGCTGTTGTACGCCACCCAGGGCACGCCCTGCGAATTGAGGTCGATGCCGTAGGGGTCCGCGTCGGGCGTCGGCAGCGTCACCAGCTTGATCTCGCCGGTCGCCGGATTCAAGCGGCCCACCATGTTGCTGTTCTGTAGCGTGAACCACAGGATGCCCTTCCCGTCGAAGACCGGCGTGTGCGGATCGCGTGCTGCCGGGTCGGGCAGCGGATACACGATGATCTCACCAGTGGCCGGATTCAGTTTGCCAACGGTGCCGTTGGCGTTTCCCATGTACCAGATCGCGCCGGCGCGATCGCTGATGATGCTGTGGGGGCGCGTGCCCGGCAGCAGGGGATATTCCCTCATGTCGCCGGTCCGGGGATTGAGTCGTCCCACGATGTTGCCGTACTGGCCGGCCCACCAGATCATGCCGTCAGGCGTCTGCACTGGATCGCGCGAGCGCTGACCCAGGGTTGGGACCATCCATTCCTTGAACGTGACCGTGACAGGTCCCGGAACCAGCACGGGCTCGCGTCCCGGCTTCGGCGGGAAGTGTGTGGCCAGATACTGTGACACGGTCGCCGCTTGGGCATCGGGCAGTTTGATCATGGTAGCGAAGAGCTCGTGCCACTTCTCTCTCGTATACCCGGCGGAGCCAGTGATCTGGTTGAGGCCATGGCACTTCGTGCATGCGGCCTGCACGATGTCCTTGCCCGCACTGTCGGGAAGCGCAATCTGCTGCTGTCCTCCTCCGCCCTGGCCGCGTCCGCCTGCTGGCGCCTGGCCCTGAGCGGCCACGGTCGCCACGATGGAGAGTAACGCCCCTGTCAGAGTAAGGCTTGAAAATCGGGACATGATGTCCCCTCCTTTCTGTTGTGCACCAGGCGTTGAGAAACCCCGCCATCGTAGCCTCCATTCGGCTTCGATTCAACGACGGTCCTTGGGGTTACTCCGATGCGACGCGCGCGTCCAGCTCGGCGGCTGGAACGGCGGCGGCAAGAGTCGTAAAGGGCCCGCGCTCGGCGATTTCCTTCGCCGCCTGGAGAACACTCTTCCTGGGTGGAATCGTTGGCTCCTGTTGCGGATATCACTCCGCGTGACCTCTACTTCAGCGCATAGAGGTCGTACCTGACCGCCGTGCCGACACGCTCGCCAACGGCGATCGCCTGCAGTCGCGTGAGCCACACGTAGCGCGGATCGCCGGTTTCGAAGAGCGGCGCCGTCCGCAGCGATGCGCCGGCATCTGTCGCCTGGCCGATGCCGTTGTAAGTGACCAGAATCAGCCCTCCATCGTCGGTTCTCAGCGTGAGCCGAACGTCGAGCCGGAAGCTGCCGTCGGCGCGGTTCGTGATCCAGTCGCCGGCCGGGGTTTGCACCGACGCCTTGAGACGCGGGCCTTCGAAGCGGCCACCGACGACCTGCACGATCGTGCGCGTTCCCTGCGGACCGTTTTCGACGACCGTGCGCGTGCCGGTTTCGACGCGCAGCGTGCCGAGGTATTCGAATGTGGGCACGCGCGGGGCCTCGCCAGCCTCCTGGGCGCGCGCCGCGGTCGTCGCCGCCCCCGACGCGGAAGTCTGAGCGAGAGCGAACGAACCGGAGGCGGTCAGGCCAAGGCCCACCAGTAGTACGGTTGCGACACGCATAGGGGTCCTCCTGTCTTGAAGATGCCGATTATACGGCGACCGCAATAGTGGTCAGGTGGTCGGCTTCACTGAAGCCGCCTTTCGGCCACGGATGCCGAAGTTGTCGCCGAGATCCTGGCGCTGGCCGACGGGAGTGTCTCAGAGGAAGCGCTCGCCGGCTGGATTCGACAGCATAGTACCAAGCGCCGGTGATTGCCGTCATACAGCCCTGCGGTCCTCGATTTGCTTCAAGTGATGCCGCACATGAACCAGGTAGTCTTCAACGAGAAACCGCAACGTCACGGGCTCGTTTGCGCCGATTCGGCACGGCACGTTCAAGGCTGACTCCGGTATGCGCCGAATCGTGTGTGCCAGATGGTGATTGTAGGAAACCCAGAACTCCACCAGCCCGAGCCAGGGACGACTCTGATGGTCTTGCGACCGTACCCACGCGTCCTGAACGTAGCCGGGAAAGGAGAGCTGGCCTGTCCCCTGTGCTCGAACGAACCGCTGGTGATTGTTGGCTGCCGAATCAATCAGGTGCCCGACGATTTCCTTGATGGACCAACTGTCCGACCGGGGCTTCGCGGCGGCCGCCACCGCGCCGAGCGTTCGGAGCTCCGCGGCGGCTTCGTTAACAACGCGAGTCAGTTCGTCAGCGATTGATTGCACAGTTTAGAGGGCATCCTCGAGATCGCGCGCTAACTCTCGCGTAAGAAGACTTGCTGCCATCTCTTTGCATCCGGTCGTGTTCTGCCCGGCCCACAGGGGTGAGAAGTCGCTGCTACCCAAGCCTTCGGCCTTGGCGCGCAAGGGCGCGAGGGCCGACGTCGCCAGGGGAAAGGCGGGCGCGGCGGCACTTATGGGACCCAGTTCCCTCATGATGCGGTTCATGATGCCGCGCGCGGGCCGCCCGGTGAACACGTTAGTGAGCGCCGTGGCGTACACCGCCCGGTTTTTCAGGGCGGCGCGATGCACCGCGCTCGTGGTGGCCTCCGGGCACAACAGGTAGGCGGTCCCAACCTGCACGCCGGCCGCACCAAGCGCCATGGCGGCCGCGACACCTTTCGCATCGCAGATGCCACCGGCGGCGACAACCGGGACCTTCACCGCCTGCACGATCTGCGGGACCAGCGCGAACGTGCCGACCTGGGTGTTGAGATCCTCCGACAGGAACATGCCGCGATGGCCGCCCGCCTCGAGCCCTTGCGCGATGATGGCATCAACTCCATGTGCTTCCAGCCAGACCGCCTCGTCAACAGTCGTCGCCGAAGACAGAATTCGCGCGCCCCAGCCTCGCACCCTCGCCAGCACGTCCGCCGACGGCAGGCCGAAGTGAAAGCTGACGACCGCGGGCCTGAACTCGCCCAGCACTTCGGCAGTTTCGCTACCGAAGGGCGATCGTCCAGGCCCCGCCGGAATGGTGTCGGGATCGATTCCAAGTTCAATGAAGTACGGCGAAAGAGCCGCGCGCCAGATCGTTTCTTGCTCGACGCTAGGCTCGGGCTGCACGTGACAGAAAAAGTTCACGTTGTACGGTTTCGTCGTCTGCGCACTGATGGTCGCCAGCTCCTTTCGCATGGCGTCCGGTCCGAGCATGGCGCAGGGAAGCGAGCCAAGCCCACCGGCGTTGGAAACCGCCACCGTGAGCGCGCCGCCCTGCACACCAGCCATCGGGGCCTGGATGATCGGGAGAGATATTCCAAGTAGCTGTTGCAGAGTCATTGGATTGGTCTCCGCGATGCCACGCGCCCGCGAATTTCGGCGGCGCGGTCTGGTTGCCCTGCCGGTCGAGCGCGTCGGCCAACCCGCTCAACGCCGCCCCGTGGGTTGGCGCCAGGAACAGTGCCTCCGAAACGCGATCCGCTGCGGCAACCGGGTCGCCCGCACGAAGGGCGACGGTGCCGAGGTTGACGAGGACGCCGGGATCGGTAGGGGCGATCTGCAGCGACGCTTCGAGCGCTCCGCGCGCACGATCGTACCGGCCAAGCGCCGCATACGCGCTCCCCAGCAGGTTTCGCACGGTCGCGTCGGACCGATCCAGGGCGGCGAGCTCTTCACCCTGCTTGACGACGTCCTCGTACTCTCCACGCAGGTAATCCAGCCGCGTCTGGCAGTACATGAGTACCGTGCGATCGACACCGGATCGCTCGACGAGCTCGGCGAGACGCTGGAGCCCTTCCTCGTCGCCTGCGTCGGCATACATCGACGCGAGCTGCTTCAACGCCCCGCGATCGGTCGGGACTCGCAGCACGGCGTCGCGCGCGGCGATGATGGCTTCGTCGGCGCGACCGAGCACCGCACGCACGAACGACAGTTCCACGAGCGCGGGCACCGTGGCCGGATCAGGTGGCGCCGGGTCCGAAAGGACCCGGCCTGCGTCCCGTAGGCGATTTCGCGCAAGATCCGTTCGGCCTCGTCCAGACGCTGCAATCGCGCTGCGGCGCGTGCCAGACCATGCAGCGCCTCGGCGTCTGCTGGCGCCTTCATCACCGCCTCGCGAAAATCGATGTACGCAGGTTCCGCGGCACCTGCCCTGCAGATACATCAGCCCGCGGTTCCGCAACTCCCCCGGAGTCGGCCGGTTGCGCGCACGCACAACCGCCGGTGGCGGCGTCGCGAGGTCCGCTGCCTGGCGAAGCCGCTCCACGTTCATCCGCTGGAAGAGCTTCCATAGAGGGCGTGTGGCGCTGAATACTCGAGCCGCAAGCGGTCGTCGGACTGGACGACCGCGTCTGCCGCGTACTGCCGCAGGTCCGCACCGGCTGCCAAGTACAGACTCAGCACGCTGAACGGATCGTGCACCGTGGCCTCGGCGAGATCCGCAGCAACGCCGGACGCGCCCACGACGCGGAGAGCCCCTCTTCGAACGCGGCAACCTGCCCGGTCGCACCGACGAGCAGCAGATCGCTCTCGGCGACGAGCCACGCGGACCTTTCCGGTACGCGCCGTTCGCGAGACGAGCCTCATTCCACGCGGGTGTCGCCAGCGCCACAACGACGGCAGCGGCGCCGGCCAGTGTCACGCCAACGTGCATACGTGATACGGAGGCTGCGCGCCAGGACACGGCGACGCCCGTGACAATGGCAAGGAGCGCGCCGGGGTGACCGGGGCGGCCGTACGGCCGGCCACCCAGGCTTCCGGCCGCCAATCCGCCCATGAACGCCGCCAGCAGGATGCCGACGGCGCGCGCCGTATGACCCATCGAGAGGGTCAAGAGCCGCAGCCAGGCCACCTCGTACAGGAGCGCCGCGGCGCCAGATACTAGATAAAAGGTGAGAAACAGGGGCTTCGGCAAGACGAGTCAGTTGAGACGGTCCACCAGTCTACCCCTTGAGGCACCCGCGACCGCGTGCTATCGTTCCCCTCCAGATGCGGAGGTACTCTCCATGAAAGCAACGTTCGTCCTGGTTTTCGCGGGCGGGCTCCTGCTCGCAACGCTTCCGGCGCGGGCGCACCATTCGTTCGCGTCCGAATTCGACATCAACCAGCCGGTGGAACTCAAGGGTGTGTTGACCAAGATGGAATGGGTCAATCCGCACGGCTGGATCTACATCGACGTCGCTCAGCCCGACGGCAAGGTGGTGAACTGGGCCATCGAAGCCGGCGGTCCCACGGCGCTGCTGCGCCGCGGCCTGCGCAAGACCGATTTCCCGGCAGGCGTCGAGGTGAGCGTGAAGGGCTACCGCGCGAAGAGCGGCGCGCCAAAGGCAAACGGCCAGAGTGTCACGCTGAAGGACGGCCGGAACTTCTTCCTCGGCGCGTCGGACGCGCCGGGCGGCGCCTCGCAGTAGCAGTAGGCAGTAGGCAGTAGGCAGCACGTAGGGCGGGTCCTTTTGGACCCGCCTGGCACTCACTGGCGCGCCGATCCTCTTCAATTGGTCCCGAAGCCACGTCAGTGTGACGGAGCGCCGCGTCAGTACGTCCCGAAGTTCGCGGGAATCTCCAGGACGTCGTGCGCCGCAGTGCCTTTGCCTGCGAGGTCGGGCAGGCCGCCGCCTTCCGGTTTCCCGCTCACGGTATGCAGCCGGTTGCCGATGAACGCGACAGCGTTTCCATGAAGCGCCGCCGGCATCGAGGGCAGAATGATCCAGCGGTTCGTCGCTGGCTCATACGCCTCGAGCGCACGGAACGTCGCATGGAGACGATCGTTCTGCAGTTCGCCACCTGACACGTAGATCCGCCCGTTGTACGTGGCGCACCCGCCACCGCTCCGCGCGGTTGGCATTTGAGCCTTGACGCCTCCTCATATCGCGCACCGGATCGTATTCCTCGACAACATCGGTGTTGCTGGAGTGCGTGACGTGCGCCGCACCAAGGCGTCCGCCGATGACGTAGATCTTGCCGTTCACCGCACCTGAAAATGCATGGTTGCGCGTCGTCGGCATCGGGCTTCGGTTGGCCCACGTGTCGGTCGCGGGGTCGTACACCTGTACTCGTAGACCAGCCCTGGCGTATTCCCGCCAATGCCGAATCCCCCAAGGACGTACAGCTTGCCGTTGACCACGGAGCCGTACAACTCTTCCTCCGGTTCCGGAAACGGCGCCGCCTTGCTCCAACGCAACGGCCCACTCTGTGCGGGCGCCTGCGCCTGCGCGCTGCCGTCCCACGCGAGAACGACCAACGCCGCTAAGACCGTGAGCCTGACCTGCAATGCCATATCACCTCCCATTCGCATACTGGTGCTTGGTGCTTCGTGCCTGGTGCTTGGTGCTTCGTGCTTGGTGCGTTGTGACTTGTGACTTGTGACTTGTGACTTGTTTAGTGCGGCCGATTATCGTCGCCAAGCGAAGGTTGTCAAGCGTGATACGATGCGCGCCAATCCGCTGGACACGCCCATGACACGAATGATTGCTGCGATCGCTCTGACGCTGATCATCAGCACGTGGACCGCCTTCGGTCAGGCGCCCGGCCGCTGGATCACCAACAAGTTTGCGCCTCTGCCAGAGCCCGAGGAAGAGTACACGGCGGTCGTCGCCAACGATCGTTTGTATCTGATTGGCGGCAACCGGGGAGGGCGGCCTGAATGGCCGCGCCACGTGCTCGAATACGACCTCGCCGCCAACCGATGGACGGCCAAGAAGCCGGTGCCGTTTTCGGGCGACCACATGGCGGCCGCCACCGCCGGCGGCAAGATCTATGTCTTCGGCGGACAGAGTGAAGGCGGCGTCAACAAACCGCTGAACACGGCCTGGGAGTACGACCCTGGCACTGATATGTGGCGAGCGCTCGCACCAATGCCGGCCGCGCGAACGGCAGCAGCGGCGGTTGAAGTCGGCGGCCGCATTCATGTGATCGGGGGCAACACCATGTCCGGACTGACCGTTGGCACCAACGACGCGTTCGACCCCGCTGCCAACCGCTGGGAGAGCCGAGCTCCGATGCCAACGCCGCGCAACCATCCAGCCGCCGGTGCGGTGGGTGGAAAGATCTACGTCATCGGCGGCCGCCTTGCGGCGCCGAACATCGGGGGCTTCCTGTCGAGCAACACGGACGTCGTCGAGGAATACGACCCCGCAGCCAACACGTGGCGCGCCATGACGAAGATGCCGACGCCGCGCAGCGGTCACGGATGGACGACCCACCAGGGACGCATCTACGTGGCCGGCGGTGAGGTGCGTGACAGCCACATGGATGCCATCTTCCGCGATGTGGAGGTATTCGACCCGTCGGCCAACGACTGGTATCGCCTCCCGCCAATGCCGACGGCGCGGCACGGCGTGAATCTCGCGGCGTTCGGGAACCGCCTCCATGCCATCGGCGGTCATATCGCGTTCGCGGCCACCGGCGAGCGTGAATTGCATACGCCCGCCAACGAGGTGTTCGAGTTCGCGCAGCGATAGGCTGCGGACGGAAGTCCGGCTAACCGCCAACGCAGGTCCGGCTGAAGCCGGACACTACGTACGCAATCGTAGTGTCGGCCTTCAGGCGGACCGTGGACGTAGTGTCCACCTTCAAGCGGACTGCGTTACAGTACGCGCATGAAGTCCCGCCTCTCCGTGGTGACACCGGGAGCCCTGGCGCTGCTCGTCGTGCTGACAGTCTGCACCCCGGCATCGGCCCAGCTGACCGAGCCCTTCGACCACCTGCATCTTGCCGTCACCGATGTCGAACGGGCGCGCGACTGGTACATCCAGCACATGGGCGGCAATGTCGGCGAGACGTCCGAGACGGTCGCGTGGGGAAAATGGCCGAGCGACCACCCGCTCCCCATCCAGCTCCACTTTCTGCTCTCAGCCGACGCGCGCCCGAGCGCAGGCAGCACGATCGACCATATCGGATTTTCCTTCGCCAACCTCGATACGCAGATCGAAGCGTTGCGCGCCGCAGGCGTCAAGATCGTCAGTCCCGTCACGGAAATCTCCGGGCTGTGGAAACAAGCCGTCGTGGAAGATCCCTGGGGCACCAAGCTGGTGCTCATCCAGGACCCGGACGCACTTGGAATCCATCACGTCGAGCTGCGCGTGCCCGATCCGGAGCAAACGCTGCGCTGGTACGTGCGCGCGTTCGGTGGTGACCGCACGAAGTACAAAGGTCAGATTGAAGCCGTGCGTTATCGCGACCTCGGCGTCTTCTATCTCTTCGCCGTCAACGACGAGAACGCGGCTTCGAGCGCACGACATTCCATCGATCACTTCAGCTTCGGGCCGATCGATCTCGACAAGGTCGTAAACGCGCTTACCGCTGACGGCGTGAAGTTCACGTCCAACCCCAATCCTAGGATCAATCCCGGGTGCCGCTTCGTGCAGACCGACAGCGAGAGTGGAATCCGGAAACTCTACTGCGCCCAGCCGGATCAGCTTTCCCACCGTGTGGTGTACGTGCAGGGACCTGACGGCGTGCCTCTGGAGCTCGTGCAACATCTGGAGGCGGGCGGGCATTGAACCGCCTCATCGAGCTTTCGTTAAGGAACCGCTTCATCGTCCTCCTGCTCGCGTGCGGCTTCGGTGCGTGGGGTTGGTGGGCGGCGGGCGCCACGCCTATCGACGCGATCCCCGATCTCTCCGACAACCAAGTCATCGTCTTTACGGACTGGCCCGGCCACAGCGCCAGGGAAGTGGAAGACCAGGTGAGCTATCCGCTGGTCGTCAATCTCCAGGGCCTTCCCGGCGTGCGCGTGGTCCGATCCCAATCAGCCTTCGGCTTCTCGATGATTTACGTCATCTTCGAAGACGATGTGGAGCAGTACTTCGCGCGAACGCGCGTACTCGAACGGCTGAACCTGGTGTCGAAGGCGCTGCCCGAGGGAACGACGCCAACCCTCGGCCCGGATGCGACAGGTGTCGGCCACGTGTTCTGGTACACGATCGAAGGCCCCGGTCATTCGCTGCGCGACCTGCGGAGCATCCAGGACTGGTTCGTCCGCTACCAACTCAACGCAGTTCCTGGCGTCGCCGAAGTGGCGTCCATCGGGGGGCACGTCCAGCAATATCAAGTTGACATCGACCCGAATCGGCTCCGTGCGTACAACCTCTCGCTCGGCGACGTCGTGGAGGCGGTCCGCAACAGCAATCAGAATGTCGGCGGCAACGTGCTCGAAGCCAACGGCACGTGGTCGATCGTCCGAGGCGTGGGACTCGTCGAATCGGTGGACGACCTCGCGCAAATCGTGGTCGGCGCTTCCGGCGGGGTGCCGGTTTACGTGCACCAGGTCGGTGACGTTCGGGTTGGCGACGCGTTTCGCGTCTCCTCGCTCGTGAAAGGGGGCAGTGAGGCGGTCGGCGGAGTCATCGTGGCCAGAACCGGCGCCAACGCACAGCAGGTGATCGACGCGGTGAAGGCGCGAATCGAGCAGATCAGCCCAGGGCTTCCGGACGGTGTCCGCATCGTCCCGTTCTACGACCGGTCCACGCTGATCGAGCAGGCGGTCGGCACGCTCCGTACGACGCTCATCGAAGAAATCGCGCTCGTCACCCTCGCGCACATCGTGTTCCTGATGCACTTCCGTTCGATTCTGGTGGTCACGCTTCCTCTTCCGCTCGCGGTCCTCATGTCGTTCCTCGCGATGTACTACATGGGGATTTCGTCGAACATCATGAGCCTCGCGGGCATCGCCATCGCCATCGGCGTGCTGGTCGATGCCGGCATCGTGGTGACGGAGAATGCGTTCCGCCAGATCGAGCGCAGCGGCATCAACGTGCGCGACCGCCGCGCCGTGTGGGCGGCGGTTCTCGAATCGACGCGGCTCGTGGGGCGCCCGGTCTTCTTCTCCATGGCGATCATCGTGCTCGCCTTCATCCCGGTATTCGCGCTCACGGGGCAAGCGGGCAAGTTGTTCCAGCCGCTCGCCTTCACGAAGACGTTTGCCGTGCTGGCCGCCACGGTGCTTGCAGTGACGCTGGTGCCGGTGCTGTGCACGCTGCTGCTGGGCGGGAGGATGCACGACGAGGGCGCGAATCCCGTCATGCGCCTGCTGCGCCGCATCTATCGGCCCTCGCTCGAGGCCGCGCTCGCCCATCGCTGGGCCACGTTGACGGCCGCCGCCCTGGTGCTGGCCGGTGCCGTCGGCGTCGGTGTTCGGATCGGCAGCGAATTCATGCCTCCGCTCAACGAGGGCGACCTGTTGTTCATGCCGATCGCCGATCCGAGCATCTCGCTCGAGCAGAACACCGAGATTGCGCGGCGTCAGAACGAAGCGTTCATGCAGGTTCCCGAGGTGGAGTACGCGGTCGCCAAGGTCGGCCGCGCCGACACGTCCACCGATCCGTCGCCCCTCAACATGACGGAGACGGTCGTGCATCTCAAGCCGCGCGACGAGTGGCGTCCGGGTATGACGCTCGAACGCCTCCGCGCCGATCTCGGTGCAGCGGCGCAACTTCCAGGCGTCACGAACATCTGGACGATGCCGATCATCAATCGAATCGAGATGCTGTCGACGGGCATCCGATCGGAAGTCGGCGTGAAGATTTACGGGAGCGACCTGGCAGTACTCGATGACACGGCCCGCCGGGTAGCCGAAGTGCTGCGATCGGTGCCGGGCGCGACCAACGTCTATCCGGAACCGCTGGTCGGGGCGCAGTACCTCAACGTGCGTGTCGACCGCGATGCCGCAGCGCGGTATGGGCTGAGCGTCGCCGACGTACAGGACGTGATCGCAACGGCCATTGGCGAGCGCGTGGTCACGCGGACGCTCGAAGGACGGCAGCGCTTCCCGGTCCGTGTCCGCTATGCGGCCGAGTATCGCGACGAAGTGCAGACGCTGGCCAACGTGCTGGTGGCGGCGCCGTCAGGCGAGCAGGTGCCGCTCGCGCAGGTGGCACGGTTCGAACACACGCGCGGCGCCGCGATGATCACGTCCGAGAACGGTCTGCTGCTGGCGACGGTGCTGCTGAACATCCAGGGGCGCGACGTGGGCGGCTTCGTGGAGGATGCCAGAGCGGCGGTCGCCGCCAGAGTCATGCTGCCGCCCGGATACTTCATCGGCTGGAGCGGCCAGTACGAGAATCAGGAACGGGCGCGTCGGCGGCTGCAGCTGATCGTGCCCATTGTCCTCGTTGTCATCTTCACGCTGCTGTACTTCACGTACCACTCCCTCCTCGAAGCCGCGCACGTGCTGTTGACCGTGCCGTTCGCGTTGACCGGGGGCGTCTACCTCCTCTGGATGCTCGGTTACAACTTTTCTGTGGCCGTCTGGGTAGGATTCATCGCGCTGTTCGGCACCGCAGTGCAGACCGCGGTCGTGATGGTCATCTACCTGGATGAAGCGGTGCGGCGTAAGGTGGCCCAGTTGGGAGACAGGCTGACGCGCAGCGATCTCCGCGACGCGGTCATCGAAGGCGCACTGTTGCGACTGCGGCCCAAGGTGATGACGGTCTCGACGGTTGTCGCTGGCCTGCTGCCGATCATGTGGGCGGACCGTGTGGGCGCTGAAGTGATGAAGCCCCTGGCGACCCCGGTGCTCGGCGGGATGGTGTCGTCGCTGCTGTACGTGCTCGTCGTCACGCCTGTTCTGTTCTATTGGATTCACGAGCGGCGCCTTCGTACTTCCTTTGCTGAATCGCCCGCGGCGGGTCCGCTACGCGGAACCCGCCCCACGTACGAAGGTGCAGACATGGCGTACGTGGGCCGGGTCCCGCTTATCGAAGGGAGCGGCGGACCCGGCGTCCAGGTTCCGCTAGGCGAACGCAGCGGCGGACCCGGCGTCCGAGCGCTTATTGCATCGCTGGTAGTTCTGGCACTGGCTGCCGCGGGCTGGTGGATGTGGACGCGACAGGCACAACCGTCGACCGAGTCGGGCGCGGTGCTGGAGACGATTCGCAGCGGAGATCTCGTGGTCACCCTGTCGAGTCCAGAAGGCGGGCTTCATGCTGGCAGCAACCGGTTCAGAATCGAATTCCGATCGGCGGCCGCCAACGAGCTCGTCGACGTCGGCATCGTCCAGCTTGCCGCGTCGATGACGATGCCAGGAATGGTGATGACCAGCCCGATCACGATCACGTCGACGGAACAGCCCGGCGCATATGACGCAACCGGCGACTTCGGCATGGCGGGATCCTGGCGGATGACGATCGAGTGGAACGGCCCGGCCGGGCGGGGGTCGGCCGACTTCGAAGGGAACGTGCAATGACGCGAATGGCTCTGTGTCTCTGTGGCCTGTTGGCACTTGCCCCTTGTGCGTACGCGCAGGAGTTCACCGTCGAGGAGTTGGTTGCCGCCGCCCGCGAACGAGCGCCGGAGCTGCAAGTCGCGAGGACAGAGGTCGGCGTCGCGAGCGGCCAGGTCATGCAGGCGGCCCTCAGGCCAAACCCGATGCTGGCCACGAGCCACGAGCGCGAGCCTGGTGGAATGGCGATCACGACGGTGGAGGTCGAGTGGCCGCTCGATTTGTTCCGGAGACCGTCGCGCGTCGCCGTGGCTCGCGGCACCGTCGACATCACCTCTCTGTCCATACGCGATCGCGAACGACTGCTGGCGTCCGCAGTCCGCGAACAGGCCGGACGTGTGCTGGCGGCGCGGCGCGCGCTGGAATTGACCAACGAAGCGCTGACCGTCGCGCGTCGGATTCGTGATTTGCTCGACCGGCGCGTCACAGAAGGTGGCTCAACGAAGCTCGATGCGAATCTCGCCGCCGTCGAAGCGCTGCGGCTCGAGGCGGAGGCTGCGGTCGCCGCCGGCGACGTCGAAGCGGCCACGATCGAGCTGAAAGCGCTGGCAGGGCTGGCGCCCGACGCACGGCTGGTGCTGAGTGAGTCGCTGGAGGCCCTGGTGGGCTCCCCGATGGTACCGCCGATGACGCCAGTGGCCGCGATGGAAGCAAGGCCGGACCTCCGTGAGGCGATCGCCCGCATAGGTCTCGCCGACGCGCGAGCTGAGGAGGCGCGTCAGGACGCGCGTTCCGAGATATCAATGGTCGGGGGGTATGCGAGAAACCACTACACGTTTCCCCAGCTCGGGTTCAACGAGCGCGGTGTTCCAGTGCCGATCCAGAATAGCTTTCACACCTTTACAATCGGAGCCAGGATGACGCTGCCGTGGTCGAATCGAAACCAGGGCGTGCTGGCGTCGGCGCTGGCCGAACGGCAGGGGGCCGAGGCGCTGTTCAGCGCGCGACAGCGAGCGGCCCGCGCGGAAATCGATGCCTCGGTCGCCCGCGAGCGCGAGGCGCGACGCGCGGTGGAGATCTATGCGACGACGGTCCGCGAGCTCGCGCGGCAGAACGTTGACGTGATCCTGGAAGGGTACGATCTTGGCCGTTTTCCGCTGTCGGATGTGCTGATGGAGCAACGGCGTTACCTGGACGTTGAAACGGCGTACACGGAAGTCCTGTCGCGCGCGTACGACGCACGAACGGCTGTTGCCCGCGCGTTCGGGGAAACCCGGTGATCGAGTCGTCAAGGCGTGTTTCGTGGCCCGTGCTCGCCGTTCTGGGCGCCTGCCTTGTCGCCGCAGGTGTGGCGATTGGCTACAGCGTCCGACGGCCGGCCACCGCACCCGTCGATCGGCTCCAGACACCGACCGAAAACGCCGCGCCAGGAACCGCGGGCCATCAACATGCTGCCGCGCCGCCCGGATCCCGGATCCCGGATCCCGGATCCCGGACCCCGTCGGCGGCAGATCTGACCGTGACTTTGAGCGCCGACATGATGTCGCGTGCGGGCATCAAGACCGTTCATGCGACCGCAGGCGCAACGACGGCAGAGCTGCGCATGCCCGGCGTCGTGCAGGCCAACGCCTACAAGGAAGTGGTGGTCACGTCACTCGTCTCGGGACGCGTGACGCAAGTGAGCGCAGACCTCGGCGCGCAGGTCACGGCGCAGCAGCCGCTCGCCACGATTTACAGCCCCGAGCTGGCCGACGCTCAGACGGCCTTCATCTCGGTGCGCGCGGAACAGGTGGCCCACCAGCAGAAACAAACGCGCACCCAGCGGTTGACTGCGATTGGAGCCGCCACTCGTCAGGAACTCGAGGAGCACGAAGCCGAACGTGCGAAATTGGACGCCGCCGTGGAAGTCGCACGGGCGCGCCTTACGCTGCTCGGCATTCCGGAAGAACGAACGCAGCGGCTTGCCGGTCCGCAGGACGTGGTCACGACGATGCCCGTTCGCGCGCCGTTTCCGGGCGTCGTCACCCGCCGCGCCGTGAACGTCGGCCTGAACGTCGACCCGTCCATGCCGCTCTTCACGATCATCGACCTGTCCACGGTGTGGGTGATTGCGGATCTGTACGAACGTGACTTCGCCAAAGTTCGCGTCGGAAGTCCCGCCACCGTCACCAGCGCGTCGTACCCGGGGATGACGCTGCGCGGACGCGTCAGCTACATCGACCCACAGGTGCAGCAGGAAACGCGTACGGCCAAGCTTCGCGTGGAAGTGCCGAATCCGTCGGGCCGGCTGCGGCTCGGCATGTATGTCGACGTGCACGTGGGCGAAGCGTCACCGCGCCAGGGCGTCTTCGTGCCGAAAGCTGCGGTGCAGATGGTCGGCAGCGACGCCATCGTCTACGTGGCTGCCGACGCGCAGCAAGGGCGGTTCGTCGAGCGAAAGGTTGAGATCGGCAGCGAGAGCGGCGATCGGGTGTTGGTGCTGTCGGGCCTCCAGCCCGGCGATGCCGTCGTCACCGACGGCGTGTTCTTCTTGCGGGCTGAAAGAGAACGGCTACAGGGACGGTAGTAGAGCGCAGGCTTCAGCCTGCGCGAATCCCCCTCGCGCTGGTGGGTGGTAGGTGGCAGTTGGTGGTTCGTAGCCGGTGGCTGGTGCCAACGTGCCGGCTCACCCGCGCCGAAAAGCGGCACGCGAGTGACACGGCGGCGGCGGGTGCAGCCGGAGGTTAGCGGGCTCATGGGCTTCGGTATTGCCGCCCATCAAGTCTCGACTGGCATCAATCGATACACCCGATCGGCGAGGCGGGCCGCACGTGAAACGTCGCCGGCCCGAAGCGCATCCCGAACCTCGTCTAGCTTGTAGGCGTCGTCTAGCGAGAGATATGGCGTCCAGCCGCCCGGATCCTCCAGCAGGCTGACGCCGACTTCAGCAACGAAGTCTCCCTCCCGGACCAATCTCTTCGTCGTCTTTGTACTCATGACCTTCTCCGCTGCCACGTCTCGTCCCACTTCGACGGGTCAGGTCGGTACGCGGTCACCACCACCGCGGGCGTGTCGCGCCCTGCAGGGATGCCCCACACGACGTGAATCGGCCTGCCGACCCCGTCGTCCTCAAGGACCAAGACGCACGGGCCCTTCGAGTAGTCGGGATAGTCCTCCACGACCTGAGCGGTCGCCAACCCAGCGATGACGTCTTGGACACGAATGTCGTCCGCCACCAGCTCGTCGTACCCATGCAACGACACGAGGACCTCGCCCCGGGCAACAAGGGCGCGAATCCGCTCCAGGGTCTGGCTCAATCCGGATCATTATTCCGGAATTCAGTTTGTCCCGCTAACGTTGTATGGGTGATCGGCGCCAACTCACGGCCAGCGGTCCGGCAGGTCCACGTGCATATGCCCACAACGTGACCTCACGGCGTCAGTATCCCTGCCATTGCGGCGCCCAGAAATCCGGAAGATACCACCACTTCCGTCGAGATTATCGGTCGACAACCACGAAAGGGCGCCGGCGGCATAACCACGGAGTTCCGACGTTGGCCGGCGGGCGTGAATTGTCGGTGTTGGCGAGAATTACCCGTACGCGGCGTTGGTGGGCTCCGTGTGGCGGTCCAACGCCCGCGTCCCTCGACGATGCTCTGGACGCCACGAGCATGGTCGAAGGGCCAACCAGCGGCTACTACCTACCAGCTACCGCCTACCGCCGGCTCGCCATCACGGGCGCGAACTTCTGAATCCGCTTCGCCTGCTCGACCTCACCCGTGTAGATGTTTCCCTTCGAATCCATCGCGATGGCGTTGATCCAATGGAGCTGGCCGGCGTACCGACCGTTGCCCCCGAACGACCCGAGCGTCCGGCCGCTCTGGCGGTCGAGGATCCACACCTTGTTGTTCGTGCCGTCAGCGACGTAGAGGAACTTCTGCTGTGCGTCGCGTGAGATCGCGAGCTTGTAGGTGGTACCGCACGGCGGCATCTTCGTGTTGGCGAGACCGCCACAACCTTCGGTCACCCGCTGTCCCGGAGTGTTGGGCGAGACATAGAACTCCTTGACGAACTTGCCCTCGGTCGTGAACACCTCGATCCGGTTCTGCCCGCGCTCGCCGATATACACGAGCCTGTCCTTCGATATCTCGACGAAGTGCAGATCGGGGACGAAGTTCTTTTCGTCGGGCGGCGGCGCGCCGGTCCAGGTGTAGCTGGAAATCCGGTCGTTGGTGATCTCGCTCAGCGGCATGCCGTGGCCGCCCCAGCCGCGCTTGAACGCGCCGGTCGTCGCGTCGTAGATGACCACCCGCTTCTGCTGAATGATGTAGATCTCGTTGACGACCTCGTCGAGCTGGAAGCGCCCCTTGTTCACGAGGAATCCAGTCTCCTGGTTGTTTTCGGGCATCATCGCCGCTTCCGCCGGCGGACGATGGCCGAAATCCGACACGAACTTCCCTTCGCGCGTGAACGTCAGAATGCTGTCCTGCGCCGCAGTGCCGGACACCCATACGAAGCCCTTGGTGTCGGCAATCACCGTCTGCAGAGCCGTCGGCCATTGCGGGTGATAACCGGGCCCGCCCCACGCGTGGACCACGTTGCCGTCCTGATCGAGCTCGATCACCTCCGGGCCGCGGACGCAGCACTCGATTCGGGGCGGGTTGTCGCCGCCGCCGATCTCGTCGCCTTCGGCCACGGCGCCGCGATTCAGGAACCAGATGTGGTCCACGTGATCGACATGAATGCCCGTGACCTGCTGCATGCTCCAGCGGTTGGGCAGCGGCTTGGGCCAAAACGGGTCCACCTTGAACATGGGTGCGCCGTTCTCGTCTACAGCTTGCCCGGGCGCCTGCGCCTGCACGCGTCCGCCCCAGCCCACCGCGAGCGCCAGGACGCTGCAGACCACGAGAACCACTGCAGGGGTGTGCTTGTGCATCGTCATAGGATCTCTTTCCGCATCGCGCTGCCTGCCGGGTTCGAAACACCCGGCCTACTGCCTACTGCCTACTGCCTACTGCTAAGTCAAACGCATCGTGCGCGGCCACGTTGAGCGGCTCGCCTCCACTGAACGCAGCCGTGAGATGTCCACTGACGACGTGAAAGCGGCTTCCAATTACTCCGCCGCCCTGACCGTGCCGTGCCTGGGGCAGGTTGGGAAGCGACAGCCATGTATTGGTCGCCGGGTCGTACGCCTCGAGCGCTCGGGACACGGAATTGTTGATGGCGGTAATGCTCTGGCCTCCCGCCACGTAGATCCGGTTCTGAAAGACGCCGACGACTCCGCCGTCGCGGGGTGTCGGCATTCGCAGCTTCACTGCACCCCAGCGGTCCGCCGCGATGTCGTACTCCTCCACGAGGTCGGTCGTGCTGCCGGTGCCGACCGACATCGAGCCGACGCGGCCGCCAATCACGTAAATCTTCCCGCCAACCGCCCCGACGAACATGTGGTTACGGGGCGTCGGCATCGTCTGGCGAGCCTGCCAGGTGTTGGTGGCCGGATCGTACATGTGGTTGAGATCGAGCACCCGGTGCGGCTCTTCGCCTCCAAGCGACTGATTCTCGAGGCCAGGATACTGAGCGACGCCAC
>Ga0209640_10000935_pt1 | contig 23876 bp, 20 predicted proteins | sample RifCSP10_1_FD_184018 | JGI IMG/M metagenome (GOLD analysis project Ga0209640, IMG submission 184018) | Soil microbial communities from Rifle, Colorado - Rifle CSP2_sed 10_1 (SPAdes) (version 2) | ecosystem: Environmental > Terrestrial > Deep subsurface > Rock core/Sediment | place: Rifle... | reverse complement strand
AGATCCGAAGCGTCGCCGGCGGCACGTTCCATGCAGACTCCTCAAGCCCGGTCGGCCGAAAAGCTCATGGCCGCCGCGAGCGACGGCAGGCCGAGCGCAACCATCACCAGGCGGTCGAAGCCGAGCGCCACGCCCGCGCAATCCGGCAAGCCGTGCGCGAGCGCCGCGAGCAGCCGCCGGTCCAGTGGATTCACGGGCAGGCCGCGCGCTGCCCGGACCTGCAGATCCTGCTCGAACCGCTGCCGTTGTTCCAGCGCATCGCCCAGTTCGTGAAAGCCGTTGGCGAGCTCGACGCCGTCCACATACAGCTCAAACCGTTCTGCGACGCGATGCCCGTCGGAATCCGTGCGCAGGCGCGCAAGCGCCGCCTGCGAGGCGGGATAATCCCGCACGAATACCGGCGCATCATGACCGAGCCCGGGGCCGACCACGGCGCCCATCAGCAGGTCGAGCCAGGCGTCGCGGTCCCAGCCGGCTTCATCCGCCGGCGTCACGCCACGGGCCGCGAGCGCCGACCGGATCGCGGCGGCATCGGCCACGCGGCAATCGACGCCGCAGGCGCCGGTGATCGCATCGCGGTAAGTCACGTCACGCGCCGGCGCGAAGTCGCGGATGCCTTCGCAGGCCGAGCGGAGCAGCCGCTCGACGTCCTGCTGCAGGCGCCGGACGTCGAAACCGCCGCGATACCATTCGATCATCGTGAATTCCGGATTGTGCATGCGCCCGGACTCGCCGTCGCGGAACACCGGGCCGATCTGGTAACAGTCGCCGACGCCGGCGGCGAGCAGGCGCTTCATCGGATATTCCGGCGAGGTCTGCAGGAAGCGGCGCGGGCCGGCCGCCGGTTGCGCCGCAATCGATTCGATCTGCGGATCGCTCGCGGCCGCCGCCGACAGCAGCGGCGTCTGCACCTCGAGCACCCGCTCGGCGGAAAAGTACGCGCGGATCCGGCTCAACATCGCGGCGCGGCGGCGGATCGTGCCGATGCCGGCGCCCGGCCGCCAGTCGGCGCCGTTCATGCCGGCAGCGCGAGGCGCTCGCCGACCCGCACGGCGCGGCCCGGGAGCCAGCCCTCGACGAGCGCCGGACCCCGGCGCGGGAACATCACGATGACGGTCGAGCCCATGTTGAAGCAGCCGAGCTCGGCGCCGCGGTCGAGCGCGATGAACGGGTCTCGCGCCGGCAGGTCGTGCGGCTTGCGCCGGCTCGGCGGGCGGATCTCGCCGGCCCATGCCAGACTCATGCTGCCGACGAACAATGCGCCGACCAGCACCACGGCCATGGGGCCTGCCGGCGTGTCGAAAACACAGGCAATCCGCTCATTGCGCGTGAAGAGCCCGGGGACGCTTGCCGCCGTCACGGCATTGACGCTGAACAGGTCGCCGGGCACGAAGCGCGCCACGCGCAGCGTGCCCGAGAGCGGCATGTGGATGCGGTGGTAGTCGTACGGGGCCAGGTAGAGCGAAGCGAAAGCGCCGCCCGCGAACTCCGCGGCAAGCGCCGCATCGCCGCCGAGCAGTGCCGCGGCGGAGTACTGAAGGCCCTTGGCCTGCAGCAGCGTGTCGCCCTCGATGACGCCTGCCTGGATGACCGTGCCGTCCACCGGGCATAGCGCTGCGCGGGGATCCGGATCAGGCGGCCGAGCGCCCGTGCGCAGGCGGCGCGTGAAGAAATCGTTGAAGCTCGCATAACGGCCGGCGTCGGCCTGCGCCGCTTCCGACAGGTCGACCGGATAATGGCGCAGGAATCCGCGGATCAATGCCTTCCTGAGGAATCCGATGCGGCTGTGCGCCAGCAGGCGCACGACGCCCGACAGGAAGTGCTGCGGCAGCAGGTACTGCAATCCGATGAAGGCGCGATCGGCAAAACGGGTCACGATGCTCCGCCCCTACCGCGCCTGCGCCGCGACGATGCGGCGATAGTCGCGCGCAATCGTCCCGGCATCGTGCGGCGCGCTGAAGAGCGCCGTGAATGCCGCGCCCGGGTCGATCAGGAAGACGGCCGCGGAATGGTCCACCGTGTAGTTGCCGTCGGTGGCGGGCGCGCCAATCATGATCGCGACGCCGAGATCGCGCGCGAGCGCGTCGATCGCGTCCTGGCTTCCGGTGAGCCCGGTGAACGAAGGATCGAAATGCGCCACGTACCGCGCGAGCGCCGCCGGCGTGTCGCGCGCCGGGTCGACCGTCGCCAGCACGACCTCGGGAATCTCCTCCGGCGGCAGGTCCGCGAGCTGCCGCCGCGTTTCGGCGAGTGTGGCGAGCGTCATCGGGCAGACGTCGGGGCAATTCGTGAAGCCGAAGAACAGCAGGGTCCAGTGGCCGCGCATTCGCGCGAGATCGAAGGCCTGCCCCGACTGGTCCTGCAGCGCGATGGCGGGCAGCGGCCGCGCCGCTTCGAACCGCGTCGCACGCTCCAGTGCCGGCGGTGCGGGTTGCGCGCGCATGAAGACGAAAGCGGTCGCGACGCCGGCGAGGACGCCCGCCAGTACGACGGCTGCGAGAGTTGCGCGATTCATGGCTGGCGCGAATTATCCCACATCACGCCCGGCGACCCGCGCAGCGCCGGCAAGGGTCCATCGGAAGTTCTTTATACTTCCGTCGATGACGCGACTGAATCGCAGCGGCACCGGCCAGCCCCGCAACGTCGGCGAACTGCTGGACTGGGCCACGCGGCGCCTGCGGCGGGCCGGGCTGCATTACGGGCACGGCACCGACAATCCGCGCGACGACGCCGCAGCGCTCGTATTTCATGCGCTGCGGCTCGCGCATGGGTCCGCGCCGGCGAGCTATCGTCGCCCGGTCCCGGCGCGCGCCGCGGCGCGGGCTGTGGCGCTGGTCGCGCGGCGCATCGACGAACGCCTGCCGTCGGCCTATCTCACCGGCGTCACCTGGTTCGCGGGACACGAGATCCGCGTGACGCCGGACGTGCTGGTGCCGCGATCGCCGATCGCCGAGCTGTGCCAGCGCGGCTTCGAGCCCTGGATCGAGGCGCGGAAAGTGCGCCGCGTGCTCGACATCGGCACCGGATCGGGTTGCATCGCGATCGCCGCGGCCCATGCGCTGCCGAAGGCGCGGGTCGATGCCACCGACATCTCGGCCCGGGCGCTCGCCGTCGCGCGCGGCAACGTCCGCCGCCATCGGCTCGGGCGCCGCGTGCGGCTGTGCCGCGCCGACGTGTATGCCGGCCTGGGCCGCCGGCGGTACGATGTCATCGTGAGCAATCCACCCTATGTGTCCGCGGCCGAAATGCGCGCGCTGCCGCCGGAGCATCGCGCCGAGCCCGCCGCCGGTCTTCGCGCCCCGCGACGGGGTCTTGCGATCATCGAGCGGATCCTGCGGGGCGCGCGACGCCATCTGACCCCGGATGGCATTCTGGTCGTCGAGGCTGGCGGCACGGCAGGCGCGGTGCGGCGCCGCTTCCCGAAGCTGCCGTTCACGTGGATCGAGTTCGCACGGGGCGGCGGCGGGGTGTTCCTGCTGCGCGCCTCTGATCTGCCGGTGTAGATCGATGTCCGGCAATACCATCGGCCGACTGTTCTGCGTCACGACCTTCGGCGAGAGCCACGGCCCGGCGCTCGGTGCCATCGTCGACGGCTGTCCGCCGGGACTGGAACTGTCGGAGGCCGACCTGCAGCCGGACCTCGAATCGCGGCGGACGGGCCAATCGCGCCACACGAGCCAGCGCAAGGAGCCCGACCAGGTTCGCATCCTGTCCGGCGTGTTCGAGGGCCGCACGACCGGCACCGCGATCGGGCTCGTGATCGACAATGTGGATGCGCGCTCGCGCGATTACGAGAAGATCAAGGATCGCTTTCGCCCGGGCCACGCGGACTACGCCTATCAGCAGAAGTACGGCTTCCGGGATTACCGCGGGGGCGGGCGCTCCTCGGCGCGCATCACAGTCGCAACCGTCGCCGCCGGCGCGATTGCGCGCAAGTACCTGCGCGGGAAACTGGGACTCGAAGTGACCGGCTATCTGTCGCAGATGGGGCCGCACCGTCTCGACTGCGTGGATCTCGCCGGCGCCCGCGACAATCCGTTCTTCTGCGCCGACCCCGGCAAGCTGCCGCTGCTGGAGGAGTATCTCTGGCAGCTGCGCAAGGACGGCGACTCGGTGGGCGCCAGGGTCACGGCGATCGCGAGGCGCGTGCCGCCGGGACTCGGCGAACCGATGTTCGACCGGCTCGATGCCGACATCGCCTTCGCGATGATGGGCATCAATGCCGCGAAAGCGGTCGAGATCGGCGACGGCGTTGCGGTCGCCGCCCAGCGCGGCTCGGAGCATCGCGACGAACTGCTGCCGGGAGGCTTTGCGTCCAACCATTCCGGCGGCACCCTGGGCGGCATCAGTTCCGGACAGGACCTGATCGTCCACGTGTCGTTCAAGCCGACGTCGAGCATCCAGGTGCCCGGGCGAACGGTGGATGTCGACGGCGCGCCGGCCGAGATCGTCACGACCGGGCGCCACGATCCCTGCGTGGGCTTGCGGGCGGTGTCGATCGTCGAGTCCATGCTGCTGCTGGTCCTGATGGATCACTTCCTCAGGCACCGGGCCCAATGCGCCGATGTCGTCTCGCCGACTCCGGTCATCACGCGCTGAATGCCATTGAATCAACGCATTGCGCGAGGCGCCGCCGACCCGCCGTTCGGGCCTCATTGCGTGACGCGGGGCAAGATTTTGGTAAATCGCGCGTGTAAGCTATAGTCCAAAGGATCAGGGACTTGTGATCGGTTTCACACCCATTTCGCAAGCCCGCGGCCGACGATCGATCGGATGTCGCGGCCTTGGGGAGTTACGATGAGCTGGAAATTGCGCGTCCTTATTTCGGCGATGCTGCTGGCGCCGACGGCGGTCATGGGCCTCGGCCTCGGCGAAATTCGCCTGAACTCGGCGCTCAATGAGCCCCTGTCGGCCGAGATCGACCTGGTGGCCGCGACGCCTGACGAGGTGGGCGCCTTGCAGGCCCAGCTCGCTTCCGCCGAGATTTTCCAGCGCTACGGTCTCGACCGGCCGGCCTATCTGAATTCGATCGAGTTTCGAGTCGGCCGCGGCCAGGACGGCCGCAGCGTCCTGCTGGTGCGTTCCAGCGAGGCGATCAGCGAACCCTTCGTCTCCTTCCTCGTGGACGTCAACTGGTCGCGCGGCCGGCTGCTGCGCGAATACACCGTACTGCTGGACCCGCCGGTCATGACGGCCGCGGACGCCAGCCCGGCGCCTGCCGCCATCGCGGCGCCGACTTCGATGCCGTCGCCATCGCCGTCGCAGAGTCCGCCGCCGCCGGTCGCGGAGCCGGCACGCGCCGCCGACGGCTCGACCTATACGGTTCAGCGCGGCGACACGCTGTACCAGATCGCAGGCAGCCACGCGGGCGGCGATCGCGAGGCGATGCAGCGGCTGATGATCGGAATTTTCCGCGCCAATCCCGAGGCGTTCAACGACAACATCAATCTATTGCGCGCCGGCGCCATCCTGCGCGTACCGGGTTCGGCCGACATCGCCGACATCGGCACGACTGACGCGACGAGCGAGATCCGGCGCCAGACGGAGGCCTGGCGATCGGCCGGCGGCGGCGCGGATTCCGGACGCCTGCGGCTCGTGACCCCGCGGGAGGGCGCGGCCGACGCCGGCACCGCCGACGCCGAGACCAGCGGCGACGTGCGGTCCCAGATCGAATCGCTCGAGCGGGACATTGCAGAACAGCGCCGGCTGCTGGAACTGCGGAATCAGGAACTCGCCGGGCTGCAGCAGGATCTGGCGCGGACGCGCGCCGCTGAAACAGCCGCCGCCGACAAGGCAGCGGCGGATCAGGCCGCTGCAGACCAGGCGGCGGCCGAGCAGGCCGCTGCCGACGAGGCGCTGAAGCCGCCGGCGGATGAAACGGCGGTGGCGCCGGAAGACGACACGGCGCGCGCCGAAGCGCCGCCCGAAGCCGCGGAGCCTGCGCCTGCTGCGGAGCCAGCGCCTGCGCCGGCAGCGGAGGAGAAATCGTTCCTCGAGAGCCTGACCGACAACTGGATCGTCCTGCTGGGGGCGCTGGGCCTGCTGGTGGCCGGCCTGTTCGGCTACTCGTACCTGCGGCGGCGCCGCGATTCGGACGTCGACGTCTCGCTGAAGAGCTTCGACATGCCGGCCACCGCGCCGGTCCCGAGCGAAACCATGCGCCTGCGCGCGCTGGCCGCGGGCGACGAAACCGCCGAGCTGGTACGGCCGACGACGCTCGAAGAGCGGGACAGCTTCGTCGTCGAGGAACGTCCGATCGCCCGCCCGAAGGCGGAAGCGCCGCGTCCGAGCGCGGGCCACGAGGAAACGATCAGTGCCGAGGCGGCGCTCGACCTGGACCAGGCGGATCCGCTGGCGGAAGCCGACTTCCACATGGCCTACGGCCTGTACGATCAGGCAGTGGACCTGGTGCGGATGGCGTTGCAGCATTCGCCGGACCGCAACGACCTGAAACTGAAACTGGCCGAAATTCATTTCGTGGCCGGCGATACGCCGCAGTTCCTGAGCGTCGCGCGCGACCTGCGCAAGACGCTCGGCCCCGGCGGCGACTGGGACCGCATCGTGATCATGGGACGCCAACTGGCGCCCGATGAGCCGATCTTCGCGGGCGGCGTGCAGGACGCCGGCGTCGACCTGTCGCTCGAGGGCGGCGAAAACCTGGTCGATATCGACCTGCTGTCGGCGCCCGAGGGTGATGAAGGGCTCGACCTCGACCTCGGCAAGGTCGCGGCGATCTCCGACGGTGATGCCGCGACGGGCGAAAACACGGCGATCGAGTTCAACCTGGATGACGTTCCGATGTCGCTGACGACGACCCAGAAGATCGTCGATCGCGAAGGCCCGGGCACGGTGGAGATGCCGACGCTCGAGCTGCCGTCCTCCGAGACGCCGACGGTGGAGACGCCGGCGCTGCGTCCGCAATACGGCGGATCCGCGCACCAGAAAACAGGCGGCATGGCCACCGACGTGACGGCCGAGATGGCGATCGACGATCTCGGTCTCGATGTCGGTGATCTCGGGAACTTGCCGGATGTGGACGACGCGACGGCGATCGCGACCGGGACCCCCGACGAACTGACGCAGATCGCGCGACAGGACGACAGCACCCAGGTGATGAGTCTCGCCGACGAGGAAACCGCCGTGATGCCGGGAGACGGCACGGCCACGACCGCGATGCTGCCGAAGCTGGATCCCGCGGACGTGGATTTCGACCTGGGCGGCGCGACCGACGTGGCGGATTCCGCGACCGCGCGCAGCCGCATGACGACCGAGCAGTTGCCGCAATTGTCCGATCTCGAGCCGGTCACGATGAGCGAGGTCGGCACCAAGCTGGATCTCGCGCGCGCCTATATGGACATGGGTGACCCCGAGGGCGCCCGCAACATCCTGCAAGAAGTGCTCGCGGAAGGCAGTGCTTCGCAGAAGCAGGAAGCGCGCCGCCTGATCGATTCATTGCCGGGAGCGTGAGCCGCACTGAGCGAAGACTGGCCGTCGGCCTCGAGTACGACGGCACGCGCTACGCCGGCTGGCAATCGCAGACCGGGCTGCCGACGATCCAGGATTCCCTGCAGCAGGCGCTGTCCGCAGTGGCCGACCATCCGGTCACCGCGACGGCCTCCGGCCGCACCGACGCCGGCGTACACGCGGTCGGGCAGGTCGCGCACTTCGATACGACGGCGGACCGGCCCGTGCGGGGCTGGGTGCTGGGCGCCAACACGTACTTGCCGCCCGACATCGCCGTGAACTGGGCGATGGAAGTGGACCGCACTTTCAATGCCCGCCACACCGCGCTGGCGCGCAGCTATCGCTACGTGATCCTGCAGCGCGCCACGCGCCCGGCACTGCTGCGCGACCGTGTCTGCTGGGTGCGCGCGGAACTCCAGGTCGAAGCGATGCACGAGGCTGCGCAAGCGCTGGTGGGCGAGCACGACTTCACGTCGTTCCGCTCCGCCGAGTGCCAGTCGCCGACGGCCATGCGCCACATCGACTCGATCAGCGTCACCGGCGATGGCACCTTGACCACGATCGAGGTCAGCGCCAATGCCTTCCTTCAGCACATGGTGCGCAACATCGCAGGCTCCCTGCTGCAGGTCGGCGCCGGCGAGCGGCCGCCGTCCTGGGTGGCGGAGACACTGGCGGCGCGCGACCGCACGCGGGCGGGCATCACCGCGCCAGCCGGCGGCCTGTACCTGTGGCGCGTGCGGTACCCGCCGTCCCTGCAGATCCCCGAACTTGTCCCGACCCGGCCATGGGCTATGATCGCTGGCGCCTGAAGAAGGGGTTCCCCGGCGATGACCTGGTTCGAGAAGATCATACCGTCGCGGATCAAGACGGAACGGCGCACGCGCTCGGTGCCCGAGGGCCTGTGGATGAAGTGCCCGGCCTGCGATTCCGTGCTGTACCGGCCGGAGGTCGAGCGTAACCTGCAGGTCTGCCCCAAGTGCGCGCATCACATGCGCATCGGCGCGCGCGAGCGCCTGACCCAGTTCCTCGATCCCGACGCCCCGCTCGAAATCGGCGCCGACGTCCTCCCCGAGGATCCGCTGCGGTTTCGCGATTCCAAGCGCTACCGCGACCGCCTCGCAGCCGCCCAGAAGAACGTCGGCGAGCGCGACGCGCTGGTCGTGATGGCCGGGACGCTGGATGGCATCGAAATCGTCGCCGCAGCCTTCGAATTCTCGTTCATGGGCGGTTCGATGGGTTCCGTGGTCGGCGAGCGGTTCGTGCGCGGGGTCGAACATGCGATCGCGCATCGGACGCCGCTGGTCTGCTTCTCGGCCAGCGGCGGCGCGCGCATGCAGGAAGGCCTGTTGTCGCTGATGCAGATGGCGAAGACCAGCGCGGCGCTCGCGGCGCTCGCCGCCGAGCGCCTGCCGTTCATCTCGGTGCAGACCGATCCGACGACCGGCGGTGTCTCCGCGAGCCTCGCCATGCTGGGCGACATCAATATCGCGGAACCGAAGGCCCTGATCGGCTTTGCGGGTCCGCGCGTGATCCAGCAAACGGTCCGCGAAACGCTGCCCGAGGGCTTCCAGCGCAGCGAATTCCTGCTCGACCATGGCGCGATCGACATGATTCTCGATCGGCGCGACCTCCGCGACCGGATCGCGGCACTGCTGCGCATGCTGCTGCGCCGGCCGGCGGCCTCCGGCTGACCCGGCGCGTGCGCTTCGACACCGTCGCCGAGTGGCTGGCCTGGCAAGAGGTCGCGCACCCGGTTGCGGTGGACCCGGGGCTCGAGCGGGTTGGCGCGGTCTGGCGCCGGCTGCATCCCGCGCGCGCGCGAACCGTGCTGGCGGTCGGCGGCACCAACGGCAAGGGATCGGTCTGCGCCACCCTCGACGCCATGCTCTCGGCGGCCGGCTACGAGACCGGGCTCTTCATTTCGCCCCACCTGGTCCGCTACAACGAACGCATCCGCGTGCGCGGCCAGGACGTCACCGACGCGGCATTGCTCGCGGCGTTCGAGCGGATCGAGGACGCGCGCGGCGAGACCTCGCTGACATTCTTCGAATGGAACACACTCGCTGCCTTGGTTGTGTTCGCGCACGAACGCGTGGACGTGGCCGTGCTGGAAGTCGGCATGGGCGGACGCCTGGATGCGGTCAACCTGCCGGATGCCGACGTCTCCGCCGTCGTCTCGGTGGGGCTCGACCACTGCGAGTGGCTCGGCACGACGGTGGAGCAGATCGGCGCCGAGAAAGCCGGCATCTTCCGCGCCGGCCGCCCGGCGATCTTCGGCTCGCGCAGCATTCCGCGCAGCGTCCAGAAGTGCGCGGCGGCCTGCGGCGCTCCACTGCGCCGGCTCGGAGTCGACTTCGATTTCGTCGAGCGCGCAGATGGCTGGGATTACGTCGGCTTCGGTTCGCGGCGCCGCGAACTGCCGCTGCCGGCGCTGGCGGGCGGCATGCAACTCGGCAACGCGGCGACCGCGCTCGCCGTCCTGGACGCCGCGGAGCCCGCGCTCCTGGTTCCGGACGAGGCGGTACGTACGGGACTTCGCGCGGTCCGGCTGCCAGGCCGGTTTCAGGTCATCCCGGGCCATCCGGAGTGGATCCTCGACGTGGCCCACAACCCGGACGCTGCGCGCGCGCTGTCGGCCACGCTCGCGGCGCGGCCGCACCAAGGCCGGACGATCGCCGTGTGCGGCATCCTCGGCGACAAGGACGTCGAAACCATCGTCCGAATTCTGGCGGGCCAGGTGCAGCAGTGGATTGCCGCAGGGCTCGAAAGTCCGCGCGCGCTTCCTGACGCGGAACTGGCGCAGCGCATCACGGCCGCGGGCGGCGTGCGTGTCACGGCCGCCGGCAGCGTCGTCGCCGGCCTGCGCGAGGCGCGCGCGTCGGCGGGGCCGGTCGACCGGGTGCTGGTGTTCGGTTCATTCCTGACCGTCGGTCCGGCGCTCGGATACCTCGACGCCGCCGCTTGAGACCATCGCTCAGGCTACAATTCAGCCGCAATGGAAGTCCGCGTGCGTGAACGGCTGGTCGGCGCCCTGGCGCTGGTGGCGATCGTCGTCCTGCTGGTGCCCGCCGTGCTGAAGGGCCCCGACCGCGCGTCCGAATCGCCGTCCGGGCCGGCAACCCGCAGCGTCGAGGTTCGCCTCGACGACACGGATCAACCTGCGCAGGACGAAGTGCTCGTGCCGGAACCCGCGGCACCGCAGCCGGCGCCACCGCCGGCCGATCGGGCGCCGATGCCGGAAACCGCGCAGCCCGCTGCCGCCGGTGAATCCGCGGCCGCGCCACGGACTGCTCCGGCCGCCACGACCGCGCGGCCGCAGCCGCCGCCGACCGCCGGTGCCGCGGCCGCTACGCCGGCCTGGGCCGTTCAGCTGGGCGCTTTTTCAACGCGCGAGAAGGCCGATCGCCTGGTGGCCGACCTGCGCAAGCGCGGATACGCGGCATTCGTGCTCGAATATCGCGCCTCCGGCAAGGTGCTGCACCGCGTGCGGGTCGGGCCGGAGCAGGACCGCGAGCGCGCGGTCGCCATCGCCGGGCGGCTGCGCAAGGACGGATTCCAGCCGGTCGTCGCGCCACATCCCTGATCGGCTAGAATGCCGCACGCTTTGACCGGAGCAACGGACCGATGAGCGGCGCCGACCACCTGTTCGCGATCATCCTGCTGGTTTCCGCCGTGCTCGGCTGCGTGCGCGGCTTCATCCGCGAGTCCATCGCGCTGCTTTCGTGGCTGGTCGGACTCTGGGTCGCCTGGCACTACGCGTATCTCGTGCACCCCTGGCTCGGCGGCGCGCTGGCCGAGCCCGGCGTGCGCGAATGGGCCGGCCGCGCCGTCGTCCTGTTGCTGGTGCTGCTGATCGGGTCCGCCGCCGGCGGCATCACCGCGCATTACACGCGCCGCGCGGCCGGTCCCGCGATGATGGACCGGCTGCTGGGCGCGCTGTTCGGCCTGATGCGCGGCGCGGTCCTGATCGGCCTGCTCGTGATCGGCGGGCGCGCGGTGAATCTCGACCTGGAGCCCTGGTGGGACCAGACCCGGTCGATGCCGGTGGGCGAGGCGATCGCCAACTGGCTGGAGCGTTACGCCCGGCCGGCCGCGGCCGAACTCTACGAGAAAGCGGCGGAAAGGCCCGGTACCTGAACCGATGTGCGGCATCGTCGGCATCGTCGGGACATCCGCGGTCAATCAACGAATCTATGACGCCCTGACGGTGCTGCAGCACCGCGGCCAGGATGCCGCGGGCATCATGACGATGGACGAGAACGCGCTGTTCGTGCGCAAGGATACGGGCCTGGTGCGCGATGTGTTCCGCGAGCGCGACATGCGCCAGCTCGCGGGCAACGCCGGTATCGGCCACGTCCGCTATCCGACCGCCGGCTGCGACGGCGCCGACGAGGCCCAGCCGTTCTACGTCAATGCGCCATTCGGCATCGGGCTCGGCCACAACGGCAACCTGACGAACGCCGACGAACTGTCGCGCACGATGGTCGCGGAGGACCGGCGGCACCTGAACACCCGTTCGGATTCGGAAGTGCTCCTGAACGTCTTCGCGAGCGAACTGCAACGCTCGAGCGCTTCGCGCCCGTCGGCCGTGGACGTGTTCCGGGCGCTGGAATCCGTATTCCGGCGCTGCCGCGGCGGTTATGCGGTGGTCGCGCTGATCGTCGGCCATGGCGTCATCGGGTTTCGCGACTCGCACGGCATCCGGCCGCTCGCACTCGGCCGCCGCGACACGCCGCGCGGCCCGGAATGGATGCTCGCATCCGAGAGCGTGGCATTCGACATGCTCGGGTTCAGCCTGGTCCGGGACGTCAGGCCCGGGGAGGCGATCTTCGTCGACATGCAGGGCCGCATGCACGCGGCGCAGTGCGCGCCGGCGGAAAAGCACACGCCCTGCATCTTCGAGTATGTCTACTTCGCGCGTCCGGATTCGATCATCGACAACATCTCGGTGCACAAGGCGCGCATGCGCATGGGCGAACGCCTTGCGGAGAAGGTCGCGCGGCTGCGGCCCGGCCACGACATCGACGTCGTGATCCCGATTCCGGACACGAGCCGCACCAGCGCCCTGCAGCTCGCGCTCGCGCTCGGCATCAAGTACCGCGAAGGATTCGTCAAGAACCGCTATATCGGCCGCACTTTCATCATGCCGGGCCAGGAAATGCGGCAGAAGTCGGTGCGCGGCAAGCTGAATGCGATCGACCTCGAGTTCCGGGGCCGCAACGTGCTGCTGGTGGACGATTCGATCGTGCGCGGCACGACTTCCGCGCAGATCATCGAGCTGGCGCGGGAAGCCGGCGCGCGCAAGGTTTACTTCGCGTCGGCCGCGCCGCCGGTCCGCTACCCCAACGTCTACGGCATCGACATGCCGGTCGCCGCGGAACTCGTGGCCTCCGGCCGCAGCGAAGACGACATCGCGGCATTCATCGGAGCCGACTGGCTCGTCTACCAGGACCTCGACGATCTGGTCGCCGCCTGCCGGCACGACGACGCGCGGATCACCGAGTTCGACACCTCGTGCTTTTCCGGCCATTACGTGACCGCCGACGTCACCGCCCAGTTTCTCGCCCGTCTCGAACACGACCGCTCGGACGGCGCGCGCGCCCAGCGCATGCTGGACCTCCCGGGCGGCCGGACCGCCCGCGCCGTCTGACCCGCGCCGATGTCCGCCTCACAGGCGGATCCGCGGCGGCGCCTGCTGCTGGACCTTTACCGCGCGGCACTGGCGGCCGTCGAGGGGCGACGGCGCGTCCGCGCCGCGCTCGCGGCCGACCCGGGACGGGAAGCCGTCAGCGCAGTCGCCGTCGGCAAGGCAGCGGCGTCGATGATGCTGGGCGCAGTCGACGCCCTCGGCGAACGGCTGCAACGCGGCCTGGTCGTGGGCCCGGACGGCGGCATCGCGAGTGAACTGGCCGTCCGGCCGGGCATGCGGTGCCTCGAGGCCGGCCATCCGCTGCCGGATGAACGCAGCCTCGCTGCCGGCCGCGCGCTGCTCGCATTCGCCGCCGCGACGCCGCCGGCAAGCCGCGTGCTGCTCATGGTTTCCGGCGGCGCATCGGCGCTGCTCGAAGTGCCCCTGCCCGGCGTTTCCCTCGCGGACCTGCAGCGACTCTACCGGGACGCGACGAGGCAGGGCCTCGACATCGAGAGTCTCAATGCCAGGCGCCGCGAACTGTCGCAGGTCAAAGGCGGCCGGCTGCCGGGACTCTTTGCCGGTTCGGCAGTCGAGGGCCTCGCAATCTCGGATGTGCCGCGGGACGATCCCGCCGTCATCGGATCCGGGCTGCTCGCGGCTCCCGGTTGCAGGCTGGCGCTGGTCGGCTGCCTGGACGATGCCATCGACGCGATCCTGCGCGCGGCGCGGGCGCAGGGACTTTCGGTCCGCCGGATCGAGGACCGGCTGTGCGGCGAAGCCGAAGCGGCTGCGCGGCGCTTCGGTCATGAACTCGCCATCGGCGCGACCGACCTGCTGGTCTGGGGCGGCGAAACCGTCGTGCGCCTGCCCCGGCAACCGGGGCGCGGCGGGCGTTGCCAGCATTTCGCGCTCGCTGCCGCGCAGGGCATCGCCGGACATCCGGAGTTCGTCGTACTCGCCGCCGGCACCGACGGGCGCGACGGCGCGAGTGAAGACGCCGGGGCGATCGTCGACGGCGGGACCGTTCAGCGCGCGCTCGATGCCGGTTTCAATATTGCCGAATCTCTTGCCGCGGCCGACAGCGGCTCGCCGCTCGAAGCCGCGGGGGATCTCGTCTATACGGGTGATACCGGCACCAATGTCGGCGATATCGTGCTGGGGCTTCGCCTGCAACCGGTGTCAGAGCCGCCCATGTAGAATGCCGCCATGAGCGTCCGGGTTCTGATCATCGACGACCAGGACGAATTCCGGCGCCTGCTGGCCCATCACGTCTCGACCGGATTCGACTCGCCGTCGATCGCCGAATACGATCCGGCGGCGCGGGGCCGGCTGCCGCCCGATTTCTCCGGCAGCGCCTATGACGCGGTATTGCTCGGGGACACGCCGGGCTCCGACGACGGTCTGGCGTGGCTGCGCGACCTCAGCCGGCGCAATGGGTTTCCGCCGATCATCTACCTGCTGTCCGATCCGACCGCGGAGGCGGAGGAAGCCGCGGTCGCGGCGGGCGCGCGCGCCACGCTGTCGGGCCGCAAGATCGATCACGTCGGACTGATCGACGCCTTGCGCGCTGCCCAGTCGCGAAGCGGCCAGCCGACGCGGCCGTCGCCGCGCGTCGACGAGTTTTCGCGCGCCACGCGCTTCGGCGAAGTGTCGATCCGCGGTTACCGCTATGTCAGCCAGCTGGCCGACAACCAGGCGTCGACCGTGTACCTCGCGGAAAGCGAGCGCACCGGCGAACAGGTCGCACTCAAGGTGCTGCACCAGCCGCCCGAAGACGGCAGCGGCGCGAAGACCTTCGACCGTTTCCTGCGCGAGTACCAGATCGCCGCCGCGATCGAGCATCCGAACATCGCCCGCGTCTACGACTTCGGCATCGCGGACGACCACGCTTATATCGCGATGGAATATTTCCCGAAGGGCGACCTGCGCGGGCAGATCAAGAGCGGCATCCATCCGCTGCGGGCGCTGACGTTCCTGCGGCAGATGGCCGAGGCGCTCGTGGTGCTGCATGGCGCCGGGGTCCTGCACCGCGACCTGAAGCCCGGCAACGTCATGTTGCGCGACGAGTCGTCGGTGGTGCTGATCGATTACGGCCTGTCGAAGCACATCGAACTCGACGTGTCGATCACCAACGTCGGCGAGATCTTCGGCACCCCTTATTACATGAGCCCGGAGCAGGGCCACGGCAGGGACACCGACGCGCGCAGCGACATCTACAGCCTGGGAATCATTTATTACGAGACGCTGATGCGGCGCAAGCCCTATGTTGCGGGCACGCCGATGCAGATCATCTACAAGCACGCGCATTCGCCGCTGCCCGAGCTGCGGGCCGAGTTGAAGCGCTTCGAGGGGCTGCTCTACAACTGCATCGCCAAGGATCCGCAGCGCCGTTACGGCAGCGCGGAGCACCTGCTGGACGCGGCGCGCGAACTCGAACGTGACGAAATGGAGCGCTGAGCCTCCTCAGCCGGGACAGGGCTCGAGCCGCCAGCCCGCGTCGTCCCACTGCAGCACCTTCGAGGTCGCGTGCCAGTCGCCCAGCACGATGCGGGTGCAGTCCGCGCCGTCCGACCGGAAGCGATGCACGCCGGGCCGGTGCGTGTGACCGTGAATCATCAGGCTGACGCCGGCGGAACGCATCAGCGCCTCGACCGCCGGCTGGCTGACGTCGGTGATGTATTCGGGAGCGGTCGTCAGGTGCTCGCGGCTGCCGGCGCGGGCTTCGTTCGCGAGCCGGCGCCGGCTCGCAAGCGGCAGCCGGGCGAATCCGCGGCGGACGCCCTCGTCGCGCACCAGCGCGCGCAGGCGCTGGTAGGCGCCGTCATCCACGCACAGGCCATCGCCATGGGAGAGCAAGGCGCGGGTGCCGGCGATCGTGACGATCACCGGGTCATCGAGCAGGAGCGCGCCGCTCTCGCGGCAGAATCGCTCGCCGATCAGGAAATCCCGGTTGCCCCGCATCACGTAGACCAAAGTGCCGCTCCCGGCGAGGGCGGCGAGCGCGGCGATCACTTCGCAATGGGCCGGCTCGGGATCATCGTCGCCGACCCAGGCCTCGAACAGGTCGCCGAGCAGGTAGAGCGAACGGGCGCCGCGGACCGGACCGGCGAGGAACCGCAGAAAGCGGGCGGCGATCTCAGGCGTCGCGGGATCGAGGTGCAGGTCCGAAGCGAACCAGCAGGTCACGGGGACTCGATCACGTACGCGCGCCGGATCAGCGGGCGGGAAACCGGAACGTCGGTAGCGAACGACGCGACCGTCTCGGTCGGCAGGTGGGCGATGCGATCGATCACCTCCATGCCTTCGATGACGCGGCCGAAGACCGCATAGCCCCAGCGGCTCGGCAGCGGATCGAGGCCGGCGTTGTCCACGAGGTTGATATAGAACTGCGATGACCCGGAATGCGGGCTGTCCTCGCGCGCAAGCCCGATGGTGCCGCGCCGATTCGACAGGCCGTTGCCGCTTTCATTCGGTATCGGCGCGCGCGGCGGGCGTTGCGTCAGCTGCTCGTCGAAGCCGCCGCCCTGGACCACGAAATTGAGGATCACGCGATGGAAGACGGTGCCGTCATAGGCGCCGTCGCGAACGTATCGCAGGAAATTCTCGGTCGTCAGCGGCGCGCGCACGGCGTCCAGCTCCAGCACGAAGTCTCCCTGCGTGGTCTCGACCCGCACGCGTGGCTCCAGGGAGCTGGCCGGTTCGGCGGCTGTCGCCAGCGACAGCAGCGTCAACAGCAGGGCAAAGGCGGCGTGCGGCATCGGTGGCTCCTCCGGGAATCTTAGCGCACCGGGCGCGTGAGCCGCGCGGCCCGATACCTTAGACTGTGCCGGCCATGGAATCACCGATCGTCACGCGGTTTGCGCCGAGTCCGACCGGCGCATTGCATCCCGGCAATGCCCGCACGGCGCTGTTCAGTTTCCTGCTGGCGCGCGGCGCCGGCGGCCGCTTCATCCTGCGCGTCGAAGACACCGATCGCGCGCGCGACAGCGATATCCATGTCGCCGCGCAGATGGAAGACCTCGCCTGGCTCGGCATTTCCTGGGACGCCGGTCCCGATCGCGACGACGGGCACGGACCGTACCGGCAGTCGGAACGCGCCGCGATTTACAAAGACCTGTACCGGCGCCTCGAGGAGCAGGGGAGCGTCTACCCCTGCTTCTGCACGCCGGCGGAACTCGAGATTTCGCGCAAGGCCCAGGCCGCCGCAGGCCAGCCGCCGCGATATCCCGGCACCTGCCGCGGCCTCGACGCGGCGGCGCGCCGGGCGCGGCAGGCCGCCGGCCGGCAGCCGGCGCTGCGGTTTGCGGTGCCGGAGGCCGAAACGATCCGGTTCGACGACCTGGTGCGCGGGCCGCAGGCCGTCGAGGCGGCGAGCCTCGGCGATTTCCCGGTGCGGCGCGCCGACGGCGGCGCCGTGTTCTTCTTCTGCAATGCCGTCGACGACGCGCTGATGGGCATCACGCACGTGCTGCGCGGCGACGATCACCTGAGCAACACGCCGCGCCAGCTGCTGTTGTTGCGGGCGCTGGGTCTGCGCATTCCGCGTTACGGGCACCTGCCGCTGCTGCTGGACGCCGGCGGCGCGCCGCAGTCCAAGCGCCGCGGCAGTATCACGATTGCCGAACTGCGCCGCCAGGGATACCTGGCGTCGGCGCTCGGCAATTACCTGCTGCGTCTCGGCCACCACGGCGCGCCGGACGACTGGGTCGAGCCGTCCGAACTCGCGCATCACTTCCGCGCGGATCACCTAGGGCGTGCGCCGGCGCACTTCGATGCGGTGCAGCTCGCTCACTGGCAGCGGGAAGCCGTCCGCAGGCTGACTCCGCCGCAGGCCGCGGACTGGCTGGCCGGCGTGTTCCCGGCCGACTGGCCGCCGGCGCAGCGGGCCGCGGTCGCGGGCCTGCTGCGGGGCAATCTCCTGCTGCCGCAGGATGCGGCCGGCTGGCTCGCGGTCCTCGGCGGCGAGCTGCCGGAACTCGAGTCGGCGGAGAAAGGCGTGGTGGCCGAAGCCGGCGCCGGGTTCTTCATCACGGCTCTGGCCGCTTACACCGAAACCGGCGCCGACCTCGGACGGCTTGCGCGCGAACTCAAGTCGCGCACCGGCCGCAAAGGCGCGGCGCTCTTCATGCCGTTGCGGATCGCGCTGACGGGCCGGCATGACGGACCCGAACTGGCGGCGCTGCTGCCGGCGATTCCGGAGGCGCTGGTGCGCGCGCGCCTCGAGAGCGCGGCGCGGATGCGCCCGGACTGACCGGCCATGCTGCAGGTCTACAACTCGCTGACCGGCCGCAAGGAACCGTTCCAGCCGATCGATCCTCCGCACGTGCGGATGTACGTCTGCGGCATCACCGTTTATGACTACATCCACGTCGGGCATGCGCGCTCGCAGATCGCGTTCGACGTGATCCGGCGCTGGCTGCGCGCGAGCGGCTACGCGGTGACCTACGTCCGCAACATCACCGACATCGACGACAAGATCATCCAGCGCGCGCGCGAGCGCGGCGAGGCTTTCGAAGCGCTGACCGACCGGTTCATCGCGGCGATGAACGAGGATTTCGCCGCGCTCGGCATCGAAAAGCCGGACCACGAGCCGCGCGCAACCGCCTACATTCGCGAGATCGTGCGCATGATCGAGACGCTGCTGCAGCGCGGGTTTGCGTACGTCGGAACGAGCGGCGACGTGCTCTATTCAGTCGCGAAGTTCGAGAAGTATGGCCGCCTGTCGGGCAAGAAACTCGCGGACCTGCGTGCCGGCGCACGCGTCGATGTCGACGAGGCCAAGCGCGATCCGCTCGATTTCGTGTTGTGGAAACGCGCCAAGCCCGGAGAGCCGGCGTGGGAGTCGCCGTGGGGTGCCGGGCGCCCCGGCTGGCACATCGAATGCTCGGCCATGGCGGTTGCGCTGCTCGGGGAGCACTTTGACATCCACGGCGGTGGCATGGACCTGATGTTCCCGCACCACGAGAACGAGATCGCGCAGAGCTGTGCCGCCTCGGACTCGCGCTTCGCCAATGTCTGGATGCACAACGGCTTCGTGCGGATCGACGACGAGAAGATGTCGAAGTCGCTCGGCAACTTCTTCACCGTGCGCCAGGTGCTGCCACGGCTGCGGCCGGAGGTGCTGCGCGCGTTCCTGCTGTCGAGCCACTACCGCGGGCCGGTCAATTACGCCGAGGACAACCTGAAGCAGGCGGACGCCGCGCTGCAGCGCATGTATCTCGCCCTGCGCGACGTCAAAGGGGACGCAAGAGGGGACGCACCCCTTTTAAAGCGTGCGTCGCCCTTTTCGGGCGGCGCGTCGCGGCGCTTTGGCGAGGCGATGGACGACGATTTCAATACGCCGGAGGCGCTCGCCGCGATGCAGTCGCTCGCGCGCGATCTCAATATCGCCAAATCCTCCGGCGACCATGCGAAAGCCGCGGGCCTTGCGGCGGAACTGCGTCACCTCGGCGGCATCCTGGGCCTGCTGACCGTCGAACCCGACGTGTGGCTGGCGACCCGTTCGGAACTGACCGGCAGCGCGGCGGCGGAAAGCGGGACGATCGATCCGACCGAGATCGACCGGCTGGTGCTGGCGCGAGTCGCCGCGCGCCGCAGTCGCGACTTCGCCGAATCCGACCGCATCCGCGATGAACTGGCGGCAAAGGGCGTGGTGCTGGAGGACGGCCCCACGGGCACGACCTGGCGGCGGAAGTAGGCGGTCAGCTCTGCGCCTGCCGCCGGGCGGCGGCGTCCAGCGTGTTCTTCATCAGCACGGCGACCGTCATCGGGCCGACGCCGCCGGGCACCGGCGTGATGTGGCCGGCGCGCTCGCGCGCGGCCTCGAACTGCACGTCGCCGACCAGGCGACCGTCGGGCAGGCGGTTGATGCCGACGTCGATCACCGTCGCGCCCGGGCGGATCCACGCCCCGGATACGAATTCCGCTTTTCCCATCGCCGCGACCAGGATTTCCGCGGCGCCGACTTTCGACGCGAGGTCTTTCGTGCGGCTGTGGCAGACGGTGACTGTCGCCCCCTGAATCAGCAGTTCGAGCGCCATCGGCCGGCCGACAATATTGCTGCGCCCGACGATGACGGCATCGCGGCCGTCGATTGCGATGCCGCTTCGCTGCAACATCAGGATGACGCCGTAGGGTGTGCAGGGCCGCAGCAACGGCGTGCCCTGCGTCAGGCGTCCGATATTGTAGGGATGGAAGCCGTCCACGTCCTTGGACGGGTCGATGCGCTCGATCACGGCATCCGCGCGGATCTGCGCCGGCAACGGCAGTTGTACGAGTATGCCGTCGATCGCCGGGTCCTCGTTCAGCCGGTCGATCAGCGCCAGCAGCTGACTCTCGGTCGCTGACTGCGGCAGGTCGTGCGCCACCGACAGAATGCCGGCCTGTTCGCAGGCGCGGCGCTTGTTGCGCACGTAGACCGCGGAGGCGGCGTGATCGCCGACCATGACGACCGCCAGCCCCGGCCGCCGCAGTCCGCGCGCCGCGAGCGCGTCGGTTTCCGTGCGCACTTCGCGCTCGAGTTGCCCGGCGATGGCCTTGCCGTCGATGATCCTGGCCGTCATGCGCGCAATTCTCGCATGCAGATGACAAAAAAAGGGGCGCCCGAAGGCGCCCCTTGCCGGCTTGCAGCCGTCGCGATCAGAACCGGTAGGTCGCCTTGCCGTAGATGAAGCGGCCACGCGGATCGTGCTGGCTCTGGACATAGCCATACAGGTCCGAGTCGCCGTCGCCGACCGCAAAGGGCGGCTCCTCATCGAGCACGTTGTCGACGCCCAGCATCAAGGTCGTGTTCTTGATGCCGTGGTACGCCAACTGCAGGTTGGCGGTGACCATCGAATCGACCTTGCGCGTCTTGACGGTGTCGAAATCCAGCACGCCGTCGAAGTCGTTATCCGGCCGGTCCTCGAACGAGCCGACATAGTTCAGCGCGGTGTTGATGCCCCAGTCACCGATCGTCCAGGAACTGGTGAAGACCGCACGGTCCTCCGGATACTCGTACTCGCCGGTCAGGTCCCGCGACACGAGCGCGGTCGCGGCGGAGTTGAGTTCGATGCGCTCGAAATCGAGCAGGTGCGAGTAATTGAGGCCCAGGGCCACGGTGGCGCTGCCCACTTCACGCGCGTAATTCAGCTCGAGATCGACACCGGAGGCCGACTGCTCGCCGATGTTGATGAAGCTCGCCGCAATCGACGTCAGCTCGCCCAGCGTGTCTCCCGGCAGCGGGGCCTGGCGGATGCAGACCGTGCTCGTCTGCACGTTGCAGAACTGCTGGTACAGGAAGCCGAACGGCACCTCGTCGATCTTGTTCTTCTGCGTCAGGTCCCAGTAGTCGACCGCCAGGTTGAAGGACCCGCTCGGCTGCCACACGAAACCGAAGTTGTAGGACTCCGATTCCTCCGGGTCGAGATCCGGATTACCGGAGAAGACGATCGTGTAGTCGAGCACGGGGCACGGACTGACCCCCTGGTCGGCGCAGAGGAACGTATCCTGGAAGAACTGCGACTCCTGCGACGGCCCGAGGCCGACCTGTGCCAGCGACGGCGCGCGGAATCCCTCGGCCCAGGAACCGCGCAGCGCGAAGCTGTCGGTCACCGCCCAGCGCACGCCGACCTTCGGGTTGGTGGTATCGCCGAAATCGCTGTAATCGTCGTAGCGGCCGGCGAGCTGGACCTCGAGATTCTCGAGCACGGGCACCGAGAACTCGACGAAGAACGAGGTGATGTCGCGGCTCGCTTCCGCGGACACGGATTCGGTGCCGAAGATCAGCCCGCGCTGGAACTGGTCGTCCGGAATGTCGGAGACGCTCTCTTCACGATATTCGGCGCCGATGGCCATCCGCACCGGACCCGCGGGCATGTCGAACAGGTCGCCGGTCACGGTCGCGTCGAAAGCCGTCAGGTCGGACTTGCCCTGGCGCACCAGGCTGGTCGTGATCTGGTCGATCACGTCCTGCGGATTGATGAAACCGCCGAACGGGTTGTAGGCGCCGCTATCGATCTGCTGCTGCAGCAGGTCGGTGCGGACCCAGCCCATCGAGCGATCGCCGGTCTGCTTGGACTCGCTGCGGCCGCGCTGTCCGGCGATTTCCCAGTCCCATTCGCCGATCGAGCCGCGCAGGCCGACCAGGGCGCTCAGGTTATCGGTTTCGATGTCCCACTGGCGCGAGCCGGCATCCACCGTCCGGAAGCGCAGGACACCCAGCGTGTTGACGGTCGCATACGGGTTGTTCGGGTGCGTCGCCGGAACGGTCAATCCGGCATCGCCGTCCAGCGGCGTCGGTGCGCCCTCCGCTTCGCTCCGGTTGTGCTGCGCCGAAATCTGCGTGAACACCTCGACGCCGCCGAAATCGCGGGTGCCGAGCAGCACCAGGCCGGTGCGCTCGGAGGCCGGGATCGCGAGGTTGAACGGGCCGTAATCGAACAGGCACAAGGCGCCAGCCACCTGTGCGGCCGGGCAGCCCGGATCGACCGTGGCCACGCCGTCGACCACGAACGTGCCCGGGAAACCGCGCGACGACCGGAAGTCCTCGCCCCCTTGCGCGGTCTGGTTGGCGGAGCCGAGTGTTCCGCGCTCGGCATTGCCGAGCCGGCTGTTCTTGAAGTAATCGAAGATGATCGTCATGTTGCCGGCATCGCTGCTGGTGCCCCAGATCGCCGACGCCGTCGTTTCGTCCGTGCCGTCCGCTTCGCCGTAGCTGCTGGCGAGCTCGACGCCGTCGAAGTCGCTGCGCAGCACGACGTTGATGACGCCCGCCACCGCGTCCGAGCCATAGACCGCGGAGGCGCCGTCTTTCAGGACTTCGATGCGTTCGATCGCGGACACCGGGATCGTGTTGATGTCGACGAAGTTCGTCGTGATGCTCTCGGCAAACGAACTGATCGCGACGCGCCGGCCGTTGACGAGCACCAGCGTGGCGTCGGCGCCGAGGCCGCGCAGGCTGATGGCCGCCCCGCCGTTGCCGGTCGAGTCCTGGTTGTTGCCGCGCGTCGAGAACGTGCCGTTACCGGAGGAGGGCAGCTTCACCAGCAACTGCTGCAGGTTCGTGTAACCGGAATTCGCGATCGCTTCGCGGTCCACCGTGACAATCGGTGACGAACTTTCGAAATTGCTGCCGACCCCGATGCGCGAGCCCACGACAACGACTTCCTCCTGCTCGTTCTGCGCCGCAGCAAAAGGTGCCGCCAATACGGCCGACAGTCCGGCAGCTCCTCCGATCGCGAGCCGGATGGCCCTGGCGAGCGGTGTGCGAATAGTCATGGATGATTCCCCTATTGGTGTAGAAACAACAACCGCAATGCGGCTGTGGCCCGTGAAATCTACACCTTTCGATGACCCGATTGCCACTGTGGTTCCAAAAGAACAGCCGGTTCCCGGTTCGTTGCGACCGGCCGATGGCGGTGCGCGCTGAAATTGACGCATTGCAGGTGCGACCGTAAGATGCGGGCCCGCGCAGGCCGGCAGGGTCGGTGCGGCAGAACCGGCGGTGGGTCTGGCGGGGCATGGCGCAGTCTGGTAGCGCATCTGCTTTGGGAGCAGAGGGTCGCAGGTTCAAATCCTGCTGCCCCGACCATTGAACGGGCGGTGCCTCGGGCAGTTTTCAGGCGCCCGTAGCTCAACCGGATAGAGCACCGGCCTTCTAAGCCGGCGGTTGCAGGTTCGAGTCCTGCCGGGCGCACCAAGGTGCATGGCGGGAAGTTGACGAAGACGATGGCGGGCGTAGCTCAGCTGGTAGAGCCCCGGATTGTGATTCCGGCCGTCGCGGGTTCGAATCCCGTCGCTC
>Ga0209640_10000934_pt1 | contig 23888 bp, 30 predicted proteins | sample RifCSP10_1_FD_184018 | JGI IMG/M metagenome (GOLD analysis project Ga0209640, IMG submission 184018) | Soil microbial communities from Rifle, Colorado - Rifle CSP2_sed 10_1 (SPAdes) (version 2) | ecosystem: Environmental > Terrestrial > Deep subsurface > Rock core/Sediment | place: Rifle... | reverse complement strand
TAACAAATAAGCTATTTATAAACTCTCATTCTTTAAGTAAGTGCCATTCGACTCTGACCCCATTTTTGTGCCTTTCGCTCCAGGGGCAAAAGCTATATTATTAGCCATTCCGTAGTAACCGGGGACATCCTCCAAAATGGGGTCAGAGTCAATTTTCACCAGCCCTTGATGTACCGTACCCTGTGCCCGCATAAAAAAAACTGACTCTGACCCCATTTTTTAACAACTAATTAAGGAAAACAAGGGAATTCTTATGAAGCATGTGCTGAAACATTATTGCGCGCAAGGGGTCATTGCGATGGTACTGATGGTGTTCTCTGTCAGCGTGGCGTTTGCCGGGCCACTCGTCAAATTGACAACCAACCTGGGGGACATTGTCATTGAACTCGACGACAAGAAAGCGCCCAAATCCGTGGCGAATTTTCTCGGCTACGTGAATGACGGTTTTTACAGTGACACGATTTTCCATCGCGTCATCGACGGTTTTATGATCCAGGGCGGCGGCTTCACGGAGTCCATGGATAAAAAAGGCACCAAAGCGCCCATCGAAAACGAAGCCAGCAACGGCCTGCGCAATGACCGTGGCACGATCGCCATGGCGAGAACCAATTCGCCGCATTCGGCAACCGCGCAATTCTATATTAACGTGGTTAACAATGATTCTTTGAACTATCGCTCCTCTACTCCCAGCGGCTGGGGATATGCCGTGTTTGGCAAAGTGGTGCAAGGCATGGACGTGGTTGACAAGATACGGAAAATCCCCACCGGCCCGCGCGGGCCGTTTCCCAAGGACGTACCGCAATCACCGGTGGTGATTCAAAGCGCCGCGGTCGTGCAAGCCGCGCCCTAATCACCAAACTCCAGCCACTTACGGGACCCTACACAATGATTCGAATGAAAACTTCTTTAGGCACGATTGATATCGAACTGGACCATAAAAAAGCGCCAAAAACCGCCGCCAATTTCGAACAATACGTCAAGGACGGCTTTTATGATGGCACGATATTTCATCGCGTCATTAGTGGTTTCATGATTCAGGGTGGCGGTTTTACACCCGGCATGGCACAAAAACCAACCCGCAGCACCATCGAAAACGAAGCCAATAACGGCTTGAAAAACGACACCGGCACCATTGCCATGGCGCGCACGCCGGATCCGCACTCGGCCACGGCGCAGTTCTTTATCAATGTGGCGAATAATAATTTTCTGAATTTCACCGCACCGACCTCCAGTGGCTGGGGCTATTGCGTATTTGGCAAGGTCGTCAACGGTATGGATGTCGTCAACCAAATCAAAGCCCAACCGACCACCAGCAAAGCGGGACACCAGGATGTTCCAGTGAAGGACATCGTCATTGAACAGGTTGAAATCGTGGATTAACGTAAATCCAAGCGCATTAAATCCATGAGCACATTTTTTATTTCGGATCTGCATCTATCCGGCGAGCGCCCTGAAATAATTCAATTGTTTCTGGAGTTCATGGCAACCCGCGCGCTTCAGTCCGGCGCCTTGTATATCCTTGGCGACCTGTTCGAAGTGTGGCTGGGGGACGATTTTATCCCGCCCGACGCACACGCCGTGGTAGAAGCATTGCGGAAGTATTCGGCTTCCGGCCGCCGTCTGTTTGTCATGCACGGTAATCGGGATTTTTTACTGGGCGGACGCTTTGCCGGGCTTACCGGCTGTCAACTGCTGCCGGATCCTTCCATCATTGATTTATATGGCGCCAAAACCCTGATCGGTCATGGCGACCTGTTATGCACGGATGATATCGGTTATAGGCAATTCCGCCAACAGGTGCGCAATCCGCAGTGGCAACACGCCTTTCTGGCTAAATCCATTGCAGAGCGTATCGCGCTTGCCAAACAAGCGCGCCAGGAAAGCAAAAAACAAACCGGCAGCCTGGCACAGGAAATCATGGACGCCAATCAACATACCGTGGAACAGGTTATGCTGGAACACAAAGTGAATCAGATGATTCACGGCCATACCCACCGCCCCAAGGTCCACAGCTTTACCGTGCAGAATCAGCAACGCACACGCATTGTGCTGGGTGATTGGTATGAACAAGGCAGTCTACTGGAGTGTAACGAACAAGGATGCAAACTGCAGTCCCTGCCCGAGGAATCCCGGACAGCAACCTGATCAACTGATCGGTCAACGGTTAGTTCAGATATACCAGTTCCGATGTACGTTGGCCCCGCTTACTGGCCAGCAGAATACTCTTTGTAATCCGCGGGAAGTTTCAGTTTTTCCTCGTCGAATTTAAAATCGACCCGATAGTCCAGCATGAACCTTAAAAATCCCCGCTGATCCCATTCCCGCAGCGGTAACCCGGTTTCAAGATGCTTGCCCGCATAATAAATATTTAGCGCCAGATCACAAGCATCTTGCGTTTCCGGCGGCATGGTATGCACAGTTCTGGCGTGTTCGCCGGCCAAGACCTGGCGATACTCCTGCAATGCTTTAACCACATCCGGCAAGAAGGTTTCCTCCAGGGTAACCGCGTCATAACAATGTTCACCATTCACATTGTAACGATAATGCGTTGCGGTTCGCCCGCTTACCTTGGGAATCGCGGAACTGGCCTGGGATTGCGCTTCATAGTTAATTTCGATAGGCGGCTTGCCTTTGATTTCCCAGGGCTTGATCACGAAGATGGTTCGATTGCCATGTGTAACGCTATAAATCGTCTGCTTGCCGCGATCAAACAACAGATAATCGTCCGGGATACGATCATCGTTCATATAAATATAGCCAGCGTTAACAAACGTCCGGCTGGTGAACAACTCGCCGCCACCCTGTTCCCGCTCTGAGTAGACTAACAATACACCCAGGTTTTTATCGATCGCGTTATCCGCATTGGCAGCGCCACCGGCGGCAGGCGCCATGGACTCGCAGGCACTTAAGGTCGCCACAAAACATAAAATCAAGAACCACATACGTTGCGTGTTCATACCATTAAACACCCGCCGCGAAAACCACTGCGTCATAACAATCCCTCTAAGTATTGAATTTCCTGCCCGGTAAATCCCGCCGCTTTGCGTGCTTCTCGGTTTAAGGGCGGTGTGACTCTTCCTTTCCCATAGTGTTGCATTAAATCCAGATAGGTTTTCTCCCGCGGCAATTGGCGCTGATCACAAAAATAGTGAAACCAACGGCTGCCGATTGCCACGTGCCCGACTTCCTCGTCCATAATGACTCTCAGCACACCGGCGCTGCGCTGGTCATCAATCAAGGCAAAACGCTCGATCATACCCGGCGTCACATCCAGGCCGCGGGCTTCCATCACCCGTGGCACCAATGCCATACGAATCAGCACGTCATGCGCGGTGCGCACCGCCATGTCCCATAAGCCGTTATGGGCTTCAAAATCACCGTACTCATAACCCAGTTGCCGTAGACGTTCCGCCAGCAACACAAAATGGCGGGCTTCTTCATCGGCAACCGTGAGCCAGTCATTATAGTAATCGATTGGCAAATCCCGAAACCGGTAAACGGCATCCAGCGCCAGATTGATCGCATTGAATTCGATATGCGTAATTGCATGCAGCAATGCGGCCCGCCCTTCCACCGTGTGAAAGCCGCGCCGGGGCAATTTGCGGGGATGGACCAAGATCGGTTTATCGGGTCTGCCGGGCGTGTCAATGGATTCGGACGGTTCTGTGCTTTCGATACGCAGTTGCCCTTCCCGCCAGCATTGTACGATGCGGTGGGTTTCTGCAACTTTTTCTCCGGGATCACGCCGCATGATGCAGCGATAGGTTACAGCAAATAAATTTTCCATGTAATCACTAACAACGGATGGACGGGCAAGCCATTATGGTGAATCACGGCGAAAGGCGTCAAGCGATTAGAACTATTTCACTCAGGCATAATGAGCAATGCGCACCGGCAGCCGTTTTGCGCCCCAGGTGCCGGGAGGCCCGGAAAATACCCCGGCACACGATGTGCCGCAAAAACGGCATTTTCCATCATCGGTGAGATTCCAATCGGACAACACATACCAGTCACGGCCGATCAGTTTTTTATGGCAATGATGGCAATAGGTGCTGTCCGCACCGGGATCATGGATGTTGCCGACATACACATAACGCAATCCCGCCTGCAATGCGATGTCGCGCGCGCGGGTCAATGTGCTGTGCGGGGTGGGCGGTGTATCCAGCATTTTCCAGTCCGGGTGAAATGCGGAAAAATGCAAGGGCACATCCACGCCTAAATGATCACGCACCCATGCCGTCAATTGCTTTATTTCCGCGTCGGAATCATTTTTTTCCGGGATTAATAGCGTCGTTATTTCCAGCCAGGTCTTGGTGTGGTGCTTGACATACTCCAGCGTATCCAGCACCGGCTGCAAATGACCGCCTGTTAAATGGAAATAAAAATCTTCCGTAAAGGCTTTCAAATCAACATTCGCGGCATCCATATACTGGAAAAACTCTTTGCGCGGTTCTTCATTGATATATCCGGCCGTAACCGCCACCGTTTTGATATCCAGCTTTTTGCATTCCTTGGCGACATCAATGGCGTACTCCATGAATATCACGGGATCGTTGTAGGTGAACGCGACGCTCTGGCAGCCCAGCTCTTTTGCCGCCCGCGCAATCTGTGCCGGCGAGGCGGCGTCCGCCAGGGTATCCATCTCGCGGGATTTACTCATATCCCAGTTCTGGCAAAACTTGCACGCGAGGTTGCAGCCCGCGGTCCCAAAGGACAACACCGATGTCCCGGGCAAAAAATGGTTTAAGGGTTTTTTTTCAATGGGATCCACACAGAATCCGCTGGAACGCCCGTAGGTCGTCAGCACAATTTCATCCTTGTGACGGACGCGCACAAAACACAGGCCCATTTGCCCTTCTTTCAAATGGCATTCACGCGGGCATAAATCGCATTGCAACCGGCCATCGTCCAGTTTATGCCAGTATTTGGTTGGAAAATATGGTGGAGGCTGCGTGCTATTCATAAGTTTACTCGATCACTTTAATTGGCGCTGATCAATGACGACCGGAAAAATTTCTGTTAAAAAATCTATAATAATAAAAGTATAAGACAAAATATTTCAGGAATAATTGATCTGCGAGGTAAAAAGCGCTAATGAGTCCGAGCAAAATTCGCCCAGCCGCGGTAGCCGGCATGTTTTACCCGGCTGATCCCGCCGAACTACGGAAAATGGTCACGCTTTTGCTGCACGATGCGCATGACATCGTCAGAGAGATACCGGTAAGCCCACGCGCCATTATCGCGCCCCACGCCGGTTATATCTATTCCGGCCCGGTTGCGGCTCATGCCTACAGTTATATTGAAGCCATGAAAGACACCATTTCCACCGTGGTATTAATCGGTCCTTCGCATCGGGTACCGTTATGGGGCCTGGCCACCAGCAGCGCGGATTTTTTTGCCACACCGCTGGGTAATATCCCCATTAACCGGGCACTCACCGAAAAAATAATCCGGCTTCCTTTTGTGAATGAAATGGATCAGGCCCACGCCATGGAACACAGCCTGGAAGTACATTTACCCTTTCTGCAACTGACCCTTAATGAATTCAGCCTGGTCCCCATTGTCGCGGGCGAGGCCTCGCCCGAGGACATCAACCAGTTGATTGAGGTCGCCTGCGCCGCCGACGACACCTTACTGGTCGTCAGTTCCGATTTGAGCCACTACCAGGATTATCAAACGGCGCAACACATGGATCAGGCGACTTGCAAGGCCATTGAAGCGCTGGACATCCGTGGAGTTGATTCCCAGCACGCCTGTGGTTATATACCGGTACGCGGATTGCTGGCCTATGCCAAACACCATCACCTGCATGCCACCACCGTGGATTGCCGGAATTCCGGTGACACGGCAGGCCCCAGAGATCAAGTGGTAGGTTACGGTTCTTATGTCTTTGCCTGACACTGACCGGCAAACCCTGCACCAGATTGCCAACGCTTCCATTCGCTATTCACTTGAACACGGTGCTGACACGGAGTACGAACGCACCCTGCACCTCACTGACTATTCGCCCGCACTGCTTCAAACACGGGCGACCTTCGTTACGCTGCACATGGACGATCAACTGCGCGGTTGTATCGGCACACTGGAAGCGCGTCTACCCTTGACTATTGATACCGCGCACAATGCCAGAGCCGCTGCTTTTCATGACCCGCGCTTCGCGCCCCTGTCAAAACCGGAGTTTGACCGCTTGCGGATTCATATTTCAATCCTGGGCATACCCGAAGCCATGACATTCAGCTCGGAGCAGGATTTGATTCGGCAGTTACGGCCAGGCGTAGACGGCCTGATTCTCACCACCGCCGGACGGCGTGGGACTTTTTTGCCATCGGTGTGGGAATCCTTACCGGCGCCGGATGTATTTCTTGCGCACCTTAAATTAAAAGCAGGATTGCCTACGAGTTACTGGCCGGCAGATGTGAAAGTTGAGCGTTATACTACAGAGTCGTTTTAATACTAACAATTTTAGTAACTACTCACCCGTGGGCGGCGCCGGTGTCTCCTGCCGGGGGACGCCACAAGTACGTCCCTGTAGGCTCGACTGCGGCCATCCCTGGCCACAGACGCCCCCGGCAGGAGACACCAGCACCGCTTTAACCTATGCTGCACACGGGGTGAGTAGTTACCAATTTTAATCATCTTGGGGTATTCAGCCCAATCACAGAAGCGATTCAGGGACATACTAAATAACGTCAAAAACAAAGCCTCACGCCCGTTAGCGGGTGTCGGCGGCAGGAATTTATGCCCTCCGGGTATGCCGCCGTCAAGCCTGTAGTGATATATTCTCGGCGTCCCGCGAACGGACATGAGGCTTTGTTAACGTACACATTAGTAGTAACTAACTCACACATAATATCGCGCAAACCAAAAAATCGCGCTGAGCACGAACACTAAACCCAAAACGCGCGGAACATAATCCTGTTTCTTTTTCTCGCGCAGTGATTCCAGCAGTTGGGTTTTGATTTCGCGGTGCCGGATCACTTCGGTGGATTCGGACTTGCGCCGGTCTTCACCCCTCCTGGCGTAGCGGGTAGTTTCCGTGCCGTTGTGCGCCGGTTGTTTGAGCCTTCGGTCACCCGCTTCCCGTTCATCTTCCCGCAGGCGGGCGATGCGCAACTTTTCCCTGTTTTCAGGCAAGTTTAAATCCAATTTCATTGCTTCGGGAATCAGATCTGGCAGATTGCTCAGCGGTTGCCAGGCTAGCTGGTCGGTGCTGAGCTGGTCGGTTTCGATGATCCGGCCAAGCAGGATAAAGCGGGTAATCTGTCCCGCGGGGAAAGGCCCGCGTATCTCCTTGCCGCGCCGGGTATACCAAAGCTGCTTAGTGGACATGTCGGCAGGTTTTCTTCGCGAGTGGCATCACCGGGGAAACAGCGTTGGTTTGCGGTTATTGGAATGGCACAATCGCGATACCGAAGCTGAACAGGCGTAGCGGGTATACCAGCCGGTCAAGCGACCCGGCTCATGCGAATCGCCAGTAAAATCAACTCCGCTTCGGTTTTGGTAATCTTGCATTCCTTGATGACTTTTTCCACCGCGTCGCCACGATTAATCATGTTCTTGGCGCGCTCGTAGTTTTTGTCCTGCATTTGACGCACTTCATACAGGTATTGACGGCGCGAGAGCAGCTTGATTTTCTTTTCCAGTTTATCAACGCGGCTGCCAACCCCCGCGCTACCCGAATCCAATTCATTGAGGTTATGGCGCAGCGCATCGATTGTGGCGTCCTGCTGCGAGGTGATTTTTTGAATGTAACGGTACATAAGCGCCATCGCAACCAGCGAAAGCAATACCATCACCGCCATGGCGATGGTCGCGGCCGCTAACGAATTTGTGGTTGATTGTATTGCCGCTACATCCATGGTTGACTCCCCATGCTGGTTGATTTCAGGATCTGGTGACTTCTTCCCACTCTTCGTCAGTGAGCACTTTATTCAGGTCGATAATAATCAGTATTTCATCGTCCTGGCTGGCGAGGCCATGGATGAACCGCGAACCATCATCGGTGCCCACGTTCGGCGCGGATTCGATTTCCGACAATTTAAGGTCGACCACTTCGGCTACGCTGTCCACCATGATGCCGACGACCTGGTCGTTGGATTCCACAATGACAATTCGCGCGGAGTCGTCCAGTCCCTTGGGCGCCAGTCCAAATCGTTTGCGGGTATCAATAACGGTAACGACATTGCCGCGTAAATTAATAATACCCAGCACATAGCCGGGCGCGCCGGGCACGGGCGCAATTTCCGTCACACGCAATACTTCCTGTACCTGCATGACGTTGATGCCATACTTCTCCGCGTCCAGATAAAATGTTACCCAACGCAGAACGGTATTATCCTGAGCTTGGAGTGCGGTATTGGCTGACATTTTTCACGGTCCTTTTTTGGCTGGCGGATTAACGTTCTGGAACCTCATCCTATTCATCGTCAAATTGCGGTCATTTCTTGAAATTAGTTGTATTCCCGCGATGGTTAACCACTGAGAATTCTAACTAATTGTCTTTATTGGGTTATTTTTAACACGCAGGGCAATGCTCTCAAACGCAGCGGCGGAGTACGTCAGCCCTGGAATCAGGTAATAAACCCCTGCAGCTTGGTTTCGATATTCCGGGGGTTTTCCCCTTCCGCGATGGACAGCACGCCCTCCAGCAACAGGTTGTGGATTTGCGCCTGCGCCGATACGGCATATTTCAGTTTGCCGGCAAACGGGACAAACACAAACTGCGCAAAACAAAAGCCGTAAACCAAGGCTACCAGGGCCGCTTCAATACCAGCGCTCAATGCATCCGCTTGTTGCGCGTAATGCGTGGTCTGCATCAATCCAATGACGGCCGCCAGAATGCCCGCAATGACGCTATACCGTCCCATGGACTCAACAATACCGGCGGCCTGATTGTCAGAGTGGCTCTTGCTGCTGATTTCCACCTGCAAGACCCGCCTGATAACATTGGGATCATTGCCATCCACCAGTAGCTGCAGACCTTTGCGGGCAAACGTATCGGGTTCGGTTTCGGCGGCGGTTTCCAGTCCCAACAAGCCTTCTTTACGCGCAATATTGCTCCAGTCCATGATTTTTTTAACCATCTGCTGCGCGCCGGTCCGGGGTGGAAAAAACACCCATAACATCATTTCCATGGCGCGGGAAAACTGGGACAGCGGTGACTGCACCATCGCCGCGCCAAAGGTTCCTCCAAATACAATCAGTAGCGCGGAAACATTCCACAATACCGGGAAACTGCCGCCTTCGATCAGGAACCCACCCACCACCGCGACACCCGCAACCAGCAACCCGACAATCGACAGCAAATCCATTGGCTATACCTTTTGCGCCAGGTATTTTGCGATATCGTCGATGGAGTACACATAGTCCGCCGCTCCCGCCTCGATCACCGAAGCAGGCATACCATTGACAACGGATGTTGCTTCATCCTGGACCCAGATTTGGGCGCCCATTTTTTTCAAAACCTGCGCGCCTTCACTGCCATCCGCGCCCATGCCGGTCAGCACAATCGCCAGCGACTTACCTGTCACGTTGCTTGCAACCGATTTAAATGTAATATCGATACAAGGCCGGTAATTCTGGCCCGCGATTGCGGGATAGATGTGCACGAAGTATCGATCGCCATTCCGTCTTACTTCCATCTGCTGCCCGCCAGGCGCCAATAAAGCCAGGCCGGTCTTGATTTCATCTCCATCCCTGGCTTCTTTCACGGTAATCCGGCACAAATTATCCAGGCGTTGCGCGAAAGGGCCGGTAAAACTTTCCGGCATATGTTGTATCAGCAGCACGGGCGGCGCAAAATCCGCCGGCAACGTGGTCAATATTTTTTGCAAGGCGACAGGGCCACCGGTGGATGTACCGATCGCTACCATGCTGGTCTGGCCCTTTCTGATTCTGGGCTCATCGGTACTGGGCGGCGCGACCGTCCGGTGAGCCTGATGCAAACTGCGCTTTACAAGACGTGATGCCGTGGTAACGCCACCTGGGGACGCCGGCGGCATATTTTTGTTTTCCCAGGTCTTGGAAAAGCGCGGATGCCGCTGAACCCGGGCGACGCTATGCAATTTTTCACACAGCTTTTGGCCCGCCAAGCGTTTGTCATTGGAAAACTCTTCAAACCGTTTTGGCAAATAGTCAACGGCGCCGGCTTCCAGCGCGTCGAATGTGGCCTGCGCCCCTTCGTTGGTTAACGAAGAAAACATTAAAATGGGAACATATTTTACCGCCAATATCCTGCGTGTCGCGGAAATACCATCCATAACCGGCATTTCGATATCCATGGTAATGACATCGGGCTTTAGTTTCAGAGCCTGCTCCACCGCTTCCTGCCCATCCGCCGCTTCGCCGATAATTTCCAGCGTCGGGTCCACCGACAACATTTCACTGACTCTTCGCCTGAAGAACCGGGAATCATCAACGACTAGTACTTTGACTGGCATATTAACTGTCCTTTCTTAAAGGCGCCGCGCGTAGCTATGCATAAGACCTGGAATATCCAGTATCAGCGATATACGGCCATCACCGGTAATGGTTGCACCGGCAAGCCCTTTCATGCCGTGCAATATCGCGCCCAGCGGTTTAATAACCACCTCTTCCTGGCCGATCAACTGGTCAACAACGAATCCGATACGCTGCACCCCCATGCTCACGACGACCACATGTCCTTCTTTGGGTAACGCCGTCGCCGCGGCGCCCTTGATCAACCAGTGCCGCAAATAAAATAATGGCAATGCCTTCCTGCGCACCATCACCACCAGTTGCCCGTCCACCACATTGGTTTTGGTCAAATCAAGGTGGAATATTTCATTCACACTTGCCAATGGCAAGGCGAAGATTTGTTTGTCGACCATGACCATCAGTGTTGGCATGATCGCCAGTGTCAACGGTACTTTGATGATAACCTTGCTGCCACGCCCTTTGCGCGAATCGATACTCACGCTGCCGTTGAGCTGTTCGATGCGGGTTTTTACCACATCCATACCGACCCCACGGCCGGACACGTCGGAAATTTCTTCCTTGGTGGAAAACCCGGGTTGGAAAATGAGTACATAACATTCCTTATCATCCAGCCGCGCGGCCGCTTCTTCGTCCATCATGCCTTTCTGCACCGCGGTACGCCGGATCTTGTCGGCATCCATACCCTTGCCGTCATCTTCGATAGTCAACAGGATATGATCACCTTCCTGTTCCGCCGTTAAAATAACCGTGCCCTTGCGCGGCTTGCCATTGGCTTCACGTTCCTCGGGCGATTCAATGCCGTGATCGACCGCGTTGCGCACCAGGTGCACTAATGGATCGGCCAATGCTTCCACCAGATTTTTATCCAGATCGGTATCTTCGCCCTGCAATTCAAGGCTCACTTCTTTTTTCAGGCTGCGCGCAAGATCCCGCACCACCCGCGGAAACCGGCCGAACACTTTCTTGATGGGTTGCATGCGGGTTTTCATCACCGCTGACTGTAAATCCGCCGTCACAAGGTCCAGGTTACCCACCACTTTAGACAGCTCTTCATGTTGTAAAAGACTTTCTAGGCTGATCATACGGTTGCGAACCAAAACCAATTCTCCAACCAGGTTCATGATGTCGTCCAGCCGCTTGGTATCAACCCGCACCGTGGTTTCCGCTTGATTCGTATCCCGTGATTTACCGCTTGCGGCCGAACCGGACGCTGCTGAGCCAGACGCCGCAGCGGCGGTTTTGTTGACGGGAGGCGCGGCGTCAGTGACGGTTGGGTGGTCAGCCGTGGTTGGTTTGTAATGGCCCTTGCCTTTCTGGTTGATGCTATTTACAGATAAAGCGAGATCGCTTTTGCTATTGGAACGCTGAATCGCATCCAGCAAAGCGTCAAATTCCGCTTCCGTGATAATGTCATCTTCTTCCTCGGACACTCCGGGTGCTGCGCCGGTTTCGATGACATCATCGGCTGGTTGGCTGCCGGGTGGTTTACTATTGAAGGGTTTATTATCGATTGGCTTATTATCGATTGGCTTATTATCGATTGGTTTGTTATCGATAGGAAAATTGCCGGGTTGCTCAGCGCCGGGTTGCTCAGCGCCGGGTTTCTCAGTGCCGTTGTGTTGTTGGCCATAGACCACACCCTGCCGCACACTCTGAAATTGGTCCAGCAAGGCATCGAATTCCTCATTGGAAATTTCCTCCACCTCCAGATCCGGTTGGGTGTTATCCCGCGCGGTGAAAACCAAGGACTCAGATCCATTCAATTCCCGCGGAATATCAGTACTGCTTGGCTTAACCGGGTTGCGTTTTTTCTTTTTGTTGGAAATCTGGGTATTGTGTTTGACCGCAACCGGTTTACCGCCGCGGGAAATTTTCCGGCCTTCCGGCGATGCCAGTTCATCGAGTTTATCAAGAATCCACGGATCGGCTTCCCGCATTGGCAAGCCGGAAGAAAGTTGGGTAAATTGTTCCTTGAGCACATCCAGCACCGGGAGCACTACATCCATGATTGCGGAATCCACCGCCCGCTCGCCGTTGCGCAAGACATTAAACACATCTTCAGTGCGATGGCAAAGCGCCACCAAAGGCTCCAGCGTTAAAAAACTTGCGCCGCCTTTTATCGTGTGGAACCCGCGAAATACCGCGTTAATGATTTCCTTGTCGCCGGGGGATTTCTCAAGGTCAACAATCTGCTGTGTCAGCTGTTCGAGTATCTCGCCCGCATCTATCAGAAAATCCTGCAGTAACTCGCCATCTTCTTCCATTGACATCATTGTTGTGCTTTCCACTACCCCGGGGTTAACTTAATGACATTGTCTTTTGCAATTGGATGGATAGCCCTGGTAAAATATTTAGCGCCTACAACCTGGCATTCACTCTTTGCAATACGCACTCGATGCAATACTCACTCGATGCAATAGATGCCGCATACCGCTCTTTACAACGTCCTGAAGCGACAAAGGCACGATGAAGCTGCCGCATCACCGTGCCTAAGGATTGAAACTATCTGGACTCGCCGACTATGAAGAAGAGACAATGAAGCGTTTACTGCATTCCGTGTACGGGTTTACCCTGCATCAGAATCGAGTCGTTCCCAAATCTTGTCGATCTTGTCCTTTAGTGTCTGCGCGGTAAATGGTTTCACGATATAGCCATTAACACCGGCCTGAGCGGCTTCGACTATCTGATCGCGTTTGGATTCGGCGGTGACCATCAATACCGGCAAACCGGCAATGCTGCGGTCGGCGCGTACGGCTTTCAACAGATCGATGCCCGCCATTCCCGGCATATTCCAGTCGGTGACCAGCAAATCGAAATCGCCGGTCTTTAACATGGGCAAAGCCGTGGTGCCGTCGCTTGCTTCCAAAGTATTGCTGTATCCCAAATCGCGCAGCAGATTTTTAATAATGCGGCGCATCGTTGAAAAATCATCGACGATCAGGATTTTCATGTTCTTGTCTAAGTCTGTTCCCATTGCTTAGATCCATCTTGTCCTACAACGTTGATAATACCTATTACGGTTTATAAAACATTTTTATCGCTATTGTTTTATAAACCAATCCATTGATTCATCCGAGACTGCAAACGAATCACCGCCTGGCTGTGAATCTGGCAAACCCGGGATTCACTAACTCCTATAACGGCACCTATCTCCCGCAAATTTAGCTCTTCATCGTAATAAAGTGACATTACCATGCGTTCACGCTCCGGAAGGCCGGCGATCGCTTCGGCCAGGCTGCGCTTGAAGTCCTCGGTTTGCAGGCCGTCCAACGGTCCTTTATCACGCTCCACCAGGCTGGGCACTCCGCCATGGGTTTCCATATCCAACTCATCATAGCTGAATACACGGTGGCCGCTTGCTTCCTGTAATAAGTGGTGATAGTCCTCCAGCGAGACCTGTAATGCCTCCGCGATTTCATGATCCCGCGCGTCGCGTCCGGTCCTGTGCTCAATTTCCCGGACCACTTCCGCCACCATGCGCGCCTTGCGGTGCACGGAACGCGGTGCCCAGTCATTCTTGCGGATTTCATCCAGCATGGCGCCGCGGATGCGAATGCGCGCGTAGGTCTGGAAACTGGCGCCCTGGGTGGCGTCGTAATTGCGCAGCGCCTCCAGCAGCCCGATCAAGCCAGCCTGAATCAGATCATCTTGTTGCACGTTGGGCGGCAAACGCGACATCAGGTGATAAGCAATGCGTTTAACCAACGGTGTATACATTATGATTTGCTCATTATCGCTTTGAGCATATCTTTGTCCGGTCTTTTCGGCGGTTGCGGCCATCCCACTCATAACGACACTCCTGTTCCATGTTGACTTGCCATAATGAGTCGCTCCACAAAGAACTCCAGCCGTCCTCCCGCCGTTGCCGGCATAGGCCAACTATCGGCTTTTTGCGCCAATTTCTTGAACGCCAGGGACGACTTACAACGCGGAAATACGTCAATCACTGATTTTTGACGTTGTATTGCCTTGCGTAGATACTCATCGTTTGGAATTACCCCCATAAAATCCAGGGCGACATCCAGGTAACGGTCAGTCACCTGTAAAATCTTGCGGTACAGGTCCTTACCGTGCTGAATGCTGGAAACCATATTGGTAATGACACGAAACCGGTGCAAGCCATATTCGCGGCTGAGTAGTTTGATTAGCGCGTACGCATCGGTTATCGAGGCAGGCTCATCGCATGAAACAACGATTACTTCCTGGGCGGCCTTGGTGTATGCAATAACACTATCCGAAATACCGGCGGCGGTATCGATAAGCAAAACATCCAATGGAAAATTCAGCTCACTGAAAGCGCGAATCACACCGGCATGTTCCGCGGGTTCCAGCGCGGCCATTGAGTGAATACCGGATGAAGCCGGAACAATTTTCAATCCTTCGGGACCTTCCACGACCACTTCATCCAGCGTGCGTTCGCCGCTTACCACATGGGATAGATTAAAACGCGGGCGCAGCCCCAACATCACATCGACGTTGGCCAGGCCAAGGTCGGCATCCATTAACAAAACATCTTTTCCCATGCTGGCCAGGCTCACACCCAGATTAACCGCTACACTGGTTTTACCGACCCCACCCTTGCCACTGGTAACGGCGATAACGCGCACCGGGTGGTTTTTGCCGGGCCGCAAACCGCCAGTTTGGTTGAAAGGTTCAGATACCAGCATTGGCGCGGATTCCGGTTTGGTCTAGACTGATGTCGTTCGCGGATTGCGTCCTCACTAACTGCTCAGCAATACCAACCGCGCAGCGCACCAGGTTATGCGCGCGCGCCAAGTGAAAGTCGTCAGGAATTTTTTGCCCGTTGCTGCAGCAGGCAACAGGCAAATTGTTCAAAATCGCCACTGACAGCGGGCCGCCCAGGCTGGCGGCTTCATCCAGCTTCAGCAATTCGCGAATAAGCCGGGCGCGCAACGGATTTTTTCCGGCGATATCACCCCAGGCGTGCTCTATTACCTGTTGTTCAACCAGGTTGGCCGGATTGTTTAATTCATTCCGCTTATCAAGCACAGGCGGCTTGGTATCCTGGATAAATTTATCCTGTATCGCTTTCGCTGCTACCTTGTTCATTGATTTCAATCCATACCGCTGTTTGTTGGTGAATTCCTTGGAAGCAGGTGTCTGGCCGTTGAATGAAGGCATTGTTGTTTTTCCAACACAGCCAGCCTTACCCTGCTTATTTTCCCTGCTGCATGATTTGCAGGAATCGTTCCCAATCGAAGTGACGGCGTATTTGTAGTTTTTGTTATGTGAACCAGTTCCGTTTTCAGCCCTAAAAACTCTTGCTCCCGGCACGGCAACGCAACCGGGGAATTCATCGTGACCGGCGCGCCCGGAATTCTCAGGTGAAGTTTAAGGGTTGTTGCGGAGGTTTTATCGAAGGACTGCTCCGCGTTAACGGTGGCAACCACTTCAATACCCGCTTGGGATTTTTTATAGGAAAGGATTACGGCGTTTGGACCGAGCTCATCGAGAACTGCAAGCACCGCGCTGCGCCGATTGTTAACTACGTACCGCCTGGCTTGCGTGTTCACCCGATTACCTCAAGGTACAACATGGGCTCGGTTGTTCTTGGTTATGCAGTTTAATACACACATCGCACACTCGTTCGCAGCTTAATTAAAATTGGTGCCCGTGTCGCTTGGAGATGAGCGGCTGTTGACAATACCTGTCTTGCTTCGGCCTTCCCTAACGAACAGCCGCACATTGGAAATGCAAGTAGCGTTCCATTGCTTCTGTAGCGCCGGGAGCTGTGTTTTTACGGATTTTTAACAATGCCGCACGGTTCAAAAAAGCTGGAATTTGGAAGCGTCGCTGAACGGCGACGCAGCAAGGAATACCATTGCCATACACGATTAGAACTAATCGTTGCGCGGCGCGCCAATGTTCCGGCTTTTTTACCAACCAGTGATTGAATTCCGATGTATTAATTATTTTTGGGTTGCAGCGGTGCGGGGAATTGAAAGGCAGGCAGCATACGGCGCTACGCTACACCCTGAAACCGCTGACATTCAGGGTGTGATAATAACAATATTTATTTTAGTTTCTGGATACGTTCCGCGGCGCTGATAACGTCCGTCAGCCGAATGCCATATTTATCATTGGTAACCACCACTTCCGCGTGAGCAATCAAGGTGCCGTTAACCAGCACATCCAGCGGTTCGCCCGCCAGACGGTCCAGCTCAACCACCGAGCCCTGGTTCAGCTTGAGCAATTCCCGGATGCTGATTTTTGACTTCCCGACTTCCAGCGACAAGGTGACCGGAATATCCAATATGACATCCAGGCAGGCATTTTCGACATTCTGCGGCGCACTGTCTTTGGTTGCTTCTTGGTAAGGCGAATCTTCCACGCCGCCATGCCGCGTTGTATCGGCGTAATCCGGATGTGAATCGCCCAGGATCGCCGCCCACTCATCGTCAATGGTTTTTGCGTCGCTTCGTTTATCGTTCATTGATGGCCTCTTTGCTGATACCGCGCAGTTCACAGGGTGGAAACCGCACCTGCCCGGTAACAGTCACCGAATTGTGACCTCTTGATGTACCCAGCTTGCCTCTTAATACCGGAACGCCTTCCGCGCAGATTGTCGCGGATTGCGGCAGATTAATCGGAATCACGTCACCGGGTTTTAATGCCACGATATCCCGCAACGTCAGCTGTTTGCGGGCCAGGCGGCAGGATAAATTCACGGTCGACAATTCTATTTCATCCCGTAATGCGTTGGACCAGCGCTCGTCGGAATCGCCGGAATCGTTGTGTAACACCGTGTCCAGACGGTCCCGGATCGGCTCCAGCGCGGTATAAGGAACCGCGACCTGGAATTCACCACCCACACCTTCAATTTCAACCAGAAAATTTGTCACTACCACAACATCATTGGGACCCACGATGTTGGCGAATTGGGGATTTACTTCCGCGCTGATGTATTCCAGTTCCACATCCATGACCGGTTTCCAGGCCTGTTGCATTGCGTCAAAGGCCATGGCCATCATCCGTTGAATCAGCCGCAACTCGGTTGCGCCAAAGTCGCGTCCTTCTATCTTGGGCTGCAAACGGCCATCACCGCCGAAGAAATTATCCACCACGGTGAACACCAGCTTCGGATCAATCACCAGCAGCACGTTGCCGCGCAAGGGATGGATCTTTACAACATTTAAACTGGTGGGCACCACCAGACTGTAAACATATTCCGAATATTTCAGCATTTGCACGCCAGCGACGGCGACTTCGATACCGCTCCTGAGCAATTTGAACAGGCTGTTACGAAAATGCCGGGCATAACGTTCATTGACCATTTCCAGGCTGGGCATGCGTCCGCGGATAATCCGCTCCTGGTTGGTGAAATCATAAAGCGCGACGTCCCCTTCCTCGACGATGGTATGCTCATGGGTTTCGACTTCGTCGGTGGAAACGCCATGCAATAACGCATCAATCTCATCCTGGGAAAGTAAATCTTCGATCGACATTAATTATTGTTTCCAATTATTGTTTCCTGGTCACTCTAGTGCTGCGCCATCAAGGGCTGCACGCTGTTGCCGATCACCGGCGCCGGTACGCATTGGGATGAACTTGATTACCTTTGCTTACACTGGGTTGCATTTTTGTATACAAATCTGTACACAAAAATTGCAATTGCTATGCCACCCGCTGGAGGCCATTCTTTCGTGTCGATTCAAACAGTTGGGCCACGTTGCCAGGTCGCCGCCAATGATTCGACTCCTGGCAAGAGCTCTTAAAATACCTGAGCCTCTCGCGATAAGCGTATGATCCAGCGTTGTTTTTGATAGAGTTATCGGATAGTCCGGAATTACCTAAAGCCGAAAACGCCCGATTTGAGAACTGCGCATGCGGCCCGGCTGGGGTACAATCCCTCGCGTCCCGCCGCGTCGAAAATTGACCATCTCGTCAGTTATGGCTAGGACAAATTTTTCCAGGAGTTCTTCGAATGCGAAAAACAGTTATGACACTGCCCGGAATCACACGATCGGTACTCACCCTAACGGTAATCGGCGGCATCGCGCTGTTCTCGGATGGCCATTCCGCGCGCGCCGCGGCATTTGACTATTTCCAGGCCTTGCCGGAACAAGCCTTGATCCCGGATGACAATCCGCTCACGCCGGAAAAAATCGCCCTGGGCAAGAAACTGTTCTTCGATAAAAACCTGTCGGGCAACCAAAAGCGATCATGTAATGATTGCCACGCTGTTAAAAGCCGCGCTAACACCCCGGCAGCCGCGGTAGGCGCCTCGGGCAAAACAGTCAAGCGCAATCCGCCTACCCTGTTGAATATTGGATTGCAAACCGTGTTGTACTGGGATGGCCGCTCCCCCCGGCTGGAAGACCAGGCCATCGACCACCTCATGGATCCGCACATTATGGGCAACACCACCGGCAAAGCGCTCATCGAGCGCTTGAGCGGCGACAAGCTCTATGTGCAGCAGTTCATGCGGGCCTTTGACTCCGCCCACCCCATCAAGATGACCAATATCGCCAAAGCACTGGCCAGTTTCCAGCGCGCGTTAATGACTCCGAACAGCCCCTTCGATCGCTATATTAAAGGTAACGAGAAGGCTATAGACAAAAAAGCCAAACAAGGCATGCAGCTGTTTAACGACACCGGCTGCCTGGCCTGCCACTTCGGCGTTAATTTCGCGGGTCCGGCGCCGGGACCGGCATTGGGAATGGGCGATGGCTTTTACGAATTGTTCCCCAATTACCGCGGCAGCAGTTATGAAAAATCCCACAAATTAACGGATGATTTGGGCCGCTACGAATTTACCAAGGACTCCACCGACAAACACCTGTGGCGCGTGCCGCCATTGCGCAATATCGCGTTAACCGCCCCTTATTTTCATAACGGTTCCGCCAAAACCTTGCATGAAGCCGTAGCGATTATGACCAAAACACAAACCACCAAGGTGCTCAAAAAAGACGAAATCGACGCCATTGTGGAGTTTCTGAAAACGCTGACCGGCGAAACGCCGGCGGTGCTGAAAGACTGAGCCGCGGGTGAATGGGCACAACGTAAAAATATGCTGGTACTGTTTAATAAACCCTATGATGTATTGTGCCAGTTTACCGGCGAACCAGACCGCAAAACCCTGGCGGACTACATCCCCATTAAAAACATCTACGCGGCCGGCCGCCTGGACCGCGACAGCGAGGGATTGTTACTGCTAACCGATCATGGCAGGTTGCAGGATTTCATTGCCAGCCCCGCGCATAAACTGAAAAAAATCTATTGGGCGCAGGTTGAGGGCGAGATCAATCATCAGGCGATTAGCCAATTGCGGCAAGGTGTGACACTCAAGGATGGCGTAACAGCGCCGGCCGAAGCTCGTTGTATTGATGAACCCGCGGTCTGGCCGCGCACGCCACCGATTCGCGCGCGAAAGTTGCTACCGGCCTCGTGGTTAGAACTCGGCATTAGCGAAGGGCGCAACCGGCAGGTGCGGCGCATGACCGCGGCGCTGGGGTTTCCCACGCTGCGCCTGATCCGTGTCGCCATCGGACCCTGGCACCTCGGCGATCTGCAACCGGGGCAGTATCGCCAATTAGCCGATGCCCAGGTGCTGGCTGCCCTGTCCCACTGGCCCGATCTGCACGATCTACACGATCCGCGGGATTTACTCCAAACCGCGTCGCAACCCGCAATACCCAAGCGCAGCCGCGCGTCCCGGCCCCAGCCAAAGCGTCCGCGCTAATTAATAATTATTTTTTTCTATCACCGCAATATTCGTCAATGTGTGCGGCGTCGGTGCGGTGGTAACAAACTCCCCGCCGCCCGCCAGCGCCATCGGCAACAATAACTGATCCGCCAAATGTTGATCGACCGGCGCATCACCCGCTAAATAATACCGCACGTCATCCGCCACCCGGTACGCCACCGTTTCCGCCCGGATACCCTTTTGGGGTTTTATTATTAACCCTGTTCGGGTATTATTCCAAGACCTACTTTAAATGGAGGGTTACCCTATGGCGGTGTCCATCACGTGGTTGCTGCCCATGAACTTCCCAAACCGGCTGGCTAAAATCCGCAAATCCCGGGGCTTGACCCAGCAGGCCCTGGCCGAGGCCGCTGGGCTGCATATCAGCCAGGTGCGCCGCTACAAGACCGGGTCCGCGCAACCCACTTTAGAAGGATTGATCAAGCTTGCCCGGTCGTTGCATGTCAGCCTGGATGAGCTGGTGTTCGAGGACCATGAGCGCGGCCCCAACAGCAGCAAGATGCAGCTGTTGTTTGAGGCCGTGGAGCGTCTCAACAAGGAGGAACAGCAGGTCATTCAGGAACTGCTTGAAGGTATGATTATTAAATACAAGACGCGGCGCTGGACCGGCACGGCCGGTGGCGGCACGCAGGCCGCCGGTAACGGCTAACAGCCGCAAGCCGCTGGAGCTACACTCAACCTGACCGATATCAGGTCATATGAGCGGCTAATACTAACGATAACGTGTGAGGTAACCCAACATGCAACCGGATAAGATTGACGATGTCATGGAAAAACTCCGCAGCCTGCCGCCGGAGCGGATCGAGGAAGTGGCGGATTTCGTGGATTTTCTAAAACAGCGCATGCAGGCCAAATGTACCGGCAAGCGCGAGCCGCTGGATTTTCCGGTGGACGATCCCGGTCCCTGGCCGGAAGGCCTGAGCCTGCGCAGGGAGGATATGTATGGCGACGATGGACGCTAACGCGCTGTTTGTCGATACCAACGTCCTGGTCTATGCCAATGTCCTGGAAACGCCTTTTCATGATCAGGCGCTGGCCGCCCTCAATACGGCCCATCACTCGGGCCGCACCCTCTGGATTAGCCGCCAGGTCATCCGCGAATACCTGGTCACCATGACCCGGCCCCAGGCCTTCGAGAACCTGCCCAAAACCACGGTGCTCGAACAGGTCGGGCAATTTATCAAAAAATTCGAGGTGGCGGACGACACCACCACCGTGACCGAGCAACTCTTGCAATTACTCAACAATCACAAGCTCGGCGGCAAGCAGGTGCATGACGCCAATGTCGTGGCTACCATGCAGGCCTATGGCATTCCGGCGCTGCTCACGCACAACGTTAAGGACTTTGAGCGGTTTGGGGAAGTGATCAGGATTGAGAAGATTTGACGGCATTCCACAAAACCGTGGTACGTCCCCTATTACGCAGTCTATTCAAGAACGAACGCTTGACCGGTCCATTTGATCGACTCAAACTCTCCGCATTCCATGCACTTGTACCAGCGCACTTCGGCCTCGCCTTTTAGCAAAGCGCTAAAGCCAATGCTTCCCTCTTCCTCGAAACGCTGGAGTGGACGCCCGTTTCGGGTGATAGCAACAAACCGCCCTTTCCTGCCGTCAGCACCTTCATAAACGCCGACAAAGAAATTCTCCGGAGCGCCGTCACCATCAAGGTCTGACGTAACAGCAAACTTAAGCGGTGACGCGTTAAATCGCTTGATTTCGTCTTGTGGTATACGGCCTTGAAGGTCAATCACATCAAGGGCGTACGCGCGCTGCCAATGCTCATCAATGGTCCGTACGTTGAGCCCATGAACAACGTTAGCGGTCGGCTGAAATTCAATGTCATACCACCAAGCGACATTGGGCTTGCTCTGTTCAGCGGTTGATACGGTTTGTGCAACACACGCAAACAACGTAAAAGACCCAACCACCATCAGCCATTGCGACGCAGGCTTACCAGTCCACATGCCAATGCCTCCCACCCGCCGCATTGGGTTCGCGAATAACTGTCGCACCCAGCGCCTGGATTCGAGCTTCAATGGCGTCCAATTGCTGATTTGTGCCGATGGGCCAGCTAATGTCTCTAGCGGTATCAGAAAGATGGTTCGAAATGATTGCGCCCCTCGCGCGCGCACGCTGGATAATCCGTTCAAATTCTACACTCGTTTGTGCTGCGGTGGCACGCCGATTCTGCGTGAACCACTGATCCATTTCCGTGATGTGCGGTGCGGCTCGGTAGGTATTGAGAAACTCCTGCCGGTTGGCCCTTATCCTCTGCGCCATCAGTTCCGCTTGCCGCCGGATGGTTCTGGCGCGGCCGGTAATGCGAATGCCGGCAGCTGGATATTCTCTTTGGATAGTCAGAATAAGCTGATCAATATTGGCGGGCCTTGTCTGGGTTTGATGACTTGTCACGGTTTTATCCTCATACCGAACAAAAGAATCTTTAATTTGTCCCAGCATCTTATTTTATAAACATTGTTATTTATATTGGTTAAAATTCTTCGACCATATTTCTCAATTGCACTACCTTGCGATATTGAAATAACTAAACGTTGGGTAATTTGGCTGATATGTGTAGCAGGCGTTATCGGTAACATAAAAAATTACCAGTTTTCCCGCCATAAATGCCGTTGTCAGAAGAGCTAATGCAGCTTTCCCATTTGCGTCATTTGTCTCGTTCCATCGCAGTGACGTGGATGAGCAATTAGCGGGACCAACAGGGGCGCCACTTATACTCAAGAAGCACGTATTATCGCTTTTATGGCACCCTATAGCTGTAATGGATCTTGCACCTGACGATTCTGAATAGGAAACAAACGGATAAATTAAAAGAATCAAACATAATATGTTTCGCATATCAATGTCCTCTTAGATCCTGCGTAGCCATATACGACGCGCTAACCCTACTGCGCTACGCTCTGATTACGGAATACCTACACCAGTTAATGTGGATGTGGTGCCGTCATAGCAACCATTGGTTTGGTTTGTCCCGGGAGCGGAACTTGCGATATACCACAATTGCACGGGCTTCCCTGACATTTTGGCAGATAAAAACGTACTTAAGTATGCTTTACCGGTTTCAGTTCTATGGTCGAATTTTATGTACTCTCCCCAGTTGCTACAGGTATTTGCGGGTTGAGGATCAAATCCTACAAGTGTCACAGTATCGTGAACCCTTATCTTTTTTATATTGGTATTGCCTACATAATCCGCGGAGACAAGACTAGAAAAAAATAATAATGCTAACATTAACGTGTATTTCTTTTTCCAACTATTCAATGTAAAACTATAATTCATACCTTTGGGCATAATAATAACCTCTGCATTATTCTACAGGTGATAAAATAACTTTCGTTATATGCATAAACTTGGTTGTCAATCCCACTCAACAGCGACCATCTCGCGAATATCGTCTACCGCGAATGTTAGTAACAATTGTTTTCTATCTCTGTTTCAGCACCAGTTTTATTAAGGGAAACTAATATTCCCGGTAAACTCTTTTTTCCCTTCAGGGCCACAAGTTGTGTCTGATACTAAGACTTGTATTGGGAGCTTCGCTGTATATGCAGTCAATAGCATACTCTGAATCCGTGCTTGAGTCGGTGCATCAAATTTAGACCAGAAAAAACTCCACGCTTGGTTATCTTGACAACCTGCCAGCCCTGGGCCTGTGTTACCTTGCACAACTACTGTATAAGCT
>Ga0209640_10000933_pt1 | contig 23891 bp, 22 predicted proteins | sample RifCSP10_1_FD_184018 | JGI IMG/M metagenome (GOLD analysis project Ga0209640, IMG submission 184018) | Soil microbial communities from Rifle, Colorado - Rifle CSP2_sed 10_1 (SPAdes) (version 2) | ecosystem: Environmental > Terrestrial > Deep subsurface > Rock core/Sediment | place: Rifle... | reverse complement strand
CGAGCGCCGCCGCAAGGGCCGGCGCGGCATCGTTGTATCGCCGGTTGCTTGAATGGAAGTCCTCATCCTGTTTCTGAGCTTCGGGTGCCTCGGGTCCAACTGATCGTGAATCCGTCCGCAGGGCGCGGAGCGGGCGCACGGCTCGCTCCCGAGCTGCTCGCGCGACTGCGCGGGCAGGGACTCGAGTGCGAAGCGCGCTCAAGCAGCGGGCCCGGAGAGATCACGGCTCTCGTAGGCGAAGCGCTGCGAAACGGTGTCGATTGCGTCGCCGTCGCGGGCGGCGACGGCAGCGTGAACGAGGCGGTCAACGGCTATATTGGCACGGCACGCGAATCGCAGGCGCTTGCTCTGATTCCGGTGGGCACCGGCAACGACTTTGCGAAAATGCTCGGCCTCTCCCGCGACTGGCGGCTCGCGTGCGAGCGCATTGTGGCAGGCAGACGCCGCCGCGTCGACGCGGGACGCTGCAACGGGCGAATGTTCGCAAACGGCATCGGCGCCGGATTCGACGCTCAGGTTGCGCTCGAGGCGAATGGCATCCGCTGGCTGCGCGGCAACGCCGTGTACGGCGTGGCGCTCGCCCGCACGCTGTTGCTGCATTACGCGACGCCGCGCGCGCGCATCGTGCATGATGCGGGCGTGATCGAGCGGCGGATCACCTTGCTGGCAGCCGCCAACGGAACGACCTACGGCGGCGCCTTCCGCATGGCACCGGACGCTGACGTCGGCGACGGCCTGCTTGAGCTGGTGGTTGCCGATGCGCTTTCGCGCACGGGAATCCTGCGCCTCGTGCCGCACGTCATGCGCGGCACGCACGTCGGGAGGGAGGGCGTGACCGTGCTGCGTACCAGGCGGGTAGTAGTGGAGACGGACGCGCCGCTCGTCGTGCACGCAGACGGCGAGATCATCGATCGCGCCGCGACGCGGTTGGAGGTCGAGGTATTGCCCGGTGCGCTGCTCGTGATCGCCTGAACACAAGGGTGCCGAAGATGGTATTGTGGCCCCGCGACATCAAACAGTACGCAGGCAGGGAGCCGGCGTGAGCGGGGACACGGCGAAGTACTGGGCCTTCATCAGCTACAGCCATCGCGACACGAAGGTGGCCGCGGCGTTGCAGCGCGCGCTCGAAACGTACCGCATTCCCCGCCGGCTCGTGGGCACGGCGACCGCGCTGGGTGAGCTGCCTGCCTACCTCAAGCCGCTCTTTCGCGACCGCGATGAAATGGAGGCGGGCGCAGACCTCAAGGCCACCGTGCGCGAGGCCCTGGCGCAAAGCCGCTGGCTGATCGTCGTTTGCTCGCCCGAGGCGGCGCGCTCGCCCTGGGTGAACCGCGAGATCATCGAGTTCAAGAAGCTGCACGGCGAAGGGCGCGTGCTCGCCTATATCGCCGCCGGAGAACCGTTCGCCAGCCGCATGCCCGGGCGCGAAGCCGAGGAATGCTTTCCCGAGGCGCTGCGCTTTGCGCTCACGCCCGCGGGCCTGCCGCAGGGCGAGCCGCTGGAGCCGATCGCCGCAGACCTGCGCCCGCAGGGTGACGGCAGGCGCCGCGCGATGCTCAAGCTCGCGGCCGGGATGGTGGGCGTGGGCGTGGACATGCTCGTTCACCGCGACGCGCAGCGCCGCGCGCGCCGCCTGGCGATGGTGGCCACTGCCTCGCTCGCGGGCATGGCGGTAATGGCCGTTCTCACCGTGATGGCGGTGCAGGCGCGCATCGAAGCGCAAAGCCAGCGCGTGCAGGCCGAGGACCTGATCGAGTTCATGCTCGGCGACCTGCGCAAGAAGCTCGACGCCGTGGGGCGCCTCGACGTCCTCGACTCGGTGGGCGAGAAGGCGCTCGGCTACTACGCGCGGCAGGAGGCCGACCGGCTCGATGCCGACGCGCTCGGCCGCCGCTCGCGCGCGATGCACCTGATCGGCGAGATGCGCGAGCAGCGCGGCAAGCTCGAAGAGGCGCTCGCGGCCTTTCGCAGTGCGGCCGACACCACCGCGCACCTGCTCGGGCGCTCTCCCCACGACGGCCAGCGCATCTTCGACCATGCGCAAAGCGTGTACTGGGTCGGCTATATCGCGTGGAAGCGCGGCCAGGCACAGGCTGCAGAAGAGGCCTTCCTCAGGTACCGTGAGCTCGCCCAGCAGCTCGCGCAAATCGATCCGAACAATCTCGACTGGCAGCTCGAGACGGCATTTGCGCATATGAATCTCGGAACCGTGCTCCTCGGCACTTCCCGGCCCGCGGATGCTTTGAAGGAATACGCCGCGGCAAATGAGTCGCTGTCGCGCCTTTCCGGAAAGCGCCCCGAACTCGTGTATCAACTCGCTCACAACTACGGCTGGATCGCGAAGGCGCGCGAGGCGCTCGGGGACTATGACGCTGCGATCGCGGCGCAGCGGACCAAGATCGAGCTGTTTCGGAAGATGCCGGCCGCCGAGAAGAACAAGCAAGCGGAGTACGGCCTTCAGAACGGAGCGCTCGAGCTCGCCCTTCTGGAACTGACGAAAGGTGATGTCAAGACCGCCGAACAGCATGCGCGCGATGCGGTGCAGCGGGGCGATGCGCTCGTCGCCTCCGACCCGGAAAATCGGTTCTGGCAGGTGTCGCGCTACTTCGCGGATGCAGTCCTTGCGGAGGCGGAAGCCGCGCTCGGAAATTGGGACGAAGTGCGCCGCCTTGTTCAGCGCGCGCTGGATGGGGCGGACAAGCTCACCGCGATTGACGCGTCGGTCGCAAACGTGCAGGTCAAGTTGAAAGGGCGGGCACTGAAGCTCGCGGGCCAACTCGCCCTGGTAGAAAAGCGCGACGAACGCCGTGGCGAACTGGAAGCCTATCTCGCCAGGATCAAGGAGTTCATTGCACAGGGTAAGGTTCTGGACATCGAACAGAACGTGATTGTTGCTCAGGCCGAGCTGGTGCTGGGCGACCTGCTCGCCCAGTATGGAAGTCAGAAAGACGCCGCGACGCATTGGCGTGCCGCCGCCGAGCGAGCACAGCAATACGCCGACCAAGGGAACCTGCCTGCGCTGACCGCGGTTGCTCAGGCGCGGCTGCGTCTCGGCTCGACAGAACAGGCTCAGGAACTCGCCAAGCGCATCGAATCCACCAATTACCGGCACCCCGCGTATGCCGATCTTGTCCGACTGCTGTCGACCGGTGCGGGGCCGGCGATGGCTCGTCAATCAGGGAGGCATTAAATGGGAGTCGTGCGCGTCAGAGTTGATCCGGTCGCCGGAACATGCAAGCCCGAAACTGCCAAGACCGATATCGGTGAACCCACAATCTTCATGTTTAAGCTTCTGCACTCAGGCCAGTGGGAGTGGCAGCCACCCTCACCTGTGGTCGTTACCAGCCCTCACGACCAATTCGAGACTTCGTTTATCCACCCTAAGAGTGGCTTGGCCGTAATGTTCGACAAGAACACCAACTGCCCCCTAAATCCCGGTGATCCTCTCCCTCTTCCGTACGAGTACCGGGTCACGGTGGTGCGAAAGAAGACAAAGAAACTGAAAACAGTTGATCCATTTATTCAAAACCAGTAGCAATCCGCGATAATTAATGATTGCCGTGCCGGTTACCGGCACCCCGCGTACGCCGATGTTCTGGAACCGCGATCGACTGGTGCGGGGCCGACGATCGCTCAACCTTCAACCGGGGAGCCTCAAATGCCAAATGTAAGTGTCGATCCCAGCCTTCAAACCTGCAATCCGGATCCTGCTCCAGCGGATCGGGGGCAAGCCACCATCTTTACGTTCACCCTCGTAAACCCCAACCAATGGGACTGGGTGACGCCATCGCCGATTACGGTCACGAGCGGCGGCGGACAGTTTCCCGCTGCTTCGTATATCGACACGCGTACCAACAAGGCGGTGCTGTTCGACAAGAACACGGATGCCGCGCCGACTCAGTACAAGTACACGGTCAACGTCATTAACAAGAGCACCGGCGCCCAGACAACCATGGATCCGTTCATTCAGAATCAATAGCAAACTTGCCTGCATGATCCGGTGATGGCCGCGGCCGGGAACACGGCGATCCGCGAAGCGCTGGATTCGGGCCTCAACACCGAGGCGCTTGATCTGGCGCGCAAAGCGGTGCTCGAAGACCCGGACGCGGCTGAACCCCACTACCTCGGCGCGCTCGCCTGCGTCCGGATGGGCGCGATCAGCGAAGCCGAGCGATGGCTTGCACCGGTCGATCGCGATCGGCTTGGCGACAAGTCGCTCGCCGCCGATATCTGGAGCCTTGCCGGACGGATCGCAAAGGATCGTTATTCCGCCGCAAGCGACAGTTCTCGTGCAGCCGCACGCGAACACGCCCGGATGGCGATCGACTGTTACCAGCGGGCATTCGCCATCAGCGGTTCCGCCTATCCCGCGGTCAATGCCGCCACGTTGGCCATGTTGTCAGGCGATGCAGAGCTTGCCCGCACGCTCGCGCGTAAGGCTCTCGGGGCGCTCGGCAAGGACGGCGATCATTGGCACCACGCCACCCTGGGCGAGGCCCTTCTATTGCTCGATGAATTGGACCCGGCCCGCGACCATTACACGGAGGCCTATCGACTGGCCGGAAACCGCTTCGGCGACATTGCCTCGATGCGCCGGCAACTCGTCCTCATCGGATCGAACGCCGCTCGCGAGCTGCTCGAAGCGATCCCGGCGCCGCGCGTCATCGCGTTCTCGGGGCACATGATTGACTACCCGGCCCGGCCCTTGCTGCGGTTTCCCCCCGCGCTCGAGCGGAAAGTGGCGACCGCGATACGGGAAAAACTCGCTGGTTTCGGGCCCTCGATCGGGTACACCCAGCCCGCGTGCGGCGCCGACATCCTGTTTCTTGAAGCGATGCAGGACGCCGGCATGCAGACCCAGATCGTGCTTCCGTTCGCGAAGCCGGATTTCATCGAGACCAGCGTGCGCTTTGCCGGGGAAGCGTGGTGCGAGCGCTTCGAGCACGTTCTTGCGCGCGCCACGCGCGTCATCCTCGCCACGGAAGAAGCGTTCCTCGGAGACCAGGTGCTGTTCGAACACGCAGCGCACCTGATCCAGGGAATGGCGGTCTTGCGTGCAAGGGAACTCCTGACGCAACCGCTGGCCCTCACGGTGCACGAACCGGGATCGCGCGAACTTGCGGGCGGCACCGCAGCGAGCGCGCGCATTTGGGCGCGCAACGGCGGCCAGACCGAGAACATCGATCTTGCGGTGCTGCGCGGCGGCAAGCCGGTCGATCAGGGAAAGATCGACGAAATACTGGCGCCGGAGGGGTCAGGACCATCGAGCCGGCCGAGAACCCTGAAAAGCCTTTTCTTCGCCGACATCAGCGGCTTTTCCGGGATGCCGGAAGAGTACACCCCGCCGTTCGTGGAAATGTTCCTGGAAACCTGCCAGAAAACGCTCGAATCGCTCGAGCACCGGGCGGTCGACGCCAACACGCGCGGAGATGCCCTATTCATCGTCTTCGAGCTGCCGAGCCACGCGGCGGAATTTGCGGTCCGCCTGCAGCAGGCGATGAGCAAAATCGACTGGCCGGCATTCGGGATTTCGGGAACCGGCGTTCGGATCGGCCTGCACACCGGCCCCGTTTTCGACATCTACGACCCCGTCATGTCGAAGACCACCTTCTATGGAACCCACGTCAACCGGGCGGCTCGCCTCGAACCGGTCGTTCAGCCCGGGCATATCTTTGTCACCGAGGCGTTCGCGGCCTCGCTCGTCGCGCAGAACGAGGGGCGCTTCACCTGCGACTACATCGGCGTCATGCCACTCGCCAAGCAGTTCGGCGAAGCGCGGCTCTACCGCCTGCGATGGGGCGGCGAGGATTGAGAAACAAGGGATTGGTCGGGGCGGCGAGATTTGAACTCGCGACCACCTGCACCCCATGCAGGTACGCTACCAAGCTGCGCTACGCCCCGAGGGAATGAATTCTAGCAGAGAGGGCTACTGCGACCGGAGAGAATCGAGCAGCTCGCGCAGCTCCCGCTTGACGGTCGCGAGATCGACGCTGGAAATACCGGCGCGGCCGCGCCCAGGCGGCTCGGGTTTTTCGCCCTCGGTGAACGCGTGATCGAGGCGGTTGCGCGCACCGCTGATGGTGAAGCCTTCCTCGTACAGCAGCTCGCGGATCCTGCGGATCAGCAGTACCTCGTGGTGCTGGTAGTAGCGGCGGTTGCCGCGGCGCTTCACCGGCTTGAGCTGCGTGAATTCCTGCTCCCAGTAGCGCAGCACGTGCGGCTTGACCCCGCACAGCTCGCTCACTTCACCGATGGTGAAGTAGCGCTTCGCGGGGATCGGCGGGAGATCAGCCTTCTTGCGATTTGGCTCCATGGCGAGCCTTCTCCACCATGGCCTTCAGCTTCTGGCTTGCGTGGAAGGTGACCACGCGCCGCGCGCTGATCGGAATTTCTTCGCCGGTCTTGGGATTGCGCCCCGGACGCTGCGGCTTCTGGCGCAACTGGAAGTTGCCGAAGCCCGACAGCTTCACCGCTTCGCCGCGTTCCAGGGCGCCGCGGATTTCCTCGAAGAAGGCCTCCACCATGTCCTTGGCCTCCCGCTTGTTGAGCCCGACTTTCTCGAACAGGAGATCCGCCAGTTCGGCCTTGGTCAAAGTCATCCCCACCCCCTGAACGCCCTTGTATTTATTCAAATACACCCGCGAACTTTTTGTTTGTCACCGAAGGCTTGCACCGAAACACCGCCCCAGCAGGGCGACCAAAGCATCGCGCGCCGCGTCCGCCTCCGAATCCGTAAGGGTTCGTTCAGTATCTTGCATAACTACCCGAAATGCAATGCTTTTTTTCCCTGCCGGGAGGCTTGGGCCCTGGTAGAGATCAAACAGGCTCACCTCCCCGACGATGGGCGGTTTCCCGGCGCGGATCGCCTCCAGAACGTCCCGGACTGCGATGTTCGAGTCCACCAGCAGGGCGATATCGCGCACCACCGCGGGAAATCTCGATGGCGCCTGGGGCTGCGGCAATGGGGCGTTTTCGAGGCTGGCGGCATCCACCTCGAAGAGCACGACCGGATGCGGCAATTCGTATTTCTGCTGCCACCGAGGATGCAGCTCGCCCAGCCAGCCGACCTCGGCACCATCCAGCAGCACCCTTGCGGCGCGGCCCGGATGAAGCGCCGGATGCGCGGAGGCGTCGAACTTCAGTTCCCGCGGGTGATAGAGCGCCTCGAGGTCGGCCTTGACGTCGTAGTAGTCCACCGCACGGGTGGCGGCGCCCCACTGCTCCTCGAGCGCGGGACCGAAGGCGGCTGCGCCGACGCGGGCGGGCTGCGCAACGCCCGCCACCGACAGCGGTCCGTCCTTCTCCCGCGGGTCGCGGCGGTACACGCGCCCGATCTCGAATACGCGAATGCGCGGCAGCTTGCGTGCGTGGTTGTAGCGCACGTTCGCGATCAACGACCCGGCCAGCGTGGAACGCATGACCGAGAGCTGGCTCGCGATCGGATTGAGCAGGCGGATCGGGTTCGACTCGCCGGCAAAATCCGCCTCCCAGTCGGGCTCGACAAACGCGAAATTGATCGTCTCCTGGTAGTCGCTCGCGGCGAGCCGCTCGCGCACCGCGTGCATCGACCGGCTGGATTCGGAAGGCGCGCCCATTCTGGCGACCGCCGTCGGCGGATGCGCGGGGATGTTCTCGAAGCCGTGGATGCGCGCGACCTCTTCGATCAGGTCCTCCTCGATCTCGAGGTCGAAGCGGTGCGGCGGCGGCGAAACGACGAATACCGGGTCGGCGCCGTCACGTTCGCGCCGTGCGGGAAGCGCAAGGCGCGCGAACACGTCGGCGATCTCATCCGCGGCGATCGGCATGCCGATGACTTTTTGCGCGCGCGACACGCGCAAGCGCACCGGCTTTCTGTCCGGCAGCGCCGCGACAGTGTCGTCGATCGGCCCCGGTTCCCCGCCGCAGATCTCGAGCACGAGCCGCGTGATGTACTCGATGTGCTCGACCGTGGTCGCAAAATCCACTCCGCGCTCGAAGCGGTGCCCGGCGTCGGTGGTGAAGCCGAGGCGCCGCGCGCGGCCGGCGATCGACTGCGGCCACCAGAACGCCGCCTCGATGTAGATTGCGGTGGTGTGGAGCGAAACGGCCGTGTGCTCGCCACCCATCACGCCCGCGAGCGCCTCGACCCCGCGCACATCCGCGATCACGCCCAGCGCACCGTCAACGGCAACGGTCTGGCCGTTCAGCAGCGCGACCGTTTCTCCTTGCCGGCCCCAGCGCACGACCAGGCCGCCCTGCACCTTGTCCAGGTCGAAGATGTGCGAAGGCCGCCCGAGTTCGAGCATCACGTAATTCGAAATGTCCACCAGCGCCGAGATCGGGCGCTGGCCGGCCCGCGCGAGCCGGCGTTTGATCCGTTCCGGCGTCGCTGCACGCGCATCGACCCCGCGAATGACGCGCCCGGAGAATCGCCCGCACAGATCGGGAGCCTCGATGCGAACCGGTAGCGTGTCGGCAATGCGCGGCGGCACGGGTGTGAACGCCGGCGGCGTGAGCGCCGCGCGCGTGAGCGCGGCGACTTCCCGCGCCACGCCCAGGACCGAGAGGCAGTCGCCGCGGTTCGGCGTGAGTTTCACCGCAAGCACGCGCTCGTCCAGATCGAGCGCGCGCCGCGCGTCCTCGCCGCTTTTCGCGTCGGCCGGGAGTTCAAGCAGTCCCGAGTGATCCTCCGACAGGCCCAGCTCGCGGGCCGAGCAGAGCATGCCGCGACTCTCGACGCCGCGCACCGTCGCCTGCGTGATCTCGAGACCGCCCGGCAAGCTGGCTCCGGGGAGAGCAAGCAGCGCCTTCATTCCGGCGCGCACGTTCGGCGCGCCGCAAACCACCTGCACCGGCCCGCTGCCGGCGTCCACCGTGCATACAGTGAGCTTGTCCGCATTGGGGTGCCGTTCCACCGCAAGCACCGTTGCAACCACGACGCCTGAACTCCGAGGCGCGACAGGTTCGCAGGACTCCACCTCGAGCCCGGCCATCGTGAGCCGATGCGCCAGCTCCTCGGCCGCAAGCGGCGGATTGCAAAAGCTTCGCAGCCAGTTTTCCGGAACGTTCACGTCGCGTTCGGGCGCTCAGGCAAATTGCCTGAGAAAGCGCAGGTCCCCGTCGAAGAACAGTCGCAGGTCGTTGATCCCGTAGCGCAACATCGTCAGGCGCTCGAGCCCGCTGCCGAACGCAAATCCCGTGTAGCGCTCCGGATCCAGCCCGAAATTGCGCACGACTTGCGGATGCACCTGCCCGGCGCCGGAAATTTCGAGCCAGCCGCCCTTCAACGGTCCCGAGCCGAACTGCATGTCGATCTCGGCCGAGGGCTCGGTGAACGGAAAGTACGAGGGCCGGAATCGCACCTCGAGTTCGTCGCTCTCGAAGAAGCGGCGCACGAAGTCCGTGTACACACCTTTCAGATCGGCGAAGCTCACGCCTTCGTCGATCCACAGGCCTTCGACCTGGTGGAACATCGGCGAATGCGTCGCATCGGAGTCGACGCGGTAGGTGCGGCCCGGCGCGATCACCTTGAGCGGCGGCCGGTGCATCCTTGCGTAGCGCACCTGCATCGGGCTGGTATGCGTGCGCAGAAGAAGGTGCAGCCCGTCCGCGTCCTTGAGATCGACGTAGAACGTATCCTGCATCGAGCGCGCGGGGTGGTCTTCCGGGTTGTTGAGCGCGGTGAAGTTGTACCAGTCGGTCTCGATCTCCGGGCCGTCGGCGACGTCGAATCCGACCGAGCGGAAGATCTGCTCGACTCTGTGCCACGTGCGGGTGATCGGGTGGAGCCCCCCCCGGCCACGGCCCCGGCCGGGAAGCGTCACATCGAGCGCCTCTGCGGCGAGCCTTGCGTCCATGCGCGCCTGCGCCAGCTCGGCGCGCCGGCGCTCCAGCGCGCCTTCGAGGCGCTCTTTCGCCGTGTTGATCGCCTGCCCGGCGCGCCGGCGTTCCTCCGCGGAAAGCTTTCCCAGCGACTTGAGCAGCGCCGTGAGTTCGCCGCTCCTGCCGAGGTAGCGTGCCTTGGCGTTTTCGAGCGACGCGGAATCGGGCGCTGCGCCGAGCTCGGAAAGCGCGCGCGCGACGATGGATTCTAGGTCTCGCATGCTTGCCGCACGTCCCTCCCCGCCCTCCCGCCTGGCCAAGCGGGAGGGAACCGCGGGTCAATGAGCGAGGCTGGCCTTGACCTGGTTGGCGATCTGCGCAAACGCAGGCTTGTCGCGCACTGCGAGATCGGCGAGCACCTTGCGGTCGATCTCGATCCTGGCGCGCTTCAGGCCCGCCATGAACGCGCTGTATGTCAGTCCGAGTTCGCGCACCGCCGCGTTGATGCGGGCGATCCAGAGGCCGCGAAATTCTCGCTTGCGCTGCCGGCGGTCGCGGTAGGCGTACTGCCCTGCCTTCATCACCGCCTGCTTGGCGACGCGGAAGACGTTCTTGCGCCGGCCGCGAAAGCCCTTCGCCTTTGTCAGGACTTTCTTGTGGCGCGCGCGCGCCGTGACGCCGCGTTTGACTCTCGGCATGGCGCGCTCCTTACGACGCGTACGGCAGCATTGCGCGCACCGCGCGCTTGTTGCTGTCGTGGACGTTGGTCGTGCCGCGCAAGTGACGCTTGCGCTTCTGCGACTTCTTGGTGAGGATGTGCCGCATGTAGGCCTGCGACCGCTTGATGCCGCCGCTCGAGCGCACCTTGAAGCGCTTGGCGGCCGACTTCTTGGTTTTCACCTTCGGCATGATGGGTGATGCTCCTTGTCTGTTTTCGTTACGCCGTCGCCGGCTTCGCCACCTGCTTGGGCGCCGCCTTCTTCGCCTTGGGCGGCGGAGCTTTCTTTTTCGGCGCCAGCACCATCACCATCTGCCTGCCCTCGAGCTTCGGAAACTGCTCGACCGTGCCGCACGCCTCGAGATCCTTTTTCACCCGCTCCAGGATCCGCAAACCGAATTCCTGGTGCGCCATCTCGCGCCCACGGAACCGCAACGTCACCTTCGTCTTGTCGCCCGCTTCGAGGAATGCGACGAGCTTGCCGAGTTTCACCTGGTAATCGCCCTCGTCGGTACCGGGGCGGAACTTGATTTCCTTGACCTGGATCTGCTTCTGCTTGAGCTTGGCTTCGTGCGCCTTCTTCTGCTCGCGGTAGCGGAACTTGCCGTAGTCCATGAGCTTGCAGACCGGCGGCCTGGCAAGCGGCGCGATTTCCACCAGGTCCACGCTCTGCTCTTCTGCCAGCTTGAGCGCCTGCGCGACGGGCACGATGCCCAGCTGTTCCCCGCTTTCCGATACCAGCCGCACCTCAGGCGCGGTGATCTCCCCGTTGATGCGTTGCGATCGATCGAGTGCGATGAGCGAGTTCTCCTCTGTTCGCCAAAAAAACCGGCCGTGCTGCTACGCGCCCGCCTCGCTGCGGAGGCGTGCGATGAAGTCATCGAGCGCCATGGCGCCGAGATCTTCACCGCCGCGCGTACGCACGGCCACCGTTCGCGCCTGCATTTCCTTGCTCCCCACGACCAGCTGATAGGGGAGCTTCTGCAAGCTATGTTCCCGAATCTTATAGGAAATTTTTTCGTTCCGCAAATCCGCGGAGGCACGGAAACCGGCCTCGCGCAGCCGCGCCGCAACCTCTTTGGCGTAACCGGCCTGGTGCTCCGAAATGTCCAGCACCGCGACCTGCTCGGGGGCGAGCCACAGCGGAAACGCGCCCGCGTAATGCTCGATCAGGATGCCGATAAAGCGCTCCATCGAGCCGACGATCGCGCGGTGGAGCATCACCGGCGTGCGGCGGCTGTTGTCCTCGGCGACGTACTCGGCCCCGAGCAGCCCCGGCATGCTGAAGTCCACCTGCATGGTGCCGCATTGCCATGAGCGGCCGAGGCTATCCTTCAGATGGTATTCGATCTTAGGCCCGTAGAATGCGCCTTCGCCCGGCAATACCGAAAACTCTACGCCGGACCGACGAAGTGCATCCATAAGCGCGCTCTCCGCCTTGTCCCAGACCTCGTCGGATCCGATGCGCTTTTCCGGACGCGTTGCGGCTTTGTAGATGATGTCGGTGAAACCGAAGTCGCGGTACACCTTTTGCAGCAGCGCGGTGTACGCCGTGCATTCATCGAGGACCTGGTCCTCGGTGCAGAAGATGTGTCCGTCGTCCTGGGTAAAGCCGCGCACTCGCATCAGCCCGTGCAGCGCGCCGGAAGGCTCGTTGCGGTGGCACGAGCCAAATTCGCCGTAGCGCAGCGGCAGGTCGCGGTAGCTGCGGATGCCCTTGTTGTAGATGAGGATGTGCCCCGGGCAGTTCATCGGCTTCACGGCATATTCGCGCTTCTCCGACTCGGTGAAGAACATGTTCTCGCGAAAATTGTCCCAGTGGCCGGTGCGCTTCCACAGGCTGACGTCCAGAATCTGCGGCCCGCGCACCTCGCGGTAGCCGTTCTCGCGGTACACGCGCCGCATGTACTGCTCGATCTGCTGCCACAGGATCCAGCCCTTGGGGTGCCAGAAGACCAGCCCCGGCGCTTCCTCCTGCATGTGGAAGAGGTCCAGTTGCGTGCCGAGGCGGCGGTGATCGCGCTTCTCGGCCTCCTCGAGCATCTTCAGGTACGCGTCCAGCTCCTCCCTGCGGGCCCAGGCGGTGCCGTAGATCCGCTGCAGCATTTCGTTTTTCGAATCGCCCCGCCAGTACGCGCCCGCCACCCGCATCAGCTTGAACGCTTCGAGCTTGCCGGTCGTGGGCACGTGCGGCCCCCGGCAGAGGTCCGTGAAGTTGCCCTGCTCGTACAGCGAGATGGTCTCGCCCTCCGGAATCGCGGCGATGATCTCGGCCTTGTAGGCCTCACCCTGGTCGCGGAAGAATTTCACCGCCTGCTCGCGCGCCATTTCCTTGCGCACCACCGGCATGTCGCGCTTTGCGATCTCGGTCATCCTCGTTTCGATCGCGGCGAGATCTTCGGGCGTGAAGGGTCGCCGATACGAGAAGTCGTAGTAGAAGCCGTTCTCGATCACCGGGCCGATCGTCACCTGCGCTTCGGGAAAAAGCTCCTTCACGGCGTGCGCAAGCAGGTGCGCGGCCGAATGCCGCAGGATCGCGAGCCCGTCGGGGTCGCGCCCGGTGACGATCGCGACTTCGGCGTCGGAGTCGATGCGAAAGCTGGTGTCGACGAGCTTGCCGTCCACCCTGCCCGCAAGCGCCGCGCGCGCCAGGCCGGCGCCGATCGACGCGGCCACCTCGGCCACTGTGATGGGCCCGGGGAAATCCTTCACCGAGCCGTCGGGAAGCGTGATATTCGGCAAGAGGTATTGGTAGGCGCGATTGGACTCGAACCAACGACCCCTACCATGTCAAGGTAGTGCTCTAACCAGCTGAGCTACGCGCCTGGAAGCGGCGAATTTTACCGCATCAGCCGCGGCCCAGGGCCGCCACTTTTTTCTCCGACAGCCCGCTCACGGCGAGTTTCATTCCCACCGCCTTCCAGTGCCCGGCCTCCGATTCGAGGGCATCGGCCGTAAGCGGATTTTCATCGAGCCATGCCTGCGGGAGCGCGAGCCCGAAGCCGGCATCGTCGGCGCTCACGCGCAGGAGCGGCACGCGCACGTCCGTTCGGCTGCGCAGCAGCAGCGTGGCGAGCCGGAGCGCAAACACGAGCGTCCAGTCGCTTCCTTCGAGGCCGATGTCCTGCACCTTTCCAAGTTTGCCGCGGTGCGCGAGCACGATGCGCGCCAGCCGCTGCTGCTCCATGCGCGAGAATCCGGGCATGTCGGCGTTCGACAGGACGTACGCCGAGTGCTTGTGGTATTGCGCGTGCGCGATCGAAAGGCCGGTTTCGGCGAGCCGCGCGGCCCAATCGAGCATCAGCCGGTCCGGATCGTCTTCGCGCGCCTCCACGTCCTCGCCGGCGGCAAGCGCGTCGTAGATCCGCAGCGCGACGCTGCGCACGCGCTCGGACTGCTCGGCGTCCACGTGATAGCGTCGCATGAATTGCGCCACCGTTGCCGCGCGCATGTCGGCGTGCTGCACCCTGCCCAGAAGATCGTAGAGCACGCCGTGGCGCAACGCCCCCTCGGACACGGTCATCGCCTCGATGCCAAGCGCCTCGAATGCCGCGCTCAGGATCGCCACGCCGCCGGGCAGAACGGCGACGCGGTTGTCGCGCAGCCCCGCGATCCGGTCCGGGTCGGCGCGCTCGTGCTTGATCAGCAGTGCGCGCAGGCGCTCCAGGCCTTCGCGCGTGATTCCCGATTGCGCGAATTCGCTTGCGCGAAGAATCGCCTCGACCGCGCGCGCGGTCCCCGAGGAGCCGACCGCATCCTGCCAGCCGAGTGCGCGGTACTCCCGGACCATGCCCGAGAGTTCCTGGCGCGCGGCGAGTTCCGCGGCCTTCATGCGCGATTTCTCGATCTTTCCCTCGGGAAAGTAGCGCAGGCTCCAGCTTACGCACCCCATGTAGAGCGACTCGGTGAGCAGCGGCTCGAATCCGGTGCCGATGATCAACTCGGTCGAGCCGCCGCCGATATCGACCACGAGCCGCCGGTGCGCGGCGGGCGGCAGCGAGTGCGCAACGCCGAGATAGATGAGGCGCGCCTCCTCGCGGCCGGCGATCACCTCGATCGGGAAGCCAAGCACGGCCCGCGCATCGCGCAGGACCTGGGAAGCGTTCTTCGCGACCCGCAGCGTGTTGGTGCCGACCGCGCGCACCGCGTGGCGCGGCAGCCCGCGCAGGCGCTCGCCGAACCGGGCCAGCGTCTCGAGCGCGCGCGCCTGCGCGGCGCGGTCGATGCGCTTGTCGGCGGTCAGCCCCGCTCCGAGCCGCACCGCCTCGCGCATCGCATCGAGCGGATAGATCTGTCCGTCGACCACGCGCCCGATCTGCAAATGAAAACTGTTCGAACCCAGGTCGACCGCGGCGAGCACTTCCGGACGTCGCATGCGGTTGACCTTAGCACCGTCCTCCGGGGCGGGCAAACCCTTCTCGCGGGCTGTTACATTCCCGTAGCCGGGCTGATGTAGGATGTGCAACCCCGGGCGCGCCAGTCCGCACGGCGATGACCAAGAAAGCACTGCCCCCGTCGCATTTCCTGAACCGTGAGCTCGGTCTGCTCGAGTTCAATCGCCGCGTGCTGGCGCAGGCGGCCGACGACGCCATCCCGCTGCTCGAGCGGCTGCGCTTTCTTACCATCGTTTTCTCGAACCTCGATGAATTTTTCGAGATCCGCATCGCCGGCCTGAAGGAACAGATCAAGCTCGGCGTGAAGGAATCCGGCCCCGACGGCCGCAGTCCCGCTGCCGTATTCGCGCTTGTCTCGGCGCAGGCGCACGCCCTGGTCGGGGAGCAGTACCGGCTGCTGAACGACGTGCTGCTGCCGATGCTCGCCCGCGAGGGAATCGTCTTTCCGAAACGCGAGTCCTGGACCGACGCGCAGCGCGCCTGGATCCGCGACTATTGCTTCCGCGAGCTGCTGCCCGTGCTGACGCCGATCGGGCTCGATCCCGCGCACCCGTTCCCGCGCGTGCTCAACAAGAGCCTGAACTTCGCCATCGAGCTCGAGGGGCGGGACGCGTTCGGGCGCAAGTCGCGCGCCGCGATCGTCCAGGCGCCGCGCGCGCTGCCGCGGTTGATCCGGCTGCCCGCCGACGTCGCCGGCGCGCCCTACGCGTTCGTGTTCCTGTCCTCGATCCTGCACGCGCACGTGGACGAGCTGTTCGCGGGCATGCAGGTGCTGGGCAGTTATCAGTTCCGGGTCACCCGCAACTCCGAGCTGTTCGTCGACGAGGAGGAGATCAAGAACCTGCGCATCGCGGTGCAGGGCGAGCTGTTGCACCGGCACTTCGGCGACGCGGTCCGGCTGGAAGTGGCCGAGAACTGCTCGCCGCAGACGGTCGAATTCCTGCTCCAGCAGTTCTCTCTCGAGGAGGTCGATCTGTACCGCGTGGACGGTCCGGTGAACCTGTATCGGCTGCGGGAGGTCCCCGAGCAGGTCGAGCGTCCCGATCTGAAGTACCCGCCCTTCCGGCCCGGGCTGCCGGCTCCGCTGCAGCAGCCGGGCGACATCTTCGCGGCGCTCAAGCAGCACGACGTGCTGCTGCACCATCCCTACGAGTCGTTCGCGCCGGTGATCGAGTTCATCCGCACGGCGGTGACCGATCCGCGTGTCATTGCGATCAAGCAGACCGTGTACCGCACCGGAACGGACTCGGAGCTGATGGAAATCCTGGTCGCCGCGGCGCGCCTGGGCAAGGAAGTGACCGTCGTCGTGGAGCTGATGGCGCGTTTCGACGAGGAAGCGAACGTCAACTGGGCGGCGCGCCTCGAGGAGGTGGGCGCGCACGTGATCTACGGAGTGGTCGGCCACAAGACGCACGCCAAGATGGCGCTCGTGGTGCGCCGCGAGGACACCGCGCAGGGGCCGGCGCTGAAGCGCTACGTGCATCTTGCGACCGGCAACTACCATCCGCGCACCGCGCGCCAGTACACGGATTTCGGGCTGCTGACCGCGAACGAGGAGCTGTGCGCGGACGTGCACGAGGTATTCAAGCAGTTGACCGGGCTGGGGCGCGCGAGCCGCATGAAGCATTTGTGGCTTTCGCCCTTCACGCTGCACCGGCGCGTCGTGGCCGCCGTGCGCAACGAGGCGCGCCTTGCGAAAGAGGGCAAAACTTCCCGCATCATCGCGAAGATGAACGCGCTGCTCGAGCCCGAACTGATCGAGGAGCTGTACGCCGCTTCCCAGGCCGGCGTGCACATCGACCTCATCGTGCGCGGCGTATGCGCGCTGCGTCCCGGCATCGCTGGACTGTCGGACAACATCGGCGTGCGCTCCGTCGTCGGCCGGTTTCTCGAACACAGCCGCGTGTTCTATTTTCTCAACGACGGCGCGGAGGACGTCTACCTCGCGAGCGCCGACTGGATGGACCGCAACTTTTTCCGCCGCATCGAACTGTGCTTCCCGGTGCTCGATCCGGCGCTCAAGCAGCGCGTGCTGCGCGAGGGCCTGCAGGCCTACCTCGAGGACGCCGGCCAGACCTGGACCATGAACGCGGATGGCGGCTACGAGAGGCCCGCGCCGCGGCGCGGGCGCGCGCGGATGGCGCAGGACGAGCTGCTCAGCACGCTCGCACCGGCCGGCTGATCAACCGGCACAGTCACGCCCCGCAAGGGTCGAATCGAATACCGCGGGGCCGGACGCTATTGCAGGAAGGGCCGAATGCTACTGGTCCTTGAACGCCTCGAAATTGATCATCAGCCTGATTTCGTCGCTCATTGCGGGAATGCCGAACTTCATGCCGAAGTCGGACCTCTTCAGGATTCCCGAAACGTTGCCACCGCAAGCAGGCCGCTTGGCAAGGGGGTGGTCCTTGCACGTCCAGCGGTCGATCTTCAGCGGCACGGGCTTGGTAACGCCCAGGAGCGTCAACTGGCCTTCGATCTCCGACGGATTGTCGCCGCTGAATTTCACGTTCGTGGATTTGTAGGTCATGCGCGGATATTCGGCGACGTTGAAGAAGTCGGCGGTTCGCAGATGCTCGTCGCGCGTGCGCGCCCGGTTGCCCCTTTCGTTGTCGCCCGTCGTGACCGATGCGGTTTCGATGGACACCTCGACGCCGGCCTTCTTCGCCGCGCGGTCGATCGTGAACTTGCCGCTCATCTTGTCGAACCGCCCCCAGATTACGGCCAGTCCGAGATGATCGACGCCGAAATGCGAAAAGCTGTGTATCGGATCGACGGTGTAGCTCTCGACCTGCGCCGCTGCAGCGAGCGGAAGCGCAGCGACGATTGCGCCGAGGATGGTCTTCTTCATGCGGGTTTCTCCTTTCGTAGTGACAAGCTGGACTCCTGTCGCGCAGGACGCGCCCGCCCTGCCGGTCAACAGTTGACGGGGCGCCCCTATTCCGGGTCAATCCCTGAAGGCCTCGAACGTTACGACGATCTTGACCTCATCGCCGGCTACCGGGACGCCCCACTTCATGCCGAAATCGGTTCGCTTGAGCGCGCCGATGGCGTTCCCTCCGCAAATCCATCGTTTCATCACCGGATGCGGCGCGCATTTCCAACGGTCCACCGTCAGGGTGAGCGGTTTTGTCACACCGAGAAGCGTCAGCTGGCCGCGAATTTCGGCGGGGACGTCGCCGTTGAATTTCACGTAGGCAGCCTTGTAGTACATGCGCGGAAACTCGGCCGCGTTGAAGAAGTCCGCACTTCGCAGATGCTCGTCACGGGAGCGCGGCCGATCCCCCCTGAGGTTGTCCCCGGTCGTGACCGACGAAGTCTCCACCGTGAAATCCAGCGTCCCCGTTTGCGCCTGACGGTCGATCGTGAATTTCCCCGACGACTTGTCGAACCGCCCCCAGATGGTGGAAAAGTCGTTGTGGTCGATGGCGAAGTGCACGAACGTATGGTGCGGATCAAACGTGTACGACTCCGGCGTAGCGGCCGCCGTCAGCGGCAGCATGGCGAAAGTGAAGTACATCACGGCCGTTTTCATCGCGTCCCCCTCTTTCGGTAACACGGTAGAACCTATCAGCCTGACGGCCCACGACTCGACTGCCAGGCGAGAAGACATGAAACCGCGGCAACACCCAGCGCGGGCGTGGAGATCGCCACCACCTGCCCCCACACGGGCCACCTCGCCGGAACCGGCACCCGCGCCGCCAGCGGAACAAACGCCATGACGGCGAGCGCGTGCCAGGGAAGCTGGGCGAGGTAGAACGTCGCCGCGCCGAGCAACCCCGCGAGCAAACCCGCAGTAAGCGTGAAAGTAATGCCCGCGAAGGTACGTTTTCCGGTGAGCATCTGCACAAGCAGGAACGCGCTCGACGCCGTGCCGAAAGCCATCGCATACAATCCCAGCGTTGCCGATGCAGCGAACACCGCCGCGACGCCGGTGCCCAGCCCCAGGGCGAAGCTCGCCGCGCCCGCCCGAACCGAATCGTCGCGCAGCGTGACGGAAAAGCCGACCATCCACGCGACGTAGATCGCCGTGCCGCCGCCGGCAAGAACCGCCTGCGCGAGTTCCCTTTGCCGCAGCACCGCCAGAAAGACCCAAACCGAGGCGGCACCGAGTATCGCCCCGAAAAGCGGCGCCGTGAGGCGCGTCGGTTTGAATGCCAGATCCGCGGCAATCCCCACTGCCGGCGCAATCAGCCCGAGCAGCATGACTTTCCGAACCGTGGTCAGGGGACTGAACTGGAATCCGACCACCAGATATACCGCCGCGGCAAATCCTGCGACAGCAGAGAGTCCGGCGAGCCGGAGCGGAGCCAGCAGTACACTCGCGACCAGTCCGGCCAAAAAGGGCATGATGGCCCCCTGGACGACCGGGTGTATGAACCAGTCCTGCACCGATTCTCCCGGTCGATTTCCCGCTTAAACGGCGCGCCACGTGCGCGCATGGAGCCGCAAGCATCCGGTCGTGCACGGAATCTCGTCAAATCCTGTGCGCGCAACACCGCTCACGCGCGCGCCACGCGGATGACGCCGTGCACATCCCTGACCGTGGCCAGCGCGCGCCGCAACTGCCCGAGATCCTCGACGTCGAACGTGAAGCGCATGTACGCCAGGTCGTCGCGGCTCTGGGTGCGCACCGCGGTGACGTTGATGCGCTCGCGGGCGAGCGCATCGCCAATATCGCGCAGCAGCCCCCGGCGATCGTTCGCCGTGACCACGATGTCCACCGTATAGGCGCCGCCCGGCTTCGCGCCCCAGTCGGCGTCGATCAGGCGCTCGGAGTGCGTCTCCGCAAGCCGCTTGAGACTCGCGCAGTCCTCGCGGTGGATCGAGACACCCTTGCCGCGGGTCACGAATCCGCGGATCGGGTCGGGCGGCACCGGCTTGCAGCACTTCGCGAGCTGCGTCAACAGCCGGTCGACGCCCACGACGAGAATTCCGCTGTCGCCGCCGGCCTTGGCCTTGCGTACCGGTGCGGGAGGCGCCGGCGCCACCGGCTGGGGCGCGGCGATTCCCGCCAGCGCGCGCAACGCCGACTGCAGTTGCCTCAGATTCACTTCGTCGCGCGCAACCGCGGCAAACAGGTCATCCGGTTTCCCGAATCCCAGCCGTTCCGCCAGGTTCTCCAGATTCGCCTGCGAGGCGCCCTCGCGTTTCGCTTCCTTCTCGACGATCGCGCGGCCGGCGGTCACCGTTTCGGCAAGCGCCTGCGCGTTGAACCACTGGCGCACTTTCTGGCGCGCGCGATGGCTCTTGAGGAAGCCGCGTTCCGGATTCAGCCAGTCGCGCGAAGGGCCGCCGGATTTTGCAACCACGATCTCGACGCGCTGCCCGCTGCGAAGCCGCGTGTCGAGCGGGACCATGTGGCCGTCCACCTTGGCTCCCCGGCAGCGGTGGCCGAGGTCGGTGTGCAGCGCAAAGGCAAAATCCACCGGCGTCGCGCCCGCCTGAAGGTCGATCACCTTGCCCTGAGGCGTCAGCACGTACACTGTATCGTCCAGTGCCGCGCCGCGCATCTTCTCGGCCCAGCTCACGCTTCCGGCGACCTCGTCGCGCCAGGCAAGCAACTGCCTGAGCCACGCGATCTTCCCGTCGAAGCCGTCCTGCGCCTTGCCGGCCTTGCTCCCTTCCTTGTAGCGCCAGTGCGCGGCGATGCCGAACTCGGCCTGGCGATGCATTTCCTCGGTGCGGATCTGCACTTCCAGGGTCTTTCCCCCGGGCCCGATCACCGCGGTATGCAGCGACTGGTAGTTGTTTCCTTTCGGCCGCGAAATGTAGTCGTCGAACTCTTTCGGGATCGGCTCCCACAGGTCGTGCACCACGCCGAGCACGGTGTAGCAGTCGCGCGCCGCGGCGGCGATCACGCGCAGCGCGCGCACGTCGTGCACCTCGGAGAATTCCAGCCCCTTCGAGCGCATCTTGTTCCAGATCGAGTAGATGTGCTTGGGCCGCCCGGCGATCTCGGCATTGACGCCGGCCGCAGCAAGCGCCTCGCGGAGCGCGTCCATCGCCTGCCGGATGTAGTGCTCGCGTTCGGTGCGCCTTTCCTCGAGCATCTGCGCGATCTTGCGGTACAGGTCCGGCTCGAGGAACCGGAATGACAGGTCTTCGAGCTCCCATTTGAGCTGCCACACGCCGAGCCGATTGGCGAGCGGCGCGTAGATGTCCAGCGTCTCGCGCGCAAACGCCGCGCGATCCGCGGCCGGGTTCTTGGCGAACCAGCGCAGCGTCTGCGTGCGCGAGGCGAGGCGGATCAGCACGACACGGACGTCCTCGACCATGCCGAGCACCATCTTGCGCAGGATTTCGTTCTGCTCCTGCGCGCTGCCGCGGGTCAGAACGCGAAGTCGGTAGAGCCTTTCGACGCCGCTCGCGAGAGCGGCGATCTCCTCGCCGAAGCGCTCGCGCAATTGGTCCGTCCCCTGCAGGTGCTTGGGAGCGGCAAAGAGCACTCCCGCGGCGCGCGCCGCAGGGTCGAGGCCGGCCGATGCGAGGCTTGCGCCGAGCCCGAGCGCGTGCGGCCAGACCGGTTCGCCGGTCGAGAGGACCTGCCCCGCGTACAGCGGCTCGGCAAATTCGAGCGCCCGACCGATGAGCGCGCGCGCTTCTCCCGAAATTCCTTCGGCAAGCGGCTCGAGCGCCGCGGCGCTCGACTGCGGATGAAGCTGGACCACCGAAACCATGCTGTATTGTATGACGCGTGAAAGCGAACCCACACCTGCTGCTGGTTCTCACCGCGATGTTCTGGGCGGGTCACTGGATCGTGGCGCGCGCGGTCGTTCCGTACGTGACCCCGATTGGCATGGCGTTCTGGCGCTGGGCCGCGGCGATCGCGATCCTTGCGCCGTTCGCCTGGCCGCATTTCGTGCGCGACCGCGACAGGCTCCGTGCCGGCTGGAAACCGGTGCTTTTTTTCGGCACCTGCGGCACCGTGGTCTACAACGCGGTCGGCTACATGGGCATCCAGCAGTCGAGCGCCACCAACGCGGTGCTCCTGCAATCGGTGACGCCGGGGATCATCCCGCTCGTGGCGTGGCTGATGTTCCGCGAGCGCATCGGGCCGCGCACCGCGCTCGGCCTCGGGATCTCCTTTTCCGGCGTGCTCGCCATCGTTTCGCGGCTCGATGCCGCGGCGCTGGCCGGCCTCGAATTCGCGCCGGGCGACCTGTGGCTGCTCGCGAATGTCTTTCTCTGGGCGCTCTACACGGTGTGCCTGCGCTGGAAGCCGCAGGACCTGCACCCGCTCGCTTTCATGCTCGCGGTCATGGTCGCCGGCCTCGCGACCGGGATTCCGGCGTACGCGCTCGATCTCGCCGCGGGCGGGAGGCTCGAGGCAAACTGGGGCTCGGTATCGGGAATCCTGTATCTCGCCGCCTTCCCTTCGATCCTTTGCTACGTGATGTGGAACAAAGGGGTCGCGGAAGTCGGCGCGGCGAAGGCGGGCGCATACCTGCACCTGATTCCGCTCGCCGGCAGCGTCATGGCAGTCCTGTTTCTGGACGAGCGGCTGCACCTATTCCATCTTGCCGGCATCACGCTGATTTTCGCCGGCGTGCTTCTGGTATCGCGGGACCGCATGAAGGAGGCGCGGGGCTGACCCCCGCGGCGCGCGTACGGGCTGGCTGCGGAACTGGAAGCGCCGGCGAATTCTCGAACGGCATCGGCTGGACGATCGGATGTGGCGCCGGGCGCTCGTGCGGCTGCGCTTCCTCGCCGGGCTCTCGGCCGACGAGCAGCGGCGGCTGAAAGAGATGGCGGTCGTGTTCCTCGCCGAAAAGGAGTTCTCGCCGGTGCGCGGCACGCAGCTGTCGGAGGAAGATCGGCTCTCCATCGCGCTGCAGGCGTGCCTTCCGGTGCTCGAGCTCGGAATCGACTGGTACGACGGCTGGGTCGGGATCATCGTGCATCCGTCCGATTTCCGGGTGAAGCGCGCCGAAACCGACGATCACGGCGTGGTGCACGAGTGGGACGACGACCTTGCCGGCGAAGCATGGCCGGGCGGACCGGTGGTGCTGTCGTGGGAGGCGCTCGATGAAGCGGGGACGGTCGCCCGGGGAGGCGTGAACGTCGTGATCCACGAATTCGCGCACAAGATCGACATGACGGACGGCGAGGCGGACGGCGTGCCGCTGCTGCCTTCGCGCCGCGCCCGAGCGGCCTGGATCGAGGTCTTCGACCGCGAGTTCAAGCGTTTCTGCGGGGACGTGGATGCCGGCCGCGACACTTTTCTCGATCCCTACGCGGCGGAACACGAGTCGGAGTTCTTCGCCGTCGCAAGCGAGGCGTTTTTCGAGTCGCCCAATGCGCTGAAGCTGGAGTACCCGGACCTGTATGCGCTTTTCAGCCGCTTCTACCGGCAGGACCCGGCAGCGAGACTGCGCGCGTGAAGACCCTGCTCATCGTGTACCACACGCGCGGCGTGAAGACGGCGCAACTCGCCGAGGCGATCGAGCGCGGCGCGCGCGCGGCGTTGAAGGAAGCCGAGGCCGAAGGCGAGGTGCGAATCGTCGTGAAGCGTTGCGCGGAGGCGGGACCCGAAGACGTGCTCGGCGCCGACGCGCTCGCGCTCGGCACGCCGGAAAATTTCGGCTACATGTCGGGAATGATGAAGGACTTCCTGGAGCGGGTGTTCTACGCGTGCGAAGGAAAGATCGAGGGAAGGCCTTGGGCGCTCTTTGTCAGCGCGGGTCAGGACGGCACGGGAGCGATCACGTCGGTGGAGCGCATCGTCACCGGTTTGCGGCTGAAGAAGGTTCGTGAGCCGATCCTGGCGCTACGCGAAGTGACGCCCGAAATCCTTGCGCAATGCGAGGAGTTGGGTGCCACGCTCGCGGTGGGTATCGCCGTCGGGGCACTCTAGGAAGCCGCGCACTCGTTCCAGCCTTCCAATTGCCCCCGAGGCGCACAAAGGGATGAATATCAGCGAGCAGGAATTCGTGGCGGTTCTGGATGACATCCTCGCCGCCATGGACAAGAATAAG
>Ga0209640_10000932_pt1 | contig 23910 bp, 20 predicted proteins | sample RifCSP10_1_FD_184018 | JGI IMG/M metagenome (GOLD analysis project Ga0209640, IMG submission 184018) | Soil microbial communities from Rifle, Colorado - Rifle CSP2_sed 10_1 (SPAdes) (version 2) | ecosystem: Environmental > Terrestrial > Deep subsurface > Rock core/Sediment | place: Rifle... | reverse complement strand
CTCTTGCGCCTGGCGACGTCGACGTCGTGGTCCCAACCGGCGTGAGCCGGGCCAGTTGGGAGATCCTGCTGCGTCTGGTTGGTATACCGGAGGACCGGCTTCATCAGGGCCTGCCATCCTTCGGTCACACGATCACGTCCGACAGTTTCATCTACCTCCAGGACCTCCGTCGCGGCGGACGGGTTCGGCGGGGCTCGCGTCTGCTCCTCTTCACCTACGGCTTCGGGTCCAGCTGGTGTGCTCTCCTGCTGGAGCATTGACATGAGCCGAGCCGTGCTTGTGACCGGGGCAAGCGGAGCGCTCGGGCCTCACCTGGTGGCCGAATTACTGCGACACCATGAGCACCCGCGTGTCTTCGCGCTGTTCCGACCCGGCCGCGGGTGGGCCGACCATCTCTGTGCGTTGCGCGCCTCGATCGACGAGCTCACAGTTGATGGCGAGGGCCCACCGTCTTTCGAGCGCCTGATACCGATTAAGGGCGACATCCTTCACGCGGACCTTGGTCTCGACGCAGGCGAACGGGACCGCTTGTTGAGCGACGTCGAGGTCGTTATCCACGCTGCCGCGCGAACCCGGTTCACCGCGCCCGCGGCCGATCTTCATGACTCGAACGTGCAAGGGACGCGTCACGTACTCGAGCTCGCTCGTCGGTGCGTGCACCTCCAGCAGTTCCTCCTGGTCAGCACGACGTGCGTAGCGGGGACAGCCACCGGCTCGATCGCCGAGCGGTTGGAGAACGAACCGCACGAGTTCGTCAACGCATACGAACGCACGAAATGGGAGGGGGAGCGACTAGCGGCGGCGGCGAACTTACCGGTACGAGTTGCGCGACTCAGCACGTGCGTGGGCGGCGAGCGAACAGGATACGTTCATCGCTTTGGTGCGATCCATCAACTGCTGTACTGGTTGACACGCGGACTGCTGCCAACGGTGCCCGCGGCGGAGGGCGCGCGGATCGACGTGATCGCCACCGACGTCGCAGCGCGCTGGCTTGCCCGCGCGGCCGGGGAGCCGGTCGATGGCCTCGAGGTGTGTCATGTGGCAGCCGGAAGTCACGCCATTCCGCTTCATGAGCTGCTGGAATGCGCTGTCGGGCACCTGCGCGCCAGACTGTCGGGATGGAGGTGCGGCCAGATCGAGCCTCCCGCCATCGTCGATGCCGCCACGTTCCGACTCTTCGAGCGTGCCGCCACCGTCGCGGGTGACGTGGTGCTTGCGCGCGTGCTGGACGCGGCCGGGTCGTTTCTGCCGTCGCTGCTGTACCCGAAGGTGTATCAGACCTGTCGTGCAGAACGTGTGTGGGGTGGCCCGTTGCCGCTTTCGGATTGGCGCTCAACGCTCGGAAACGTCATCGACTTCGGGATCGCCCACGAGTGGCGCCATCGTCCGATGAGAGCCGGCCATGTCTGAGGCCCTGGTACCTGCGCACCTCGATTCGCGAGAGGCATTCGCACGTGCACTGATTGACTTCATCAGTGGCCCGCTCTGTGCCAGGCACGCTCGACTCTCCCAGCCCGTGAACATCGACGCCTTCACGCCGCTGTTCGAGACCGGCCTCGTGGACAGCCTTGGCATCATCGATTTGCTGGCCTTCGTTGAGGCCGCGACTGGCGCGCCGGTCCCGATGCGGAAGATCGACATGCAGTGTTTCGGCACCGTGGACCGGATTACCCGCACCTTCTGGAAAACGACGGGAGTATCACGATGACCGCAGACCATCGACAGTCGGCGCCTACCCGAACGAGGGATGAGATCGATGCGCTGGATCACATCGACATGTGTGTGCGCGACATCGCGTCGTCACTCGGCGTCCACGAGATGCAGTATCCCGCGCTCATCGCACGCGAGGTGCTGGAGCGGGCAGGGTACCCGCGCGCCTTTCCCCACTTGCTGATGTTCGCGAGCCGGAACGTCCTGCCGGAGCGCCGCGACGCGGGCCAGTCGCCGGCTGGTCGTGAGGCTGTGGACCGTGACGATGGCAACGGCGCCCACGATTGGTGTCTCTCACCGGCTGTCTGCTATCACGCCTTCGCGCAGCTTGCGGGGCAGGTAATCGAGAACGCCACTGTTCTGACGGCCCGTGGACGGTGCTTTCGCGCCGAACGCGAGACAGCGCCGGGTATCCGTCAGATCGAGTTCGAGATGCGGGAGATCGTACTGTTGGGGCCGATCGCGTGGATCGATGCTTGCGCTGAAGCCGCAAGGCAGTCGATCGAGGCCATCGCGGTCCAGTTGGGCCTTTCGGGCGAGTGGCAGGCTGCTGCAGATCCGTTCTTCCTTCCCGCGGCATCCGGCAGAGCGATGATGCAGCGACTCCTGAAAGTGAAGCTCGAGTACCAGTCTCCCGGGGCCGGAGGATTGGCGTTGTGCAGCGTCAACCGGCATGGCACCTTCTTCGGCCAGCGCTTCAGCATCAAAACCCCGAAAGGGGAGCCTATTCACACCGCGTGCATCGCGTTCGGATTGGACCGCTGGACGCACTGTCACGCGCACGTTGCAGCAGAAACCGAAGACTCAGCGGGGCATGCCGGGCAGAGCGAGGAGGCCCAGTCATGATCTACGCCGATTATCTTTCGACAGCCGAGATGCAGCGGTGGAATCTCGACACCGACGTCGCCTGGGACGACATCGACCCGGAGTTGGCGCTGGGCCAGCCGGACATTCTGCAGCGTGTGCGCGACTCCGCGCTCATCGAGTCGTTCTTCCCGATATTCACCTGCCGCGCGATCGATCGGCTCTGGGACGACGTTGCCGCCACGGCCGTCTTCAGCATTCAGCTGTACGAGTCCTACAAGCATTTCCACGTATTCAACCAGTATCTGCATCGAATCGGGGACAGGCCGATCGGCGACGAAGAAATCCAGGCGGTCCGCCGGCGGAACCAGGAGCTTCGGTACGAGGACGGGACCAAGCTGTTGACGCACTACATGATGAGCGAGCACTTCGCGGCGTTTCATTTTCTGAAGGATGCGAAGCTCGCGCGCGAATCAGTTCTCAGCCACATCCTGATGCTCGTCGGCCGTGACGAGCTGCGCCACACGCAGTTCGCGTATGACCTGCTGGCGCTGCGCATTCAGCGCGATCCTGGAGAGACAACGAAAGTCCACGAGGCGGCGCGCTCCTTCCGGCACATCGGGCTGAACGTCGTTACGGACATCCCGATCGCCGAGAAGCACGCGTTCGCCGCGATCGTCACTATGAGTCAGAAGATCAGGCGTCTCACGGGGAAGGCGCTGCACATGATTGATTGGGAGGACGGCCATGCCGGGGCAGCGTAGTCTCTGCTGGCGGTTGAACTGGTATCGGCAAAGCGAGCTCGAAGGCGCGCTGCTGCTGGGTCGACTGGTTCGTCACGTCCACGATCCCCACCTCGTGCACCAGCTGACGAAGCACTGCGCGGACGAAGCGCGGCACGCGTGGCTGTGGCAACGCACGCTGGCGACGCTTTCTCTCCCGTCCGTCCGGATCCGCCGCAGTTATCAATCGTTCTACCTGGATGAAACCGCTGCGCCACGGCGGCTCACCGACGTGCTCGCACTGACGCACGTCTTTGAGCACCGGGTTCATCGTCATTTCAGCGACGAGCTGCGCAGACCCGGCCTGCCAGACCCGGTGCGACGGACACTCAACGTCTTGTTGAGGGATGAGGCGGACCATCTGGATTGGATTGCACGATGGCTGGCGACGCAGGCAGGTGTCGAGGACGTCCTGAGGCGATACCGCAGTGTCGACGAGCGTGTCGTTCGACGGCTCGAGCCGTACGGCGAGCGGCTCTGGGATATTGACGGCCTCGGGGAGGAGTTGACGGAGGCGAACGAAGGTGAACGGTGGAGCGCAGAAGAAGAATTTCACCAGGCGGAGTCCCAGCATTCCGCGTAGGCTCATTCGCGAAGGGGCGCTCCACCTTGTGCCGGTCTGTTACGTACTGCGACTCAGCGATCTTGCGCGAGAGGGCATCGAGCACTCCGGACCCGCGACCACGGTTGGCCGCCCGTGAGATACTGCCGCGAATGGCCGACCGCGGGCGTGGACAGTTCGTCACCACCCGTTGGAGCGTCGTGCTCGCCGCCGGCGCCGATGCGTCCTCCGTGGGCGCTCACGAGGCGCTGGCATCGCTCTGCGAGACCTACTGGTATCCGCTTTACGCGTTCCTGCGCAGCCGTGGATATGACACCGAGGACGCGCAGGATCTCACGCAAGCCTTTTTCGCCCGCCTGCTAGAGAAGCACGCCATCAACCAGGCCGATCCAGCACGGGGCCGGTTTCGCTCGTTTCTGCTTGCGTCTCTCAAGCACTTCGCTGCCAACGAACACGATCGCGACATGGCGACGAAACGCGGAGGCGGAGCCCCGATGGTGTCCCTGGAGGTTGAAGGCGCCGAGGGCCGGTTCCAGATGGAGCCGCCCAGCGACGAAACGCCGGAGCGAGTCTTCGACAGGCGTTGGGCGCTGACGCTGCTCGCACGCGTGATGTCCAGGCTCGAGGTGGAGGCGTCCAAAAGTGGCAGAGACGCGCAGTTCGAACGACTCAAGACCTATCTGACCGGCGACAGGCCACAACTGAGTTACGCGGACACTGCGAAGCAGCTGGGGATGTCGGAAGGTGCGGTCAAGGTCGCGGTGCACCGTCTTCGGCGACACTTCCGGGATCTCGTGCACGATGAGATCGCGCAGACGGTGGCATCGCCCGAGGAAATCGCGGACGAGCTCAGCCATCTATGGTCGGCCGTCGGCCGTTAAAGACGGGCCGACCGGCCGGCCGCCCGCCGAGCGGGCCCTGTCATGTTTTCCCCCGCCGCCTCGACGTGATTACCTGTGCATTCCTGTGATCTGCCGTGCGCTGCGCCGTGCAGATGCCTGCGAAAACCCCTCCCGCCAAGCGCAGATCGGCCGAAAAAGAAGAAGGATGAGTTGGCTTGCGTGCGGCGTCGTGTATTCGGTTGCCTACGTGGCGATCGGATGGCTCTTGCGCGGCCAGGGCGAGACATTGCTCTGGTTCAGGGTGTTTGCGCTGCTGGTTCCGCCTCTCACCGGTGTTGTGGTCATCGCGCGCCGGCGCCACGTCTGGACGGGTTGCCACTGGCTGTTTTGGGCGACGGTTGCCCTCGGCCTGACGATGTCGGCCATCGGCCTCGTCGGATGGACGGTCGACGAGTTCCTCTTGGGACGCGAGACGTCGTGGATCGGGTGGTACACCGTTTTTGCGCTGTTCGGAGCGGTCGCACCGCTGCTGGGGCTGCTGACGCAACCCCACCGCGGCAGCCGCGAGGCCGTCACCGCTACCACGGCGGTGGATATTGCCGGCATCGCTGTGATGGCCGGCTTCCTCTACTCCCGGTTCGTCATCGGGCCCGATTTGACCCCAATGGGTGCGCAGCAGGCGTCGTTGCCTCTGCTTCTGTTGTCGGAATTCCAGCAGTTCCTGGTGGTTGTCGGGATGTTCGGTGCGGCGTTCATAGCCAGGGATCTACGTTGGGGCGCTACGTATCGTCGACTCGGGATCGGGCTGTTCGTCAACGCCATCATCCTGAGCATCGCCAATCTCGCCATCTGGCAGGGGTTGTACCGTTCGGGGTTCGTCTACGACGTGATCTTTATCATGCCGTACGCGTTCTACCCATGGGCCGCGTCTCTGGCGCCGCCGTCGGCTGAAGTCGACCTGGAAACCGAGCGGCACGCCTTGACGCCGTCGCGGCCGTGGATTGTGTTCTCGGCTCTCTGCCTGATCCCGCTGTTCGACTACGGCTTGCGCCAGGTGCTTCCGCTGGGCCCTCTGGAGGGGTTCAGAGACCTGTCGACCGCCATCACGATCTTCTCGGTGCTCCCGCTCCTGATGGCGAGGCTGGCCGTCGAGCACGGCGAGGCGCAGCAGGCCGACAGGAAGCGCAGACTCCTGGCCGCTGCGACCGAGCAGGCCGACGAGCTCATCTCCATCATGCGGCCCGATGGCGGAATGGAGCACGCCAACCAGGCGTTCTGCCGGATGATCGGGTACGAGCCCGCTGAAGTCGTCCAAATGGAGGCTGAAGACTTCCTGGCGGACCAGTCGCGGTCGCAGCTCGGGACGATCGCCGACGCGGCACGGAAAGATGGCATCTGGCGCGGGACGCTCGTGCGCCGCCGGCAGGACGGTTCGACGTTCCTGACGTCGTGCACCATCACCGCACTGGCAGACGACGGCGGTCGGGTCACGCAGCTCGTTGGCGTCGAGCGGGACGTCACGCGCGAGGCGGAGCTTCGCGACCAGTTGATCCATGCCGAACGGCTGGCCGCAGCCGGGCAATTGGTGTCAGGCGTCGCACACGAGCTGAACAATCCGCTGCAATCCGTTGTGGGCTTTGCCGAGCTGCTCCTCGAAAACGAACGGCGCCAGGAAGCCAGAGACGACCTCGAGAATATCCTGTCGGAAGCCAATCGCGCGGCAAAGATCGTCCAGAACCTGCTCACGTTCGTGCGCCGTTCCTCGGCGGAGCGGGCGCCCGCCAGCCTGAACGAGGTCGTAGAGAGCGCGGTTGCCCTGCGCGCGTACGAGTTCGGCGTGGCGAACATCGAGATCGACGCGGACTATGCGAAGGACCTTCCGCCCGTGCGCGTCAACCGCGAGGAGATCCAGCAAGTGCTGCTGAACCTCCTGCTCAATGCCGAGCACGCAATGAAGAGCAGCCGCGAGCGTGGCGCGCTTCGGGTTCGGACCATGAACAGCGAAGCGGGTGTGATGGTCGAGGTTCACGACAATGGTCCCGGCGTGCCACCGACTGTAGCCGGGCGAATCTTCGAGCCGTTCTTTTCGACGAAGGAAGTGGGGCAGGGAACAGGGCTGGGGCTCTCGATTGCGCTCGGCATCGTCGAAGCGCACGGAGGGACGCTGGCTCTGGCGGAGGTCAGTCAGGGTGCGTGTTTTCGGCTCACGCTGCCGGCTGCCGAGGCGAGGAACTCAGCCGAGGTTCGCGAAGCATCGCCCGCCCAGCCCTTTGCCACGGTCACAGGCCAGCGCGCCCTGGTAGCCGACGACGAGGAGCCGGTGCGGCGACTTCTGCGGCGCCTGCTGACGCGACGGGGATTCTCCGTGGATTTGGCGAACGACGGTCAGATGGCGGCAAAGCTCCTCGAGGGAAGTCAATACGACCTCGTCATGTGCGACGTGAAGATGCCGAACGGTGGCGGTCTCGCGCTCTACGACAGCATCCGGCAGAGGAAGCGGGAGGTGCTGGACAGGTTCGTGTTCATCAGCGGCGACATTCTGAACCCGCAGCTTCACTGTCTGAGCGATTCCTCGCAGGTTCCCCTGCTGTCGAAGCCGTTCGATGCGGCGAAGCTCGACACCGTTCTCGATCAGATCATCTCGCGCCGCGTGGACAAGCAGCACGTCGCAGCTCTGCATCCGCAGTAGCCCGTGTGCGCGGAGCAGGTTGTCCGCGACTGTTTGTGGCCCACCACACACCACGCCAATGATTGGCTGTGCGTGTGGTGTCACTCAAATCCTATCGCCCGGTTTGAAAGCCAAGCGGCATAATCGGCATAGGGGATAGTCCCCTGCCACACCACCGGACATGCGGGTCCGCATCCGGCGGTTCGGAAAGTTGAGGTCGCCGTGAACGGGACAATCCCCGCTCGGGCACCCGAGCACGCGCATCCGCATCCCGCCGTCGAAGCTTCGTCATACTGACGCATGGCCTCTTCGAGAGACACGACCGCCTCGCTCTTCTCTCCGTTCAGCCCTTCATCACCCATGCGGGTGACTACTATGGCCTCTGCTGACTTCTCGCGCCGCCGGTTCCCCGGCGTCGCCCTTTCAGGCGTGAGGCGAGACCTCCCCAGGTAAGACCGCTGACCTTCTCGGCACGACTGCCGGATTTACGCTCGCGGGTCTGGTCGCAAGAGCTTTGCGGTTACGTGCCCGCTCGCCCTCCCGCGTACGCCTCCGATCCGGTTTCTGTACGTCAGCCCGCCGATTCGCTCCACGCTTCCTTCAGCCACGACCTCGCGGTCGACACCTTGCGCTTCGCTTGGATCCCTGCGACCAGGTCTCCGGAGGACTCTCACCTCCAAGTCAACGCCCATGCTGGGCGCACACGTGAAGGCGATGACCTGCGCCGGGTGGGCGCGAGAGCGGCCCAGCCGGCGTCTGGTCCATCGCCTTGTTAGACTAAATCCGCCTTCGGCGGATAGATAAAGAACGTCCTTCCTCCGTCCACGTCCTGTGCACCGTCGATCGCGTCTTCGGATCACGATCCCCTTCCGGGAGGGTCTGACCACCACTCCCGGAAAGGAGAGACGTGATGACGCCCTTACGTCGACGGATGCTGGAGGATATGCAACTGCGGGGGTTCTCCGCAAGAACCCAGGAGTGCTATGCGGCGGCGGTGCGCCAGCTCGCGGAGCACTTTCACCGGAGCCCGGACCAGTTGACCGAGGAGGAGCTGCGCCAGTATTTCCTGTATCTGGCCACCGAGAAGAAAGTCGCGCGCGCCACGGCCACGATCGCGTTGTGCGGGATTCGGTTCTTCTTCGAGCAAACGCTGCGCCGAGAATGGACGACGCTCCGATTCGTGCGTCCCGCCCGCGAGCACAAGTTGCCGGTGGTGTTGAGTCGGGAGGAGGTGTGCCGGGTGCTCGCGGCGGTGCGGATTCCGGTCTATCGCGTATGTCTGACGACGATCTATGCCTGCGGGCTCCGGTTGCTCGAGGGGGCGCGCCTGCAGGTCGCCGATGTCGACAGTGCGCGGATGGTGGTGCACGTGCATGGCAAAGGCAAACAGGATCGCGACGTCCCGCTGCCAGCCCCGATTCTGCCTGGGCTGCGCGCCTACTGGCGGACCCATCGCTCCCCGCAGTGGCTGTTCCCGGCGCCGACGCGCCGTGGGTTGCGCCACAGCCTGGCGCACAACGGTGGACCGGTCACCGACAGCAGTCTGCAGAGTGCGTTCCACCGCGCCGTCCTCAAGAGCGGCCTCGCGAAGCGCGCGCATGTGCACACGCTGCGGCATTCGTACGCGACGCACTTACTGGAAGCCGGCGTCAATCTGCGGATCATCCAAGACGCCCTGGGCCATCGCAGTGCGCGGACGACTCAGATCTACACCCATCTCACGTGCGAGATTCGAGCCGCGCTGACCGACCCGTTGAACCAGCTGATGCAAGACCTCTGAGCGATCCCAGAGGTCGTCATGCTGGAGGTGGCGGAGATCATCCGCCTCCAGGGGGCGGCGTATCTCGCGCGCTTCGCCGATCGCATCCTGCCCAGCCACCGCCGGGCCCTGCGCGATCTCGACGCCTGTCGGACGCCGACGTTGGGAGGCCACGTCCATCGGTGCGATCGCTGCGGCAGGGAAGTGTACGCGTATCACTCCTGCCGGAATCGTCACTGCCCAAAGTGTCACCGCGACCAGACTGAACGCTGGCTGACGGCGCAGCGGGCCCGGCTGCTGCCCTGCGCCTACTACTTACTCACCTTCACCCTGCCGGACGCGTTGCGGCCCCTTGCGCGATCCCATCAGACGACCGTGTACGGGCTGCTGATGAAGAGCGCCGCGGCGGCGCTCCTCACGCTCGCACGTGATCCTCGGTATGTGGGGGGACGACTCGGCTGTCTCGCGGTCCTCCATACCTGGACGCGCGCGTTGCTCTATCATCCCCACGTCCATCTGCTGGTGACCGCCGGGGGACTCTCCTCTGATGGCACCGCGTGGGTCGCTCCGAAGTACGGGAGCTATCTCGTCCCGGTCCAGGCGTTGTCGCGGATCTTCCGCGCGAAGATCTGCGCCGCCCTCAAACACGCCGGCTTACTCGATCAGATGCCCCGGGACATCTGGACCAAGCCGTGGGTCGTCCACTGCCAGCACGCCGGGCGCGGCCAGCAAGTCCTCGACTATCTGGGCCGCTACATCTTCCGTGTCGCCATCGCCAACAGCAGTCTCGAACGGATCCAGGACGGGCAGGTCACCTTCCGCTATCGGGACAATCGCACCCAACTCCTGCGCCGGGTCACGCTCTCTGGCGTCGAGTTTCTCCAGCGCTTCCTCCAGCATGTCTTGCCGCGCGGGTGTACGAAGGTGCGCTACTACGGGATCTGGAGTCCGACCTGCCGTCGTCACCTTGAGCAGGCCCGTGCGCTCCTGACCGTCTCGCCAGTCCCCACCGAGTCAGCGCCCCTCACGCCACCGCCGGTCGCCGCCGATCCTCCGCCCATGCGCTGTCCTCAGTGTCGAACGGGGATCTTGATCCGGGTGGGCGTCCTCGCTCCGCAACGGATGCGTGCGCCATGACGGTGTCTTCGCCCGATGTGGCGTGCTCATGCGCGCGCGCGCCCGCCGCGTGGCTGCGGCGCCGTCTGCCTTGCCGAGGGGGTTGCGTCGGGATCCGGCGCGTGCCGATCCGAGAGTGGCGTTCATCCGAAGGACGCCGGCCAGCGTCGTCGCCACGTGCAGACAGAAGGCTCACGCCGCGCCGTCTCACAACACACCGACGCTCGTTGTAACTCCAATAGCAACTCACGTGCCCCGGATTTAATCCAACCCAGGATTGTGTCGCGGCTCGCGCGCGACACGAATCCTTAACTCGTTAGACCGGAATCGTGCGGGCCGGGTCAGTCGACGCGGACCGTAGCCCGCATCCACGGATGGATGCAGCACTGAAACTTGTGCAGCCCAGGCGCAAGATCACCGATGACCTGCGCCTCGCCGGGTGGGAGGGGAAGGACCGCGGTGGGACTGCACTCCGGCGCCGGCGTAAGACCCACGTTGAGCACCGGAACGAACCCGCCACCGAAGTTCGCCACTTCCGTGAACGTGTGGCTCCTGCCACCAAGGTTCTTCGCGCGGAGCCATCGTCCTTCCTTCACAACGACATGCGACGGCTCGTTACGCCACGAAGGGTGACCGACCAGAGCGGCGTTCGGTGGAATTGTCAAAGGTGACACCAGAAGTTGGAAGAACTCGGCGGCGCTCACATCGCCCTGGTGCGGATTGAGCGCGCACCCGCCTGTGGGATCCCACCCGGGATCCCCGGGGAGGCAGGTGTCCATGACGGCGATGTTCGCGTCGTTGCTTTCGACCTGGGCTAACACCTCCAGGTGGCCATATCCCCATGACAGCCAGAGAAGCACGAGCCCGGCGACAGCCAATTTAGTGATCCTCATAGGTCGGTCTCCTTCTGGACAAAGTGTCCTATTGTAGTGCTCGCCCAAATTATTCTCCCCCCGCCTTCGCTCGGCATCTGCGTCGATCCGAATGCCACAGCGACTCGTGACGTCGTCGGTCTGACTAACGTACCAGATGAGCCGCGCTTCTCGGCGACATGATGGCACGGACCAACGGAAGCGTCGGCTCCATTTGGATGTTGGGCGGCATGGTCGTGCGCTGCTACTTGGAACCTTCGAGACGCAGGAACCGCGCCGCATTGTTGTAGAAGATGTCCCGCCGTTGCTCGGCGGTGAGAAAATCCGCCGCCTCAATGGCCTCGATGCCACGGCCGATTGTCTCCGGCCACTGCATCTGATCGGACCCGAACATCAGCCGGTTACCAACTCCCGCCCGCACGAGTCCACGCAGGTATTCGTGGAACGTGTCCCTGGGGATGATCCACGTGATCGTCGAGAGGTCAGCATAGAGCTGCGGGTACTGGTACATCATCGCCACCATCTCCGACAGGAACGGGAACCCTGCGTCTTCGACGTAGAGCCGCAGCTTGGGATGACGCACCAGCACGCTCTCCAGGAATAGAGGGTTGCCCGACCCGGTCCGGAATCCGGGCAGATGCGCCCTAATCCCGAGCGTGTGGATGAGCACGGGAAGATCCAACTCCTCAGCAAGGGCAAAGTAGGGCTCTAGCTTTGGGTCGTTGGGAGCGAAGCCGTTGTACTGCGTCGCGATTTCACCGAGTCCGGACAGTCGTTTCTTGGTGTACTCCCCACGAAGGATCTCGGGGCCAGGCTTTCCAGGTTCCCAAATGAGCGGCGATGGAAGAAACCGATCCGGCGCCGCCTTCACCCATTTGTCAAGATTGGAAAGGTTGTCGCTGCTCAAAAACCCCCGCACCACGTGGTACTTGTCCATTTGCTGCAAAGTCAGTTGCAGGATGGCATCGCTTGATTTCGCTGCGGCCGCGGTTCCTTGGCAGGGTTCAGGCATGCATGGCACGGGAATGGGCGTCCCATCCGGCAGCGAGATGGCGTCATACGCATGCATGTGCATGTCGATGATCGGCATCCGTTCTGAGGTCGTCGTCTGAGCCGGAGCGGACGAGTTCGGTTGACCAGCGTCCTGCCCACAGGCTGATGCAGCAAGCCCCGCGGCTACGGCAACGGACAAGAGACTCAGTGTTGTCTTCAACGTACGCCTCCAAGTTCGTCTGCCCAACGACTATTGATTGGACCGCTCCACCCGCGCGGCTAACCCAGCGGACGAAGCTCGCACCTCCACCGCCGTAAGCTATTGACGCGCGGATGGTAGCACGGGGAAACAATCTCGTGGCGAGCAGGTATAGCCGCGCGGGCATTCGTGCACAGCATCCGCGATAGCCGCGGGATCTGGCGGCTAATGCCCCCGGTCGTGGAGCCAGGTGTTCCGACAAGTCCAAACCGCAGCGTGCCCTACCGCCTGCCGTCCGACCCCGCGATGACGGGTGTTGGACGCAGGGCAGTCGGCTAACGCAGACCCGGGTACTCGATGCACGCGCGGCTAACCGCCGGGCGAACCCGCCGGCAGCCGATCCGCGGGACTCTGCACCGCCAGCGCACCGCGGTGCAGCACGTGCGTGTATACCATCGTCGTGCTGACATCTTTGTGCCCGAGCAACTCCTGCACGGTACGGATGTCGTAGCCGTCCTCTAACAGATGCGTGGCATGGTGCCGAAACGTATGCGGACCAATTCGCTTGGTCAGTCCCGCCTGCCGCCCCGCCGCCGCAATCCCCTTCTGCACGACCGACTCGTGCAGATGAAACCGGGAGGGCGGCCCCCATCGCGGATCCCGACAAATCCGTCCCGCCGGAAACACGAACTGCCATCCCCATTCAACGGCAGCGTGTGGATACTTCCGGTCGAGCGCCTCCGGCAGCACGACCCGTCCCAAGCCTTCCGCGAGGTCCGCCTCGTGCGTCCGGCGGACATCGGCAAGATGCCTCCGCAGCCGATCGACGACAGCCGCCGGCAACATCGTGGCCCGATCCTTCTGCCCCTTGCCACGCCGCACCATGATCTGCCGGCGATCGAAGTCGATATCTTTCACGCGCAGCTCCAGACATTCCTCCAGGCGCAGGCCGGCCCCGTAGAGCAGCATGCCGATGATCCACATGACGCCCTCCAGCCGCGACAGGACCAGCCAAACTTCGTCACGGCTGAGCACTACGGGAAGACGCAACGGTTGCTTCGCCCGCACCACGTGCTCGACAGGACCAATGGACATCTGAAGCACACGCTCGTACAGGAACAAGATCGCCGCAAGCGCCTGATTCTGCGTCGACGCGCTGACCCGCCGGCTGGTCGCAAGCCACGTCAGAAATGCCGAAATGTCAGCCGTGCCCAATGTGGCGGGATGCGCCTTGCGGTGAAAAACGATGTACCGCCGGATCCACGTCACGTAGGCGGTCTCCGTCCGCCGGCTGTAATGCCGCGCACGGATTACCCCTCGCACCCGATCGAGCAGCCTGGGGGCCTCCGATTCCATGCGACGACGATGCCATCGTCGGCTCGCGGTTCGCAAGGACGCCGACAGGCCCCCGAGGCGCTGGCGTGTCGGGCAGCCCGACCCCCTGCGAAGCACGCCGACACGACATCGCCTGAAATCGAACGGAGCGATTCACCGCCGCGTCTTCGTGCCGAGTGGATCGACGATGCGGAGCGTGTCGGAGTCAGCTTGGATGGCGCGTGCGCACGATAGCGGCCGTGGGAATCAGATCCCGAGATCCTCCCCCGCCGACGGCCGTCAAGGCTGCTTCGGGTACCGATAGGGGCCCGATACGTGAATCTCCACGACGTCGGTCGCCACGCCCTTGTCGTCGACAATGAACTGGTACCCGAGCCCGCTTTCGAACAGCGTCTGGCTTCGTGGCACAATCCGTTGCCTCTCGCGTCCAATGGTGGCGAACAGCTCGCCGTCCGAAACCGATATCTCAACCGTCCGCGGGTTCCCCTGGTAGATCCCCTTGTAGACGCCGACATAACCGGCCAGCACCTCGGGGGACACGTGTACCGCGGTTTTCGTGGCGTCCGAGCGGCTGCCGGTCCAGTGATCGCTGCTGCGTTCGCAGACCGACTCGAGCATTTCCGTGTCGGCCGCCAGCGCCATCTTCGCCGTAAAGCCCCACGGTTTCGTATACGCGCCCGGATCGGTGAAGGTTACCTCCACCTCCAGGTTGCCGAAATCCGAGCGCCGATATCGTTCTCTCATCCGCAGTGCCTCGGTATGCGACAGCCCGCGCCTGCTCACCCACGTCTTGTCGTTGAAGCCGACGCTGTCCACGACCAATGTGTCGTCGTCCCAGCGTCCCACTGAGTACCCCATCCAGCCTGGAGCGGGGTCGGTCTCCAGCTCGCGGCCGTCCATGTGGATCACGCGGTAGGTGAGGTTGTCGTTCAGAATGGCAATGGCGGTCGGCGTCTGGAGGATGCGCTTCCAGACGGCAAACCGCTCAGCCTCGGGCCCGCTCGGGAGACACCGGTAAAGGGGACGCGTCCTGAAGAACTCGTCCTGCCGCTCGCGGACCAGGTCCTTGATCCACGGCTGCATGTCGGCGGGGTCGGGGCGCGGGGCGGGATCCTCCCCGTTCCACACCCCCGAGAAATCGGGCTTGCCATCGGGGCCGCGCGGCGCTGGCGCCGTGAGATTCGGTTTGCCGTCGGGAGTGCGCGGGATGCCAGGAGTTTTACGATCCAGCCACTGGGCCTGAGCCGGGATGGTCGCTACCATCAGGGTGAGCGCCGCGAGAAAGAGCCTCATACACCCCTCCGATTTCGTCGTGGAATGCCGCCGCCGCCGCGCGCTGGCGGGATGGTAACACGTGCGCTACAACGAACCTGCACTGCGACCGATAGCCCGGGTAGCGGATGTCCTCCTCCGACGCGGTCGCCCTGACCTGGTTTGCGCGATTGTTCATCGCCATTGGCTTCGGCCTCGCTATTCTCGGCGGCCGCTCGGGCCTCGACACATACTCATTCATCTCGGAGAGCGTTCTTGCGGAGGGCACTGTCGCCGACTGGAATCAGGAGACGTGGCAGACCGGTCGCTCTCCCGAGCCTGGCGCCTACTATCCCATCATCGAGGTCATGGCGCCGGGTGGACGGCGCCTCGTGGGTGAGGCTGACACTGGGGTCGGCATGAACCAGCCAAGGGCTCGCCCTTGATATCCCGATCAGAATGCCCTTGGCTGGTTCGCAGTATCTCTTTGGCGCGCTCCGCGCGCCTAGGACCGCTATGCGGGGGCTAACGAGTCCAAAATTCACGCAACGAGCTGCATAGCGGTCCAATTGAACGTCGGCGAAAAGCTGCCGGTGCGATATCGGCCGACGGATCCAGCGCGCATGCGCGTCGCTTCTCTCTCGGGGCTCTGGCTGAAGGAGCTGATTTTCGCGCTTCTTGCGATCGCGTTCTGCACAGCCGGTACGGTTCTGCTCGAGCAGGCCAGGAAGGAGGCGCCCGCCTGGGCCGACAGGCGCCTTCAATGATTGAGCGACCCAGACATCTGTACGGACGCTGGCGTCGTGCCGGCGGCGCCCTGGTGCTCGTCCTGTTCGCGGCGCCCTTCCTGTAAGTTGCTCACATCCCCGGATCATCCGCCGAAGGGCCGTAGATGGACGGAACCTTGGCCCCCATCGGCCGCAGGTAGGTCGAGAGCTGCCCGCGGTGATGGATCGCGTCGAAGAGGATGCCGAAAAGCATGTCGCCCAGCGACGTCTCCCACACCACCTTGCCGTCAACGACGAACCGTGCCTTGCCGTCCCACGCGGCATCGTCCAGCGTGGCGACGCGCGCTTCGAGGTCGGCCGCGTTCTTTTCGTATGCCGCAATCGATTCCGGAATACCCGGAGCAGGACGGGCGGCGTAATGCACTTCACCCCGGTCGGCCAGCTCGCACGCATCGCGCAGCTCGGCCGCAAGGAGCCACACGAGATCCCCGGCGCTCGTTGAGCGCGCGTGCGGGCGGTATGCGGCCTGGTCAACGGGCACCGCTCGCATGACGCGGATGAACTTCGGCGTTTCGGCCTCGAAACACTCTTTGAAATACTCGCGGACATTCTTCATGGCACCACTGCTAGCAATTGGAAACCTTATTACGGCCACCGCAGACGCGCGGTGCCGAAGGGCTTCTCGTCGCCTGTCTTCTTGCGGAGATGCCCGTACATCAGCTCTTCGACGAATTCGACGCACTTGAACTCCAGGAGCTGCACGTGTGCGTCGTGCCGTCGATAGAGAGGCACCTGCATGGTCCAGGGGCGCGTGAACACCTTGGGATCCTCGATCGTCGCCTGATAGTCGAGGCGATCGGGACCGGCGGGCGTGAATCGCTCGACGAGATGGAGGGCCTCGCTGTGGAAATTGCCCGCACGGTCGAACCACGTCTGATCGTTGAAGCCGGTCACGTCCACGATGAGCGTGTCACCCTCCCAACGGCCCACCGATTGGCCCATCCACGTGTCCACGGGGGGCGGCTCCGCCTTTCCCATCTTGATCACCCGGCTGGCGCTGGCGTACTCGTACGCCACGAGGATGTCGTTGCTGCCGGTCTGCAGGATCTGAAACGGGTACGGCATGTACGTCGCACGCGGCAGACCGGGCAGGTAGCACTTGACCTCGGGGTCTCTGGTCAGCCAGTTGTCGTAGTTCTCCTTCTGCTTGGCCGCTGCCCATGGCTGGTAGGGAATCTCGTTCCCCTCGACGACGCCCAGGCCGGCCGGAACCGCGAAGGTGGCGCCCAGCTCGAGCACGGGCCCCGTGCGGGCCTGATGGTCCTGCAGGTTCCAGTGAGCCGTACCGAGGGCCTGCCAGATGCCGCTGAGATCTGGCTTGCCGTCTGCGGTGCGGAGCACGATCACGTCCGGCGTCTGTCCAGCCGCCGGGTCCTGCACCGCGCGCGACACCGCGAGCGTGATGGCGACGGAGGCGAGCGCGATCGACGCGCCTTTCAACCAGTTCTGCATACGATCTCCTCGCGGAGCTTATCGCGTACCAGGGGACGGTCCGGCCTTGTCGCGCGCGCGCCCCGCGCTGAGCGTGTTGGGGAGGCCAAGGTTCCCCTCGTGGCACGCGTACTCGAAGATCTGGTAGTCCGGCTCTCTGTGCAGTGGGATCGCCACCGTCCAGGGCGCGGTGAACACCTTGGGATCCTCGATCGTCGCCTCGTAGTTGATCGTGTTCTCATCGACGCGCGTGAAGCGCTCGACGACGTGCAGGTCTTCGCTTTGCGGAATCGCTCGCACACGCTGAGTGGCCGCGTTGGTCGCGATGCTCCCCTTGTCGTTGTAGTTGGTGATGTCCACCACGAGCGTGTTGCCTTCCCACCGGCCGCGGGAATCGCCGTTCCACGTGCGGATGCTCTTTCCGATGTGCGGACGCCCGTCGAGCGGGATGAGGCGCGCCTCGTGGATCATCTCGTACACAATCGAGACGTAGCCGGGGCCCTGCAGGATCTGATAGCCGGAGCCGTACCCGGCGGGGAACAGCCCGCCCGGCACGCCGCGGGTGATGCACCGCTCCCAGGCCGTGTGATTTTCCCAGTGGTCTTGAATGTGCGTCAGCTTGAAAGTCCGTCGCTGCTCCGCCCACGACATGATCGGCACACGCCCAGTGGGCGGATCCACCACCAGCGACCGGCCCTTCGTCAGCGTTCGATCGCTCGTATCGTTCAGGAAGCCGGGGCCGGTGCCCCGGGCAGATCCATCGGGATCGCCGACATACAGGCCGGGCGTGTCGCTTTCATCGAACACTTCGAACGGCGTGGCAGTGTAGTTCGTCCACATGCCCTGCAGGTCGGGCTGGCCATCGGGCGTTCGTGGCGCTGTCCAGTTTTTCGCCGGCTCGTTCGTGTCCGCGCCGGCGTTCGGACTCTGGCCGGAGAAGACGACACGGGCGAGCACGATGATCGTCACGACCAGGGCCAGTGACACGAGACGTCGAGTGCGCATCTGATACCTCGCAGTCGTCTAACACCAAAGATCACTCGAGAGATCGTCGTTCACACTTCTGGGTTCTCACTTCTCTGTTCGTGTTCATGTTCGGTTCCCGGTTCAAGGTTCCAGGTTCCAGGGCGCGGCGAACCTGAACACGAACCGAGAAGCGCCCTTCGGCGGAGCTCAGGGCGGCCTGAGCGGAGTCGAAGGCTGAGAAGTGAGAAGCGTGAACGACTGTGTCTCGTGCTTATCGCCTTTCCCCAGGATCCCGGCCATCGGCCGGCGCGCCCGTTCCGGGCGACCCGATGAACAGCTTCTTTCCGTCGGGCAGGGTCACTTCCCTGCCGTTGGCTCTGTTCGACCCGTCTCTGGCGCGAAAACCCTGAACGGTGACCGTCGTGCCTGTTGGTACGGAGTTCTTGTTCCAGCCCCGCCGGAGCAGGGAGTTCGGCGCGCCGCCCTCGACCGCCCAGCTCACGATCCGGCCGTCAGGGCCTTTGACATCCATGTGGAGCCACGCGTGGGGATTGATCCAGTCCATCTTCGTGACCGTGCCAGTGAGCGTCACGGGCTTCGAGCCGTCGAACTCCGCTGCGAACGAATGATGTGCCGCGAGCGGGGCGCCGGCCGCCAGCACAACGAGGCTTGCCGCCGCAATGCCGAGAGGCGCTCTCATCGACCTTACCTCCTGGTGGAACCTGGGGTTCTGACATCTGGAATTGGACCGCTATACGGCCCAAACGCGAATTTCGTACTCCTTGTGAACCGTATAGCGGTCCTAGACGCGCGAAGCGCGCCAAGAGACGCTGCCAACCAGTCATGGGCCTGCGGGATATCAAGGGCAGGCCCGTGACTGGCTACCCGAACACGTAGATCCGGCCGTCCTGGGCGCCGATGACGAGACGGCCGGCGGCAATCGCGGGTGAGGCGGTCACGCCGGCGCCGATCTCGTACTCCCAGATCTTCTTGCCCGACGCGCCGTCGAGCACGTAGAGCCTTCCATCGCCCGAGCCGATGTAGACGCGACCACCGGCGACGACGGGGGATGAGTCGACACGCGCGCGCGTCGCAAACGTCCAGAGCCCCTTGCCCGTGCCCGCATCGACGGCGTGCACCAGCTTGTCGCGGCCGCCCAGGATCAGGCGTCCGTTGTCGAGCGCCGCCGACGAATAGTACGGAAAACGCGAATCCGGATCGGAGTAGCGCCACACGATCCGCCGCTGCTTGAGGTCGACGGCCAACACCTCGTAGTTGAACGTGCCGAAGTATGCACGGTCGTTGTCGACCAGGGGCGACGCTCCCGTATAGGCGCCCGACTCGACGTGATAGGCCTCGGTGCCGTCGGCCACGCGAATGGCGCGGAAGACAGCATCGCACCCGGCGACGAACGCCAGTCCATCCTGAACGGCGGGCGTGGCATGAACCTGTCCCTTTGTCGCCACCTTCCACCGCAGCTTGCCCGAGCGGGCGTCAAGGGCATAGAGGTGAGTGTCGTAGGAGCCGATCAGCACGACGTCGTTGACGAGCACCGGCGACGACTTGATTTCCGCGCCTGTCTTGAACGTCCACATCGGTTTGCCGTCGCGCACGTTGACGGCGTGCAGCAACCCGCCGAGGTCGGCGACGTAGACAGCGTCTGGTCCCACCGTTGGCGACGATTCGCCAATCAGATTGCCGGTCGTGTATTTCCACCGGAGCTTCCCCGACGCCAGATCGAGGGCGAGCAGATCGCCGTTGCCGGCGCCCACGTAGACGACGCCGCCGACGATAGCCGCCGAGGAGTCGATCGGATCACCCGCCTCGTAGGTCCAGAGCAGCTTCAGGGTTGCAGGAAGTGTGGCTGCCGAGACGCCGGCCAGGCTCGGTGTGCCGCGGAACTGCCGCCACTCGGCTGCGGGGGCAATCGAGGCCGGCGGCCGCTGGGCAATGACGGCCGGGACGAAGATGATGCAGATCAGAATTGACGAAATTACGAATTGACGGATTGACGGATTGAATTGCCGATTGCTCAATTCCATTTTCGAACAATCAAATACGTAAATTCGTCAATTCGTAAATTCGTCATTTCACCCCAATGGCGAAAAGCTGGCTGCGGTTGTTCAGGAACAGCGTTCCATGCGCGGGGACGACGGTGCCGTACACGGCGCTCCCCATGTTCATCTCCGCCAGCACCTTCATGTCTTTCCCATGCGCCATGACGATGACATCGCCGTCCTCGTCACCGAGATAGACCTTGCCATCGACGACCATCGGGGATGCCCAAATCGACGCAAGCATGTCGTGCGTCCAGTGGAGCTGGCCCGTTTTCGCGTCGAGGCAGTGGAAGTAGCCGCTGAAGTCGGCGACGTAGACGAGACCGTCCACTACGGCGGCGGACGAGATCGAGCGGCGGATCTTGTCGAAGTGCCACAGCAGGCCGGTCTTGGTGATGTCGCCGCGCTTGGTGGCGTCGATGGCATAGAAGTGACCGACGCCCTCGCCGTGCTCCGGGTCCTGTCCGTTGGCGATGTAGACCCGATCGTCCGCGATGACCGGTGTGGCTATGAGCTCATTGCGCGTCCGCGGCCACACGGCGTCCTTCGGATTGGTGTCGAATTCCCACAGCTTCTTGCCGGTTTCCGCTTCGTAACCGCGTACCCAGCCGTCGCCCTGCCCGGAAACCACCTGCAGCACTCCGCCGATGCGGCCGACCGATGGCGTCGACCACTGTCCGTGGAGAATGCGATCCTCAACGGAGTTGTCTTCCCAGACGAGCTCCCCGGTGCTCTTGTTCAGCGCAATGATCGCGGGCGCCCGTGGCGACGGAATGTTGACGTGACTTTCGTCCTGGCCGTTCGAGGTGCTCAGGTAGATCAGGTCGCCCCAGACGACAGGTGACGAGTTCGACAGGTTGTGCGGGTACGAGCCCACCTGCTCCATCATGTCGAACGCCCAGATCACATCGGCGTCGAATTGGCCCGTCAGCTTCTCGTCCTTGAACGGGCCGTCATTTTCGTTGTCGCGAAAGCCCTGAATGTCGAGACAGTGCACCACGCCGCGGTTGCTCACGTAGTAGAGCCGTTCGCCTTCGACGAGCGGTGAAGACGCCACGCCCTGGAACGGCCAGTCGTTGGCGCGGCCGGACTCGAGCTTGGCGTGCGTCTGCTGCCACATGAACTCGCCGTCCGATTCCCGGAACGCCATCAGCACGCCACGATCGCCCGGCTGCTTGGGATCGCGCACCAATTCGTTGTTGGTGCCGACGAACACCATCCCGCCGGCGACGACGGGGTTCCCGTAGCTCTGCGAGCCGAGGTCGGCGACCCACTTGACGTTCTTGCGCGTCTTGACGTCCCACTCGGCGGGCAACCCCTTCATGTTGGACACCATGTTGCGGTCTGGTGTCCCGCCCCACATCGGCCAGTCGCCGGTTGCGGGGTCCGAGGCGGAAAGCCGAACGGAGCTGCCGACGAAAGCACAGATCATTGCCGCCGCCGAAAAGAAGAGGAATCGTACGGAACGGATAGGCATCATCGGCCCCTATTGATTCTTGGTCAGCGCGAAGTTGTCGTAATAGGCGCCGAACTGCGCGTTCATGAAGAGACCGGGCGCCCCCTGCCGGTTGCCAATCGGATCGAGCTTCTCGATGGTCCAGGCGACCGGCTCGGGCTCGCCGGCCGGCCACGCCTTGCCGCGCGCCCGCACCTGGCCGTTGGCCAGGTTCTCGACGCGCAGCTTCAATCGGTACCACGTATCGGGCTTCCACGCAAACGGCACGGTGACCGTTCGGACGGTTTCCGGCTCCCAAGGCTCGATCTTGAGCCGCTGCGAGTTGCCGTAGAGCACCAGCGAGTAGCGCTGCGCCGTGATGCCGACGTCGGCGAGCTGCCGCCGGCGCGTGTTGGCGCGCACGTCGGCCTCGAAGGTGTAGTCCGACCAGGTCACCGGACCGACGAAGGCGCGCCCGCGCATGAAGATCGTGTCGACGGGCGCTTTCTGCAGCACCTTCTGCCCGTCGAGCGTCGTCACCGACAAGGCCATGGCCTGAGCGTTCACCCAGCCCGGAGGGATAGCTTTGTCGGGGTAGTTCTCGAACGTTTCCTTCCACGGGAGCGGATGGACGATGCGGGCCCGCGCCTGCCCGGTCAGCGACCCGACCGTCGCCTTGATCAACCCGGCCTGCTCCACCGGATCGGCTGCCACCGTGAACGCACCGTTCGCCACGGTGCCCTTCAGCCCCTCGAGTGTCCATGTCGCCGTGGTGTCCTCTCGAAGGAAGCGCCCTTTGTCGTCGAACAGACGTGCGCGCAGCCTGACGGTTTGGCCCGGCTCGAGCACCAGCTCGGTCGGCATCACCTGCAGGTGCGCGGGTGCACCCTGACCGACTGGCGCCGGTTCGTCTACCGCAAAGCCGGTGACCGCTTTGGGCTGACTCGATCCGATGGCATAGACGGCGTCGCTCGACACGAAGAAGATCCGGCCGCGCGAGACGGCCGCGCCCGCGAGAATCTGCTCCGGCGTTCCTTCAGAACCGCAGCAGCTCGTCACGCTGTTGGGCAGCCCCACCTCGCTGAGCATCTGGCCGCGATCGGCCTGCGGGCGGATGATGTGGAACGACCCGTTGTCGGTGCCGACGTAAATCTTTCCATCGGCCAGCACGGGCGCCGCTTTTTGCGCGGTGCCGAGCGCCAGCTCCCACAATTCTTTCCCCGTGGCGGTGTCGAAAGCCCTCAGATGCGAGCCGTTGTCGATCTGATACAAGCGCGAGCCATCGATGAGCGGCGGCGAGTAGGTGAACTCGATGCCCTTGACTGCCCATTTGGTCGTCTTGAGATCGCCGGTCTGAGTGCCGTCGATTGCGGCGAGCATCCCGAGCTCGTTGCCCTCGAGATTCTCGTCGCCGTGGGATACGAACACGTCGTTGCCGCGCACGACCGCGCCGGTGTTGACGGCGCGTTTGGACATCGGAAAGCTCCATACCTTTTCGCCGGTCTGCGGCTTGATGGCGTGAACGCCACCGTCGCCGAGTCCAGAGATCAGCAACCGCATACCGCTGATGGTGGCGATGATCGGTGACGCGTAGGCCGTGTCGTACGGCCGTCCGCCAGGACTCGATACGTACACCACCTCGCCGGTGCGCTTGTCCAGCGCCATGAAGCGATGGCCGCGCAGAGCGGCCGTGCCCCAATTGGACACGGGCGCGCTGACGATCACCAGGTCGCCATCGATCACCGGCGACACGGTCCGGCCGCCGTGCGTCGTAAACGCGGCGAACTCTTCTCCAAACGATCGCGACCACAAGAGCTTGCCATCGCGGCTCAGTGCGATTGCCTCAGCACCTCCGCTGAAGGCGTAAATGTTGCCGGTCTCAGGATCGACCGCCGGCGAAGCCCAGCCGACGCGGTGAGCGGGCACGTCGCTCTGGTACAGGTTGAATTTGTATTCCCAGACGACCTTGCCGCTGTCGGCGTCGAGCGCCATCACGCGCTCCTGCAGGTTGACGCCGCGGCCAGAGGGGTTCTGCACGTACACCCGGTTGCCCATGACGATAGGCGCCGATCGTCCGCCGTACGGCGCCCGCCACAGGAAGTTCTCGCCCTTGAGCGCCCATGTGTCGATGAGGCCCGTCTCGCGCGAGGTGCCGTCGCGGTTCGGCCCGCGCATTTCAGGCCAGTCGCCGACCGCCACGCGGCGGGGGCCCTCGGCCGTCAAAGAGATCGAAACGGCCAGCAGTGCGGCCGCAGCAAGACAGGACTTCTTCGACATGGCGACCAATATACGCCGATCACGGCTCGTCGTGTTTACGGGCTGGCGGGTCCAAAAGGACCC
>Ga0209640_10000931_pt1 | contig 23914 bp, 21 predicted proteins | sample RifCSP10_1_FD_184018 | JGI IMG/M metagenome (GOLD analysis project Ga0209640, IMG submission 184018) | Soil microbial communities from Rifle, Colorado - Rifle CSP2_sed 10_1 (SPAdes) (version 2) | ecosystem: Environmental > Terrestrial > Deep subsurface > Rock core/Sediment | place: Rifle... | reverse complement strand
CTCGAGCGTTCGACCGATTTGCTGTTAAAAATCGCCGGCGGACAAGCGGGTCCGATCACTGAGGCCGGCAATCGGCCACGTGCTGAAAAGCCGATTCGGCTGCGCGCCGCGCGCGTCGATCGTGTTATTGGCTATGCGATACCGCGCGCGCAGGTGGAGCGGGTATTAGCGGCCTTAAGTATGGTCGTTAAGCGAAGCAAAGATGGCTGGCTGGTGACACCGCCCTCGTACCGTTTCGATATCCGTATCGAGGAAGATCTGATTGAGGAAGTGGCGCGCCTGACCGGCTATGAAAACGTGCCGGCCCGACTGCCAGCAGAACCGATTGCTCCGCCAGCTATTTCGGAATCACAACGCACGCCGGCCCGGCTGCGAGCGCTCTTGGTCGATCGCGACTATCAAGAAGTAATCACGTACAGCTTTGTCGATCCGGCGATCGAGCGTCTGGTCGAACCGAACGCGTCGGCGCTAACGTTGGCCAATCCGATTAGCACCGATATGGCGGCAATGCGCACGACGCTGTGGCCCGGCATGCTGCGCACGTTGCAGTACAACGTGAACCGGCAATGCCAGCGCATTCGAATCTTCGAGATCGGTCGACGCTTCGCGAGTGAAGGCGGCGGGACCCGAGAGACGATGGTAATCGCCGGAGCCGTGAGCGGGTCGGCACACGAGGAGCAGTGGGGGCTGACGAAACGCGCTGCCGATTTTTACGACGTTAAAGGCGACATCGAAGCGCTGCTCGCCGGTAACGGTGACATGGGCGCATTTCGTTTCGAGGCCGCTCATCATCCAGCGCTGCATCCAGGCCAAACGGCTGCTATATATTTCAACGATGACCAAATCGGCTGGCTCGGCGCGTTGCACCCGAGCCTGCAAACTCGACTCGATCTGGGGGAGGTCGTGTTGTTCGAGATCGAGCTGGCCGCGCTCACGACAAAGCGCATTCCGACGCATGTGGACGTCTCGCGGTTTCCGGGAATACGCCGCGACCTCGCGATCGTCGTCGCCGAACAAATCGCTGCCGCGTCGGTGATGGATGCGGTACGAAATGTGGCTGGAAAATTGCTTGTTAATGTTCAGTTATTCGACGTGTATCGCGGCGAAGGTGTTGATTCGGGAAGAAAAAGTTTAGCGCTGGGCTTGACCTTACAGGATTCTTCGCGCACGCTTAAGGAAGCGGAGGTAGACTCGTTAATGATGCAAATTGTCTCCACCCTGAGAGACGAAGTAGGGGGGGAGCTGCGTCGCTGACTGGTCGATCAAGACAACAAAACCACGGAACGAGTACAGCACATGGCGTTGACCAAAGCGGATCTGGCCGAAAGTCTCTTTAACGAATTGGGGCTTAATAAGCGGGAAGCCAAGGAGTTTGTTGAGCTTTTTTTCGAGCATATTCGATCGGCCTTGGTCAGCGGCGAGCAGGTGAAGCTTTCGGGTTTTGGCAATTTCGGACTGCGCCACAAGAATTCGCGACCCGGCCGCAATCCGAAAACCGGGGAGGAAATTCCGATTACAGCCCGGCGCGTCGTCACGTTTCGGGCGAGCCATAAGTTAAAGGAACGGGTCGAGCGCAACGCTCGCCTCAACACGGACAGAATAGCCTCGGCTGATAAGACCAATAACCAGGCTGAAGCGAATGCTTGACCCAGCGGATAACCTCGAACTCCCGGCAATCCCCAGCAAGCGCTACTTCACCATTGGTGAAGTGAGCGAGCTGTGTGCGGTTAAGCCGCACGTATTGCGCTACTGGGAGCAAGAATTCCCGCAGCTGAAACCGGTAAAGCGGCGCGGTAACCGGCGTTACTACCAGCGCCATGATGTGGTGTTGATTCGACAAATCCGTAGTCTGCTCTACGTCGAGGGCTTTACCATTAGCGGCGCGCGCAACAAATTGGCGCTTGATAGCCCAAAGTCCATCGATAACGATCGCGCGCAGACGATCCGGGCGCTGATCACCGAACTCGAAGACGTACTGCGACTGCTCGACGCAAAATAACCCCTAGCGGCTCGGTGCCCGCGGCACCGAGCGTTTTCCCGGTACGTCCACAACCGCAAACGTTGTTTTGTCAGCTCGGTCTCGGTCGAGTATCATAGCGACGTCGTTGAAGTCGTAGTTGTTCACTCATCACACTTTTCCGTGCGGGGCGTAGCGCAGCCTGGTAGCGCACCACCTTGGGGTGGTGGTGGTCGTGGGTTCAAATCCCGCCGCCCCGACCAATCCGATGATAACCCGAAGGACACCGAGGGCTCGGTCCGTTGGTTAATCGCAGACCACCGATGGCTGTGTACTTGCCTAGCACCCCTGGGCGTCGATGGGCGGTTCTCTGAGTTACTTCGTTCGCTTCGGTTTTCAATCGTCTCGATGCGCATCCTAGTTAGTAACGACGACGGTTATCTCTCGCCCGGAATCGTCTGTCTGGCGCGGGCACTCGCGGTATTTGCCGACGTCGATGTCGTGGCGCCGGATCGCGACCGCAGTGGCGCGAGCAACTCCTTAACTCTGAATCGACCGTTGCGCGTACGCCGTGCGGAGAACGGGTTTTGGTTCGTCGACGGTACGCCCACGGATTGCGTGCATCTGGCAATTACCGGTCTGATGAAACATCAGCCGGACATGGTGGTCACTGGAATTAATCGCGGCTCCAATCTCGGCGATGATGTGCTCTATTCCGGGACCGTGGCGGGCGCGATCGAAGGCCGTTTCCTCGGTGCGCCGGCGATTGCGGTGTCACTCGCGGGATTCGCCGGAAAGAATTTCGAGACGGCGGCCGATATTGCCGTGCGGCTGGTCAAACGCCTGGAGCACGATCCGCTGCCGGCCGATACCATTCTCAACGTCAATGTTCCCGATCTGCCGCTCGCGCAAGTATCGGGTATCGAGGCGACGCGCTTGGGGCAGCGGCATCGATCGGAGTCGATGCAAAAATCGAACGACCCGCGCGGCGAGACGGTCTACTGGATTGGTGCCGCCGGCGCGGAAGCGGATGCTGGGCCGGGCACCGACTTCGATGCCCTACGGCGTAATGCCGTCGCCATCACCCCTATGCAGGTGGACATGACTCGGTATACTGCGCTCGAGCAAGTTTCATCCTGGCTCAAGAAGCTGTAATTCACGATGATGGACTCGGGGCTCGCGGAAGGTATCGGCATGACTTCCCTGCGCACGCGCGAACGGCTGGTGCAGCGTCTGCGTGCCGACGGCATCGTCGACGAGCGCGTGCTGGACGCGATTCGGAGAGTTCCGCGTCATCTGTTGATCGACGAGGCTTTGGCCAGCCGCGCCTACGAAGACACAGCGCTACCGATCGGTTACGGACAAACTATTTCCCAACCGTACATCGTCGCGCGCATGACCGAGGCGCTATGTGCTGGGCGAACGCTGCGTCGGGTTCTCGAGATCGGTACGGGTTCAGGCTATCAAACGGCGGTGCTCGCGCGCCTCGCCGAGGAAGTTTATTCGATCGAGCGCCTCGAACCGTTGTTGCGCACGACGCGAACGCGTTTGCTGCGCATCGGGATACGCAATCTGCATTACAAGCTTGGCGACGGTACTCGTGGTTGGGCGGACCACGCGCCTTACGACGGCATTATCGTAACGGCGGCGCCGTCGATGTTGCCGCAGGAGCTTATCGGTCAGCTTGCGATCGGCGCGCGGCTGGTAATACCGGTTGGCACATCCGGTGCTCAGCAGCTGATGGTCATCGAGCGAACCGAGACCGGTCACGTGAGCCAGGAATTGCAGCCTGTGAGTTTTGTGCCGCTGGTCGAGGACGAAGCCTGAAGACGGACGCCCGCGTGCGCGAGTCCGCGATCCGGTGGTGCAGAGTGGTACTGGCGGTTTGCGGGCTAATATCCGCGGTCAGCGCTTGTGGCCCGCGCATGATCGCCGTCGTCCAAGATCGAAGTGCCCCCGTGCGCCAGCCGGAATCGAAGTATCGCGACGTGCAGTCGGGCGACACGCTTTATAGTATCGCCTGGGAATCGGGACGCGATTACGGCGACCTCGCGCGATGGAACGATCTTGATCCGCCGTACGTGATCCGACGCGGTCAAAAAATCAGACTGTTTCCGCCGGATGGTTCGCGCAAGTTGGCCCCCGCTAGCGACGATTTCCGAATCGTCGCTAGCGGTGACACGCTGTACGGAATCGCGCGCGAGACCGGATTACCTGTCGCCGATCTAGCCGCGTGGAATCGGTTAGCGCCGCCGTACGCGATCTCACCAGGACAGCGATTGCGCCTGACGCCGCCGCCGAGTGCGGCAATCGCACAAATGCCGGCGCCAACGCCAGCGCCACGCAGCGTGCCCAGCGGGCCACCGAAAACGGAGGATGAAAGCGACAGCACTGGTCCCGTCGTGTGGCGCTGGCCCACGGATGGCAAAACGATCACGCGCTTCGCGCCAGGTGACCGCACCAAAGGCATCGACATCGCCGGTTCGAAGGGTCAGCCGATTTACGCGGCCGCGCCGGGAAAAGTTGTGTACCAAGGCAGTGGACTTCGCGGATACGGGCAGCTTATCATCGTCAAACATAACGTTGATTTTCTAAGCGCTTATGCGCACGCTTCAACGATTTACGTGCAAGAAGGGAGCGCAGTAGCGGCCGGGCAGAAGATCGCGGCTATGGGCAGCAGCGGCGCCGATCGCGTTAAGCTGCATTTTGAAATTCGACGACGCGGCGAGCCGGTCGATCCATTAGATTTTCTTCCAAAGAAGTAATTATGGCTGCACGCAAACAATCCAGTTCCCGAAAGAAAGGCAAGGCCGAGCGCTCGGCCAAGAAAGTGACTCCGGAAGCGGAGGACGCCGACGAAGAAGTCGCGTCCGAAGAAAAGGAGGAGGAAGAGGAGGACGAGGAAGAGGAAGAAGAAGAGAAAGAGGAAAAAGAAAAGGAAGGAAAAGAGGGAAAAGAGGGAAAGAGGCGTCCTGCCGCCGAGGCGGGCGACTCGGAAGACAGTGGCACCAAGTCGAGTGAGACCTATGTGCAGGCCGATGCCACGCGCCTGTATCTCAAGGAAATCGGCTTCTCGCCGCTACTGACGGCGGAGGAAGAAGTTTTTTTCGCGCGCAAGGCGCAGCGCGGCGATGCGGCGGCACGCCGGCGCATGATCGAAAGCAATTTACGCCTGGTGGTGAAGATTGCGCGGCGCTACATGAATCGCGGTTTGGCGCTGCTCGATTTAATCGAGGAAGGCAATCTCGGTTTGATCCGGGCGGTCGAGAAATTCGACCCGGAACGGGGATTTCGTTTCTCCACGTACGCGACCTGGTGGATTCGGCAGACGATCGAGCGCGGCATCATGAACCAGACGCGCACCATTCGATTGCCGGTGCACGTGCTGAAGGAAATCAACATCTATCAGCGCGCGGCCCGCCATCTGTCGCAAAAGCTCGACCACGAGCCGACACCGGAAGAAGTGGCGCAGCTGCTGGATAAGCCGATCGAAGACGTCAAAAGTATGCTCGGCTTGAACGAACGCCTGGCCTCGGTCGATGCGCCACTCGACGACGATCCAGACCGCTCGTTGCTGGACGCCATCGCCGACGAACGCACGCTCGACCCGGAAAAGGCACAGCAGCGCGAAGACCTGCAGGGGTTAATCGAGTCGTGGCTAAACGAACTGAACGACAAGCAGCGCGAGGTGGTGGAGCGGCGTTTCGGTTTGAACAACCGCGAAATTTCGACACTCGAAGAAGTCGGCGCCGACATCGGCGTGACGCGCGAACGTGTCCGGCAGATTCAGGTGGAAGCGCTAAAACGGTTGCGCGTTATCCTCGAACGGGCCGGATTCTCCGTCGATTCGTTATTTTGATAGGACCATTGAAACCACAGATGAACACGGATGAACGCAGATAAGAACCGATTCGTGTCTTAGTATCCGTGTTGATCTGTGTTCATCTGTGGTTCCGAGCTTCTTACTCAAAACCTTCAAGCAGCAGGGCGGCAGCCACGCGCCGGCCTTCGCTCACCAATACGTTGTACGTACGGCAAGCGGCACCGGTGTCCATCACTTCAAATCCGATTTGGGCGGCGACCAGCGAACGCGTCAATTCCGGCACGGGAAACGACAGGCGTGCCCCGGTGCCGAGCAGCACCACTTCGGGGTGCAACGCACAAATCGTGTCGAAGTCAGCTGCCGTCAGTTCACGGAACAGCCGCGGACGCCACGGTGCGACGACGCGTTCGGGCGTGACGATCAGGCTGACGGTGTAGACGTCCTGGTTGACGGTGATGCGGCCGGGCGCGTACGAGCGGATGATGTTGCCGGTCGCGCTGTCGAGCTGAATTTTCACGGTCGTGTACCAGCGCTCGATGGTGGCGACGATTTCCAGGCGCGCGACGACACCCTATAATAGATTCGCAACTTCATGCGCTGTCATACTACAACACCGCCGACGCCGCAGTAATAGAATGGACGAGTTCCCGAGAATCAAGCGATTACCCCCGTACGTCTTCAATATCGTCAACGATTTGAAGGCGCAGGCGCGTCGTCGTGGCGAAGATATCATCGACTTCGGCATGGGCAATCCCGACGGGCCGACGCCACGCCACATCGTCGAAAAACTGTGCGAAGTGGCGAGTCGCGAGGACACGCATCGCTATTCGGTTTCGCGCGGCATTCCGCGCCTGCGCCGCGCGATCGCGGGTTGGTACCAGCGTCGCTTCAACGTCGAACTCGATGCGGAACGCGAGACGATCGTCACGATCGGATCGAAGGAAGGGCTCGCGCATTTGGCGTTGGCGACAGTCGAGCGCGGCGACGCGGTGCTGGTGCCGAATCCGGCGTACCCGATCCATCCTTACGGTTTTGTCATTGCCGGTGCCGACATTCGCCATGTGCCACTCACGCCGGACGTGGATTTTTTTGCCGAGCTGGAAAAAGCGATTCGTGATTCGTGGCCGAAGCCGAAGATGCTGGTGTTGAATTTTCCGGCGAACCCGACGACCCAGTGCGTCGATTTAGCATTCTTCGAGCGCGTAATCGCGATCGCGCGCGAGCACAACATCTGGGTTGTGCATGATCTCGCGTACGCTGACATTGTTTTTGACGGCTACGTTGCGCCGTCGATCTTGCAAGTGCCGGGCGCGAAGGATGTGGCCGTTGAGTTTTTTACGCTATCGAAAAGCTACAACATGCCGGGTTGGCGCGTCGGCTTTATGTGCGGCAATGAAAAGCTGGTCGGTGCCTTGGCCAAGCTAAAATCCTACTTCGACTATGGCACCTTCACGCCGATCCAAGTCGCGGCGATTCTCGCGCTTGAAGGGCCGCAGGATTGCGTCGAGGAGATTCGGCTTATCTATCAGAAACGGCGCGACGTTATGTGCGCCGGACTCGAGGCGGCGGGCTGGCCGGTTGAACGGCCGAAAGCGACGATGTTCGTGTGGGCGCAAATTCCAGAAGCTTACCGTAGTCTCGGCTCGCTCGAATTTTCGAAGAAATTGCTGGCAGAAGCCAAAGTCGCGGTGTCGCCGGGAATCGGCTTCGGCGAGTACGGCGACCAATTCGTGCGCTTCTCGCTGATCGAAAATGAACACCGCACACGTCAAGCGCTGCGCTCCGTGCGCGAGGTGTTTCGACGCGAGCGCATCCTGGTTCATCCGCGGCGCGGCAGCGCATGAATCCGAAATCGACGAAGACTCCCGTGCGCGATACCGGCACGGAACCGGTTCGTGTCGGGCTGCTCGGCCTCGGCACCGTCGGTTGCGGTACGCTGACCGTGCTCTCGCGCAATCGCGAGGAGATAACGCGCCGCGCCGGACGTCGTATCGATATTGTGCAAGCGGCGGCGCGCGATCCGCGCAAGGCGCGCGCTTGTCCGCTCGTCGGTGTCGAGTTGGTTACCGATGCGGAAATAGTGGTGACCAATCCTGCCATCGATGTGGTGGTGGAACTGATCGGTGGTTACGATCCCGCACGCCGGCTGGTACTGCAGGCGATTGCCCACGGCAAGCACGTGGTCACCGCGAACAAAGCATTGATCGCACTGCATGGCAATGAGATTTTTCGCGCCGCGCAGGACCACGGCGTGATGGTGGCGTTCGAAGCGGCGGTTGCCGGTGGCATCCCCATCATCAAGGCGATTCGCGAAGGCTTGGCCGCGAACCGTATCGAATGGGTTGCGGGCATCATTAACGGCACGACTAATTACATCTTGTCGGAAATGCGCGATCGTGGCACGGAGTTCGCGGACGTACTCGCGGAAGCGCAACGACTTGGCTATGCCGAAGCCGATCCGAGTGTCGATATCGATGGTATCGACACCGGAAACAAACTGACGATACTCGCGGCGATCGCATTTGGGATACCGCTCAAATTCAAGGACGCGTATATCGAAGGTATCCGGGATATTACGCGCGCCGACGTCGCTTATGCCGAAGAGTTGGGTTACGCGCTAAAGTTGCTTGGCATCGCGCGGCGCGCGCCGAACGGCATCGAGCTGCGCGTGCATCCGACGCTCATTCCGGAGCGCCGCTTAATCGCGAACGTGGACGGCGCGATGAACGCCGTTTTGGTGAAGGGCGACGCTGTCGGTCCGACGATGTTTTACGGCGCCGGTGCGGGCGCCGAACCAACGGCGTCTGCCGTCGTTGCTGACCTAGTAGACGTCGTGCGCACACTCACGACCGATCCAACTAATCGTGTCCCGCACCTTGCATTTCAGTCGGATTCGTTGGTGGACCTGCCGATATTGCCGATGAACGACGTGCGCACGTCGTACTATCTACGCTTGCATGCCGTAAATCGGCCGGGTGTACTCGCCGACGTCACGCGCATTCTCGGGGATCTCAGTATCAGCATCGAAGCGATTCTGCAAAAAGAACCGGCCGAAGGGGACGACGCCGTACCGATTATTATACTTACGCATCCAGTGGTGGAGCGAAGCATGAATAGCGCGATCGCACGCATCGAAGCCTTGGCCGCGATTCGCGGTCGCGTGGCGCGTATCCGTCTTGAACACCTGCGCGCGGATTGGCGATGACGACGCCATTGCTATACACCGGTTTGATCGAGCGCTACCGCGATCGGCTCCCGGTTAGCACGCACACGCCCGTCATCAGTTTGGCGGAAGGGAATACGCCACTCATTCGGCTGCACCGCGTGGTGCGCGACACGGGCGTCGACGTGGAGCTGTACGCCAAGTTCGAAGGGCTCAATCCGACCGGGTCGTTCAAGGACCGTGGCATGACCATGGCGGTGTCGAAAGCGGTGGAGACGGGCGCGCGTGCGATTATATGCGCCTCCACTGGAAATACCTCTGCGTCTGCCGCCGCGTATGCGGCACGCGCCGGCATTACCTGTTTCGTGCTGATTCCAGAAGGCAAAATCGCGCTCGGTAAGCTGGCGCAAGCGATGGTCCACGGCGCGATCGTGTTGCAGATCGAGGGTAATTTCGATGTCGGCATGCAACTAGTGAAATTGGTCGCCGAGCGTGCGCCGGTTACCATCGTCAATTCTATTAATCCCTTTCGGTTGCAAGGACAGAAAACCGCCGCGTTTGAAATCGCCGAAGCGCTCGGCGATGCGCCCGACTTTCACTGTCTACCGGTCGGCAACGCCGGCAATATCAGCGCGTATTGGATGGGTTACAGCGAATACCACGCGGGCGGCGTGACCAGCCGCCGACCCGTGATGGTTGGGTATCAAGCGTCCGGCGCCGCGCCGTTTCTGCGTGGCGACATGATCGACAATCCCGAGACCGTCGCGACCGCCATTCGCATCGGCCATCCGCAATCCTGGGACAAGGCCTGGCAGGCGCAGCGCGAGTCGAACGGCTGGTTCGCGGAGTGCAGTGACGACGAAATTCTGGCGGCACAACGTCTGCTGGCCCAACAGGAAGGGGTCTACTGCGAACCGGCGTCGGCAATTTCCATCGCCGGACTGCTAAAGGATCTCCGCGCCGGCCGAATCCAGGCCGGCAGTCGGGTCGTGTGCACCCTGACGGGCCATGGGTTGAAGGATCCGGAAATAGCCATCAAACACAATACCACGCCGGTAATCCGTGTCCCGGCGCAGGCCCAGGCGGTTGAAGCGGCCATCCTCGAACGGCTACGCTAGTCATTATCCTCAAGTAACCTTTCCTTTCTGGGCCAGTAGTTTCGGCTGCTTTTCGCATTTCACCGCTTTTGGCGGCTCCCTGCGAAGTTTTCCTGTTAATTGGCATATCTGTTGCTTTAATTAGGATGACGTAAAAGCAGGATATGGGCGAGAACAGGGAGTTCGTTCGCGTGATTTCTCGCCGCTAACAGAAGGAATTCGATGGAATCCGTGAATTTAACCTGCCATCCCGATCGAACTGAGATCGTGCTGAGCGGCATGCTCGATGTCGGTGAAACCCGTGCCGCCTACGGTCGGCTCGGCGAGGCGTTGACGCGCGCGTTGCCGCTTGAGCTACGCGCCGCCGCATTGGAGCGCGTCGATACCGCTGGGCTGCAACTGTTGATTGCGTTCTTGCGCGCGGCGCACGAGCGCGGCTTGCAACCGAGTTGGCGTGACGTAAGTCCGGCGCTGACCACGGGTGCGCAATTGCTCGGTTTGTCGGCGGCGTTGGAGTTGCCGCAATGAATCTGGCGTCACTTTCGAATCGGTGGTGGATGTGGGCGGCGATTGCCGCGATTGGCTCCTGGCTTTGGTCGTTGCCGTCGTTGCCGCTGGTCGTTGCTGTCGGCAGCGGCTGTACCACGCTCATCGTGGTGGTGTTGCTGATCGGCCACGGCGTTACGTTGCAGCGGATGCAGCAAGCCGCGGCCTCATACGACGACGCCGGCGATAACGACGAGTTACTGACCGCTGCCGAAGCCGAGAGCGAAATCGAAGCCTTGCTCGAAAAATCGAACGACATCGTTCCGATACCGCCGGTCGATCAGATGCTGCAAACCATGGAAGCGGACAATCACCGACGCCGGCTGGAAGATTTGCTACGTCGCTGGGTCGACGTCGCGCACCGTTACAGCGAGGCCGCACTGGTACTGCGCAAGGAAATTCACGGCGTGGTGCACCACACCGAACAAGCGGCGAACACGATTTCGAGCAGTTTCCAAGCAGTGATCAACAAGGCCACGCTGCAAGCGCGCGAGGCGATGGAGTTGCTCGAAGGCACGCAAGGCGGTGCTACCTCCGGCGCGCCGCAGTCTCTCACCGACTTTATTCGGGTATCGGACGAACGCCTGACGAAGATGGCCGACGAAGTTGTTCGAGTCGCGGACCTGTCAGTGCAAATGGTGCAAGAACTCGATGGCGTGCAAACCCGCACTCAAGCGATCGACGGATTCTTGCTCGACGTGGAAAAGCTCGCGGATCAAACCAGTTTGCTGGCGCTTAACGCCGACATTGAAGCGGCGCGAGTCGGTGAGTTCGGCCGCGGCTTCTCGGTGGTGGCGCAAGAGGTACGGCGTCTGAGTCAGCGTTCGCATGAATTCAGCGATCGTATCCGCCAGCACTTGAAGGCCGTGAAGGTCGGTTTGAACAAGACCTACGGCGACATGCGCAACCTGTCCGCCGCTGACATGGAGCACGCGCTTAAGATCAAGGAAGACGTTATTGCCTTGACGCGGTCGTTGGAAGGAAAGAATCGTGAAGTTGCCGAGACCGTCGGCCGTATCAACACGATCAGCCGCGAAATCGCCCAAGACGTTCACAACGTGGTGGTGTCGCTGCAATTCCATGACATCACCAGCCAGAAATTGAAAGGGATGCTGGAACCGATGGATGATTTGCGTCGTATGCTATTTCATCTGATGCAAGAAACGATGGCAACCGGCAAGAACTTGTTGCCGCTCAAAGAGGGATCAACGATGTCGAAGGCAGACGAAAAATCAGCGGGTGTCTCCGCGGACGCTGGGTCGGACGACGCGGTTTTGCGCAAGCTGCGCGCCGTCGGTTCGTCGAGCAGCGGACCGTCGGTGGAATTGTTCTGAGGCGGTAGGAGGATACTGTGGCTACGATCATGACGGTAGACGACACCGCGTCGATGCGGCAAATGATTAGCTTCACGCTCGGCAGCGTGGGTTACGACGTGATTCAGGCGGTCGATGGCGCCGAGGCACTCAAGCTCGCGCAAGATCGCAAAGTCGATCTGGTGATCGCCGACGTGAACATGCCGAACATGGACGGCATCACGTTGGTCAAGTCGCTGCGCGCGCTCGACACTTACAAATTTACCCCGATTCTCATGCTCACCACCGAATCGCAGGCGGGCAAGCGCGATCAAGGCAAGAGCGCCGGTGCCACCGGCTGGATCGTCAAACCGTTCAACCCCGAGCAGTTGGTGAACGTGGTGCGCAAGGTTTTAGGATAGTTTATGACAATCGACTTAACCCGTTTCCACTCGACGTTCTTCGAGGAAAGCCTCGAAGGGGTCGCGGTGATGGAATCGGAATTGCTCGAGATCGAACGCCAAGTAAGCCGCGGCGGAAAACAGGCTGCCGAGAGCCTCGACGCCGAGCGACTTAATTGCATCTTCCGCGCGGCCCATTCGATCAAGGGCGGCAGCGGTACCTTTGGATTCACGCAAGTTGCCGACTTCGCGCACGCGCTCGAATCGCTATTGGACGAGGCGCGGTCGGGTCATCGGTTGATCGACGCCGACACGGCAAATCTATTGTTGCGCGCGGTCGACTGTCTGCGCGCGCTCGTGCATGCCGCCAAAGACGATGGACCGGCGCCGACCGACGTCGAGACATTACACGCAGAGCTTGAGCGTGCTCAAGCGAACGCCGTGGCGCCGGCGGCCAAAGCGGTCGCCGCTGCGACGGCAAGCGTTTGGTCGATTCGCTTTGTGCCGAACGATCGTTTCTTTCATACCGGTAACGATCCGCTACGCATTTTTCGCGCGCTCATTGACCTTGGGCCAATCGCCACGCACGCCGATGCATCGCAGCTGCCCGTGTGGGAGCAGTTCGATCCGCAAGTGTGTTATCTCGGTTGGGACATAATGATCGAGAAAGCGATGGCTCGCGACGCGCTCGATGACGTGTTTGCCTGGGTTGTGGGGGATTGCGAACTGACAATTGAGGCACCGACGGCTACGGCTACGGTCGTAAACGCCGTCGCGAAAGTTGACGAGAAAGCCGCGTCGTCGATTCGCGTGGCAACGGCGAAAGTCGATGGTTTGGTCGATATCGTCGGCGAGCTTGTCATCACGCAAACCATGTTGTCGCAGTTGGTCGAGGACTTCACGATCGAGCGCGCCGCTCAGCTCCAGGCCGGGGTCGCGCAACTCGCGCGGCATACGCGCGAGTTACAGGACGCGGTGCTTGGTATTCGCATGCTGCCGCTCGGTTTCGTGTTTAGCCGTTTGCCGCGCCTGGCGCGCGACGTCGCGACGTTGCTCGGTAAACAGGTTGAAATGGAAATAAGCGGCGATCGCACCGAGTTAGACAAAGCGATCATCGAGCGAATCAGCGATCCGCTGATTCATCTGGTGCGTAACAGCGTCGATCATGGCATCGAAGCGCCGCCAGAGCGTACTCGTCAAGGTAAACCGGCGCATGGCACGATTCGACTAAACGCTTATCACAAAGCCGGCAACGTCGTCATCGAAGTGCTCGATGACGGTCGCGGCTTGGATCGCGACCGCATTGTCGCCAAAGCGCGTGAGCGCGGGCTGATCGCAGCGGATGCGGCGATCGATCCATCGCAAATCGACGAGTTCATTTTCATGCCGGGATTCTCGACGTCCGAAACGGTGAGTGACGTCTCCGGCCGCGGGGTCGGTCTCGATGTCGTGCGTAATAACATTCGTACGCTCGGTGGCGGGGTCGAAGTTAGTTCGTCGCCCGGGCAGGGCACGCGCTTCGTGATTCGCCTGCCGCTGACACTCGCCATCGTCGATGGCATGAGCCTGCGTGTCGGCAGCGAGATCTACATTTTGCCGCTCGCATGGATTGCCGAGACCTTGCAGGTCCAGCCGCAAGACGTGACGCAGCCGGCCGGTGGTCCGGAAATCATCGCCGTGCGCAACGAATTCGTGCCATTACTGCGCCTCGATCGGATATTCAACGTCACCGCGCGCGCCACGAATGTGAACGAAGGACTCGTGGTAATCGTCGAGGCGGATAGTAAACGCATCGCGCTGTTCGTTGACGAGCTACTCGGACAACAGCAAGTGGTATTGAAAAGCCTGGAGCCGCACTGTCAGCGACTCGAGGGAATATCGGCGGCGACTATCTTGGGCGACGGGACCGTCGCACTGATTCTCGACGCCGGCAGTTTAGTGCGACAGGCGCACAGCGCCGCGGCCGTATTGGCGGCGGCTTCGAACGCATTACATCCATCGGCTGCGGCGAGCGCAGCGACGCTACATTGAGGAGTTGACCATGAACAGCAGCGCACAAATTGCTGGCACGTCGCGGGCGGCGGAAGCCGAGCAGTATCTTACGTTTCGCCTCGACGGGCTCGACTACGGCATCCCGATTCATCAGGTGCAGGAGATCCGCGGTTGGACCAAAGTCACGCCGCTGCCGAACTCACCGCGCTATATCCGCGGGGTGCTTAATCTGCGCGGCACGATCGTGCCGATCATCGACTTACGGCTGCGCTTCAATTTACCGGAAGTACCGTACGACGCGATTACGGTGATCGTCGTCATCAACGTCGGCCCCCGTCTGGCGGGAATCGTGGTCGATGCCGTTAGCGACGTGATTGATTTGGATCCAGAACAACGGCGCAACGCGCCGGAATTCGAGGGGCAAGCCAATCGTCAATTCGTTCAAGGCTTGACCCAGGTGGAGGACAAGCTGTTGGTACTGATCGACGTCGACAAGCTCATCAACCATGACGCCCTGGCACAAGCGGCGGATGCGGCCTAACAAAAGTAAAAAGTAATACGAGGAACACGGACGCTATGGAAACCAAACAATCGACGAGTTCGCTGCTACGCCTGAAACTGTTGGTCGCGGCTGGCATGGTTTATCTGGTGTTGGCGGTAGGGGCTGGGGCCGGACTGTTTCAAATGTCGCAGATGGTTGGCATTGCCGAGGAAGCGCACGCGCAGGCGCTGCAAGCGGCTGGGCCTAGTGGCACGCCAGAAGCGCTGGCGCGTTACGAAACGGAATACGCCAAACTCAATAAACACTACCGCGACACACGTCTATTGACGATTGTGTTAGTGCTTGTCACCGCCGTGGGCGGTGTGGGGATGGTGTATTACCTGAATCGAGCGCTCACAGATCCGTTTAAACGGTTGCAGCATGTAGTGCAACGATTGAGCGAAGGGGACCTGTCGATGACGGTCGACGTCGAACGCGGTCGCGGCGACGAGGCCACGGTGCTGGGGACGCTCCTCAATACCATGATTCGACGTTTAAGCGAGAGCTTGCAGCGTGTCGCGGAAACGGCCGACATCGTGTATCGCGGTTCGCAAGAACTGAGCGCCGCGAGCGAACAGCTTTCGGCGTCCGCGCAGCAACAGGCCAGTTCGCTCGAAGAAACCGCGGCGTCGATGGAAGAAATGACGAGCACGGTAAAACACAATGCCGACAACGCCGTGCAAGTCGATAAGCTCGCCGTAGAGTCGGCAGACGCCGCCAGCGAAAGCGTGACTATGGCGGCGTCGTTGCGTCGATCGATGGACTTGATCAACGGCAGCAGCGGCAAAATCAGCGATATCATCGGTGTGATCGACGACATCGCGTTTCAGACCAACTTGTTGGCGCTGAACGCCGCCGTCGAGGCGGCGCGCGCCGGTGAACACGGGCGTGGTTTTGCCGTCGTTGCGGCCGAAGTTCGTAGTCTGGCGCAACGCAGCGCGCAGGCGGCGAAAGAGATTAAGTCACTAATTACCGATAGCGTTGAAAAGGTCGGCGATGGCGGACATTTGGTCGGCATCGCCGGTACCAAGCTCGAAGGCATCGTCGTGAAAGTGAAGAGCGTTGCCGAGCTGGTATCCGAGATCAACGCGTCGAGTCAAGAACAGGCGTCGGGTATCGAGCAGGTGAACCGCGCGATCGTGCACATGGACGGCGCCACCCAGGCGACCGCGGCTCAGGCCGAGGAACTAACCGGCACCAGCCAGTCGTTGTCGGCGCAAGCCGAGCATCTGCGTCGTTTGGTGTCGCAGTTTAAGCTTCTGGGCGGAATGTCCGCGGCTCCGTCGGCGGCACCCGCCAAGCCGATGCGCAGCAACGAAAGCAAATTGAAACCGGCGGCTGTACCCGCTGCGCCACCCAGTGAGCGTGCGATCGGGAACGACAAAAAAGTGCAAAAGCTGCGACCGCGACGCGCGGCCGGGTCGAGCGACGACTGGACTGAATTTTAGCAACGCCGGGGTCGATGTCCCGCTGGCCGGAAAAGACGCATGCTTGTTTCCTCGTCACCAGTGATCACCGGTCCGTCGGTCTATAAGATCAGCGACGCCGAGTTTCAGCAGCTGCGTGAATTTATTTATACGCATACCGGTATCGCGTTGTCGGATCACAAACGCGCGCTGGTATACGCGCGGCTGGGTCGGCGGTTGCGCCATTACGGGCTCGAATCGTTTGCCGACTACTACCAGCTGTTGACCGAACAGGACACGGACGGGCAGGAGTTGGTCGAGATGATTAATTGCATTACGACCAACAAAACCGATTTTTTTCGCGAGCCGCATCACTTCAAATTCTTAACCGACCGCGTGCTTCCGGAAATTCAGGCGCGTGGCGCCAATGGCGGGCGGCGTCTGCGCCTATGGAGCGCCGGCACCGCGACCGGTGAGGAAGCGTATACGTTGGCAATGACCGTACGCGAAGCCTTTCCCTTGGCAGAGGTTTGGGATATTCGCATTCTCGCGACGGATATCGATACGCGCGTCTTGGGCCACGCCGAACGCGGCGAGTACACCGAAGAGCAGGCCGAACGTATTCCGCAAGCGCTGCTGCAGCGCTATTTTTTCCACGGTGAAGGTGAAAACGCCGGACAGGTGCAGGCGAAACCAAAACTCAAGGAGATCATTCGTTTTCGCCGGCTCAATTTGATGGACGACCCGTGGCCTATGCACGGCCTGTTTGACGCCATCTTTTGCCGCAACGTGATTATCTACTTTGATCGCCCGACGCAACGGCGCCTGATCGAGCGCTTCACACAGATGTTGCGACCGGGAGGTTATCTGATGCTGGGCCATTCGGAATCGTTGGTCGACGGTGGCGGGAAACTACGCCACATGAGTCAGAGCGTGTATCAATATCAAGGTAAAACCTGACATGCACGGACCGACCGCGCCGCGACGACGTTCTTTGCCCGGCGACAATCCGGACACGCCGCGTGTGACCATTCATATCGGCGGCTTGCGCGCCAGCCGCGAACCGCTGGTGATCGACACCGTGCTCGGTTCCTGTATTGCTGCCTGCCTGTACGATCCGGAGGCTCGCATCGGCGGCATGAACCACTTCATGCTACCCGAGGGTGTCGATCCGAAGAATCCGAACAGCACGCGCTACGGCGTGCACGCCATGGAACTATTGATTAGCGATCTCATGCGGCTTGGTGCGAGTCGCAGTCGATTTCGCGCGAAAATATTCGGCGGTGGTCACGTACTCAAGATTCGCGAAAGCGCGAAGGGCGTGCCGCAGCGCAACATCGAATTCGTGCGGCGCTTTCTGACCGGCGAGCAAATACCGGTTGTGAAGGAAGATCTCGGGGGCTACCAGCCGCGACGCGTGCTGTTTCACACCGACACCAACAAAGTATTCATGCGCTACCTCGGACAGCAAGAGGCCGAGCGCACGGCCGAGGAAGAAATGGTGTACTTGATCAGCTTGAAGCACCAGAAGTTGGATGGCGACGTGGAGCTGTTCTGATGCGCGGAGCGGATTCAAGCGGGCGCGATCAATCGATACGGCACGGGTCGGTCAACAAGATTCGCACGCTGGTCATCGACGACTCCGCGGTCATGCGGCAGCTGATTGCGGCAATATTGGTCGAGGACGACGGCATCGAAGTCGTCGGGACCGCGCCCGATCCGTATGTCGCGCGTGAGAAGATCAAGCGCCTGCACCCCGATGTGCTCACACTCGACGTCGAGATGCCGGGCATGGACGGGCTTAAGTTTCTCGAAAACTTGATGCGACTACGGCCGATGCCGGTGGTCATGGTTTCGTCGCTCACCTCGCGCGGCGCGGCCGCGACCTTGCGCGCGCTCGAACTAGGTGCAGTCGATGTCGTCGCCAAGCCACAAGGCGACCCGCGCGAAGTTATCCCGAGCGTGGCGCGCGAGCTGTGTGCTAAGGTGCGCGCCGCCGCGCATGTGCACCTCAGTCGACCGCGACATATGCCGGTGCCGACGCGCGACCTTGGCACGTATAGCTGTACTGCATCGCGCCGCGAGCGCGGTGTTGTCGCTATCGGCGCCTCAACCGGTGGTACGCAAGCGATTGGCGAGATCTTGCAGCGCTTACCCGCGCAGATGCCGCCGATCGTCGTCGTGCAGCATATGCCGCCGCGATTCACTGGTTATTTTGCCGAACGACTCAACGAGCACTGTGCGCTCGAAGTGCGCGAGGCCGTCGACGGCGATCGTCTTCGGCCCGGCGTCGCGCTGATTGCACCGGGCGGATGTCAAACCGAGATCGTCGCGAGCGGCGATGGCTACAAAGTGCGCGTCTTCTTTGGCGAGCCGGTCAATCTGCATCGTCCCTCCGTGGACGTATTGTTTGACTCGATGGCAAGTAACGTCAGTAATAATGGTTTTGGAATTATTCTTACCGGCATGGGTAGCGATGGCGCGCGCGGCATGGGCGCCATGCGCCGTAGCGGCGCGACAACGATCGCACAAGACGAGGCGACATGTTTGGTGTTTGGAATGCCGGAGCGCGCGATTCGTGAAGGGGGCGTTCAGGAAGTTTTGCCGCTCGATCGAATCGCGGATCGGCTGCTCGTGTGGGCCGGTGAAGCTTAGCCTAAATAGTCGTCGCGATTTGAGCTAACCGCGGGTCGGCGGTTTAGCCCACCGGACGCTGGATACGTTCGAGCAAACCTCCCAACAACGCCAGTTCACGCCCGAGTCCGGTGCGTGCTAGTTCCAAATCTGCTACCTGTGAGCCCAGTGTATCCATATTCTTGTGAATCTTGCGCAGGTGATCGAGCTGACCTTCGATCGCCGCTCGGTGATCTTGCAGCTGCTTGTAAAGAGGTGTGACCAACGCCTGAAACCACCCCTTGGTGCTGCGATTGCACTCATCGAAGATATGGCGCGCCTGCGACACCAGTGTGATGAAGAACCGATTAACTACGAAATGCTGTTCGGTCATGACCGTGACCGGGCTGTCGCGAAACGCTTGCGCTTTTTCGCGCAGCCGATTGAAATCGAGTACGTAGGGCAGCAGTGCCAGCCGCGCCGGTTGCAGTCGGGTGAAACCATACTGCGCGTGCAGGCGATCGTAAATTACCTCGACCTCGTGCTTGAGCGACTCAGCCCGACGGCTCACTTCCTCGATACGCATGCGCGTGCCGGCGAAAAATGTATCCATGCCGCGCTTGAGCCCGACGGTGGTCCAGCTGTCGTTCATTTCCTTACGGGACTCCGCGATCAAGGTATCGAGGCTGACCAAGCTCAACGGCGCAAGCAACGCCTTGGCCTGCGTGGAGAGAGTGAGGCGAGTGGTTTCGAATCCCTTTAGTTCCTTGTCGTAGCGGGTCTTTTCCTCACGCATACGCGTAACCATTTTTTGGATGACGTCGAGGTTGCGTCCGCCGAGCTGCCGCAGTTGCACGAGTTGTCTATCAATGGTTGTCGCGCGCGCGCTTAAGAGGGTGCAGTCGTCGCGCAGGCGGCCGCTGACCTCGTACACGACCTTGCCGCGAATGATTTCATGCTTGGCGGGAATGACGTCGCGCGCGATCCGTTGCTCGAGTGCGGCGATGCCGCTGCGCTCGATCAAGGATCGATCGCTCTTGGCGCGCCCGGTCATCGCTTTCTGCGCCGACACTGCAAAAATGTTGTCGGGTTTGACGTTTAAAATCCGAGCGGTTTCGCGCACTTGCTGTGCCAGGGTATCGTCGATCTTTTTGGGGTCTTGTAGGTCGTCCCACAGAATATCGATCTTGTTCAACACCACGAATCGTCCCGCGGAATTGACGCCGCGGGCGCCCGCCACGTGGTTGTTCCATACCTCCATATCGCTGCGGGTCACGCCGGCGTCTGCGGCAAGCACGAATAGCACGGCATGCGCCTCGGGCAACATGCGCAGCGTCAGCTCCGGTTCCACGCCTAGGGCGTTGAGACCTGGGGTATCCAGTACCACCAACCCGCGTTTAAGCAGGGGGTGTGGGAAGTTGATGATCGCATGGCGCCACGCGGGCACCTCGACCATCGTGTTCGCCGAGGGACGCTTACCGCCTTCGGGTGTATACAGGCCCAGCTCTTGTGCCTCCCAGGCGCTTACGTTCTTGGTTCTATTGGCCTCAAGGAACGCTTGGCGCACTTCCTCGGCCGAATTCGGCCGCAGAATGTGTATGGTGGTCCAGTGGACCGGTGTAATTTTGTATTCGGCGATGGTGGTCGGGGTCTTGCGGGTTTCGATTGGAAGCAGCCGAACACTAGCGGGTTGGCTTTCATCGAAGTGGAGCTCTGTAGGGCACATCGTCGTGCGACCAGCGGCTGTGGGTAGCAGACGCTGCTTAAAGCTTGAAAAGAAGATAGCGTTTAAAAGCTCTGTTTTTCCACGAGAAAATTCACCGACTAGCGCGACTTGGAGACGTTCGGACTTGAGTTGATCAGCGAGCTCGTAGACGCGCAAATCCTGTTCGCCATCGCTTCCGCCCTGTTCCTCGACCCAGGTCTGATACTCGCCAATGGCGATTGCTACGTCGTCGCACCACGATCGGTAACGTGCCAGTGAATCCGCGAAGCTTGCGGACGGTTTGTTATTCTCGTGTCGGCTGGCTTCGTCTTCAGACACAGCGACAACGCGATCGAGCTTTGGCTCCGCGCTAGACATTTTATGTAGCGGCAAATGACGAAATTAGCGTTATTCTTGCAAGACTTAGGCCAAACAAGCATAGCGGTAATGTGCCTATTTTCACGGTCATAATTCTCCTAGAATTTCAGGAATCCGCTCCAGTTTTTCCAGCGGCGGCTTACTTTAAGACTATAGGTGGTGCGGTTTGATTCGTGCCGTGATTTCAGAGGAAAAGTCTCTAACCCTTCTTATCCCTGGGTTATTTGGCTTTTCGAGCGATCCGACCAAGGCAGCCGGCGCAAACGGGCCGGTGGCCCGCGCTTTGGAGACTTTGCTCGGACGCGCTGAGCGCCCCCAAACGTCGGTGGTCGAGTATGAACGGCAGGTATTTTCACTTTTTGGGGTAGTCGCCCCGAATGACGCTGATCTTCCGGTCGCGGCGGTCACGCGTGCATTGGATCTCGGGGTGATCGACAACGGCTGGTGGCTGCGCGCCGATCCGGTCCATCTGCGCCCGGAACGAGATCGCCTGATCCTCCTCGATACCCAGATTGTGCCGATTACCTTAGAAGAAGCGAATAAGCTGACCGCAGAGATTATCGAGTCTTATGCTGGCCACGGCTGGCTACTGAAGTCGCCGCGCCCGGGTCGGTGGTATCTCAAGCCGCCGCGAGCGGCGCGCATTCTGACAACACCGTTGCCACGGGTTGTCGGCAAAGACATACATCCGTATCTGCCGCAGGGCAAAGACGGTAAAGCCTGGCACACCGTGTTGAACGAATTTCAGATATTGCTCCACACCGCCAAGATCAATACCGAGCGCGAGCAGCGCGGGGAACTCCCGTTTAACAGTTTGTGGTTCTGGGGCGGTGGTCGACTGCCGAGCATTAGCGAGGTCGAGTGGGCAGAACTCCATAGCGAAGAGCCGATCAGTCTAGCGTTGGCGCGGTTGTCGGAAACGCCAAGCAGTGCGCGCCCGATAGATTTCACCGATTGGCAGCGCCAAGCGCGACGACCCGGCGCGCATCTGGCGGTGCTCGATCAAGCTCGTGGCGCCGTGCAATACGGTCAAGAACGCGATTGGGCCGAGTTCGTTGAGCGTTTGGATCGCGACTGGGTGGCGCCTGCGTTTCGTGCTTTGAAGGCGCGTGAGATTAGCGAGCTCACCATATGCGCGGATACGGGCACGTTTCGAATCGGTCAGCGCGAGATTCGTCGCTGGTGGCGACGCCGGCCGCCGCTTGCGAGCTATCGCTGATAAGATAGCTCGCCAAAGCTGAGATCGCCGTTGCACACATGATCCGAACGCATTGCGCCGACTGCCGTTCACGATGACCGGATCGAACCGGTATTCCGCCGGTGCCGCCAAGACGATCGTTCGACGCGCGCTCAATACCTCTGTTCCCGACACGCTTCCCGCCGACATGCACCCGGTGCTGCGGCGCGCCTATCGCGCGCGCCAGGTTTACTCGGCGGATGATCTCGATCGTTCGGCCGATCGGTTGTTGGCGCCGACGCAATTGAAAGGTATCGATGTTGCCACGACGTTACTCGCCGAAGTGCTCACGCGGCGCGAACGGATTCTAGTGGTGGCGGACTTCGACGCCGACGGCGCGACCAGCTGTGCTCTAGTGGTGCGGGCGTTGCGCGAGATGGGCGCGCGCGATGTCGAGTATCTGGTGCCGAATCGTTTCGAGTTCGGCTACGGGTTGACGCCGGAGATCGTCGCGCTCGCGGCGCAGCGCGAGCCGAAATTGATCATTACCGTCGATAACGGCATCTCCAGCGTGGAGGGTGTTGCCGCCGCACAGGCGCGCGGCATTCGCGTGCTGATTACCGATCATCACTTACCCGGGCCGGTACTTCCGGCGGCGGATGCGATCGTGAATCCGAATCAACCGGGCGATACGTTCGCCAGCAAGAATCTGGCGGGCGTCGGCGTCGCGTTTTATCTCATGGCAGCGTTACGCGCACGTCTGCGCGCGGAAGATTGGTTCAGCGCAAACAACTTACCGGAACCCAAACTCGCCGGCTTGCTCGATCTCGTTGCTGTCGGCACGGTCGCGGATTTGGTTCCACTCGATCGGAACAATCGCATTCTCGTGGCCCAAGGTTTGTCGCGCATACGCGCTGGTCAATCGATCGCCGGGCTACGGGCGCTGCTGTTGGTTGCCGGTAGACGCATCGAGCAGTTGGGCGCGGTGGATCTCGGATTTAGTATCGGCCCGCGCTTGAACGCTGCCGGGCGACTGGCCGACATGTCGCTTGGCATCGAGTGCTTGTTGACCGACGATAGCGCCGCCGCCGCAAATATGGCGGCGCAGCTAGACGCGCTAAATCGCGAACGCCGTTCCATTGAGGCCGAGATGCAGCAGCAGGCGCTGACGGCGATGGAATCGTTACGTCTCGACGGGACGGCACTGCCGCACGGACTGTGTCTATTCGATCCCGCTTGGCACCAAGGCGTAATCGGTTTGGTCGCGTCGCGCATAAAAGATCGATTTCATCGGCCAGTCATCGCGTTCGCGCCGGGCAGTGACGGCGAGATCAAGGGTTCGGCGCGCTCGATTCCCGGATTGCATATTCGCGACGCGCTCGCCGCAGTGGCGGCACAACATCCTGGATTGCTCACGCGCTTTGGCGGGCACGCCATGGCTGCTGGGCTGGCGCTACCGCAGGAAAACTTCGAACAATTTCGCGACGCTTTCGACGCCGAAGTGAAGCGCCAAGTTAGCGACGATGACTTGCAGGGTAAGATTTGGTCCGACGGCGAGCTGACCGACGAGGAAATGAACATCGACGTCGCGCAAGCGCTGCGCGAAGCGGGCCCCTGGGGGCAAAGTTTTCCCGAGCCGTTATTCGATGGCGTGTTCGAGGTCGTGCAGCGCGGCGTGGTCGGCGAGCGACATGTGAAACTCGGATTGCGCCAACAAGGCAAGAAGCGCGTCGAGGCGATTGGCTTTCAGCTCGCGCCTGACGGCGCAGTGCCGGAATGGGAGCGCATCCGCGCGGCGTATCGGCTCGATGTCAACGAGTATC
>Ga0209640_10000930_pt1 | contig 23927 bp, 18 predicted proteins | sample RifCSP10_1_FD_184018 | JGI IMG/M metagenome (GOLD analysis project Ga0209640, IMG submission 184018) | Soil microbial communities from Rifle, Colorado - Rifle CSP2_sed 10_1 (SPAdes) (version 2) | ecosystem: Environmental > Terrestrial > Deep subsurface > Rock core/Sediment | place: Rifle... | reverse complement strand
CCAAGCCGGCCGTATTTTACGTACACGTGCTGGATGACGCGCTCCCGACGATCGCCGCTCGGCAGGTCGAGGTCGATGTCGGGCCACTCGCCGCGTTCCTCGGAGAGAAAGCGCTCGAACAGCAGATCCATCGCAATCGGATCGACGGCCGTGATGCCCAGGCTGTAGCAGACGGCGCTGTTGGCTGCCGAGCCGCGCCCCTGCACCAGAATGTCCTGCTGCCGTGCGTAGTTGACGATGTCCCAGACGATCAGGAAATAGCCGGCAAGGTCGAGCTTCTCGATGAGATCGAGCTCTCGCACGATCTGGGCACGTGCCTTGTCGTGGTACGGACGATACCGGTCGCGGGCGCCTGCTTCCGTGATGTGCCGCAGGAACGACATCTCGGTCTCGCCGGAAGGCACTGGATACTTCGGAAAGCGGTACCCTAGATCGGCCATCGTGTACTCGAGACGCTCGGCCAGTGCAACTGCGTTCGCCAGCGCGTCCGGCCGGTCGGCAAAAAGCTGCGCCATCGATTCCGGGGATTTCAGATACCGCTCGGCGTTCCGCGCGAGCAACCGGCCGGCACTGTCGAGCGTCGTGCGATGTCGCACGCACGTCAGCACATCGAACAGCGGTCGATCCGCAGGCTCGGCAAAACGGACGCCGTTGCTGGCAATCACCTGAACGCGGAAGGCCCGTGCCAGCGCCTCGAGCGCCACATTGGCAGCCTCCTCGTCGCGAAGCAGATGACGCTGCAGTTCGACATACACGTTGCGCCGTCCGAACAGTCCGACCAGACGATCGAGCAGGCCGCCGACACCGTGGTGACGGGTATCGAGCAGCGCATGCCCACCAAGCGCGACAAGGCCGGCGGTCGCGCCATCCAGTTCCTCGAGCGCCAGCACACCCTCGCCTTTGCCACCCCACCGCGTAGTGCGCGGCGGCCCCGGTTGGTCCGCACGCATCTTCATGCGCGTGATCAGCCGGCACAGGTTCCGATAGCCTTCCTGGGTTTCCACCAGGACGGGCAACTGCCACGTCGACGCCGGGATCCGGGATCCGGGATCCGGGATTCGGCGGGATCCGGGATTTGAAAGCAGCGGGGATCCGGGGTTCGAATCCCTTCGGATCCCGGATCCCGGATCCCGGATCCCGATCGTAATCTCAGCCCCGATGATGGCTTTCAGACCTGCCTGTTGCGCCGCCTTGTGGAATCGCGGCGCGCCGTACACGCCATCGGCGTCGAGGAGCGCGAGCGCGGAATAGCCGAGCGCGGCCGCGCGCTCGACCAGCGTTTCGGGCAGTGACGCACCCTGAAGAAAACTGAACGCAGAGGCACAATGGAGCTCGACGTACATAGTAGGCAGTAGGCAGTAGGCAGTAGGCAGTGGGCAGTAGGCAGTAACCGTTTTACTGCCTACCGCCTACTGCCTTCTAGTCAACAATCCCCTCGACGAACCAGTCAGCCGTGGCGCGTTCGCGAAACACCCGGTACGTAGCCCCATCGCTGAGCGTCACGTCCCATTCGTCGCGATCCCATCCTTGGGCCATTTGAGAATTCGAAGATCGATGATGTGACGATTGCAAAAGATCCCGATCACGCCACCACTGCCCGGAAGTCCGCCAGGGCCCCGCGCATACCTGCACACGGCCTCCACTCAACCGGGATTCGGGATCCGGGATCCGGGATCCGGGATAAGAGGCAACCCGAGCGATCGTCACGTGCAGCGGCTTGTCGTGTTCGATGCGCACGCGAACAGGAATGGGGATACGGAAGCGGCGGAGCGCTACGGATGGCTGATACGCAGCGCCTTTCACCTCGACGTGCCACTGAGGCACGGAGGCACCGAGAATTTCTGGTGCGCGTGCTTTTTTATCCTCGGTGTCTCGGTGTCTCGGTGTTTCGTGGGCGCGAAGAACGCTCGAATCGCGCGGCGCGAACACCTTCACGGCAAACGCCCCTGGCTGCCACGAATCGACAAGGACCGGCGATCCGCAGCGGTCCTCTCCCATCAATGCGGCGAGGCGAGCCGTGAGCGTGGACAGCTGCTCTGGAGACGGCAGCGGACGGGCCAGGAGCGAGAACTGTACGATCCGTGCCGGGGTCGGGTCGACGGCCACCACCACACGATCGATCGCAGCCGACGGTGGATGCGACTCGAGATCGAGGAGCAGCAGCGTGCGAAATGTCCGCGCGTCGCGCATGGGCGCGGGCAGCTGCAGCGACCGCTCGTGTACGGTCCGAGTCACCAGGTGCAAGCGGATGTGCAACACGGCCGCGCCTCGTCTGCGGCGATCGAGATGCGCCGTCAGCGGCTCCAGCAGCCGGCCAAGCACGAATGAAAGCGGCTCGAGTCCATCGATGGGCCATTCGAGATCCAGCGCCTGCTCGAATCGCTCCTTCGGCACCGCGGGCTGCAGCGGCCGCGGATCCTCGCCACGGGCGAGACGCTGCCATCGTGTGCCGTCAGCGCCTAATCGCGCAGCGACCGCGTCGGCGGGCAGAACGGCAAGATCGCCAAGAGTGCGGATGCCCCAACGATGGAAGGTTGTTAATAGATCGTTCGGCCCGTTCGGATCGTTCGGGACGTTCGGATCGTTCTTGTTCGTGATGTGTGCGAGGAGCGTCAGACCGAGCGGTGCAAGTGCAACAGCTTCCGCACCAGCCTCGACAACAACAACGTCCTCTTCGCGTTCGGTCCGTGCGAGCAGTCGTGCCGCGGTGCATGTTCCTGCAATCGCCACGCGTACACGCGCCTGCCGTTCGGCCGCGGCATGGCACAGTTCTTCGCCGATCTCCTGTGGGCTGCCAAACAGTCGCTCGAGGCCCGTGAGATCGAGAACAACCTCACCCAAACCGCACAGCTCGAATCGTGGAGTGAAGTCGGCGGCCACCTCGAGCAACGCATCCGCAGCCTGGCCGTCAATCGAATAGAGAGCGCCGAACATGAAGCGAGCATCCTTCACTGCGACAAGCCACGGAGACGCGGAGGCACGGATTGTGACCCGTCGCGCTGTCTCTGTGGCCCGTCACCCGCGGATACCGCGGCAATCGTCACTTCCCCATCCAGACGGCGACGCGGTGAGACCACACGAACCGCGACGTCGATTCCGCCAAGTCGGCGACTGCGGTTGGCGCCGGCGTCCCATCGCGGACAGCCAGCGAGGGACAGCGTGAGGCCCCCGGCGCTCCGCGCCAGCGGTTGTGGCCCCAGCAGAACGCAAACCGTCTCGCTTCCTTCGATCGTTCGCTGAATACGCAGCCATGTGGTGAATGGAATGCGGCTCAACACGGACAACGGCGCGTCCGCCAAATCGATGGCGACCACGCCAAACCCACCTGCCTGGAGGACGAGGTTCAAGGCTTTCAACGCCCGCTCGATGGCGCGATCGAGCGATGAAGCAGTCGGACAAGAGCCAGGAGAGCCGGGAATCCACAACAGACGCTCCAACTCCACGCCTGCGGAGACGACCGACTCGATATCGAGACAGTCGAAGGTGTCGACAACCGCCGTTATCTCGCCGCGGCGCGTCGCGGCGGCGAGCAGTTGCAGCAACAGCATGGTTCGCCCCGATGACCGGGGGCCGGCGATTTCCGACAACTGCCCTCGCGGCAGGCCGCCGCGAAGGCAGGCATCGAGGCACTCCACGGCCGTTGCGGCTGCGCTCGGCTCTACGCGTTCGAGCGAGGGCAGTGCGGCTGTGAGCGTGCGATCGAGCTTTCGGGCACGCAGTGCAGCTTCAACGGCAGCCAGCCCATGATTCGCCATATATTCGCAGAGGCGAAAATATAGCGAAACATCGGCGGGAGCGCAAGCGATAAGATCAATCCGCGTCGTGGCAACCCCAACAGTTCCCGCTGCCGAGATTTCCGACGCGTCTCCCTCGATAACCGCCCTTCGCCGCCTCGCCGCGGCGCTCCATTACCGCGACTTTCGCGTGCTGTGGGCCGGCGCGTTTACCTCCAGCATCGGCACCTGGATGCAGAAGGTGGCGCAGAACTGGCTCGTGCTGACGGTCACCGGGTCGGCATCGGCCTTCTATCTCGGACTCGATACGTTTCTCGGCGAAGCGCCGATCCTGCTCTTCACCCTCATCGGCGGCGTCGTCGCCGATCGCCGCGATCGGCGTCAGCTCTTACTGATGTCCCAATACGTCCAGATGGCAACCGCGTTTGCGCTGGCTGCGCTCGTCTACTGGGACGTCGTCCGCATCTGGCACGTGTTGACGCTGTCGGTCATCACGGGAATGGCGCAGGCGTTCGGCGGTCCGGCACACCAGTCGCTCATGCCGTTGCTCATCGACAAACAACACCTGCCGAACGCGATCGCGCTCAACTCGATTCAGTTCAACTCGGCACGCGTGATCGGGCCTCTCATCGCGGGTGCGACGCTCGGCGCATTCGGAATGGCGGCCTGCTTCGGGCTCAACGGCGTGTCATTTCTCGCCGTGATCGTGGCGCTGCTGTCGCTGCGCATCCGGCACATCCCGCCGGCCAGGGGCAGCCGCATGCGCGACGAGCTGCGCGGCGGCTTTTCGTACGCGCAGCAGCAGCCGGCGCTCATGGGCCTCACGTTTCTGGCCTTCGCCACGACTTTTCTCGGCAATCCGCTGCTGACGTTTCTTCCGCTCTTCGCGCAGAACATCTTTCAAGGCGGCGTGGGTCAGTACACCCGTCTCATGGCATGCGCTGGCGCTGGCGCGGTCACGGGGGCGCTGATCGTGGCATGGCTCGGCAAGTTCAAGCATATGGGACGCACGCTGCTCACGCTGCAGGTCGTGTTCGGCGGACTCGTCGTGCTCTTCGCGGTGACACGTGTGATCTGGATCAACGGCGTACTGCTGTATGTCGCCGGCGCGTGCATGGTGATGGTGTTCGCGATGATCTCGTCGCTCGTGCAGCTGATTGCGCCCAACGAGCTGCGCGGACGGGTGATGAGCATTTACATGGTGGCGTTCCGCGGGGGCATGCCGCTCGGGAGCCTGGCGGCTGGCTACGCGGCGACGCTGACGTCGCCACCAACTGTTCTTGCTTTCAATGGCGTCTTGCTGAGCTCGGTCGCGGCGTGGTTCCTTCTCAAGGGTGGCGGGGTGAAGGAGTTGTAACCTTTAATGGTGTCTCCCACCCCGCAGCGTCCGTCTCCTCCCGTGATCGCGATGCTCTGCGCGGCCGCGGTCAGCGGGCAGTTCATCGCCGGCAAAGCCACGCGTGACGCGCTGTTCCTCTCATACCTCGACATTACCCTGCTGCCGATGATCGTGGTGGCAACGTCGGCGTTCTCCATTCTCCTCGTTGCCATCGGCTCGAAGACGTTGGTGCGGCTCACGCCTGCTGTATTCGTCCCGCTGGCGTTTGCGGCAAACGCGCTATTCCTCGTCGTCGAGTGGCTTCTCACGCCCGTGGCACCTGCGGCTGCCGCGTGCGCCGTCTATCTGCAGATATCTGGGCTCGGTCCGATGCTGGGGTCCGGTTTTTGGCTGATCGCGAGCGAGCGTTTCGACCCGCACACCGCACGCCAGCAGTTCGGGCACATCACCGGGCTCGGCACGCTCGGCGGCCTGGCGGGGGCGCTCGTCGCTGAACGCATCGCGGCGATCTACGGCATCGCAGCAATGCTCCCCCTGCTTGCTGCGGTCAACATGGTCTGCGCCTGGCAGGTTCGCCGGCTTGCCATGTCCGGCGACCGGGTTCCAACGCGCGAAGGGCTGGAGCGTGCACCGGAGCTCGCCGCCGAGTCGCCAACGTCGGGCCTTCGCGTGCTGGCGCACACGGCGTACCTTCGCAATCTCGCCGTGATCGTCATGCTTGGTACCGCGGCCGCTACGCTTGCCGATTACGCGTTCAAGGCGCAGGCGGTTGTCATGCTCGGCCGTGGCGACGAGCTCCTCCGGTTCTTCGCCATTTACTACGCGGCAACAAGCCTGCTGTCGTTCGTCGTGCAGTCTGTGATTGGCGCGGCAGCGCTTCAGCGACTGGGACTGGCGCTCACCACGAGCACACCATCGCTCGCGCTCGTGCTCGGCGCCCTCGGCGCAATCGTCGCGCCGGGGCTCCAGGGCGCTCTCGTCGCACGCGGCGCCGAGTCGGTGTTCCGCGGGTCGCTCTTCCGCACCGGGTACGAGATTTTCTATACGCCTGTGCCGTCGGCCGAAAAACGCGCCGCGAAATCCGTCATCGACGTCGGTTTCGACCGACTGGGCGACGCAATTGGTGGGGGCCTCGTTCGCCTGCTCCTGCTGCTTCCCGCGGCGCGCCAGTACGCAGCGATTCTGACGGGAGCCATTGTGTGCTCGGCAGCCGCACTGATCGTGGCACGGCGGCTGAACCGCGGCTACATCGAGACGTTGGAGAGGAATCTGCTCAATCGCGCGCTGGAGCTCGACCTCTCCGACGTGGAGGACGTCACGACGCGGACCGTTATGCTCAGGACGCTGGGCTCACGTGGATTCACCGAAACAAGCGAGCTGTCCGGGGCCGTTCGGGCTGTGCGGTCCGATGCGCTGCAGAGCGCCGATCCCGAGATTCAGGAGATTTTGGCGCTGCGGTCGCGTGACCGCGAGCGCGTGGTCGCGGTCCTCAAAGACGAAGAGGGCTTGCCGTCGACGCTGATCCCTCATGTTGTTCCGCTGCTCGCGTGGGACCCGGTCGCCGACGAGGCTGTGCAGGCGCTCCGCAGGGTGGCCGAGGAGCACGTCGGCGAGTTGACCGACGCGTTGATCGACCCGAATCAGCCCTTTGCCGTGCGCCGACGGCTGGCGCGCGTCTTCTCCGTGTGCGTATCGCAGAGAGCGGTTGACGGCCTGCTGCTCGGTCTCGAGGATTTGAGGTTCGAAGTTCGCTTCCAGTGCGGTCGGTCGCTCGCCGCCGTGGCAGCGAAAAACGCCCTCATTCGGGTTGACGAGCATCACGTATTCGACGCCGTCCGCCGCGAGTTGGCGGTTGGCCGGCCAGTGTGGGAGAGCCAACGACTGCTCGATCAAATCGATCAACAGGAGCAGGCGTCATTTGCCGACGAGTTCGTCAAGTCCCGCGCGGGCCAGAGCCTCGCACACGTTTTTACGCTGCTGTCGCTCGTGCTGCCGGCGGCGCCCCTTCAGGTCTGCTATCGGGGCCTCCATACCGACGATCCGGGACTTCGGGGAACGGCGCTCGAGTATCTCGAAGGCGTCCTTCCGGCGGATATTCGCGATCGTCTTTGGCCGTTTGTCGGTGGAGGATCCGCCGACGCACGGCCGTCGCGGTCGCGCGAGGCGATTCTGGAGGAGCTGCTGCGCTCCAACGAATCCATCATGCTGAATCTGGAGGAACTGCGCCGGCACGCGCGGGCAGCCCGGCGGCCCGACGTGCCTGCTAGAGTGTAAGGGTATGTCGCCAGAACGAATGGTGATCGCGCGTCGTCCGGATACGGGGACTGGCGCCCCGCACAGTGGGCGTGCCACGACGCGGCTGCCTGATGAGCTCCTCACCGAGCAAGTGCGACGGATCGGCTTGTTCGCAGCCGTGACTGCCGGTCTCTGGACGCTCGGGCTCTTCATGGAAGTCGTTCTGGCGCCGCTCTCGTGGGCCTCGACGATTTCGCCGCGCGCGGTGTCGCTCGAGATTACCGGAATCGTGGCGGCAGCCGTGATGATCTGGTACGTCCGCTACTGCGCGCAGTCACCAGAAACCAAGGCCAACGTCAGCCTCGGATATCTCGTATTCAATGGAATCGCGATAGCCGTCCTCAACACCTGGATCATCCCGCCGTCGACCGAGCGTGTGATCCATTTGTCCTGGGTCACCATCGGCATCCTGGTGTTCTCGATGATCTCGCCAGCGTCTCCACGGAAGATGTTGAGTGCCGCCCTCATTGCGGCATCGATGGACCCGCTCGCGCTGTGGATTGCATTCATCACCGGGAATCCGATCGTTTCGTTCCCGCGCGCCGTGGCGTTCTCGCTTCCCAACTATGCATGCGCGCTCATCGCGATGGTGCCCTCCCATTTTCTTCATCGGGTCGGTCGACGTCTACGCGAAGCCCAGGAGCTCGGTAGCTATCGCCTCGTCGAGCTGCTGGGCACTGGCGGCATGGGCCAGGTCTGGCGCGCCGAGCACAATCTTTTGGCTCGCGACGCCGCAATCAAATTGGTACGCCCAGAAGTCCTGGGCGCGCGGAACGATGCCGAGGCGAAGCTGGCCCTTCGCCGATTCGAGCGCGAAGCGCAGGCAACGGCACAGCTCAACTCGCCGCATACGATTCAGCTGTTCGACTTCGGCATGACGCAGGACGGCACGTTCTATTACGTGATGGAGCTGCTCGCCGGCCGCGATCTCGAGTCGCTCGTTCGGGAGTTTGGTCCAGTTCCCGCCAATCGCTCCATTTTTCTCCTGCGACAAGTCTGCCACTCACTCGCAGATGCACACGCGCGCGGTCTGGTTCATCGCGACATCAAGCCGGCGAACATCTACATCTGCCGGATGGGTCTCGAATATGATTTCGTCAAGGTGCTGGACTTCGGTCTGGTGAAGTTGAATCGACGCGCTGAAGCCGACACTATCGTGACGCTCGATCACACGACAACGGGGACGCCCGCCTACATGGCACCGGAGATCATTCTGGGGGAAGCCGAAGTCGACCGCCGCGCTGACGTCTACGCGCTCGGCTGCGTGGCCTACTATCTGCTAACCGGCCAGCTGGTGTTCGAGGCGGACACCCCGATGAAGATGCTCCTGCAGCACCTGCATGCGCAGCCGCTGCCGCCATCGCAGCGAACCGAGGTGCCGATTCCCCGCGAGCTGGACGAGCTGGTCCTCGCATGTCTCGACAAGAATCCCGACAGGCGCCCGCAGAACGCTGAGGAACTGTTTCACATGGCGTGCGAGTGCCGGTCGTGCGACGGCTGGAATCAGGCGCTGGCCGCCCAGTGGTGGAACGCCCATCTGCCGGAGCTCACCGGACCTTTGACGCTCGATACACCGACGCCGGAGCGGGTTGGTAGCCTGACAACAGTGTAAAGGGAATGTCGATGGCGACAGTACTGGTGAAACCCTCGTCCGACCGCTCGCAGAGCTGGATCGATCGCAGCCTCTCACTCGTCGCTGACGTGCGCGCCGGCGAAGGCGCGGGCGCGCTGTTGCTAGCGGCCAACGTGTTTGCGCTCCTAGCCTTTTACTATGTGCTCAAGACTGTCCGCGAATCACTGATCCTCAGTGAGGGTGGCGCCGAGGTCAAGAGCTACGCCTCAGCCGGGCAGGCCTTGCTCCTGCTCGCGTTCGTCCCGGCGTACGGCGCTGTAGCATCGCGGGTCAACCGTGTGCGATTGATCAGCGGAGTCACCCTCTTTTTCGCGTCGCATCTGATTGTCTTTTACCTGCTCGGCACGGCCGGCATCCGAATCGGCGTGCCGTTCTTCCTCTGGATCGGCATCTTCAACCTCGTTGTGATCGCGCAGTTCTGGGCATTCGCGAACGACGTGTACGACAGCGAACGTGGGAAGCGGCTCTTTCCCATTGTCGGCGTCGGCAGTCTGCTGGGCGCCTGGGTGGGAGCGGAAGTGGCATCGGCGCTGTTCGCCAGCTTGGGGCCATATCAGCTGCTGCTGCTTTCGGCCGCGGGTGTGTCCGCATGCGTGTTCCTCACGCGATGGACCGACCTCCGGGAGCGCCGTGTGCACGCAACGACGGGCGCTCAGGCAGAGCCTGCAATGGGGAAGGCCGGCGGCTTTCAACTGGTGTTGTCTCAACGCTATCTGCTCCTCATCGCGCTGCTCGTCCTCGTCCTCAACGTCGTGAACACGGTGGGCGAGTACATCCTCGGGAGGCTCGTCGTCGAGGACGCGGCTGCGCAGATCGCCAGCGGCGCCGCACGCGGCCTCACCGAGGCGGCAATCATTGGCGAGTTCTACGGCCGCTTCTTCGGATGGGTCAATCTGGTCGGCCTGCTGTTCCAGCTCTTCTTGGTGTCGCGACTATTCAAATGGATTGGCGTTCGAGGTACGCTCTTCGTGCTGCCTATCGTAGCGACCTTCAGCTACGGTGCCCTCGCAGCGGTTCCGCTGCTCGCCGTCGTGAGTGTGGCGAAGGTGCTTGAGAACAGCAGCGACTACTCGATCAACAACACGGCCAAACACGCACTCTTCCTCCCCACGAGCCGCGAGGTCAAGTACAAGGCCAAACAGGCGATCGACTCGTTCTTCTGGCGCACCGGAGACATGCTTCAAGCGGCCATCGTGTTCGTCGGGGCTCAACTGGCATTGGGGATTCGCGGCTTTGCCCTTGTCAATCTGGCGTTTGTCGTTGTCTGGATTCTCCTCGTCATCGGAATCGCCGCGGAACACAGGAAGATCACCACGGCCGAAGCGGCTTCTCAGGCCGCGTAACGATTGTGCGAGTGTTGCTGCTGGTCGCAAGCCTCTGGCTGCTGACGCCCGCGCCGCTTCTCTATGCGCAGGAGCCCACCACTCGCGCGGAAGTGCTGCGTCGTCAACGGGAGGAAAAGTCGCAAGAACTGTCGCCTCCGGAGCCTTCCCGCCTCGAGCGCGTGCTTCTCGACCTTGAAACCGGTCGCCTCTTCGAGCGCCTGCTGAATCCGGCCGAAGGCTTCTATCCGAAGATTGGCAACATCACTACGGGCAGCGGTATTTCGTTCGGCCCGGCATACCGAACGCCCGGCCTGTTCGGCGGGCACGCAGACTTCAGTGCCTTCGCTGCGGGTTCCTTCCAGCGGTATTGGATGGTGGACGCGCGCCTCACTATGCCGCGGCTTGCCGGTGAAACGGTCCTCCTCGATCTTCACGCACAGCGCTACGACTTCCCCAACGAGGACTTCTTCGGACTTGGACCGGAGTCGCGCCGTCAGGACCACGTGACGTACGGACTGGCAAGCTCGATGGTTGGCGGGGCGGGAGCCGTTCGACCTGTGCCGTGGCTCGCGCTCGGCGGTGGTTTCGACTATCTCACCCCGAGCGTCGCGTCCGACGACGACCGGAGGATCGGCACCCTGTTCGATGATGCGAGCGCCCCCGGACTGAGCACCCAACCGGACTTCGTCCGCTACCAGGCTTTTGCGGAGCTGAACTATCGCGCGCCACGGGGTAATCCGAGGCGCGGGGGCCGATATGCCCTTGCCATCGCACGGTTCGACGACACCTCCGGCGACAGGTACTCATTCCGCCGCGTCGAAGCCGACCTTCAGCAGTACGTGCCAATCCTGCGAGACCGGCGTGTGCTCGCCTTCCACGCGCTCGTCTCGGCGTCGGATGCCGACGCTGGCCGCGAGGTCCCCTTCTACCTCCAGCGGACTCTCGGGGGACCGGACGATCTGCGCGGCTTTAGGCACTTCCGCTTTCGCGACCGGAATCTGCTGCTGTTGCAAGCGGAGTATCGCTGGGAGATTTTCACCGCCGTCGACGGCGCGATTTTCTATGACGCCGGCCAAGTGGCGCCACGGCTCGAGGACCTGAGCCTCCGGGACCTGGAGTCCGACTACGGGATTGGGTTCCGCTTCGGCACGGCCAACGGCGTCTTCCTCCGCGTTGAGGGCGCTTTTGGAAGCAGCGGTGGAAAGCACTTCATCTTCAGGTTCGGTCATGTTTTCTAAGCAGCCTAGGCGCGCGGAGCGCGCCAAGAGATGCTGGCCAACCAGCCGAGGGGCGCTGCCGGGGATATCAAGGGGCAGGGCCCCTTGGTTGGTTCTCGCCGCAGTGGTAGCTGGATTCGCAGCTACCATCGGCGGACGCGCGGCAGCGCCGAAGTTTTTTTCCGACGATCCGATCCAGGTGGACGATGACCGCGCGTTCGATGCCGGCAGTGTTCGAGCCATCGAGGGCAGCAACGCATACGACTTCGCCGAGCACACGTTCCTCAAGCGGGGCGACCGCAGCGACATCCGGGCCGCGAACGTCAACACGCTCGACGAGGTTCCTGATTCGACGTGGTTCACGAACCGAATCGGTCGCGTAGCAATTTCTATCGAGGAGATCGTCCGCGGTCCGAATCAGTTCGACAGCCTCGTCATCGATGACTGGCCGATCGTGCAAGAGAAGAGCAGCGGGATCACGCCTGGCTATCGGGTAACGGACCCGTCGGGCCATCTCTACCAGGTCAAGTTCGATCCGCCTGCCAACCCCGAGATGGCCAGCGCCGCCGAGGTAATTGGCGCCGCAATCTACCACGCGCTCGGCTATAACGTCGTCCAGGGATACATCGTCGAAGTCGACCCAGCCAGAGTCATCATCAGTCCGAAGGCGACAACGGTCGATATGTCCGGCCGGAGGCGCTCGATGCGTCGCGAAGATGTCGATCAGATTTTTTCCCGCGCGGCACGACTGCCGAACGGCAAGTATCGCGCGACATTGAGCCGCTTCGCCGAGGGCAGGCCCGTCGGCTACTTCAAGTACTACGGGACGCGTCCCGACGATCCAAACGACATTCACCCGCACGAGCACCGGCGAGAGCTGCGGGGGAACCGCGTGTTCTCCGCCTGGCTCAACCACGACGATTCTCGCGGCATCAACAGCCTCGACATGCTCGAGGGAGCGGAGGGTCGAAGGTACATCCGCCATTACGTGTTCGACTTCGGCTCGATTATGGGGAGCGGCAGCACCGTTCCGCAGGTGCCCCGCGCGGGCAATGAATACATCCTCGAGTGGGCGCCGGCGCTCAAGACGCTTGCGACGCTGGGTCTGTACGTTCGACCCTGGATAACGGTCGATTACTGGCAGGGCGCCAGGTCGGTGGGACGCTTCGAGGGAGACTTCTTCGATCCGATTCAGTGGCGCCCGGAATACCCGAATCCCGCATTCGAGAGCATGCGGCCGGACGACGCCTTCTGGGCGGCCCGTCTGGTTGCGCGTTTCAGCGACGACGCGATCCGAGCGATTGTCGCCAAGGCACGCTACAGCGAACCAAGTGCCGCCGAGCACATTGCCGCTACCCTGATCAAGCGTCGCGACAAGGTCTTGCGCACGTGGCTCACCAGCGTCAATCCGATCGCGGAACCCAGTCTGGGCTCCGACGGCATGCTCACCTTCGAGAATGCTGCGGTGGCGGCTCGCGCGGCCAGCGCCCCTACGGCCTACGTTTTGACGTGGTCGCGCTTCGACAACGCGACCGGCTCGAACGTCGGTGACAGCGTTGAAATGCGCGTTACAGAACCGCAGGCTCCGGCACCGAAACAGTTGCTTGAGGGTGCGGACTTCGTTTCCGTTGCCATCCAGACTGTCCACTCTGATTATCCGGAATGGCGTCTCCCGGTCGTTCTGACCTTCCGCCGCACAGCGTCTGGTTGGCAAGCCATTGGCATAGAGCGGACCGTTGCACCCCGCACCCGATAACGCGGCGAACTGCCCTATACTTATCGCTCGGCTTTTGCGAACTCCACCTTTGCTCAGTTTCCGGCCTGCCGCGTTGATTTGCGCAGTTCTAGTGTGCGGAGCCGCCGTTCCGCCTCGTTGCGTATCTGCCCAGACGCCGCCAGCCAACACGTCGAGTCCTCCAAGCGCTGCGCCCTCAGAATGGCGTGAAACCGCCTCCTTCCGGAGCCTCTTCGAGCAGACTGCTCACGACTTTCAGCGCATCGTCTCGAAGGACTCGGCGGTCATCCTGGCCATTGGAGGCGCGGCAGCGGCCGTCGGACACGCGAGCGACCGGTCCCTGAGCACCGCGATGTCGTCGGGCTCGAGTGAGCTGAGGAGCGTACTTGGTCCGGGCGAGCTGGTTGGCGGGGCTCGCGTGCAAGCAGCCGGCGCGCTCGCCACCTACACGATCGGACGTGTCACATCGAACGCTACGGTCGCGCGAATCGGGGCCGACCTGATTCGGGCGCAGATCGTGACGCAGATGCTGACTGCAGCGGTCAAGACGACGGTCGGTCGAACCCGTCCCGACGGAACGCAGTATTCGTTTCCGTCCGGTCACGCCGCGGCGACGTTTGCGTCAGCCACCGTGCTGCAGCGGCATCTCGGCTGGAAGGCAGGCGTCCCCGCCTATGCCGTTGCCTCGTATGTTGCGGCATCCCGCATACAGGCGAAGCGGCATTTTCTCAGTGACGTGACCTTCGGAGCTGCGCTCGGCATCGTCGCGGGCCGATCCGTGACGATTGGGCGCGGCGATCATCGGTTTGCGCTCGCACCGGCGGCTGTGCCCGGTGGCGGGGGCGTGAGCTTGACCTGGATCGGCCGTAACTGAGCAGACATTCCGTAAGTCAAAAGTCAAAGGTACAAAACGAGGGCGGGGGGTGTGGCCTCCCCCGCCCGGGGCTCTGCTCGAAAGGCGCGCGAAGCGCGCCAAAAGATACTGCCAACCAGCCAAGGCATCTACCGGAGCATCGGGCAGGCCCTGGCTGGTTCGTTAGCGTCGGCGAGTCGCCTCGTATATCGAAGCTGCGCCGCCACCGATTGCAGCGCCGACCAGCGCCCCCTTCTTGCCACCCATGAGTCCGCCGACGCCGGCACTTGCCGCTGACGTGCCACCAATCACCATGGCCGTCTTGGCCCACGACCGCTGCGGGCCGGCAGGGCGCTCAACGACAACGCGCTCCTCCTGAGCAGGCGCGACGGTGCGGTACACTGTCTGTCGTGGCGCGGGTGTCTGTCGCACGACAACAGGCGCGGCCGCCCGCTGCAGTGCAGCGGCGGTATACCCTGGCACGTAGCCGGGCGCATAGCCGAATGCCTTGGCGTTCGGCACCTCGATGTACCGGCCATCGATCGTCTGGACAAGCGCCGGGATCTCGGCAAACGGATTGTTCTGCGCGGCACGTGTGCCGACCGCGTAGAACGCGACGCCGGAAATCAGGGCGCCCACTGCTGCTGCTGCCATCGGTCTCATAAGCTCGACCCCCTCACGGCGCCATAACCCAAGCTCCATGCCGTACGATTTACAGCGCATAAGTGGCCATTTTCCAGTCGATTACGATATGAAGCGACCAGAACGACCTCTGGCGACTGTCCTCGGCGGGGCTCAGCTGTTCTCAAAATGAGTCTGCTACCAGCAGGCCTCAGGGCACAGGGCTCAGGGCCCAGGGGGCGTCAGGGGCAACCAGAGCCCTGAGACCTGAGCCCTGAGGCCTCTTAGTGATGATTGTCCGGGACGAGGGCGAGACGCTCCTGCTGATCACCCAGCCCAACCATGCGTGGCTCGCGGAACAGATCGTCGCGTCCGTGCGCACCGAGCGGGCACTTGAAAGCGCCGACCGCAATACGATTCTGCTGGCCACCCGCGAACACGACAATGGGTGGGCGGAAGTCGACGCAGAACCGACCGTCGACGCCGCGACAGGGCGACCGTGCGATTTCATGAGCGGCTCGGCGATCATCAAGCACGAGCTCTGGCTGCGTGGGATTGCGCGTGTAGCGAAGGTGGACAGGCATGCGGGAGCGCTCGTTGCCGAGCATGCCCTCACCGTACACGGATATCGCCGCGGAGACAGCGAGTGGCAATCGTTCTTCGAGTCGATTACGGCGCTGCGTGATGACCTGCTACAGCAGATCGGAATGCTCACCGGCGCGCCTCGCGCAACCTTCCACGCGCAATACCGGTGCGTGCAGCTTGCGGATGCGTTCTCACTGCAGTTCTGCAACGGCTGGAGCGAACAGCAGTCCACGCTCGAGTACCGCGCCGCCATGCACGGCGATACGCTGCTGATTTCGCCCGACCCGTTCGGCGGCATCACGGTTCCGTTGCGCGTGCTCGGACGCCGCATCCCATGGCGACCGTATCGGGACGATGGGGATCTTCGCCATGCCGTCGCGGCAATCACGCCGTTCGTCGTGGAAGGCAAAGCCAGGGGGTCTGATAGCATCGTAGTGGCCCCCCATTGACTGTGCGCATCCTGATAGCCGAGGACGATCCGGACATCGCCGACCTGGTCGTGCACTACCTGCAGAAATCAGGTTGGGAGACGCATGTCGCACCTTCTGGTGACAAGGCGCTTGCGTACGCCCGGTCGCATCAGGTGGATCTCGTCATTCTCGACCTCATGTTGCCTGGGATGAACGGCCTGGACATCTGCCGCGCGCTTCGCGCCGACCAGGCAAAAGCGTCCGTCCCTATCATCATGCTGACCGCAAAGGCCGACGAAGGCGATCGAGTCGCCGGCCTGGAGATCGGCGCAGACGATTATGTTTCCAAGCCGTTCAGCCCGAACGAGCTAGTCGCCCGCATTCGCGCGCTCATGCGCCGGTCTCAGCGCGCAGCGCCTCAGGAAAAGACGCTGCAGTTCGGCCCCATCCTCGTCGATCTCGTCAGGCACGCGGTGGTCTACGACGGCCGCGAAGTCAGACTGACTGCCAAAGAGTTTCTGTTGCTGCAGTATCTGCTCGAGCACAAAGGACGAGTCCTTTCACGCGACCTCCTGCTCGAAGACGTCTGGGGATACCGTTACACCGGCGGCACACGGACGGTCGACGTGCACGTTCGCCGACTGCGTGAAAAGCTGCCCGTCCTAGTCGACGGACTCGTCACCATCAAGCAGTTCGGCTACAAACTCGAGCACCCGCAAGTCACTTGAACATCCGGTTTCGCACTCAGGTCTTCATTGCGTCGGCGACAGGTGCAGTGGCGGCCTTCGTCACCCTCTTGATGCTCGGCGACGTCGCTGGAGCGGGCCTCGCGGCGGCCATCGCGCTCGGCGCTGGAACTGCCGCAGCTTCCCTCTCGTCGTGGACGATTGCCCACCGCCTCGAGCGCCGAATTCGCGACGTAGCCGCTGTCGCGAGCCGATACTCATCGACGGCAGGTACGCGCCCCGCGTCCGACTACGGCACGGATGAAATCGCGTCCGTTGCGCGGGCCTTCGACGGTCCGGTGCAGGAGCTTGCACGTCGTCTGGAGGAACTCGCGCGCGACCGGGCCCGCATGGAGGCTATTCTCTCCGGCATGGTTGAAGGCGTGCTGGTACTCGATCGGCAGGGCCGGGTACAGCTCGTCAACCGAGCCGCGCAGACGATGCTCCATGTGGATGCGTCCGCAGTCGATCGTCTGTACCTGGAGGTGATTCGACACCCGGACATCTCGGCCCAGCTCACGGCGGCGCTTCGCGGAGATGAGGCCGAGCCCCACGAACTGCCGCTCGGGCGCGACTCCTCGCGTGTGTTCGTCGCGCGTGCCGCGCCCGTAGGGGGGGCAAACGGCGGCGCGGTGCTGGTGCTGCACGACATCACCGACCTGCGGCGCGCCGATCAAATCCGGCGCGATTTCGTTGCCAATGTCTCGCATGAGCTCCGCACCCCGTTGACCGCCATTCGCGGATACGTCGAGGCGCTCGTGGACGAGATGCCGGATCCGGAGCAAACGCGGCGCTTCCTCGAGATCGTCGCCCGGCATAGCGGTCGAATGGAGCGCCTGGTGACCGATCTGCTGCGACTGGCGCGTCTGGACGCCCGGCAGGAAGTGCTGGACGTCGCACCCTGCGAGCTGCAGCAGATTGCGGGCGCCGTCGTGGCCGACCTGTCCCCGGCGATTGACGCAAAGAACCAGCACATCGCAATCGCCGTGGCGCCGGATGCGGGCATGATCGACGCGGACCCCGCGAAGCTGCACGATATCCTCCGGAACCTGGTGGAGAACGCCGTCAATTACTCGCCGGAGGGAGCCGATGTGCGGGTCGACGCCAGTCGGCGCGACGGAGGGATAGACATTGTCGTATCCGACTCGGGACCGGGGATTCCGCCGGCGGATCTTGCCCGGGTGTTCGAGCGGTTCTACCGAGTGGACAAGTCTCGCTCACGTCCCGGAGGGACGGGGCTTGGCCTGGCGATCGTGCGCCACCTCGTCGAGCTCCATGGCGGCACCGTCACAGCCGAGAACCGACCTGAAGGCGGCGCACGATTCACCGTGAGCCTGCCTGTACGGGGGTGAGACCCCTTACATGCTGTTTGCCATCACACGCGAGATCAGCAGCGCGTTCCAGGACTGCCAGCTCACTCACCTTCCGCGGACTCCCATCGACCTCGAACGGGCGCGTGCCCAGCACGATGCATACGAGTGGGCGCTTGTGGAGCTGGGGTGCACGGTTCGTCGCGTCGACAGCACCGCCGACATGCCGGACGCCGTGTTCATCGAAGACATAGCGGTCGTCTTCCCCCACGGGGCCGTCATCGCCAGGCCAGGCGCCCGGTCGCGGCGCATCGAAGCGCCAGGCGTCGCGGAGGCGTTGGCGCGCTTTGGTCTCCCTCTGCGCGACATCGAGGAACCCGGCACGCTCGACGGCGGCGACGTGCTCGTGGTCGGCCGCACGGTATTCGTCGGCGCGTCGGGGCGAACGAATTCGGCGGGCATCGATCAACTGCGCCGGATGGTCACGCGGTTCGGATACGACGTTCGAGCGGTGCCGGTGCAGGGATGCCTGCACCTGAAGTCGGCGGTCACGGCCGTTGGACCGAAGACCGTCCTCCTCAATCGGAATTGGGTAACCGCCGACGCATTCGCCGACCTGACGCTCGTCGACGTGGATGCCGACGAACCTCACGCGGCCAACGCCCTGCTCGCCGGAGACGTCGTGATCTATCCCGCGGCGTTTCCGAAAACCCGCGCACGACTCGAGCAGCGCGGGTTGCACGTGAAGACCGTCGATGTCGACGAACTGGCCAAGGCCGAGGGGGGCGTCACCTGCTGTTCGCTGGTCTTTGAACGCTGAGACTTTCGGCTTTGGGCTTTGGGCTTTGGGCGAGCCAAGAACCCAGAGTCTCGAGCCCCGAGCTTGATTGCTCTTAATCGTCGACCACGTAGCTGAACACCTTCCAGGCCGCGTCCTTCTCCAGACTGGATCCAAACAGCCGAAGGGCTATTTGCGTTCCCGCTTCGTCGCGTACCGTGAGCACGGTCTCCCGATGCACGGTGTAGCTCGGGTAGCGTGTGACGTCACCGGCGAAGCGCACCGACACCAGCGTGTACCGGCGGCCACCGTGTGTGGCGAGCGTCTGCACGAGCGAGCTTTCGCTCTTCTGGTATAGGTCGCCCCATACGTACGAGAACGGCAGATTGCGCTCCGGGCGCGAGGCGGGAAGCTCGGGCCAGATATGTTCGCGGAACTCGTGCTCGTTCAGCGCGAGCGAACGCAGGGTCGTGATGTCGCGACGCGCAATCGCATCCAGGACGCCGATTGCGAGCGCCTGTGGCGAGGGGTGCGCGTTCCCGAGAAGCGGCGAAGACCGGCCGCAGCCGGATGCGCTAATCAAAGCACAAGTCACAAGGCAGAACGCCCGCGCCGCGTTGTGACTTGTGACTTGTGACCTGTGCCTTGTGACTTGTTTCGTAGTTCTCAGTGCCCTAGTTCTGTGGGAACGACGTCCAGCCGTCCATCCAGTTCGCGGCCGGGGCGGGTGGCACCGCGCCGATGAAGGTCACGGCCTCGAAGAAGCCGTCGTTCGGCGGCTGGATGGGCGCAAGCTGTCCGCCGGCGAGCGTCGCAAGTGACGACGGCTGGAAGTTCGGGTTCGCATGGTTCGAACAGGCGGCGGTCGAGACGCCTGGGTCCTGATTGATCCGGATGTTCGGAAAGCGACCGCTGGTAATGTGGGTCATTACGCTCGAGTGCATCGGCGTCGGCATGCCCCACGCAACACCGGCGCCCATCTGTGATGTGCCGTTGTCCACCTGCGCCGACGTGTTCGCGTCCGCAATCTGGAAGCCGACGGACTTGAAGCCGGTGACCAGGAAGTTACGGATCGTAAACGCGGTGCCGCGCCGGATGTTCGCGGCGCGTGGGCTCTCGCCCCCTTCGTTCCTGTCTGGATCGCCGCACAGCGTGATGTTGTAGATCTGCGGATTGGCGCGCGGCAGCGCATTGTTGTTGAACTCGCTGTTGTCGGCTTCGATGCCGTTGTCGGCATCGTCGCCACGCTGGGTAACGGCGACGAACTGTAGCCGGCCCGTCCAACCGAACGTCCAGTCCACGCTGTCGTCGGCGGCGTTGGACAACACGAGGTATTTGCCGTCCGCGGTTCCGCCAAACCATTCCATGGCGTCGTCGCGGCTGCCGTGCGCCTGTACATGATCCACCTGTGTGCCGCGGCCCACGCCCTGAAACGCGATGCCGTTCAGCTCGTTGTCCGGGCTGAACTCGATCCCGGAGAACTCGACGCGCACGTAGCGAAGCACCCCGCTGCTGTCGTTGGGGTTCGTGCCTCCGTAGACGCCGGTGTCGCCTTCGCCCTCGCCTTCTCCACCCTCGAGGTTGACGGGCGCACGGCCGTTGACGATCAGCCCGCCCCAGTCACCACGGCCTCGCTGACCGATCGGCTGGTCGCTCGTGAAGACAATCGGCGCCTGCGCCGTCCCGATGGCGTTGATCCGTCCTCCCTGCAGGACGATGAGCGTGCCGACGCTGCCCGACTCGCCGATGATTCTGGTTCCGGCGGCGATGTTCAGCGTGGCGCCGTCCTCGATGAACACCGCGCCGCGCAGGACGTAGTAGTTCGTGTTGACCCAGGACTCGGTGCCAGTGATGCTGCCGGTCACGACGACGACCGGCTTGTCTATGCCGGGCACGTTGACCGGAGGCGCCTGGTCAGACCGCAACGTGGCGACCGGAAGGAAGCTCATGCCCGCCGCAACGGCGAGCCCTACTGCAATGCGCCTGAGATCCATGATGTGTCGTGTGCTCCTTGTAATCGTCATGACGCGGCCTCAGAACACGTTGTAGCTGAACGACAGCGCCACCGTCCGCCCAATCTTGAAGAGCCTCTGCGGGTCGTCGGCGCCCGTTTGCGTGAACAGATACTTGCTGTCGGTCAGGTTCTCCAGCGCGAGCCGAATGCCGAGACCCGCGAGCCGCTGGGCGAAGACGAGATCGAACGACCCGCGCCCCTGTTCGATGATGTCAGGCGCCTGGTTGGCACCCACGTCTGAAATGCGGTCGCCGAAATAGTTGAACAGGCCGCGAGCTGAGAAGCCCCTGACTGCCAGCTCGGCCGTCAGGTTGAACAGGTTCTTCGACTGGCCAGCCAGCGAACGCTCGAGCGACGTCTGCACCGAGCGCTGCTCCGGCAGCAGCGTGATCTTCGAGTCGACGAACGTATAGTTCGCATTGAAGAAGAGGTATTGGTTCACTTGCCGACCCGCCTCGAGCTCGAGGCCGAAGTTCCGGGCGTGATCCGAGTTCTGGAACGTCGCGATCGGGTTGGCCGCCGCAATGACCACACGTTCGATCGGCTTGTCGAAGTACTTGTAGAACACGCTCGCGGCAACAACGCCTCGGCCTCCGCTGAACATTTCCCAGCGGCCATCGACGTTTTGAATGAGCGCTCGCGTCAGGTCGGCGTTGCCCTTGATGGCGCGGTTTCCGATGACATCGGTGAACTCGAACTCGGCCAGCTCTCGGAACTCCGGACGGTTCACCGTGGTGCTGTAGCTCAGACGGAGGTTTGAATTGGGGCCAGCGCCGATGACCAGATTCACGGCGGGGAAGAAATCGGTGGTCTTGTTCTCCGCCTGAATTTCGCGCGCGAACAGTCCGAAGGGATCCTGGGTGACCACCGTCTGGTCGAAGCGTTCGACGCGGGCGCCCGCCACCAGGCGCGTTCGCGCGCTCATTGCAATGTCCACCATGCCGTAGCCGGCTGTCGTCTTCTGATCACCGTTGTAAGCGTCGGTCGGCCGCGTCTCTTCATTGAACCGCAGCGCCGTGCCGATGTTATTCGAGACGAAAATCTCCTCCGGCATCAGGCGCTGATTGAAGAGCAGATTGCCGCTGTCGGCCTTCTGCGACGTAATCGGGATGAAGTGGAAGCGCCGCGACCGGAAGTCGCGCGTCCGGTCGACATAGTTGACACCAAACTTGTACTGAGTCGGCCGGCCGCTCGACGTCTTGAAGACGCTCCAGTTGACGGCGGCGTCGGTCGTATCGTCGTTGAGCTCGTTGAACATCCGGAAGCCGCTCTGCGATTCGTCGGCGTACAAGAACGGGTTCGTCGTCTCGCTGGTGCCAGCCAGAGTCGAGAGCCGCTCGTAAAGCGTCTCGCGCAGGTCGGGCTCGTCGCGCGTCGCGCGGGCGTAGTTCACGCGCCAGTCGAGGCGGCTGTTCGTCAGGCTCTGGAAGAAGTGCTCGCCCCCGATCGCATTCGAGATCAGACCTTCCTCGATGAACTGCAGCCGGTAGTTCTTGTATTCACGGGCGTTGTCGATGTTGATCCCCTGGAAGAACCGGCCCTCGTCACGACCGCTGTGCGTGTAGAAGTTTTCGAATGTGATCCGCTGGCTGGGCGTGAATTCGTAAGCGAGGTTGGCCACGACGCCCAACTGGGCCTTCTGCGAACCGGACTGCATGTGGTAGTCGCTGAGCGCCTCGAGTTGACCTTCCTCCGCCACGTGGAAGAACCGCCGATCCTCCTCGAGGAACTGTTCCTTGTAGGAGTGCGTGACGCTGCCCACCACGCCGAAACGGCCGAACCGATTGCCAAGCGTGGCGTTCCAGTTCTGCCCTGGTTGCCCCTTGTCGCTGACCGGACGCCAGGTGTTGTCCAGCAGCCGGCCCAACCGCGTGATTTCATCTGGCGCATAGCCCACGTCCGGTGTGTAGATGCCGCGGCGGACGATCTTGTTCGTGGGAAAACCCGATGGCAACGTCCGAGCGCCGTCGTCGTAGCCCCACACGTCCCTGCTGCCGAGCGGGCTGAGCGGAATGCTCTTGCCCGTGGCCGTCGAGAGAAAGCTGACGCCGTACGCCAAATCCACGACCGGCTGCGCCGGCAGCTTTATCGGCACGATCTGGACGAGACCGCCCGCGAATTCGGCCGACCGGTCGGGCGAATACGACTTGTTCACCTGGACGCTGTCGATCAAGCCCGTCGGAAACAGGTCGAGCGGCACCACCTTTTTGTCCGGCTCTGTCGTCGGGAGCACCGACCCTGCAAGCGTGGTGTTGCTATACCGCTCGCCCAGGCCGCGCACGAAGACATACTGGCTGTCGACAAGCGAGAGACCTGTCACGCGCTGCATCGCCGCCGCGGCGTCGCCGTCGCCGTTCTGCCGCATTTCCTTGGCGCCGAGGTTGTCGGTGATGACTTGCGCGTTCTTGCGCTCTATGAGCTGGGCTTCCGACGAGGAGGTCTCGACATTGATGGCCTCGGCGGTCACTGTCACGGTCTCGGTGAAGCGCGCCATGGAGAGGCCAACGTCCACGTTTATCGTGCGCTCGTCGCCAGCGGTGACATTGATGAGCTTCTCCTGATAGCCATCCATCAGCACTTTGAGTTGGTGCATGCCGGGTGGCAGCTGCAGGATGTAGCGCCCATCGACGTCGGTGAACACCACCTCGCCCGTCCCTACAACCTCGACAGGCACTCCGGGCAAAGTGATGGCGTTCGACTCATCGCGGACGACGCCGACGACACGGACTGTCGGACCCGATGCCTGCGCCGGCGCCGGCTTGGCTGCGGTCTGCGCCAGGACGGGAAGGGCAGGAACAGGGAGCGCCAACATGACCAATGCGGCCGCTCTGACTGTCGATACAAGATTCATAGACTCCTCTGCGTGGACAGCGTAAAGGTGAGCAACGAAACAACTGGTCGAATCTATCGACCAGCCGTTACACGGCCGCGACGTATCAGTTTCGGACGTGTAAATTCAGGGGAAGGCCCAGCCGAACAGGCCCGGCAGCCGCGGGAGGCGGCTCAGAAACCCCTATACAAGTTGCAGGAAACGAAGGAGATGTGGAAAAACGCGCTAGGACGCGATCTTCACCCAGCCGGCGGCCTCGAGCACTGCTTCTTCCTGCTCGAACATGGCGATGGCCCGCTCCACCCGGTGCCAGTCCTTATAGATTACGTGTCTGAGGACGCCGCGGTCGTTCTCGTCCCGCACCTCCCACCCGGGGCGGACATGGCGGATTGTAAAACGACGGATTTGTAGCTGCTTACGGAGTGCTGTGGCGTACATGGCGTGAACGGCGATCTATACCCCAAGACCATCGCAACGCGTGTAAATATTGTGTAACGTCGAAACGGTCGAGTTTCGACCGACC
>Ga0209640_10000929_pt1 | contig 23929 bp, 17 predicted proteins | sample RifCSP10_1_FD_184018 | JGI IMG/M metagenome (GOLD analysis project Ga0209640, IMG submission 184018) | Soil microbial communities from Rifle, Colorado - Rifle CSP2_sed 10_1 (SPAdes) (version 2) | ecosystem: Environmental > Terrestrial > Deep subsurface > Rock core/Sediment | place: Rifle... | reverse complement strand
CGCGGCAAACGTCCATGATACCGGCGATGCCCGCCGGCGAGGTGCTGGAGTGGTAGAAAAAGGCGCGGTCGCCCACGGCCATGGCTTTCATGAAGTTGCGCGCTTGAAAATTGCGAACGCCGCGCCAGTCGCTGAAACATGCCGCCACCTTACTGCGTAACGCGGCAGATGTCCTCGACAAAAACGAACTCTTGGCTGTGCAACTCATCCGTCAAGTGATCGCTATTCTAAAACATCACGTGATCCCTTCACTCAAAACGCCCGATGCCGCCAGGATCTCCGTTTTTCCGCCGACCACCCGTGATGATCACCGAGCACTGAATGCCGGAACAGTCGTCCCGCGCATCCCGATGTCTCCCTGCATGCATCAGGGTACTGAAAAACGACGCGACACACCGATCGAACGCTACGGTGAGGTATCGCACCGATGACGACAACGTCGACCCGACCAATTCAGGGGATCACATGAACGACAATAGTCATAGTGAACGAACACGCAGCCACTCCCAGCTTCCCTGTGTGTTCTGTGGACTGTCAGCGGACCTTGAGTGCGACGATCTGGTTTTCGAGCTCCGTGCAAGCTTGCCATCCCACGACGCGATCCCTCACGTATGGCATCGACACTGTTATGATGACTTTCTCGATCAAGGCGAAGAAACCTGATGCGGTCATTCCACAGAGGGAGAAATCCGGAGTTGATGACCATCAACAAGCGGGTGGCCGGCCTAGTAAGCATAGCGGTCTTGGGCACCGGATATTTAAGCCTCATCGGTTGCGATTACTGGCCCCCCGCTCTTCAAGATCAAATCGAAGCGCTCCACGCCGAACTTAACGATGCCTTAGACGAACGTCAGCAACTGGACACGGAAAACACCGAGCTCAAGGCGCTGCAGGCCTCATTGCAGCGGGAGGTGGAAGAAAAGGCGCGCGAAAACGAAGGGCTGCGCCACCGCCTCATGGCGCTGACCGGCGCGGGCAAGCAACCGCCGCCACTTAAGCGCGCATCTCTTTCTCGGGTGGACTCGTCGCAATGGCCCGTCATGAAGGGGACTTATGCTTTCCTGCAACTGGAACGTCCCCCGATGAAAGGGCCGCGCGTCGTACAACTCCAGCGACTTTTGCGGCGCCACGATCTCCCCATTCGTGTCGACGGCATCTATGGACGCGATATGGCCGCGGCAGTCCGGTCGTTTCAACGGGTCCACGGACTCCCTGCGGATGGCATTGTCGGCCCGGCGACCACCGCGGCGCTTCATCGTCTACCGCGCTTAGTGCGTCCGGTCCGACAACTCTGGCTGCACTGGCCTCCGGCTAAGGGGCAGGACGTCTTCGTCATTCAGCGCGCCCTTCGTCGTGCCGGGTATCGTCTTGCCGTCGATGGCCATTTTGGACGGGAGACCGAAGTGGTTGTGGTCCGTTTTCAGCGGGCTCATGGCCTCCATCCCGACGGTGTGGTAGGCCCCAAGACGTGGCACGCGCTCAGCCGGTCGACGCGTTGAGTGAACGCTCTGGTCTCAAACTGCGACGGCGGAGAGCGCCTCTCCTTGAATCCAGAACCGGAGCATGAGAACCGCCGTTCATGTCCCCGTCTGGGCCAACGTCGATGCTGCTTGCGTCGGCTGCCCCCAGTAAATCGTCCGATGGGGAAACGGAATTTCGATCCCTTTGGCGTCGAATATCTTCTTGATCCGACGGTTCATCTCACGTCCGATCCGCCATTGTTGGATCGGCTTGGTCTTGATCCGGCATTTGATGATCACAGCGGAATCAGCGAATTGATCGACGCCCAGCATATCAAGAGGTTCCAGGATGTCGGCGCCGAACGCCGGATCGCCCTGCAACTCGGCAGCAATCTCTTTCAGCACGGCCATGACTTCATCCACGTCTTCTCGGTAGGCAACACCGACGTCGAAGAGATAGTAAGAATAGAGCTTCGTCATGTTCTTCACCTTATCGATGACGCCGTTTGGCACGACATGCACGTTCCCGGACAGATCCCGCAATGTGATGGTACGGAGTCTCACCTCTTCGACCAATCCTCCGACACCCGCGATTTCGACGACATCCCCCACACGAATGGAATCCTCGAGAAGAATGAAGAACCCGGAGATCACGTCTTTGACCAGGCTCTGCCCGCCGAAGCCGATAGCCAAACCACCCAGCCCGGCCGCGGCCAGTAGTGGCTTCAGATCGACACCGAGCTCCGACAAGATCATCATCCCCCCGACACCCACAATCATGACGCGGGCGACGTCCCTGATGACGTGAGTCAACGTATCGGCGCGTTTCACCTGAGTTGAGCTTGGAAACGTGCCTGCGTATATTCCTCGGAATCGCTCAATAGCTCGCTTCACGAGTGCCAATAACACTGCCATAACGATGACAATCACGACGACGCGCAGCCCGGATGTCGAGAACCATTCGAACGATCGATCAAAAAATCGCGAGAAGTACAATGTCGTCATACGAACCTCCTCTGATATCAGGTACATCCCTCCAAGTGGAGGCGCTTGCCCTACGACAATCTGGGGAAGTTAATCACCCCCCAGACGCATACCGGTATCAATATCGAAGAGATGATGCGGGCCTCTTGTGATACTGACAGAAACGGATTGCCCTGGTCGCAGTGAATCTCCGGTCGGAATGCCGCCGATCATCATAATCCCCTTGCCGGCTTGATCGACCTCGACGACTCCCCACGTTTGACTTCCGGTGTATTCGAGGAGCCGCACCACGCCCGAGATCCGTCCTTCTTCCTCGTCCGGAACGACGTCATGGCTCGCTCCCGAGGTAACCAGGACGTGCTCTGGACGAATGCCTATGGTTACCCGCGTTCCGTCGCGCAGTCTGTCTCCCCCTTCCGTGGCGGACCGCGGCAGGTTGAGCTCGCCCATTCGGAGCCGGCCGTCACATAACTCGCCGTCGAGGATATTGATCGCCGGATGGCCCACGAATTTGGCGACAAACAAATTGCTGGGCTGATCGTAGAGCGCTTGCGGGGGACCGATCTGTTGCACGACGCCGCGGTCCAGCACCGCCACTCGATCCGCCAGTGTCATGGCTTCCGTCTGGTCGTGCGTGACATAGATCATCGTCGTGCCCAATCGATCATGCAGATGCCGCAGCTCCGCGCGCATGACGGCCCGCAATTGCGCATCAAGGTTGGATAGCGGCTCATCCAGCAAGAACAGCCTGGGCTGTCTGATTAACGCGCGTCCCAACGCCACTCGTTGACGCTGGCCGCCCGAGAGTTCCCTTGGCCAGCGATCGAGCAACGACTCCAGACCCAGCAGCCCGGCCACGCGTTGCACTTCGGCTTCAATCCGCTGCCGATCGAGACCGGTCTTTCGCTTCGTCACGCGAAGCGGAAACGCAAGATTGTCACGCACGGTCATGTGCGGGTAGAGGGCATAACTTTGGAACACCAAGGCCACGTCCCGTTCCCGCGGTTCCAGGCCCGTGACGTCCTCGCCATCGAACAGGATCCGTCCGGACGTCGGGTGATCCAGACCGGCCAGCAGTTGGAGGAGCGTGGATTTTCCGCAGCCCGATGGCCCGACGATCGTAAAGAACTCGCCGTCTCGGACGGTCAACGTCACGTCGGGAAGGACGGTCGTCGCGCCGAACCGTTTCGACAGATGTTCTATTCGTACTTCCGCCATCGGCTCCTATCCTTTTACGCTGCCGGCCGTGAGCCCGGCCACAATGTGACGTTGAAACAGAGCGGCCAGCCCGGCCACCGGCAGGGTCACGACGAGAGACGCCGCCGCAATATCGCCCCAGGGAATTTCGTACAGACCCGGAAACAACGCCACCGCTACCGGCGCCGTCCGTGTGGCATCGCTCGCCGTGAGGGTCAAGGCGAACATGAACTCGTTCCACGAGAAGATGAATACCAGCAGCCCCGCCACGGCCAGCCCCGGACGCGCCAGCGGCAGGAACACCGACAATAAGGCCCGCAGAGGCGTACAGCCATCAACGCGCGCGGCATAGTAGAGCTCGCCCGGTAGCTGCCGAAAAAAACTCGTCAGGATCCAAATGGCAAGCGGTAGAGCGTAGACCGCATGGGTCAGCCCCACCGCGATCAACGTGTCTCGCAAGCCGAGGCTGCGCATCAAGAGGTACAAGGGACTGATGACGGCGATGGGAGGGAACATCGACGTCGCGAGGACAAGCCCAAGAATCACCGGTTTGCCGGCTATCGGCAGTCGCGCCAAGGCGAAGGCGCACAACCCTCCGACCACAATGGCGACCGCCGTCGCGCTGGCCGCCACCAGCGCGCTGTTCATGAGCGACTGCACCAGCGGCGACTGGAACAGGACTCGCTCGTAATGCGCCGCAGTCACCCGCTCCGGGACGATCGGCGGCAATCGCACGAGATCCTCGTCCGTCTTGATGGACGTCACCGCCTGCCAAAGCACCGGTCCCAGGCAGAACAGGCCGGCCAACGCGAGGGCGCAGAGCGCCAATCCGCGGCTGCGGTACCAACGCATCACGCCGCGCCGCCCGTTCTCCCCTGCATCACTCATTACGTCGTCTCCTGCAAATGCCGCCGCAACAGCAATAGGTAGAGGGACGAGAGCGCCGCAACAATCAAAAACATCGCCGTGGCCAACGTCGACCCGTATCCGAACTGCAACGTTTGAAACAAGGTCTTGTACGCGTAGATCGACAACGTTTCAGTGCTGTTGCCCGGACCGCCGCCCGTCAATACATAGACTGCATCGAACACTCGAACCGCATCCATCGTGCGGAAGATGAGCACAATCACGACGACAGGCATCAAGAGCGGCAACGTGATATGGCGAAACTGCTGCCAGGCCCCGGCTCCATCGACCCTGGCAGCCGCGTAGAGATCACGCGGAACCGTTTTCAGTCCGGCCAGGAGCAAGAGCGCGGCAAACGGCGCAGTCTTCCAGACGTCCATGACGATGGCCGCGTGAATCGCCCAGTCGGGGTTCGCCAGCCAGTCGATCGGCCGGGTAATCAGGCGTACTTGATGGAGCAAATAATTGAGCAGCCCGAAATCCGGCTGGAAGAGCCAGGCCCAGATCTGCGCCGACACGACCGTCGGGATCGCCCATGGCACGACGATCATCACCTGCGCCCAACGCGGCGACCCACCCGTGCCGCTCGTCAAGCCATCCAGCAAGAGCGCCAGTCCAAAGCCCAGCAGCAGTTCGGCCGCCACAGACAGTGCGGTGAAATACAACGTCGTTCGGCAGGCGGCCCAGAACCGATCGTCGCTCCACAGTTGGACATAGTTCCACAGTCCGACAAATTCCTCGACCCCGAAGACCGGCAAGCGACGATGCAGGCTCAACCACAACGCCGCGGCGATGGGGGCGACGGCGACCAGACCGACCAGCAGAAATGCGGGGCTTGCCAACAGATAGCCCCACGTTCGTTCGGACAGCCGAATTCCGCTTGTTGAGTGACTCGCGCCGATCGATGGCCGTTCGGTCATAGACCCTCCACCGCAACCGGCAGGTCGGAACTTCCGACAATCCTCGTCAGCTGCCGACGCACGGCGTCGAGCGCCTCGCGCGGCGTTTTGCGTCCGACTACGACGGCGCTCACTTCCGGCTGCAAGGCTTGAGACAGCAACAAGTAGTAGGGCGTAACTGGGCGAGGCCGGGCTTCGAGAAAGATGGGATACAGATCTTTCAGCAAAGGCCGGGCTCCGACCAACGATTCGTCGGCATACAGATCCCGGCGCGTGGGGTTGTATCCTAATCCCAACGCGACCAGTCGCTGCGCATCCGGCGACGTCAAGAAACGAATCAACTCACCGACTTCCTGTTGGTGGGCGGATGCCCGCGGCACGGCCAGCATCCAGCCCCCCAACACCGGTGCGCTGGGATAGCCGGGGAAGGACGGGAGCGGAGCGATGCCGACCTTTCCTCGAACCAAGGAGCCCTCCCGTTGGAACAGGGACCAAGCATAGGGCCAATTGCGCATGAATAGCGCACGCCCTGACCCGAATATCTGGCGAGTCGATTCTTCGTCGGCCATGCCGACAGAGACGGGAGTGATTCGATGTCCCGCGACTGTTTCACGCAGAAACCGCAGGCCTGCTTCCGCGCGCGCTCGATCCCCACCCCATAGATCAGACCCGTTGCTGTGGAGGACTTCCAGCGCGAAACAGACCAGACCTTCGTATTGTTTCCCTTGCCAGACAAAGCCCGCCAGCCTGGGATCCCGCTCCGCATCGAGAATACGCTGAGCGGCGTGGACAAGGTCCGGCCACGTTTTGGGTGGAGCCACCCCATGACGATCCAGAAGATCGCGTCGGTAGTAGAGCACCCCGGCGTCGATGTACCAGGGTACGGCGTAGAGTTGCCCTTTGAACGTGGCGGCCTTGATCGGCCCGGGAAAGAACTGCTCCCGCTCGGCTGGAGGGAGGACCTTCTCGAGGGAAGCGATCCAACCGGCCTTCGCGAATTCCTGCACCCAGATCGTGTCGACGCCGAGCAGGTCGAACGGGGCCTGCCCTCCGTCAAGATTCATGGCGTAGTATTGATGTTGTCGGTCCGACGAAGACGGGAGCAGTTCCTCACGAACGACGATACCTGGGTGGCGCCTCTCAAACTCGCGGAGGATGTTAGAGAGGATCGCCCCGTCACCGGAGAGTTTTCCATGTTTGAACACGAGAACGATGTTCGGATCGTGCGGTCGATCCCCTGCCGGCGCGCAGCCGAGTGCCAGCGCCGCACAGAAGGTGACGACGGCGCGCGCGATCATCATAGGTGCCGCAGGTCGTCCGGCGGACGCTCACGCGCCCGATTCGACAACGTTCGCTCCAGATACTCTTTCGCCAGATCTTTGGCCCCAAGGCCGAAGGCCAGCCCCGATGCGAAGACGATCCCGCCGAAGGTAATCCCAAACCCGACGACCACCACGCTTTGCGCGATACCCAGTTCCTCCAACGCCATTGCAAGGGCAAAAAGCTGGACACCCCAGCGGGACATCGCCGCGATCAATCTGGCCGGCGGAAGACCCGCGTTCACTGCCGTGATCAACACGCCCTGCGAGATGAAATTGGAGAGCAGATAACCAGCGATCAGGATCACCGAAGCGGTCAACAAGTGCGGGATATAGGCCAGAAACGATTGGGCGAATTGGTTGATCGGCTGAAGATTCAGCGCACCCAGTCCCGCGATGACCGCGAAGGCGATCACGATCCAATAGGCGGTGCGCCCGACGAGGTGCGACGGGTCCGACTTCACGCCCCCGCGCGCCAGGGCTGCATTGATTCCGAGTCGATTGCAGAAATCATCCAAGCGCACGACGCGCAACAGCCGTTCGACGGTCTGGCCCAATCCCCAGGCCGCCACGAAGCCGAAACCGACAATGATCGCCATAGCCAAGACGTTCGGCAAGACCGCCAGAACTTGTCGACCGAGTTGCTCCAACGGTGCGAGCAGCGCTGTTTCAAAAAAGTCTTTCATATCCGCCTCCCCCCATTCCGCCGACAGCGGCGAGCCTCAAGTCCGCGGCTTATGGTTCCACCGCTCGACGAGATAGGATTTCCTCGACTCATATGCGAGGCACAATTGCTCGATCCGTCCTTCTGCTTCAACCGTCGTCAATCCCTGGGTCTCCAACACGAATGTCGCCGTCCGACCGAGATAGAGCGGGGTGAGGGCCTTGAGCAGATGCTCGCGAGGCATCAGGCACGCATGGTAGGCCAAGGCGGCTTCGTAGATTACGCGGACCCACAGGTCATCGGGAATGCGAAACTCCGCTGAGGACACCGTTCGCAAAGGCATGAGCTCCGCAGTCATCTCCCGGCCCAGTACTTGTTCCCAGATGGGAGCCAGATCCGCCAATCCTTGTTGAAACGCGGCGATCATGCGCTCCACGTTCACGTTGACCGGCTCAACGCCCACTTCATATTGAAAACCGAATACCTTCACCGGCGTTGAGTCCTGCCGACTGGACCAGACCGAGTGGTGTTCTTCCATCAACGCGAACACCGCTCCCAACACCTGCATCAGCATGGCGGCCAGATCCGAAGCCGGATCCTTGGGATTGTGAATCTTAGCCCCGAGAAAACTCTGACAGACCCGCGCGCCGCTGGCGATCGCCTCCGTCGTCATCCAGATGTCGATGCCGAATCGCGCGACGTCCGATTCCCAGACGTGCTGATCAAGATAATGGTCGGTCAGGCGTCCGGAAAATCCGAAATCGCCCCCGATCGGCTGCCGGACCCGTTGGCCGTAGAGCGCCCGCGTCAGCGGATACACGATGCTGTTCGTGATCGTGCCGTCGTACTTGTGGCGCAAATAGTATGGAGCCACGTAGTCGTAATTCTCGTCGAGGATCGGACGAAGGAGCAGTTCGATCCATTCCGGCGTGATGCTGCGCAGGTCGGAATCCACGACCGCGCAGGCCCTCGCATTGAGGCGACGAGCGATCTCGAAGATCGTGCGGAACGCGCTCCCTTTACCCGGGATCCCGTGATAGGGGGTGATGATCTTCTGAAGCCGACTCTGCTGATCGCTGATGAGCAGCGCGCCGAAATCCACCACCGCCCGCGAGACCGCGTCGGGCGTCCCGTCCGACGAACCGCCGTCGGAATTGACCAGCACGGCGCGCCGGTCGGGAAAATACTTCGCCAACCCCGCGCTAACGGCACGGACCACATGCCCGATCGTGTCGGCATTGTTGTAACTGGGAATGCCGACAAGGATCTCCACTTCACCAATAGCCTGCACTCGGGACTCGGTCTCGGGCGTGAGAGCCACTGATGGTTTCATCAGCTGGACGTCGGACGGCCCTCTCTGGTCGGATCCCACCGATGATCCTCCTCTATGGCATGAACCAGACGATCGAAGACGTCCGGGACAGCAGCCGCGACACGACTCCAATTTGAAATCATGGGCACTCCCATGGGATCTTTTTGAAATAGCTCAGAGGCCAGCCTGATTCCTTTCAGGAACGTCTCGACCGCGGTCCGTTCCGCGTGCCGATCGAACTTTAAACTATTGATAGCAGCGCTGTCCTCATAGCGGCGAATGGCCTCTTCGGACGTGCGGAGATAGGTCGCCCGCAACGTTTTGAGTTCTGCGTCGCCGAGCACCACCCCTTCGCTGGCCAGGTGGCGAAACAACGACTTCGTAATATCCACGCTCATCTTCAGCAAGCCCTTTTCAGGATCGTCAGGGGAAAGCGCCTGGTGCTTATGTTCGTAGGCGTCGGCAATGTCCGCCTGGCAAACGCGGCGCAAGGCACAGTTACGGTACACCTCCGCCAAGATGCCGATCTCGAGCCCCCAATCTCCCGGGATGCGATTCACCCAGGCGAGGTCTCGTACCATCGCGAATTCTCCCGCCAGCGGGTAGCGGAAACTGTCGAGGTAGGTCAACAGCGGGTGAGGCCCTACGAGTTGCTGCAAAGTGCGCACAAGGGGGGTGATGAACAGTCTCGTGACCCGACCATGCAAACGATCCGTCACGCGACTGTAATAGCCCTTACAAAATTCATAGCCCAAATTCGGGTTCGCAAGCGGATAACAGAGCCGCGCCAAGTACTCCCGCCCATAGCTCACGATATCGCAGTCGTGCAACGCGATGATCTGGCTTCGGTGGCGCGCCAGGACATACCCGAAGGCCAGCCAGCAGGATTGGCCCTTGCCGGGTAATCCAATGTCGATCTCGTGCTCGACCAACGTCTTGAGGATCTCCTGCACCCGTGCTCCATCGACCCATACGAGACGCATGTCCTGCGGGAGCGCTTTGAAATACTCTTTTGCACGCCGAAACTCGAGGGCCGAAGCATGGCCTAACGCTACCACGATTTCGTTCAGATAGGTCACGCCCTTCAGTTGCTCGATGATCCCGCCAAGCGCAGGTCCTTCCAGTTCCGAATAGAGACAGGGGAGAACCAGTGCGATCGGGTTGACGCTCCGATACTGCTCGAGTTCCTGCTCTAATCGCTCCACGTTGGGGGAGCCCAAGCGATGGAGGACGCTCACAACCCCATTCTGGAAAAAATCCGACATGCGGTCCTCCCTTCCTATTCAACGAACCGGCCGAGTCTCCTTCAGTCCGAAGCACCCGCCCCCAGACAAGATCCTAGCCCGCATTATTCGCGATGACTTCCACTGCAACCGCCGATACGCCGCTACGACAAGCCTGGCCAAGAGTTTGGAGGCAGCCAGGCGGATGGGCTCGCCGCCTGCACCCTCGACATACGGTATCAAGTATGCCTCGGGCGCTCGCGGCTCCGCACACCCCTCTCGCAAGGCGTCTCCGCGGTTTTGTAACTAACTCTCGTGAATAATGCGGGCTAGTGTGCCGCAAAGTCGAACCTCGCCACGAGCATGACAGATCTCAATGGCTTATCCTATAGGAAACTTGAGAGGTACTGAGGTCTGGCGTCTTCATATCCCGATAGCCAGACAGTGGCGTCTACCATACTCATGCAGAGCCCCACAAATCCTGTTTCCGTATGGCTCCTCTTCGGGTTAAGGTTCAGGATACATGGAGAACGCGGTCACCGATGCGAACCGGAATGCGTTTTCGCCAATTCGTCACGCATGAACTCTGGACCATGGATCTCGACAGGGTCCCGCGTGCGCAGCGCCTCGCCCTCCAGCTCTTGCGTTTGGTCCTCGCCGTGGCATTCGAATTCCGTTTTCGCCTGCTGGACGCGCGCGCCGCCGGCCTCGTCTACACCACGCTCCTGTCGCTCGTGCCGTTTCTGGCCGTCATGTTTTCTGCCCTCAAAGCGTTCGGCGCGCATCAGCAGATCGAACCCCTGCTGAACCAACTGCTCGAACCGCTGGGCCCGAAAGGTGCGGAGGTCACCAGCCAAATCATCGGGTTCGTGGACAACCTCAAGGTCGGCGTCCTCGGCGCCGTCGGCGTGGCTGGTCTCTTCTATACGACCTATTCGCTCATCGACAAGATCGAACAGGCTCTGAACGCAATTTGGCGGGTCAGGCAGGGCCGCACCTGGGTCAGAAAGTTCACCGATTATTTGAGCGTGGTCCTGGTCGGGCCGGTGCTGATCTTCACCGCATTCGGAGTGCTGGCCTCGGTGCAAAGCCATGCGCTCGTCGATCGCGTGAGGGATATCCAACCGTTCGGAACCTTGTTCCTCTGGGCAGCGGAGCTGATCCCCTTCCTGCTGCTCTGCAGTGCCTTCACGTTTATCTACAAATTCGTTCCATACACCCAGGTGGCCTTTCAAACGGCACTGGTCGGCGGCGTGACGGCAGCCGTGCTCTGGGGGATTGCCGGAGAAGCCTTTGCCGCCTTTGTCGCAGCCTCCGGGAAATACAGCGCAATCTATTCCGGATTCGCCGTCTTGATCCTGTTTCTCCTCTGGCTGTACGCCGGCTGGCTGATCATCCTGGCCGGCGCCCAGGTGTCATTTTTTGTTCAACACCCTGCGGCCTATCGAGCGCAGTTTCTTTGGCAACAGGAAACACCGGCTCTCCGGGAGCGACTCGCACTAGAGATTCTCACGACATTAGGGCGGCACCATCTGCGGGGGGACGGCCCGATGCGTCTGACAGGATTGGCGAACGAGTTGGGATTACCTCCCGCTGTCGTCGAGGAGCGAGTCGTCGAATTGGTCGACCAGGGTCTCCTGGCTCGCATGAAGGAACCGGAAGGAATCGGACTCGTCAAACCACCGGAGTTGATTCCTATCAACGAGGTGCTGAATCTGGTGCGCAACGGACAAGGTATGATCCCCGGCTCGCCGCAAAAACCGGGCGAGCCGATCGACGACCTCATCCGGCGCCGCGACAGCGCCGTCGCGCAGAGTCTCGACGGCATAACCCTGCGCTCGCTGATCGTTGCGCAAGAGGAGTCAACAGACAGACTCGGCCCTGCCGATCATGTCTAGACTCACACGTGGAAGGAAAGATGGAACACAGACCGACTCCACACAAACCTGTCGAGGACAATAGGACCATGATTGTCTTTACGGATTTGGATGGCACCCTGCTCGACGGCACGAGCTACTCTTTCGATGCCGCGCGCGAGGCCATGGCCGAACTACGGGCTCACGAGATTCCCCTCGTCCTCGTTTCGAGTAAAACACGTGCGGAGATCGAGCCGATCCGCCTTCAGTTGCAAAACGATCATCCTTTCATCGTGGAAAACGGCGGCGGCATCTTTATTCCCAAAGGATATTTTGACGGTCCGGTGGAAGGCGCGACGGTGCGCGGCGAATACGAAGTGGTCGAGTTGGGGATACCCTATGCCCGGTTGCGTGCGAGCTTGAAAGAAATTCAGCACGCTCTGGGGATTCCGCTGAGGGGATTGGGGGATATGACCGAGTTGGAAATCGCTCAGCGGACGGGGTTAAGCAAGGCGGAGGCCGTACTTGCCAAACAACGGGAATATGATGAACCGTTTATCATCGATGGACCACTGTTCCAGATAGAGGACGTCCGTCGCGAGAGTGCCGAGCACGGTCTTCGATGCACCAGTGGCGGCCTATTCCATCATCTGACGGGGGAACACGACAAAGGACAAGCTTGCCGGTTGCTCATCGATTGTTACCGGCATCGATCGACCGCCATGGGTGAGCGGGTCATCACGGTCGCCGTAGGGGACAGCGCCAATGATCTCTCGATGTTGCTCGCGGTCGACCGGCCGATTCTTGTCCAGAAACCGAATGGATCATATGATCCTGAGGTCCGTGTCCCCAACATCATCCTGGCGCCGAGCACGGGGCCAGTCGGGTGGAACAAGGCTGTACTCGAAATCCTCGCCGGCCTCTGAGAAAACGCTAGGATGAGGTGGCTCCGGTGGAAGACGTGCACAGCAGTCGTCCGATCGTCAGCCCCTGTACGAGAATCGAGAACACCACCACGGCATAGGTGATGACGATCACCGCACAGTGCTCCTCCCATCGAAGGGTGATGCCTACGGGATAAGAAGACGCCGTCCCTTCCCTGGCACTGGAACGTGGTTGTGCCGGATGACTGCACGACCTCCGAGAGGGCCGCCTACTGCTCGTCAGCATGGAGCGGCAGCGGGGTCGAGAGGATGGCGAGATGGCGATGATGACTGTGACGGATCGGGACACTCGACGCTATCATAATTCCTCCTTATTTCTCTCGAATGTACCTCAAGAAGAGCCATCCTACCGTCCCGGCCGTCGTCGATGCGAACAGAATGCCCACTTTGGCCGACATCAACGACGGGCCATGAGTGAAGGCCAATCCTGTGATGAAGAGCGACATCGTGAATCCAATCCCCCCGAGCAATCCAACCGCCCAGAGGTGAGGCCACGACACACCCTCGGGTAGGGTGGCGAGGCCACCTCGAATCGCGAGCCAGGTTGAGAAAACGATGCCAACGGGTTTGCCCACGAGCAAGCCGAGGAGAATTCCGAGCGCCACCGGGTCGATCAGCATCGCTCCGATGTCAGCATTAAGCGTCACTCCGGCGTTAGCGAGGGCGAACACCGGCATGATCACGACCGTGACCCATGGATGAAGTGCGTGTTCCAATTGCTGTAAGGGCGTCTCAACGTGCGCGACGGCGGTTTTCATGCGGCGGGCGATCCGATGCCGCTCCCGGTCGATTAAGGGATGGGTGTCCGGAGACAAGACCTTCTCGAACCGTTCGAGGAGGACCTTGCCTTTGGCAAGAAATTCTGACCCGGTGAGCCGCGGGCGGGCGGGAATCGTCATCGCCGCAATCACACCCGCGATTGTGGCATGCACGCCCGATAAGAGAAACGCCAGCCACAGGCCGCCGATCCCCAGGACCGAATACACCATTGGATGCCGCACTCCCGCCAGGTTGGCGGCAATCAACAGCACAAGGAACAGGGCGCCGATGGCTAGATTCACCCAAGAAATCGTCGACGTGTAAAACAACGCAATGACCAGCACCGCCATAAGATCGTCGGCGATCGCCAGCGCGGTCAAAAATACTTTCAGGGCCAATGGGACCCGACTGCCGAGCAAGGCCAGAATCCCGAGCGCGAAGGCGATGTCGGTCGCCATCGGGATCCCCCATCCCGGAGCGCCGGGCCCGGTCATATTCATGGCCGAGTAGAGCGCTGCTGGAAGCAGCGCTCCGCCCAACGCCGCTATTAGCGGGAGGGCGGCCTGCCGGAACGACGCGAGTTCACCGACCAAGATTTCGCGCTTGATTTCCAATCCGATGACGAAGAAGAACATCGCCATCAGCCCGTCGTTGATCCACTCCAGCAAGGTTTCCGTTAGTGCGCGAGACCCCACCATGATGCTGACGGGAGTGTTCCAGAATTCCGCATAAGACTCGGCCCAAGGGGAATTGGCCCAGATCATCGCCATGACCGTCGCCACCAGCAACAATACGCCGCCGGTCGACTGGGCGTGAATGAACTCCTGAAAGGGCTCTACTAACGGCTGGATGAACCGCGTGTCTCGCGCCTCTGTCCGTTGCCTGATGGTTGCCATAGATCGATCTTCACTCACTCTTCACGCCGACCTTCTGGCTTGCTTCAGCAGCTATGCCGACCAATCGTTCGTCGTCTGCACTCCAACTCTTTTCTACACCACACGACCATGATCAAACGATTGAGGAAGTTCACCGACAAGGCGCGTACCTCCGTCAGCAGTACGTTGGCAGATTGCGCCGCATTCTCTCCACTACTACACCCGCCACAGCCAGACGCGACCCTGTCGCACCCAGTCGCATACTTGCCAGACTGCAACGGCGTACCGTGGAATCCTCCACCCTAGGATTCATTTGCGGCTTCTTGGGACCAGCGGGTCTGCCCTTCGCCCTGATCGGGGGATTCCGGCGTCCTATCCATGCGGCGGACGAGGAACCGGATCACCTCTTCCATCTCGCCCGGATGTCTGACGTAATACTGCGCCCGAGATTCGGCATGGTGTCCGACCAGCACTCCCATCGCCAGACCCTCCGTGAGTCCAAACACATCCTCATCCGTCTCATCGTCGCCGACAAAGAACACACCGGTTTGCCGGAGATCACCCATCAGGGCCAACACCGCTGGTCCTTTTCCGCTTTTCCCCGGAGGCAGCACGTTCACAGATGATTTTCCAAAGATCAGGCGCGGGGTCGGCTCGAGTTGATCGAGCAGGCGGAGAAGAGCCGTACGAGCTTTGGCGGGCTCATCGGTCTCTCGATAGTGAACGGTGAGGGAGTACCGCTTGTCTTCAATCTCGACGCCAAGATCTTGTAGCGGTCTGGCCAAATCAGTGTTCAGGTACTTCATCCAGCCAGCACCGATGTTCTCGGCCCGGATCAATGTCACGGGGGACGTGAGTGGACTCTCCAGCCCGTGGTTGCCGATTAGGTAGGGAACTGCCCCATTGATTCTCGGTGTCAGGTCCGCAAGGGCCCGTCCGGAGACTATGGCACAAGGCACGCGCTTGGCCAGTTCCTTCAGCCACTCGCTGAGGGACCGAGGAATCTGGACGGCCTCCCGATCCGACGAAATGGGGGCGAGGGTTCCGTCGAAGTCGAAGGCGTAAAGAATGGGGCGGCTCACCAACGCTCTTAGCGCTTCACGCCCCTCACCCGACAGCAGAAAGATCATGCTTGTCCCCCCGTGGTGGTCCGTACACCTCGCGCACCCACTTGACGAACGAGACGGGCTCGCTGCCGCATGCGGGCGGCATCCATCAGCATACGTCCGGCCCAGCGATAGATGTTGAACTCCTGCACGATGCCGCGCATGCTGCGCATCCGAGTCCTCTGCTCGGTCGGCGGCATGGTCAGAGCCAAGTGTATGGCGGCCGCGAACTGGTCGATGTTGTAGGGGTTGATCACGAGTGCCTCCGCCAATTCGGTCGCCGCGCCGGTGAATTGACTCAGGATCAGCACGCCTTGCTCGTCGTCCCGAGCCGCGACGAATTCCTTCGCAACCAGGTTCATGCCGTCGTGGAGACTGCTGACGATGCAGAAGTCAGCCCCTCGGTAGTAGGTGGTCACGTCTTGCGGTTCGTGATGTGCGATCCTCAAATGAATGGCCTGGTAGCCATCTCGCCCGAATCGCTTGTTGATGCGCGCAGCCAATGCCGTCACCTGTTGCGTGAACTGTTGATACTCATCGATTTTAGAGCGGCTGGGCGCCGCAATTTGCAGAAACGAGAAGGTCCCGATCCATTCCGGTTGCAGCTCCAACAAGCGCTCGACGGCGAGAAACCGTTCGAGGATGCCTTTGGTGTAGTCCATCCGCTCGACGCCGACGCCGACACGATGCGTATGAGGAAGGCCGTTGATCGCGCGGATGCGCGTCCTGCACGTTGACACGGGAGGCTGTTGGGAGAGTACCCGGCTGGGCCATTCGATCGATATCGGGTAATGATTCACCGCGGTCAATTCACCGCCGTATGAAATGGTGGAACTATCCCAATCAATCCTCGTTTCGAGCGAGCGATCCACGGTATTGATGAAGTTGCTGCAATGGAAGCGTGTGTGAAATCCGAGAATGCTGCTTCCCAAGAGTCCTTCGAGGATCTCTCGATACCAGGGACAGATGGCATAGCGTTCCGGATTGGGCCAGGGAATGTGCCAAAACGTGATGATCGTTGCGTGCGGCAGCTGGTCGCGCACAATCTTGGGCACGAGCGCGAGGTGATAATCCTGTACCAACACGACCGGGTTGTCGGTCTTAACTTCCTCGATGATCGCCATGGCAAACCGCTCGTTGATCACCTTGTACTGTTTCCAGTCCGAGGATCGAAAAATGGGACGAACATGGGCCAGGTGGCACAGCGGCCACAGGCCTTCATTGGCAAATCCGTAGTAGTAGCCGTCCTCTTCCTCGGAGGACATCCAGATGCGTCGAATCTCGTACGCGGGATCGTCCGGCGGAACGCGGACATGGCTCCGCACATCGACGACCTCGCGGTCAGCGCTGCCGCTGCCGTGCGCGATCCACACGCCTGAGCAGGCGCGCATGACAGGTTCGAGAGCCGTGACCACTCCGCTGGCTGGGACCTGGATGTCGATATGTTGCTCATTCCAATTGTGGATATACGGCTCACGGTTGGAGACGATCAGCACTTCGTCGCCGGCCAGATGATCGTTGAGAATAGTTTTCAGAGTTGCCGGCTTCCAGCTCATTTGGCTCTCGTCCCTCATCCGTTTGTCCGATTCGAGATCATGTATGAGGGCGCGAAGATCCTGCGCAACGGGATGTAATTCGGAACCGGGGCGCTGGTCTCCTATTAAGGCGGCGAGTCCCTCGCCGCGAAGCATGGCTCTCACGCCCGCGACCCATCCCCGCCAGCTCAGATGCGCGACCAGGACCGTGACAAATGAAATCACCGCGCCGATGACTACAAACAGATAGAAGAGGTACCACTTTGTGTCACTGCTGCGCCGCTGAACCCAGCTCATGTCGTGGACCAGCATCAGGCGCCCTAGCGTACGGCCGTTCCCCTCGATTCCCACAGCCGCGACGTGGACGGCTCCTTGGCTGAGCTGCAACAGGGCGGTCTGTCCGGTTTTGATGGTGCTGGTTCCGTCGCAAGGAATAGAATCGGGGTAGGTCAAGGTTTTGTAGGCCAGCTTGCCATCACGGTCGCAGAACCCGATGGCGAAGAGTCGTTCGTCCTGAATGATCCGATGAAAGTAGTTCAGCAGCTTGGCCTTAGACTCCGCCGCCAGGAGATCAACGAGGGGGCTTTCCGCCGTGCTGCGGATCAGTTCCGCACGGATTTCGATATCCCGCACGAACCATTTCAACGTGAGGGTATCGACGAGGGGAATGACGGCGTAGGCGAGGCCGGCCAGCACCAACGCCAGCGGCAACAGGAATCGAAGCGATAAACGCATAGGTCACCTCTCGTTTACATCTGACCAAAAATCGCCTATGGTGAAGGCATGTATCCTTACGGACTCGTCGGCAATTGTCAAACATCGGCGCTCATCGGATTGAACGGCAGCGTCGAGTGGATGTGCGCGCCGCGTCCGGATAGTCCGCCCGTCTTCGGCCGGCTGCTAGATCCCGACGGCGGGCAGTTCTCTATCACCAGTCTGGTCCCTTCCTCAGAACTCAAGACCGAGCAACACTATCTTCCGAACACGAATATCCTGTGCACCACCGTCACATTGCCAAACGGTGATATGTTCCATATCACCGATTTTTGTCCCCGGTTCGTGCAATACGGCCGCATCTATCGACCGGCGGCTCTCTTCAGACTGGTCGAACCGCTTCAGGGCACTCCGGCCATTCGTGTGAGCTGCCGGCCGGTGTCCGGCTGGGAGAAATCCCCCGTTCAGCCTGTGAGAGGCAGCAACCATCTGCGCTATGACATTCGGGGAGAATCGCTTCGCCTGCTGACTAACATGCCGCTGACCTATCTCTGCGAAAAGACCCCGGTTGCATTGACGCAGAAATTCTATTTTGGCCTCACGTGGGGACTCGGCATCGAAGATGATCTTATTAAGGTCACGCATGATTTTCTCGAACAAACGACGCGATACTGGCGCACCTGGGTCAAAAACTGCTCGGTGCCGGTGCTGTACCAACAGGAGGTGATCCGTTCCGCTTTGGCCTTGAAGCTGCACTGTTTCGAGGACACGGGCGCCATCCTGGCGGCCTTGACGACGAGCCTTCCGGAGCAACCGGGCGGACGGCGCAACTGGGACTACCGCTACTGCTGGCTCCGCGATGCCTATTTTGCATTGACGGCGTTTCATAACCTGGGCCACTTCGAGGAGATGGAGACCTTCCTCAAATTCCTCTTGAACATTGCGCACACGCATGAACATTCCCGCGACCGTTTACGGCCCGTCTATACGTTGAGCCAGGGGCTACCTCTTCCTGAAACCGAGCATCCGAATTGGGCCGGTTATCAGGGTAGCGCCCCGGTTCGCAGCTACAATCAGGCGGCGGACCAAGTCCAGAACGATGCCTACGGCGAAATGATTCTGACCTTCACGCCGATCTTCTTCGACGAACGGTATTTCGATCTGCGCACCAAAGACCTTGACGGGCTCCTGATGCACTTGGCTCAGTTCTGCGTGCGCAGCATCGGCCAGCCGGACGCCGGCCTTTGGGAAATTCGCAACGGCTGGCGGGAACATTCCTTTACCAATTTGCTCTGTTGGGCCGGCCTCGAACGATTGGAGCGCATCAAACAAGCCGGGCATCTCCGTTCCATCTCCTTAGACCTGACCGGCGCGCGAATCCGTGCGGGTGAGGCCTTGCTCCGCGCCGTCCACGACGGGGCTTTACGCAACGGCCCCACCGAATTCAGCTATGACGCCGCGCTCGCACAGCTCCCGATTCTTGGTTATCCGAACCGGCAGCTCTGCGAATCGACGGTGCTATGCATCGCCCATGAACTCGCCGCGAGACAAGGGACCGAGGACACCGGCTTCTTCTATCGCTACGTTCGCGAAGACGATTTCGGCAAGCCGGAGGCGGCGTTCGTGATTTGCTCATTCTGGATCGCCCAGGCCCTTGCTCGACTGGGACGGATCCCCGAAGCCCGGGCGACGCTTGATCGAGTACTTGTCGCCTCCAACCATGTTGGGTTGTTCTCGGAACATTTCATTCCTGCAACAGCGGCACAATGCGGCAATTTCCCCCAGGCGTACTCGCATGTCGGACTGATCAACGCCGCTTTCGCCGTCAGCCCTCCATGGAGCGACGTGCTTTGAGTCGTTCCACATCCGCAGGAGGTCAGCGGCCCGTCTCAAGTCGAACGGTCACCGTGGCACCCCTGGTCGGAAGATGCCCGCAGCCCGTCAGCACACATGTCGCAGCGATGTAAAAACCAATTCTGGTTCGTGTCTCTGTATTTCCTTTCTTTCTCCTCTTTCACAGTCACCGAAAACTGTATTCCACGAGTCCTCAACGGAAGTTTCGGATCTCATTCGATTCGCGACACCGTCAAGCTCACGGAAGTAAGTCGAGATGCGTCGATTGGCCTCAGCAGCGGGATACGAACCCAAAGGGCAGCAACAGGGACAGCCCCCATTCCAGCTCAGTTGAGGACGGTTGTGGCGTGAATCCAGAAAGGGAAACTAGTGTACAGGAGGATGAAACAGCGCGGAGGCTAAAATCCGGGCGTACACAGGGGGATGAAGCTCGGTCACCAGAACGGATTCAGGGGAAAGAGCTAATTCGGGAAGCGTCGGAGGAACAGAATAGCCCTCCAGGACAGAAGCCGCACGGGTATCAGAGACATCGGCAAGGTTGAACAGCGTCACTGGTACTCCAAGCATCTGCATGATCACGCAAACGCACAAGAAGATGACTACCACCTGAAGTCTTCGGTCAGCAAGACCGGCAGGCTGTTGAACGACCATCATTGGTGAACGATACCCGCTCTCGCCTTCCGTTACAAGAATATCCTCCTCGACAGATGCTGTTCCTGCACACCTGGCCACTGCCACGAGCCAACGATGCCCGCTTTCTACTATGAGAGCGCTTCGGTGAAACTGTGCCTTCGTTCACCTTCGACGCAATGTCTTGATCATTTCTATCGCAAAAAGCGGCAGAAGACCCAAGGCGCCCATCAACGCCCAATCTTCGATCGGCAAGGGAACGACCTTGAACACGGGCGCGACCGCAGGAACCGTAAGCACTGCCACCTGTACGGCGAGTGAAAGGAGGAAGGCCCATACGAGCGCATGGTTAGTTCCAACGCCGAGTTGAAAGAGCGACCACCGTTCGCTCCGGCAATTGAAGGCGTGTACCAGTTGCACAACCACCATCACAGTGAAGGCTACCGTCCTGGCCTGATCGAGCGTTTGATGCAGCCGGAACAGGCTGTAGCTAAAGGCTCCTAAGGCGATCAATCCGAGCATCAACCCCTCTCCACCGATGGCCAGCAATCGTCCGCTGTCCAGCAGCCGGGCATCCGGCCGGAGGGGCGGCCGCTTCATCAGATCCTGCGATTTCGGATCGACCGCCAGCGCCAAGGCCGGAATCCCATCCGTGACAAGATTCATCCAGAGGATCTGGATCGGGAGGAGCGGAAGGGGCAGACCCAGTAGCGTCGCAAACAGCATGACCAGCACTTCGCTCACGTTGCACGATAAGAGAAAATGAACGGTTTTGCGGATGTTGTCGAAGACCCCCCGGCCTTCCTCCACCGCCGCCGCAATGGAGGCGAAATTGTCGTCTGTCACCACCATGTCGGAAGCTTCCTTCGTCACATCCGTGCCGGCGAGACCCATCGCCACGCCGATGTCCGCCGCCTTGATCGCAGGCGCGTCATTCACGCCGTCCCCCGTCATCGCGACGATCGCGCCTCTGCGTTTCCAGGCCTGGACGATGCGCAGCTTATGTTCCGCCGAGACGCGGGCATAGACCGAAACACGCTCGACCGACTGGGCTAGCTGTTCGTCCGTGAGATTATTGATTTCGGCCCCGGAAATCGCCGTGCCATCGCCGTCATGCAGGCCCAATTCCCGCGCAATCGCGACAGCCGTCTCCTTATGATCGCCGGTAATCATCACGGTGCTGATTCCGGCCTTCCGGCACAGACGAACAGCCTCCACGGCTTCAGGCCGCAAGGGATCTTTCATGGCGAATAGGCCGAGAAAGACCAGCTCACGCTCCACCGCATCAGCGGACAGATTCGTGCGATGGTCATCGACACGCCGGTATGCCACCGCGAGTACGCGAAGGGCCTCTCGTGCCAGAGATGCGTTGGTATGGAGAAGAGCCCGCCGCCGCTGATCGCGCAACGGCTCGATCAGGCCGTCGAGAGTCAGACAATGTGTACAGCGGCTAAGCAGCACGTCCGGCGCCCCTTTGACGTAGGCCATGCTTCCTTCTGCCGTCCGACGGATCACGGTCATCATTTTCCGTTCGCCGTCGAAAGGAATTTCTTCCTCGAACGGCGCGTTGCGTTCCAGGTCCTCTTTCGTCAAGCCCACTTTCGCCGCAGCGACGAGCAGTGCGCCTTCCGTCGGGTCGCCGATCACCTGCCAGGTTCCATTCTCCTCTCGCAACGTCGCATCGTTGCAGAGCACCGCGGCAGTCAGCAGCCCGTGCAGGCCTGGTTGAAGGTTCGAGGGTGGAGTTTGGAGGCTCTTCCCCCAATTGGCCATTGACCATTGACCATTGACTTCGCGGATCTCGCCCGCCGGCTCATATCCTTCGCCCGTCACCTCGAAGGCCCTATCACCGACAAACAATCTCGTGACGGTCATCTCGTTTTTCGTCAACGTGCCGGTTTTGTCGGTGCAGATGACCGTCGCCGATCCGAGCGTCTCAACGGCGGGCAGTTTGCGGATCAGTGCATGCCGTTTCACCATGCGGGTGACGCCCAACGCCAGCGTGATCGTCACCACGGCAGGCAACCCTTCCGGCACAGCCGCCACAGCCAAGCTCACCGAGGTTAAGAACATCGCCACCAGCGGCTCGCCGCGCAGATAGCCCAAGACGAACACGAGAGTGACCACGGCCAGCGCCAACCACAGCAGGGTATAGCCGAACTGCTCCAGCCGGCGCTGGAGCGGGGTTTCTTCCCGCTCCGCCTCGGTTGCCGTCTGAATCATTGTGGCAATCCGGCCCAGTTCTGTTCGGAGTCCAGTCGCGACGACCAGCGCGCGAGCCTTGCCTGAGACCGCGATGGTGCCCATGAAGACCATGTTGGTCCGGTCGGCCAAAGGTACGTCGGCTCCTGTGAGAACGCCGGCGCCCTTCTGAATCGGCGTCGATTCACCGGTGAGCGAGGCTTCTTGCGCCTGGAAATTCGTGGCATAGACCAACCGCCCATCCGCGGGTATTCGGTCGCCCGCTTCCAGGAGGATCAGATCGCCAGACACCAATTCCCGCGCGGGGACAGGTCGGAGGACGCCGTCACGAAATACGCGAGCCATCGCTACTGACATCTTTCGGAGCGCCGCCAAGGACCGCTCGGCCCGGAACTCCTGCACGAATCCAAGCAGGCCGTTGAGGAGCACGATGGCCAGAATGGCCGCCGCATCAAGCCAGTCTTCCAACAAACCAGAGACGACCGCCGCTCCGATCAGCACCCAGACGATGACACTGGTAAATTGCGAGAGAAAGATCCTCAGCAGAGAGGGCGGCAGGGCTTCGGGCAGTTCGTTGAACCCATCGCTCTGTTGTCGGCGGCCGGCTTCATCGGCAGCGAGGCCGGCATCGAGATTCGTGCGCAGCTCCTTCGTCAGTGCATCGACCGGCACTGAGTGCCACGGCCTCACGGCAGGGGCGTCATTCCGCGTTTCCATTCAGCCCCCACTTCATCATCTAAACAACAGCCACAAACCCAGCACATAGCTTACGATCATCAGCAGGCTGTCCGGCTCAATCAACATGAACCGCTTCTCGGCTCGATAGATAATCCCCATCAACCCGATGTTCATCATCAGAATGGACCAGAGCGCGGTGAGGGCGTGGGCTGAACTCACCGTGCTCAGCAAGCTGCCTTCACGATAGGCCAGATCGGCGAACAAGAACGCCGCCATGTTGAAGGCATTGCTCCCGAACAAATTCCCCACAGCAAGATCGAACGCGCCCAATCGGACTGCGGCAATCGAGGTCACCAACTCTGGCAACGACGTGGTGATGCCCACCAGTGAGGCGCCAATGAATGTGGCACTAATACCTGATTGCTCGACAATCTCTTTCGCCGAACCTGCTAAGAACGGCGCGGCCACGAGCAGTACCAGGGTGGCCACTGAGAAGCGAACGACCGCGCGCCGCAGTTCAGCACGACGGGTAGTTGCAGCGTCCTGCTTGCCCACGGCTACTTCGACGAGTACTTCTTGTTCGCGCTGGCGGCGTTTCATATCTTCCTGACGGAAGACCATCCTCATCCCCAACACATACAGGAGAAAGAGGGTCAGGCTCCCGAGTCCTACACCGAGATGAGTCACCTCGACATCCAGCAGCAGGAAGAACGCAGCAAGACCCGTCAGCGTCATCGCGAGGGCAGCGGTGAGTGTGTGTTCCAACGCCGCCTGTTGCCAGACCCGCTTCTGGCGATACATCAGATCGATGA
>Ga0209640_10000928_pt1 | contig 23936 bp, 25 predicted proteins | sample RifCSP10_1_FD_184018 | JGI IMG/M metagenome (GOLD analysis project Ga0209640, IMG submission 184018) | Soil microbial communities from Rifle, Colorado - Rifle CSP2_sed 10_1 (SPAdes) (version 2) | ecosystem: Environmental > Terrestrial > Deep subsurface > Rock core/Sediment | place: Rifle... | reverse complement strand
AAGACGCTCTGAAAGAGTTGGGCGAGGTCTACACGGTCGCCCCGGACCGGGTGCAGAATTCCATGAGCCACGCCCTCACGCTCCATCGCCCGCTTCGCGTCCATGAGGCGGGCGCGAGGCGTTTTGCCGTGGACGGCACCCCCACCGATTGTGTCAAGCTCGCGTTGTCTGGGCTTATAACGGTGCGACCCGACTTGGTGGTATCGGGGATCAATAAGGGGCCGAACTTGGGTGACGACATCATCTATTCGGGGACAGTCTCGGCTGCTATCGAGGGAACCCTCTTGGGCATCCCTTCCATCGCCGTCTCCCTGGTGAGTTTTCGCGACCTCGTTTTCGCAGCGGCCGCTGAGTTTGCCGGAACCCTTGCCGCCCAGGTCCTACAGAAGGGAATGCCTCCGGGGACGCTACTCAACGTCAACGTGCCGCCCCTTCCCAAGCCCGAAATCAAGGGGTGGAAGTTTACTCGCATGGGGAAGCGCCACTACAAAGAGGAGGTGGTGGAGCGAGTCGATCCGAGGGGCAGGAAATACTATTGGATTGGCGGGGACGATCTTGGCTTTGCGCCGGAGGAAGGAACGGACTGCGTCGTGGTGCACGAGGGTTATATCTCCGTAACGCCGCTCCAGGTGGATTTGACCAACTACCGGGTCCTGCATGAAGTCGAGCCGTTTAGCTTTCAATGGCCATGAGGGAGGCCAGTCTTTTGTCGCGCGACATGAGCGAAGAGATCCGGCTCGATAAATGGCTTTGGGCGGCGAGGTTTTTTAAGACGCGCTCGCTTGCCGCCACGGCTGTCTCGGGGGGCAAGGTGCACGTGAACGGGGCGCGCACTAGGCCTGCCAGAGCGGTCCGGATCGGCGATGAAATAAAGATCAGGCACGCCCTTTACGAGTGGATTGTGATCGTGCGCGGTCTTGAGAAACAACGCGGTCCCGCTGCGGAAGCGCAGCAACAGTACGAAGAGACCGAAGCGAGCAAGAAAACGCGCGAGGCCTTAACCATGGAGCTACGCGCGCAGGGGTTTCACGGTCCCCGACCCGAGGGACGGCCGTCGAAAAAGGCCCGCCGGGACATCCTCCGCCTTCGGCGCACTCACTGGGAATGACGGCACAGTTTCACTCGCCTTGCCCTATGGCTTTTCGGTAGTAGGAGAGGTCGATATATTTCTCCACGGGTGGCACCGGGCGGGTGAGATGACCCATCTCGGCCCTGAGTTCGAGCGCGGCGACCATGCCCGGAAGGTTGAGGCTGGCTTTGGGGTAGAGACCATTCCTGGGATCGATCAGCGCATCGAGGGTCTGCTCGGCCGCGGCGCCACGGATTCCGTTGTGCCTGGTAAGGAGTTCCAGGCAGGTCTGGCGGTTTCTCGGGTCAAAGCACCACTGAGTAGCCTCCACGTAGGCGCGGATATAACTTACCAGCGTCCCGGCGTTTCGCTGGGCCCATCCCCTGCTCGCCGCGCCGCCAGTAGCCTGGTAGACGGTCATCATCTCTTCGCCCCGGGCGAGTAGATGGCAGCCGGCTTCGAGGGCGCTGCCGACATAGGGGGGCGTGAGGAGTGTGGCGGCAAACCTTCCCTCCAGGAGCGCGCGGTAGCGGCTTTCCCATCCTCCCACCTCGACTAAAGTATAGTCGTGAAGGCCAAGGCCGCTTGCGCAAAGCGCCTTCTCCAGAATTAAGACAAACCCGCTGGTCCTGGAATCTACCGCGAGTTGCTTTCCGCGCAGCGACTTGAGGTCCCTAACTTCAGGCGCGCTAATCAGGCTCAGCAGGCCACTGTGGAGTCCCATGAAGAGAAAGAGGTCCAACCCTCGATCGCCCTTTCCCTTGTGGCCTTCGACGTCGGCGATCACATCATCAGCCGCGGTGTGGCCGATCTCGAATTTTCCGCTCCTGAGGGCCTCGGTGAGATAGGCCGACCCGGGCGTATAAACCACCTCTACTTCAAGGCCGTGCTTGGCGAAGTGGCCTTGCTCTATGGCCGCGTGAACGATGAGATTGTAGCCGGCGCGAAACTGGATCAGCCGGAGGAAAGTTTGAGCGCTCATGGAGTCGTTTTCGACCCCTATCACAATCGGGGCTGGAGCAAAAGCCAGGCGCCGCGTTTCTGAGTATAGTCCTGCTGCAGCCAGGTCACTTTTGACAAAAGCATCGTGATCCAATATGTTTCGGGCAAAGAAAAATTTCGGAGGGCGGAAGCTATGAGCAAGAGCGCACTGGATGCGGTAGATCGCGCGTCCATCACAGAGATGACGAAAGATTTAGTGAACATCCCGTCGCCGACTGGTCAGGAAGGTGCCATTGCGAACTATTACGCTGCGAGGCTCCGTGAGCTGGGCCTCGAGGTGGAATTTCAGGAAGTCGAAGCCGACCGGCCAAACGTGATCGGAAGGTACCGTGGTCGCGGTGGTGGAAAAAGCGTACTTCTCTGCGGCCACTTTGACACCAGCACCACGCCCGACGACGCGGTGGCGGGCCCGGGCCACTCGCCCCATTTCGTTCAAGAGGGCGAATGGGCGTATGGGCTCGGCGTCTCCAACATGAAGAACGCGCTCGCGATCTACGCTGGTGCGGTGCGGGCCATCAAAGAGTCTGGGACCGCAATTAAAGGCGACATTGTCATCGGAGCGGTTATCGGGGAAATTGAGAAGGCGCCAATCGATAAGTATAAAGGCAAAGCCTATCGCGGCGGCGGCTCAGGAGCGCGCTACATGGTTCACCATGGAGTTATGGCTGATGTGTGCCTCAATGGCGAACCGACTGGGGTGCGGCTTCAGTTGGGCAACGCAGGCTACATTTTTGCTCGCGTTACCACCAAAGGGATCCCTTCGCACACGTTCAGCAAAGCGAGCGGGCGCGATGCCATCGCAAAGATGGAAGCGCTGCTGCCGGTGATTCGGAAATGGGAGCAAACTTATCAGAAGAAACACCCTCATCCCTTCATGCTCCCTCTTATCGGCATCGGCGCCATCGAGGGGGGCTTTCCTTTCAAGCCTAGCATTGTGCCATCGCCCTTCTGCCACCTCTACATTCACATCACCACCGTTCCCCGGACCAAACCCATGACGGTGTACCGGGAGCTGGAAGAGGTTTTGCTGGAGCAAGCGGCGAAGGACCCGGAGCTTGAGTTCGAGCTCAAATTTTATCTCGTCAGCGACGGCTACGAGGTGTCCAAGGACTCCGCCGTGGCCCAGGCGGTGCAGCGAAGCCATAAAGAAGCCTTCAAGCGGGAAGTTATTTTCCCTGAACCTGCCCGTTATTCGGTGAGCAGCGACTGTTCGCCGATCTTCCAGTACGGTATCCCGGGCGTCACCTACGGCGCCGGGGGAATCACGCCGTTCGGCGTCTACAGCATGTATGACGGGGCGAAAGGCGAGGTTTTGGGTTTGGATAACTTGTACAAGATGACGCAGTCATACATGCTGGCATTAATCGATCTCTGCAATCAGCCGCCCACCTAGGCGGGGGCTAAGGAGGGTTAGCAGGAGGGATTGTGGGAAGCCTTGCTTTTATGGATACCAGACAGAGGTGGAGTGGTCTGTTCAGTGCTGTGTCGCTCCCGCTTTTCTCGCCAATAATGTTCCTGCTGTGAGACTAGGTCATTTTTGAGAAATGAACTTGCGTCCAAGAAATTGGAATATCGGTTAGCCTCTTTCTTAATCTTGGGAAGGATTGGCCCACAATCACGCTTTAGCTAAGCCATTTCCCAGAGCTAAGTCCCTCGAAAAACTGGAGAAGGTCCGTTGGCACACATCTTGCGCCCTTGCGGGGTGTTTGCAAGTGCTTCGGAGGTCTACACATGACGCGATGGGGTTTTACCATAGACCTTGAGCGGTGTGTCGGGTGCCAAAGCTGCGTGATCGCCTGCAAGGCGGAAAACGGCACGCCACCCACCGTCCACTGGATGAAGGTTCTGGAGAAAGAGGAGGGAGAGTTTCCCTACGCCAGACGGACCTTCACGCCCGTGCGGTGCAACCACTGCGACAACCCGCCCTGCGCGAGGGCCTGTCCGACCGGGGCGATCAGGAAGCGGCCGGACGGAATCGTGGTCGTTGACCAGGACATGTGCATCGGCACCATGGCCTGCATGACGGCGTGTCCCTACTATGTGCCTTATCGCTGGGATGGCGACGGGGGGTACTTCGGAGAGACGCTGACGCCCTATGAAGAGGAAAAGTACGCGGGGTTCAAAAAGGGCACGGCCCAGAAGTGTCACTTTTGCTACCATCGGATTGACGAAGGCCGCCCTCCCGCCTGCGTTGAGGCCTGCCCTGCTGATGCCTTGAATTATGGTGATCGGGACGACCCGGAGAGCCGCGTCAATATGCTGTTGCGGCAGAAGAAACATTTTCGCCCCAAGGAGGAGTTGGGGACCAACCCGAGCCTGTTTTACCTGACGGGCAAGGGCGGCGGCACGATCGGCGGAGGAAAATCTTGATGAGCGCCAAGGGGCTCAGCGATATGAAGTTTATCATGGACTTCCAGGTCCAGCGGCACTGGAACTGGAAAGTAGCCTTCTACCTGTACGGCTCCGGCACCAGCGCCGGGCTGATCTTCTTAGAAGTGATCCTCAGAAATGCCGACGTGATCCGTGAGAGAACCGCGCTTTACGGGATGTGGATAGGTTTGAGCCTGGCGCTCGTGTCCTTGGTCTTTCTCTTTGATCATCTCGGCCCCCAGGCCCGCTGGCGCTTTCTGTACGTCTTTCGCAGGCCCGCCACGAGCTGGATTTCACGCGGGGCGCTCATCGTGACGGTGCTGGTGCTTTTGCGGCTGTTGATCCTGCTTCCGTCTGTGCCGGGATTCGAAGGGTTGCCATTGGGCGAAAACACTGTCGGCGGCAATGCTCTCAGAGGAGCGGTGCTGCTTTTTGCCGCCGCTTTCATGGCCTACAGCGGTCTGGTGCTTTCCTCGTGGAATAGCATTGCTTTCTGGAACAGTCCGATGTTGCCGACGCTCTATATCGGCTACTCTTTCTTAGCGGGGATGGCGGTCCTGCCGATCGTAGCGGCGCTCACCGGGGGACAGGCGGAGCTGGAAACAATCGGGACTGTCATCTGGCCCTATCTCCTGGTTCTGCTCATCGCCAATGGGATCGGTCTTTTGCTTTACCTCTGGGGGATGTCCAGCGGGAGTCTGCCCTGCCGCGAGTCCGTACGGCGCCTGCTGCAAGGTGAGCAGCGCTGGAGCTTCTGGGCGGGAGTGGTAGGGATTGGCCTGCTGCTTCCTTCGATCGCAGTGGCCTTAGCCCTGGAAGGACAGCTCGGATCGGGGAGCACGCCCGCTGTGGTTCTTGTGGCGGCCTGTCTGGCCATCCAGGCGGGAGGTTATCTGTTGCGCGACACCGTTTTACAGGTCGGAGTGTATGGCGAACCCGTCTGAGACCGGGGAAAGAGACCCGCGCCTGGACGGAAGCACCCGGAGCCAGCCCGTGAGGGTGAAAGTGGTATTGATGGGCGAGCTCAAGCGGTGGGCAGGGAGGCAAGAGTTGACCGTAGAGCTTCCCGGGGGGAGCACGGTGCAGACGCTCGCGAAAAAGCTCTCGGATCTATGCGGGGAAACCTTTGCTCAGAATGCGCTTACCAAAGAGAGATCCATACAACCCCATGTGGCCGTGTTTATCGACGGAGTTCAGATGGGGAGGCTGGCAGGAACTCAAACCATCCTTACCGGTGGGAAGGTGGAGTTGATGCTCCTACCGATGTACGAGGGCGGATAAGGCGATGGGAAGTAGATAGGCAGTGACAGGAGCAAGCCATGATTAGCTTACTTAAAGGTCGGGACACCAAGCCCCACATCGTTTATCGGCCTGGGGGCGAACGGCATAAGTCGACGACCAGTGACTGGGTGCCCACCACGTGTCGCATGTGCCTCGTGGGCTGTCACGTCCTGGTCAAAGTGGAGAATGGGAGAGTCGTAAACGTCGTGGGTAACCCTGACTCCCCTAAGAACCGGGGCCGGATGTGCGCCAAGGGCAAGTCGGGGATCATGAACCATTACAACCCAAACCGGGTGACCAAGCCGCTGAAGCGCAGCAATCCGGAGAAAGGGATCGGGGTCGACCCCAGATGGCAGGAGATACCGTGGGAGGAGGCCATAGACATCATCGCCAAGAAGATGAAGAAGATCTACGTGGAGGACCCACGCAAACTATACCTGCAAACCTGGGGAGCCCGAGGGCTGATCCAATGGCTAGGGGTCCTTGTGCCGGTTTTCGGAACTCCCTACCACCAGGAATCGCTGTCTGGCACCTGTGGTAAGTCGATCCATTCGATACAGTTCCTAACTGCCGGGGGTTTCTGGGATGAGGTGGACTTTGAATACTGCAAGTACCTCATCGATGTTGGGACTCAGCAGGGAGTGGCGACACGAGAGGGGTTCAACCACACCATCGCGGATTGTGCCACCGCAAGGATGGAACGGGGCATGAAGCTGGTGGTGGTGGACCCGGTGGGGAATAACGCGGCGGCGAAGGCTGACGAATGGCTTCCAATTCGGCCTGGAACTGACGCCGCCTTCGGCCTGGGAATGTTGAATGTCCTATTAAACGAAGTGAAGATTTACGATGCGGATTTCCTCAAGCATCACACCAACGCCGGTTACTTAGTGGGGCCGAACTGGAAATACGTGCGTGACCCCGCCACCAGGAAGCCTCTCCTATACGATCAAAGTGACGGCGAGATAAAGACATACGACGATCCGACGCTGAAGGACCCGGGGTTAGAGGGGGAGTACAGCGTTCAGGGACAAAAGGCGAAGCCGGCCTTTGATCTCCTCAAGGCTCGTGCCGCCGAGTATCCCGTTGAGCGGGTGGAGGGGATCACCTCCATTCCAGCCAAAACCCTCCGGCGGATCGCCCGAGAGTTTGGCGAGGCGGCCCAGATCGGATCCATCATCCGCATCGACGGAGTGGAGCTGCCCTACCGGCCCGTTGCCCTTAACTGGTGCCGGGGGCCGCAGGGTCACAAACACGGTTGGCATCACTGTTGGGCCCTCCACCTAGTGAACCTGGTACTGGGCGCGATCAATGTGCCAGGCGGTTACCAGTGCACCCGGACGGCCAGCAACTGGCCAATCAAGTCCTGGCCGGAAGCGGGCGAGGACGGGATGCTTGGCTACAGCAGCGTGAAGTACCGCCACCACGCTCAGCCGTTCCCGGGGCGCCCTGCCGCACGGCCTACGCGCCACGACCTCTTTGAGCTCTTCCCTGTCGCAGCTCATACCAGATCGGTCGTGCCGTTGGTAAATAGTGGTGACCTGAAAAAATGGGGCATCGATCACAAGATCGAAATGATTATTCACACTCCCGGGAACCAGTTGGCCGGAGGGTTTGCCGACTTGGAGTCGGTGGTGAACTTCTACAAGGGCGTTGATCTGGTTGTGGGCTTTGCAATCGAACTCAATGAGACTCATGAAATGGACGACATCGTGCTGCCCATGCCAACCTACCTGGAGGAGAACCTACTCAATGTACCCGACAGCGTGGCAGGGGAATGGGTGGGGTTCCGCCAAATTCAGCAACAGGTGGTGGCGATGCCCGAGGAGATGCGACGCCCTTCCGAGGTGCTGACGGAAATCTACGACCGGGTTGGGATTCTGGACGAAGTGTACCATGTGTTCAACCTTACCCTCGGTCTCAAGCCTCCCTACCTCCTGGAGCCGGGCAAGCGGTACGTCGAGGAGGAGATCCTCGATCGCGAAGCAAAGAGTTTGCATGGGCAGGATTTTGGCTGGGAGTGGTTCAAAGAGCATGGGATTATGGTCTGGCGTCGGGATATGGATGAACGTTACCCGGGTCGGTTTATCAAAGCACGAGTGCCTGTCTACCTGGAGCATTTCGTCCAGCGGCGTGAGGAGCTTGACGGGGTTCTTAGAGAGATGCGCCTTGATTGGGACACCTCGGACTACGATCCGCTGCCAGAGTGGATGCCCTGCAAAGCCTTTGAACAGATACAGCGAGGAGAGATCGATGCCATCGGGGTCCATTACAAGCTCCCCTATACGTATGGAGCGCAGGGCAACGCTAATCCCTGGATCAACGAGCTGTGCGATAAGCTCCCGCACTCTTACGGGGTGCTTATCAACACGAAGCTGGCCCAGAAGAAAGGGATTAAGGACGGAGACGCCATCTGGCTGGAATCGCCGGTGAAAAAGGTGAAGGGGGTGGCCCGTGTGACCCAGATGGTGCATCCGGAGGTGGTCGGAATCGCAGGGCACGCCGGCCACTGGGCAGCGGGCAAACCTCTCTCTAAAGGCAAAGGTGTCAATTTCAACGGGTTGCTGCCCTATGATGTGGACCACATTGATTTGTTGAGTACGGCCAACGATTTTTGCGCGCCGGTGAAGGTGCGTAAGGTGGAGGGCTGAGGGGATACTTTCCAGCACTGAGCCAGCGCGCCCTAACGTGATACTGGAAGGGGGAGTCGATCTATGCCGGCAGTGAGAGTCGTCTTGCGGGGCGAGTTCAAGAGGTTGGCAGGAGGAAAAGGGGAGCTGACCATAGACCTGCCGGAGGGGGGCACTGCGCAAATGCTTTTGGAGCGCGTCGCGCCTCTGTGCGGGAGCGCGTTTGCTGCCAAGGTGCTCACGCACGACGGCAGAATCATGCACGGCGTCTCAATCTTTCTCAACGGTCGGGAACTCGACACGGGCGGCACTTTGCCCAGCAGGACGGTTATTCCAGGTGGTCAGGTGGAGATCATGCGCCTGTCCGCTTCCTGATCGGGGCTCACCATCTGAGGAACGTCAAAGGAGAAGGAATATGAGGTTCAGAATTGCCGTAGCTGGCATTGCAGGGATAATGACTGCGGCTTTCTTTTTGGCCTTCAGTCCAAAGGTAATGGCTGCGGATCAGGTGAAGTTCAGGATGGATTGGATCCTCGAAGGGAAACACGTGCCGTTCTACGTCGCCCGCGATAAGGGATTTTTCGAAAAGCGCGGTTTGGACGTGACCATTCTCGAGGGCCGTGGCTCGCTCCAGTCGGCCACGATGGTGGACGCGAAGCAGATGGATTACAGCTATGGGGACTTCCTGACGGCAGTTCAAGTGATGTCCAAGGGCGGGAAGAACCGGGCCATCGCGGTGGGCATGAGAGACAATGTCGGCAGCTTCGTCTTCCTGAAGAGCTCTGGAATCAAAACACCCAAGGACCTAGAGGGCAAGCGCTTCGGCACCAATCCGGGAGATTTCGGCCTCGTCCTGCTGCCCGCGGTGGCGGCGGTTGCGAAGATTGACATGAAGAAAATCGTCATTAAGACGATGGAGCCAGCCGTGCGCACGCCAGCTCTTTTTGAAGGGAAGATCGACTTCTTTCTCGGATCGAAAGGGGCGACCCTCCATGTGGTGGAGGTGCTGGGGAAAAGACACGGAAAGGAAGTTGGTTACCTGTCCTTTAAAGACATGGGACTGAAAACCTACGGCCACGTGCTGCAGGCGCACGAAGACCTGATCAAGAAAAATCCTGATCAGGTCCGGAGATTCGTCGCTGCGGTATTCGAGGCGTGGGCCTGGTCGATCAAAAACCCGCGGGAGGCTCTGGACATTTTCCTCAAGGCCAATCCCCAGGTGGACCGCGAGATTTCCCAGGCCCAGATTGAGGCGAGCTTCGATAACACCCAGGACTCTGTGACCAAGGAACATGGGATGGGCTATTTCGAAGAGGCAAAGGTGAAAGCTTCGGTGGAAGTAGCGAACAAGCACCTCGAGCTTTCTCCATCTGTCGACTACAAGATCACCTATACGAATGAATTCGTGAGCAATACCCCTCGAATGTAGAGAGCATCTTTGGCCAGCGTTATTCAGTACGACAAGGTCCGGAAAAGCTACAATTCCGGCGACGATGAGGTAGTCGCTCTTCAAGAGGTATCGTTTAGCGTCGGCGAGGGCGAGTTTGTTACCGTCGTCGGACGAAGCGGGTGCGGTGTGGCCGATCTTGATCGATCTCTGTAACCACTCCCCTGATTAGGTTGTCTTCTTGACACGACGGCGCTTATTCGATAGCTAAGAGCTGGCTCGGAAAGCCATTCTTTGTCGGAGGGCATTTGAACGAAGGGGCTTACGGCGGGACTCCTTTTGGAGGCATCAAGTGGTCGGTGCTTTTTTTCCTCTGCCTCCTCGTTCTGTGGCAACTCGTCGTCCCCTTCTTGGGACTGCCCAGTTACCTTCTGCCTACACCAGCTCAGATCGTGGAGGAATTCGGGAAAAGGGGCGGCCTGCTCATGTCCCAGTTCCTGCCGACCTTCTACGAAACGATTCTCGGCTTTCTCCTTGGCGTAGCGGTAGGCGTGAGCGCCGGCCTCGGCATCGTTTACTCCAGGTTTCTTTGGCTGACCATTTACCCCTCTCTCGTCGTGGTCGGTTCGATTCCGAGAGTCGCGATCGCCCCCTTGATCCTGATCTGGATGGGAATCGACAGCCTGTGGTCCAAGGTGACCATCGCTTTTCTCGTCGCCTTCTTCCCTATGGTCATCAACTCGATCGTGGGATTTTCTCAGGTTGAGACCGAAATGCTCGATTTGGCCAAGACGATGGGAATGGGCCGTTGGATGGAGTTTAGAAAAATCCGTCTTCCGAATTCCATTCCGTATCTCTTTGCCGGGTTCAAGGCTTCCATCGCCTTGGCGGTGATCGGCGCCGTCGTGGCCGAGTTTGTTGCCGGCCAGAAGGGTTTAGGCTACCTGATCGTCGTCGCGAATAACGATCTGAACGCACCCCTTATCTTTGCTTCGATTATAGTTCTTTCCGCCATGTCGCTCGGTCTTTTCGGGATCATCGTCGGTTTGGAAAAAATGCTCATGCCCTGGCGGCGCGGCATTCAGCCAAGTGAGCTTTAAGAGACGGTTCTGGATGATCAAAACGTGAAAGGAGAAGGAATATGAGAATCAAAATCGGCGCAACCGGACTCGTGGGGATATTCATCGCCGCTGTCTTTTTGGCCTTCGGGCCAAAGGTGATGGCTGCGGACCAGGTGAAGTTTCGGATGGACTGGATCATAGGAGGGCAATACGTGCCTTTCTATGTCGCCCGTGATAAGGGATTTTTCGAAAAGCGCGGTTTGGACGTGACCATTCTCGAGGGCCGCGGCTCGCTCCAGTCGGCCACGATGGTCGACGCGAAGCAGGTGGATTACAGCTTTGGGGACTTCGTGACGGCAGTTCAAGTGATGTCCAAAGGGGGCAAGAATCGCTCTATCGCTGTAGGCATGAGGGACAACGGCGGCGGGTACATCTTTCTGGAGGGCTCTGGAATCAAGACGCCCAAGGACCTCGAGGGCAAGCGCTTCGGGACCAATCCGGCGGACTTCGGCAGCGTTTTGCTGCCTGCGGTGGCAGCGGCTTCGCGGATCGATGCGAAGAAAATCATCATCAGCACGATGGAGCCGGCCGTGCGCACCCCGGCTCTCTTTGAGGGTAAAATCGATTTCATTGCGGGCGCGAATGGTTCCAGCATTCAACGGATGGCGATTCTGGGCGAGAAACAGGGAAAGAAAGTCCGATACCTGTTCTTTAAAGACATGGGGCTCAAAGCCTACGGCCATGTCCTTCAGGCGCACGAGGACCTGATCAAAAAGAACCCCGACCAGCTCCAGAGATTCGTGGATGCGGTTTTCGAGGCGTTGGCCTGGACCGTCAAAAACCCGAAGGAAGGGTTAGAGATTTTCATGAAGGCCAATCCTCAGATAGAGCGCGACATTACCTCGGCCCAGATGGAGGCGAGCCTCGCCAACGCCCACGACTCTGTGACCAAGGAACACGGGCTGGGTTATTTCGAAGAGGCAAAGGTGAAAGCTTCGGTGGAAGTAGCGAACAAGTACCTCGAGCTTTCTCCATCTGTCGACTACAAGATCACCTATACGAATCAATTCGTCAGAAAGACGCCTCGAATATAGAGAGCATCTTTGGCCAGCGTTATTCAGTACGACAAGGTCCGGAAAATCTACAATTCCGGCCACGATGAGGTAGTCGCTCTTCAAGAGGTATCGTTCAGCGTCGGCGAGGGTGAGTTTGTTACCGTCGTGGGCCGCAGCGGGTGCGGCAAGACGACGCTCTTAAAACTCACCGCTGGGCTGTTACAGCCCTCGGGGGGAGCGGTTCAGGTGGCAGGGGCTCCCGTCAGGGGGCCCCTCACCAATGTCGGGATCGTTTTCCAAGCGCCCGTACTGTTGGCGTGGCGTAAGGCGGTCGATAATGTCCTGCTCCAGGTCGAGGCGAGGAAACTCAGGGTTGAGAACTACCGAAAGCGGGCTTTAGAACTGCTTGATCTCACCGGACTTAAGGGTTTCGAGGAGCGCTACCCGAGCGAGCTTTCAGGGGGGATGCAGCAACGGGTGTCTATCAGCCGGGCGTTGATCCATGATCCGCCGCTGCTCCTGATGGATGAACCCTTCGGAGCCCTGGACGCCATCACCAGGGACGAGATGAATCTGGAACTGCTGAGAATCTGGCATGAGGCCAAAAAGACCGTCCTTTTTATCACTCACAGCATTCCCGAAGCGGTATTTCTGGGAGATCGCGTGATCGTCATGACGCCCAGGCCGGGAAAAGTTTCGGAAATCGTCAACATCGACCTTCCCCGTCCGCGCACGACCGCGCTGCGGGACGAACCTAAATTTATCTCCTACGTCAGACAGATCCGCAAAAGCCTCGGGGTGCGTTAAGCTTCGAAGCTTTCCGGCGGAGTAAAAAAGCTTCTAGCGGGCTTGCTCGGCGGAACGGCGGCGGATCAGCGCTCTTACCTTGTCGGGGGAGAGCGGCAGCTCTTTGATCTCCACGCCGAGCGAGGAGAGCGCGTAGCTTACCGCATTGGCGAGCGCTGCCCCGGTTCCCACCATGCCGCCCTCGCCTGCGCCCTTGACGCCGAGGGGATTGAGCGGTGACGGAACCTCTTCTAGAACAACGCTTTCTATGGCTGGGACATCCGTGCTCGACGGCAGGACGTAATCCCTGAACGTTGTGGTCAGCAGTTGGCCGTTTTCGCCGTAGACCAACTCTTCTAGCAGCGTTCCGCCGATACCCTGAACCGCGGCGCCGACCGCCTGCCCATGCACGAGTAGCGGGTTGATGCATCGGCCGACATCTTCCACCACCATATATTTCAGGATTTCCACCATTCCGGTTTCGGGATCGACGGCCACGTGGGCGAGGTGAACGCCATAAGAGTGAGTCATCTTGTTGGAGTTGAAGTAAGCGGTCTCTTCGAGCTCGGGCTGGCCCTGGTTGTGCATGGTCGAGTGGCGCACGAGCGCGACGAGTTTCCCGAGGTCAAGCGCCGGCGCCTCTGTTCCTTTACGGTATATCTTCCCTTCCTGGAGATCGAGCTCGGCCGGGCCGGCGCCCAAATGATCGCCAGCGATCGTCAGGATTTTCTTCTTTAATCCTTGTGCAGCCAGATGGAGCGCGCTCCCGCCCATGACGGTGCCGCGGCTAGCGAAGGTTCCCCAGCCGAAGGGAACCAGGTCGGTGTTTCCGTGGAAAACCGAGATCCAGTCCATGGGTACGCCCAAGGCATCGGCGCAGATCTGCGCCATCGCGGTCTCGTGCCCCTGCCCTAGGACATTGATGCTGAGGTAGACGGTAACGCTAGGCCCGTCGCGGAGCACCACCCGCGCGCCTTCGTATGGCTCCAGACCGCCGGTGTTTTTGACGAAGTACGCAAGCCCGATGCCGTGATAGCGGCCGTTTTCGAAGCGGCCTTGAAGCGGTCTCAGCTTGTCGTAGTCGAATTCTTTAAGCGCGCGGTTGAGAGCGCTCGGGTAGTTGCCGCTATCGAGCACGGTCGGGTTTGTACCCGGACGGGTGAGGCCGATTTCATACGGCATCTCTTCGGGCTGGATGAGGTTTTTGCGCCTGAGATCGACCGGATCGATCTCCAAATCGGCCGCCATCATGTCGAGCATGCGCTCGCGGAAGAAGCAGGACTCATAGCGTCCCGGAGCTCGGTAGGTCCCCATGCCGGTCTTGTTCGTGATGACGCAGTGGACCTTGCATTGGTAATTGGGGATCCGGTAAGGCCCGGGTAAAAGCGCCGCGGTCGAGCACGGCACCAGTCCCCCATGGGTCCGGACATACGCGCCCATGTTGCCGTAGATCCGCGCGCGCAACGCCAAAAGCGTTCCGTCCTTTTTTGCGGCGATCTCGAGCTCGCAGGTCACCTCGCGCGAATGGTTCGCGGCCATGAGATGCTCACGGCGGTCCTCAATCCACTTGACCGGCCTTCCGAGCCGCATCGAGGCGAAGGGGATCAAGAAATCCTCGGGGTAAAGCTCGCCGCGGATGCCGAAGCCTCCGCCAATGTCGTTCTCGATGAAATGGAGATTGTGCTCGGGAAGTTTGAGAAAGGAGGCGATGACCTGGCGGTTGTAGTGCAGCAGCTTGGTCATCCCATAGGCCGTCAGCTCTCTTTTGCCCACGTCAAAGTTCGCCACCAGGCCCCGCGTCTCCATGGGATTGCCCGTGTGGCGATGGACCCGAAATTCTTCTCGCCGCACGTAGTCCGCTTTTTCGAAGGCCTGGGCCGCATCGCCGATCGAGATTTCATGGACCGCCGCAAGATTTGTCCCGTTTTCCTCATGGATGAGGATCTCGTTGCGCATAGCGGCACGGAGTTCGAGCACCTCGGGTAAGTCCTCGTACTCGACCTCGATGGCATCGAGCGCGTCCTCGGCGAGGTAGCGGCTTTCCGCCACTACCACGGCTACTGGCTCGCCCATGTAGCGGACCTTATCGCGGGCAAGCAGGGGTTGCAGGTAGCGCTCCAGACCGGGGACTTTGTACATGCGCATGGGGACGGGCACGGCCATCTCTCCGATGTCTTTTAAGGTAAAAATCCACACGACTCCGGGGATGGCCCCGGCTTTCGCCGTGTCGATCGAGCGGATTCGAGCGTGGGCGCGCGGGCTGCGCAGGATGGCGGCGTGCAGCATGCCGGGGAGTTTTATGTCGTCGGCATAGGTGCCTTTGCCGGTGATAAATCGGATGTCTTCCCGCCGTTTGATAGGAGCGCCGATGTAGGGTTTTGCCATAGCTTCTCCGTCGCTAATTCGATTCCCTCGAAAGCTGCCCGGGGTCCGAGCCATCAGGCCGCGGCCGATGGACTGAGCTCCCTCGGGAAGCACGCTCTCGGCTGCGGCCGATGGACTGTCCTCGCTTTGCTCGGAATCTCAGATCCCAGATCTCATATCTCAGATTTGAGATTTGAAATTTGCCATTTGAAATCCCGAAGGGCATGTCCGCATCCTCGCTCGCGCTCCCCTCGGTCCCCACTACGTTGTGGTCTTCCCCGCGGCTTGCAGGATTGCTTTGACGATGGGTTGGTATCCTGTACAGCGGCACAGGTTGCCGGAGATAGCCTCGCGCACTTCTGTCTCGGTGGGCTTCGGCCGTTCCTCGAGGAAGGCGTAGGCGGTCATGAGAAATCCCGGCGTGCAAAAACCGCACTGAAGGGCGTGTTGGTCCTGAAAGGCCTGCTGCAGGGGATGCAGCTCCGCTCCCCGAGCTAGACCCTCCACGGTGAGAAGCTCCGCCCCATCCGCCTGCACGGCCAGGAGCGAGCACGAGCGCACGGCCTCCCCGTTGAGAAGGATCGTACAGGCTCCGCACACCCCGTGCTCGCACCCGAGATGGGTTCCCGTGAGGTCAAGCTCGTTACGCAGAAAATCGGCGAGCGTCACTCTGGCCTCGACCAGACGCTCGTAACTCTTCCCGTTGACGGTCACCGTAATCGTGTGTTTGGAGCTCATGCCGTTTCCTTTTGTGCACGTTTGAAAGCATTCTGCAGGGCCCGGCGAGTGAGCACGCCTCCCACCTCTTTGCGGTACTCGGCCGAGGCGTGGACATCCGAGACCGGATCGAGATCCTCCGTGACCGCCTTGGCAACCTCCGCGAGAGCGTGCTCATCCGTTCTCTTGCCACAGAGAAGTCGCTCGGCCCGCGCCACACGCTCCGGTTTTTCCCCGGCGCCGAATACCACGATCCGGGAATTCTGGCACGTGTCGTTGCCGTTCAGTTCCACCAGCGTGACCACACCCACCATGGCGAAATCTCCCCTACGCCGGGCGACCTCTTCAATTGCCCAGCCCACTCGGGGTCGCGTGGCCGGAATGCGAATCTCGGTCAGGAGCTCGCTGGGTTCGATTGCGGTGGTCATGTAGCCGAGAAAGAAATCTTTAGCCGCGATGGCGCGCTCGCCCCGCGTGCTGCGCACGACAAATTCGGCTTCGAGCGTCAAACTTACGGCGGGAAGCTCGGCGGCCGGGTCGGCGTGAGCCAGGCTCCCGCCGATGGTGCCGCGGTTACGGATCTGGAAATGGCCGATAAGTGGCATGGCGGCGGCAATCAGCGGGCATTGCGTCGCAACTTGCCCGGAGCGCTCCACGGCCCGCTGGCGCGCGAGCGCGCCGATGCGGAGCCCCCCGTCGGGTTCGGACCGGATAAAAGCCAGGTCGCGAAGGCGATTGATGTCGATGATCACGGCGGGGCGGGCCAGGCGCAGGCTCAGAAGCGGCATGAGGCTTTGCCCCCCCGCCAGGACCTTGGCCTCCTCGCCGTATTTCTGAAGCAGCTTGAGAGCTTCATCAATTGCTTGCGGCGCGAAATATTCAAACGGGGCAGGTTTCATCGCTCACGCGCTCGGCTACCAGAATTATCCGGCCATGTCAAGGAAGAGAGCGGGCAGAAGGCATTAGGCACTGGGCAGGAAGGTAGACTACGTCCTGCCTCCTGGTTCCTCAAATGCGCTTCAGCTCCACGACAGTCACGCCCCACCCGCCTGATTCGGGAGGGGCATCTTTAAAGGACCCAACCCAGGAGTGCTTTTCCAGGATCGAGCGGACAATGCGCCGCTGGATGCCTTTTCCGCGTCCATGGATCAGGCGCACGGCATAGAGGCCGGCGCGTCTGCACTGATCGAGGTACTCTTCGACAACCCCCGGTATATCCTCGGGAGCGAAAGCGTGGAGATCGATGGAGTCCTCGATGGGAACGACGACGGGCTCAGCGAAGGGCGGCTGTTTTTCGTCGGCCATACGATTGACAAAACCTTAGCAGATCAGCACACTCGTTAAAACCTCTCGCCATGCCATTGGATGCGACAACGCTGTGGGTGGGCGTCTCGCTGCTCATCGCCGCTTTCGTCAAAGGAACCACGGGGCTCGGTTTCCCGATGATTGCCACGCCCACGGTGGCGCTCTTGCTCGACATCCGCACTGCCGTTACCATCCTCCTTATCCCCAATATCGTGATGGACATCACACAGGCCTTGCGTGGGAGCTTTCCAACGGCGGTCCTGAGGCGCTTCGCGTGGCTCATTTTGTTGACTATCATTGGGGTCTTTTTAGGGACCAGGCTCCTCGTCATTCTTCCGCTGTGGGTTCTCAACCTGAGCCTGGGGATCATGGTGTTGACCTTTGTGGCCTCCAACCTGCTCCGCCTGAACTTCCAAATCCCTCCCCGCTTAGAGGGCGCTCTCTCACCGGTTGTCGGTGTGATCGGTGGCTTCTTAAACGGAATGACCAATGCCTCGGGCCCTGCGCTGGCCATCTACCTCTACAGCCTTAAGCTGCCGAAAAAGGAATTCATCAAATCCATCGCCACGATTTTTATCGTGACCAAGATGTCGCAGCTCGTCGCCGTCTCAACCTGGAACCTCTTCACGTTTTCAAGGCTGCTTTTGTCGCTCGAGGTCACGGTTTTCATTTTGGCGGGATTCTACGCTGGCCTAAAGACCCAGGATCGCATCAACCAGAAAACCTTCAACCACGGGCTGCTGATCTTCCTTTTTGTTGTAGGTGTCACTCTGATCATTCGCTCCTTGGTCTAGGGGCGCAAGCTTGCTAGCTTTTCCCCCAAACCTCCTCGGCCGTACGGACCACGAGATCGAGCTTGCGGCGCTGATCGGCGAAGGAAAGCTTGTTGCCCAGTATGGAGGAGGAAAAGCCGCATTGGGGACTTAACCCCAACTTTTCCAGCGGAACATACCGGCTGGCCTCACGGATGCGCCGCTTCAGCTCCTCTGTTTTTTCCAGGTGAGGCCTCTTGGTGGTGACGAGCCCCAAAACCACGAATTTGTCCTCGGGGACATCCTTGAGCGGGTCAAATGAGCCAGAGCGGCGATCGTCGTATTCCAGCAAGAGACGGCTCGCGTTGATGGATCGAAAGAGCTTCCGACTAATGGCGTCATACCCTCCTTCCGAGAGCCACCGGCTCCCCTGGTTGCCGCGTCAGACGTGAAATCCGAAGGTCACGTCGGGGAAGCCTTCCATGACCGCGTTGTCGAGTTCGATGCCCGCGCTCAGCCACTTTTCTAAGCTCCAACCCTGTCGCTCGTAAAAGGCGCGGGTCTTGGGATCGAGCAAGAGTCCGTAGTGGGGCGCGTCGAGCTGAATATAGGTTGCTCCCAGACGGCCGATCTCCCTTACCTCGTCACGCAGGATCTCGACGATATCGGCAAAGAAGGCATCAAGCGTCGGGTAGGCTTCACGAGAGCTCTCAGCGGACCAGAAGTTGGCCCAAAGTCCGGGGCTGGGAAGGGTGATCTTGGGTATGCGGGAAGTGTGAGCTTTCAGGTAGGTGAACTCGTGGGCCGAGAGATGGCGGCGCCGCCGCAATTTTTCTACGGCTCCCAAACCGCGCGGCCGCGCTTTTCTATGTGCCCCCTGCTCGTCGTGCCACTCGCCCCAGAGAAATGCGTCGAGCGTAAACTCCCCGAAGCCGCTCACCGCGGCAGCCATCTGGCTTTGAAAGGACTCCCGGCGCATCTCGCCGTCGGTGACTATCTCAAGCCCAACCGATTCCTGCAGCGCAATCGCCTGGTCCACAGCTCGGTCTTCGATATCTTTGAATCGGTCGGGGCTGAGGATGCCGGTGGCTAGTTGCCTTTGAGCCTCAAGCAGCTCCGGCGGCCTGAGCAAACTGCCGACTACATCCGCGTGGACGGTAATCACCGTATCTGTTTAATTCAAAAATAGCATTACCTCAACCGTCGCCTCCGATGCGGCTCTCAGCTTCTCAGCCTTCTCTAAAACCCTACTCTAGAGGAGCCACCAATTTTTCACGGGATTCAGGTTAGCTAGGTCTCAAGATCCCGTATCGGCATGCACGGGCAGCGGCAAACTGAAACACTTGCGGCGGGCCATGCGGGGGGAAAAATACCGTCCAAGCTTGGCGTGGCGCTCAGGGGGATCGACGGTCGGCGGAAAATTGAAGGGTCGAAGAGTTACGTCAAGAGTCACGTAACTGTCAACTATCCAGGTCAAGCCTGCTTTTTAACGAACTCTTGATACAACTTTATGACCTCTTCTCTGAGAACTCCCTTTGTCACCTTTATTTTTGATCCAAATTCCCTGAATATCTTTTTGTAAGTTACCTTGCCGGGCCTTTTTCTCGCTGGCTGCATGCTTGCAGGTACGTCGGTATGGTCTGCAGCGATGAACAGCTCCGATAGATTGGCCCAAGCGATGGAGGCGGAGCACATGAGGCAGGGCTCACCCGTGGCGTAAATGGCGCAGCCTTTCAGATCGCGCGTTTTGGCTGTTCTGAAACATTTTTTAATCGCACTGAGCTCCGCGTGCGCGGTGACGTCATGACCCGAAAAAGCCGTGCTATGCGCTCTAGCGACCACTTTCCCATCCCTTACAATGACTGAGCCGAAGGGGCGATTACCCTTATTCAACCCTTTGCGGGCCTCTGCTATCGCGATCTTCATGAAGCCTTCCGTTGTATTTTTCATTCCAAACGCGCCTCGGCGTACTGGGAGCAGAGGGATGAGCCTAAGATTCAGAACTCATCGCTCTCAGCTCAGCGCTTTTGTTATAGGCCCGGGGCGTAGAGGTTGTCGGGCAGGCCCTTGATGTAATCTACCGCCTCGCTCACGGAGACCACGTCGGCGTATTTGGCATTCATGTCGAAGAGGTTGACCTTGTGCGACGTGGTAAAGCGATCGAAGACGCACTCCTCGACGATCGAGACCTTGTAGTTGTAGGAGAAGGCGTCGATGACGCTGGCGCGCACGCAGCCGCTGGTGGTGCATCCGGTAACCAGGACGGTATCCGCGTGGACCTCATTGAGCATGCTCGTAAGTGGGGTGCCAAAGAAGGCGCTCGGTTTCTGTTTGCGCACCACGATGTCGCCGTCTTGCGGCGCGATCTCCTCGACGATCTCGTTTCCCTTCGACCACGTTTCCGTCAGGTCTTCTTGGGAGCGGGCATTTTTCGCTTGCCAGCGGCCGAAGGCGACCACATTGGTGCGATCTTCGTTGCCCGTCGTGAAAAAGACGGGCAAATGTTTTTTGCGTGCCACGTCCAGGAGCTCGCGGATGCGGTGAACGCTCTCCCAGCCTTCCTCGCCGCAGCTGTTGCGGAAGCGCTCGACAGACTTGAGGATCGGCTCGGGTTTGTCGCCGACGAAATTATAGTTCATGTCGATTACCAGGACAGCCGGTCGCTGGCCGAAGCCGCCCTTCTTGCCGTATCCGGACTTGGCGAAGACCGCCTTGTCCCTTTCCGTAAAGACATCATCCCACATCGCCATGGTATTCTCCTCTCTTTTGGTCGCTTCTTCGAGAACTGCCCCCTAGATAGCAGATAGCGGGGCTAAGTCAAGAGCTGCGCGAAAACTGTGGTTGGAGGAGCGCCAGGCTTGTGCATGCGGCTCGGTCGGTGCTAAAAATGACGCTACAAGGACGATGAGAAAGCCCGCTATTATTGTCGCCGCATGCGTCCTTTTAAACGGCTGCACGGCCGTTTGGACGACAGGCGAGGTGCCGTTCGTCCCGACACCCTTCGAGGTCGTTGATCGCATGCTCGAGATGGCCGAAGTTAAAAAAGTAGACGTGGTTTACGATCTAGGGAGCGGCGATGGCCGGATCGTGATCCGGGCGGCCAAAAAGTACGGCGCGAGGGGAGTTGGAATTGAGATCGATCGCCCGTTGGTCGATCTCTCTCGCGCCAAGGCGAGGGATGCGGGAGTAGCGCATCTGGTAGAATTTTACGAGCAGGATGCCTTGAACGTCGATCTCTCCCAAGCCACTGTGGTTACCCTCTACATGCTCCCTGAGTTTAATGCCCGGTTGCGACCGATCCTCGCGCAGCAGTTAAAGCCAGGCGCACGCGTGGTCTCTCATGATTTTGACATCGAAGGTTGGGTTCCAAGTAAGGTGGAAAAGATAACCGGTGGATGGTTACACCAGCATGCAATCTATCTTTGGAGAATGGAGGGGAAGGAACAAAATAATGATGACAGCGTGAAAGGAGCACCGAAATGAAAAAGCTTTATTCTCGTCTCTGTGGTTTTTCAGCGGCCCTATTGGTGGGCCTGACCTTTCCTACGCCACTTTTGGCAGCGGGAGAACTCCAAGTTGGCTATAGCGCCATTTCGGCCGCAGTGGCCCCGCTTTGGGCAGCGCAAGAGCGGGGATTCTTTAAAAGGCATGGCCTGGCAACGGAGCTGGTCTATTTCGCGGGAGGGTCTCTAGTGGCTCTGGGGATTGAGGCCGATTCGATTCAGATCGGCCTCTTCAATGTCGGCGCAGGTGTCGAGGCCCGCTTGGCTGGCGGAAGCATGCTTATTATCGGTTCTGTCTATGATGTTTACTATTTCCAGATATTTGGTAAACCTACGATCCAAAGCCCGAAGGAGCTTAAGGGGAAAGTCATAGCCGCCAGCCGTGCCGGCGCGGCCTCGGAATATGGGATTCGCGATGCCCTGGCCTATTACGGGCTCAAAGAGAGCGACTACAAGATCGTCTATGTCGGCGGCACAGATGCCCGCGTCCAGGCCCTACAGCAAGGGCTGGTCGATGCCTCGATCATCTCTCCTCCAAACGGCCTCATCGCTCAAAAACTTGGATTTAAAGAAGTGCTGAATCTTATGCAGATGAAGCTTCCATTTGGCTACCTTGGCATCGGGGCGAAGGATTCCTGGGTGCGGCAGAACCGAGATGCGGTGCGCAATTTCCTCAGAGGCTATCTGGAGGGGCTGGCGCTCTGCCGCAGAGATCGCGAGTATGCCATTCGGCTGATCGGCAAATTCTCTCGGATCGATGACCGGGAGATCCTCCTAGAGAGCTATCGCACCAGCATTCCCCATATTCCGGAGCGGCCCTATGTTAAAAAGGAAATTGTCGAAGCGGCATTGAAACTTTCTAAGCGAGAGGCGGCGCGCAACGCGGATGCGGAAAAATTCTACGACAACAGCGTCGTCAAAGAGATCGAGGCCTCGGGATTCATCGCCTCGCTCTTTGGAAAGAACTGATAACGACCCCTTTTTAAGTCGGTCTCCAAGGAGGCGAGAAAGAGGACCGTTCCCACGATATCGGTCTCCTTCGTGTTCTTGACCGGATCGCGGCCATCACCGCTCACATCCCTGACACAGGGTACAGATGGTGAGGAACTATCCGGCGAGGGCATCCATGAGATAAGATATATCCTTCAGTTCTTCCAGCTCCCAGATGAATTTCACCGCTTCATCTACCTTGTCCCGGGCAAGCCGGCCCGCGGTGTTATGCCTGAACTTCTCCTCCAGCTCCTGATCGCTGAGCCTGGCGGTCTCCGGCGTGGCCGCGCCCCGGGTGTGGCTCCTCTCCACGGAATGAGTCCTACCCCTCGCCTGCACATCGACCCTGGCCATCCGGGCGTCGTGATCCTCCAGGGCAGCCCTGCCATAATCAGGATGCGTGGCAAAGGTCACCTTATCCATGAAGCCCGTGATCCTGGGACTTTTCCTGGTGCTGGGATCCTGCCATTCAGCCCCCAGCTCTAAACCGTGAGCAGCCACCGCCATGACATAGGGTACACTGAACTGTGCCTCAACCTCGTTTTCGATTTGGCGGCTATGCCACAGAGGTTCCTCGGAAAGGGGATCCAACCACACCTTGACCTGCTCTATCTCCTGCGGGGCCAGGCTGTTCTCATTAACGATGGCGGTAAAACATTCCAGAGGACCCTGGATAATCCCACAGCAGGGATAAACCTTGTATCGCATGTTAAGAATATGCCAATCCTGCCCCAGATTCCTGGATACTTTCTCGGGCATCCAACTCTCAGAGCCCGAAAATCTCCAGAAGCTGTGATCGCCATCGAGCACGGACACGTCTCCCGTGTAGCCCGTATCCGCCAGAAGGGCAGCCGTGGTGCCCAGTTGAGCTATCCAGCCTGCCGACGCGTATTTAAGCAGGGCATCGGTCCCGGAGTGATGCCACTGGGCTCCGGTCTGCAGAGGGGCACTGTAGCCAGCTATCCCCATAGCGTTGGCCAACTTTCCCGCATCCAGGTTAAGCATTTTGCCAGCGCTGGCGACGCTGCCAAAGGCATTGGCACTATACCCGTGAACCGCCGGCCAGAGGGTCTTTCCCCTGTCCGGCCCTTCAGCCACAATGGTTCTATTGCCGGTAAGACCAGAGGCCACCCGGGAGCTCAGCTCATGGCCCAGGACAGAAGCTACGATGAGGTCCCTGCCCGAGCCCCTTGTGCTCTCGCCCAGGGCCAGAGCGGGGGGCAGCACAAAGGGTGAGACATGAATGGCCGGGGCCAGAATGGCATCGAAGTCAAGGGCGTTAATTAGCTCGCCGTTCGCAAAAGCAGCAGCCACGCAAGAAACCCTGTCTCTGGTGCCCAGGATCGAGGACTCCGGTGGGCCACCCAAGCGTCTGGCCAGCGCCGCCGAGAGCCTACCTTTCTCCGCAGTCATTCCAGCCACAGCACAACCGATGGAGTCCAGAAGCACTCGCTTGGTTTCATGCACCACTGCCTGGGGCAAATCCTCATATCTTTTTTCAACGACGAAGTCCGCAAGCCGCTGGGCTAGAGTTTCCACGGGACACCTCCCTACTCCCAAATGGTCTAAACGATCCTATACCCCAAGCCGGAGGAAATGCCTAGCTCTGCCTTCAGGCTGGCCCTCAAGTTGACATAACCGTGCCTTATCGGATACTGTCCAACCTC